>ERZ778018.117-NODE-117-length-162869-cov-9.660207_pt1 | contig 162869 bp, 165 predicted proteins | sample MGYA00375748_ERZ778018 | MGnify/ENA primary metagenome ERZ778018 (study PRJEB29350, sample SAMN05509839) | bioreactor metagenome | biome: bioreactor; material: wastewater | place: South Africa: University of Cape Town | collected 2014-04-22 ... | reverse complement strand
CTCGGCCACACCCGGGCCATAAAAATCAGGCAGGGTCACGTTCGTCCGCCCGCCGAATACGCATGGGCGCGATGCGCGCAAGACACTGGCGCTGCTGCCGGCGACGCCATAGATCGCTGGTGCGGGACACAAGACTGTTTCCAGAGGGCCACTCCCAGAGGATCACTTCATGGCCATGCTCGACCTGCCGTTTGACGGCATTCGCGGCTTATCGCCGGCCGACAGCGATGCGTTCCGCCGGCATCTCGGCCGGCTCGACGCGCAAAGCCTGCATAACCGCTTCGCCATGACGGTCAGCGCGGATTTCCTCGACAGCTACGCGACGCGCTGCTTCACACTCGGCGAGTTGGTCTACGGCTATGCCGAACAGGGCATCCTGCGCGGCTCGGCGGAAATACGCCGCCTTGCCGAGCCCGACGGCCACGATGCCGAACTGGTGTTCAGCGTCGAGACCGATTGGCGCAATCGCGGCATTGGCCGTGCCTTGTTCGAGAAGATGATCGCGGCGGCCCGCGAGCGCGGCATCGAGCGCCTGCATATGAATTGCCTGGCCTGGAATCGCCCGATGCAGGCGCTCGCGCGCAAATTCCAGGCGGATATTCACTTCGAGCCCGGCGATATCGTCGGCACCGTCATCGCCGATACCGGCCTGTTCGGGCACGCCTCATACGTCGATAGCGAGGATTTCACCACCGCCGTCATCGGCCTGCCGCGCCCGGCCCGGCCGCGCTGGGCCCGGTTGACGGGCCTGCTGCGCCGCGAGCACGGCGCTATTTGGAAAGCGTGACCGGCGCGCCCGATTTCGCGGTGGCGCCGCTGAAGCTGTTGCCGCCGCCCTGCTGCAACTTGGCGGCGACCGCACCGCCCTGTTCATAAAGATATATGTCGCTGCCGCGCAGTTCCCACGCGGTAATGCGCTGCATCTCGCGGGATTTACAGCCGCTGGTCGAGGCCTTGTACAGGTCGAGCGCCGGCGCGCTCGACAGCGTCGCCTTGCAATGCCCGCCAGAGGCTTCCGAAAGCGTCCAGTTGCCGGTCACGCCATTGCGGGTCGGGGCGCGTGGCGCGGCGGTTTCGGGCTTGGGCAACGCGGCGACGCGCGGCGTGGGCGTGTTGTTGCCACCCGGCGTCGGCGCGATGATGTCGCCGTTCTCGAGCGGAACCGTCGGGTTGAGCGGATCGCCGCCCATGCCGACCTGCCCCGGCTGCGGCGACACTTCCGTGCCCGGAGGCGCGCCGAGCGGCGCGCTTTCGACGCGCGGCGTCGGCGCGGCGATCATCGGTTCGGGCGCACGCTGCACCATTGGCTGGCTCGGGCCACCGTAACTGCCGAAGCGCGAGCTGGATTCGCACGCTGCCAGCGCAAAGAGCGGCAGGATCGCCACGCACAAGGACGTCAGTTTCATGGTGTTCGCCACATCCGCTCGTGTGATTTGCCTCACCCTGCCATCGACAGGATGAATATTCGCTTACCGTCGCAAGCTGATCCTTGCCACGACCTTAACGACCCTAGCCGCCATGCCAGCCCAAATCCACCGCCGCACCGCTCATGGCGCCACGATTCCCCGGCTTTGCGTCAATCCGGCAACAAGACCACTCAATTCATCTAGTCGGCGGCGGGCGTGGTCAGCCCGAGTTCGGACAGTTTGGCGTGGATATCCAGTTCGGACCGCTTGGTCTTCAAGGCGATCAACCGGACCGGCACCTGCTCGCGCACCAACTCGTTCAGGATGCGCACTTCTTCCAGCGTCCAGGGTTTTTCTGCGGTTTGCATCGCGCACCTCCTCGTTTCGGCACATTAAACCGAAAACGCGCCAGCCGGCGAAATGTTCCGCGAAAATCCCGCGCTCAGAACTGCCGCGCCACCATCATCTGCTTGATCTCGGCGATCGCCTTGGCCGGGTTCAGCCCCTTCGGGCACGCCTTGGAGCAGTTCATGATCGTGTGGCAGCGATAGAGCCGGAACGGGTCCTCGAGCTGGTCGAGGCGCTCGCCGGTATGCTCGTCGCGCGAATCGATCAGCCAGCGATAGGCCTGCAACAACACCGCCGGCCCGAGATAGCGGTCGCCATTCCACCAGTAGCTCGGGCACGAGGTCGAGCAGCACGCACACAGGATGCACTCATACAGCCCGTCGAGCTTCAGGCGATCCTCGTGGCTCTGGCGCCACTCCTTTTCGGGCGCGGCGGTATCGGTCTTGAGCCAGGGCTCGATCGAGGCGTGCTGGGCGTAGAAGCGCGTCAGGTCGGGCACCAGATCCTTGACCACCGGCATATGCGGCAAGGGATAGATCTTGATGGCGCCATCGACCGCATCCATGCCGGTCGTGCAGGCCAGCGTGTTGGTGCCGTCGATATTCATGGCGCAGGAGCCGCAGATGCCCTCGCGGCACGAGCGGCGGAAGGTCAGCGTCGGATCGATCTTCGACTTGATCCAGATCAGCCCGTCGAGAATCATCGGCCCGCAATCGTCGAGATCGACGAAATAAGTGTCGATGCGCGGGTTCGCCCCGTCATCCGGGCTCCAGCGATAGATCCGGTATTCCTTCAGATTGGTCGCCGGCTTGCCATCATGCCCATCGGGTTTCGGCCAGACCTTGCCCTCGGTCATGCGGGAATTCTTGGGCAGCGTGAGTTGGACCATCGGACGGAAAATCCCTGAAGATCAATAAACGCGAGACATCAATAAACCCGTGCCTTGGGCTCGATATACTCGATGTCGTTCGACATGGTGTAGCTGTGCACCGGACGGTAATCGATCGAGACGGTCTGGCTGGACTGGTCGAGGAAGGCGAGCGTGTGCTTCATCCAGTTCTTGTCGTCGCGGTCCTTGAAGTCCTCGCGGGCATGGGCGCCGCGCGATTCCTTGCGGTTCTTCGCGGAATCCATCGTCACCACCGCCTGCTGGATCAGGTTGTCGAATTCCATCGTCTCGACGAGATCGGTGTTCCACACCAGCGAGCGGTCGGTGACGCCGAGATCGGCGGCGCTTTTCCACACCTTGTGGATCAGTTCGGAGCCTTCCTCCAGCGTCTCGCCGGTGCGGTAGACGGCGCAGTTCGTCTGCATGACGTGCTGCATCTCGCCGCGCAGCACCGCGGTCGGCGTGCCGCCGGCGGCATTGCGGAAATGATCGAGCCGCGACAGCGCCAGATCCGCCGAATCCTTCGGCAGGTCCGGCTGCTTCTCGCCGGCGGTCAGGGTCTCGCCGCAGCGCAGGCCGGCGGCGCGGCCGAACACGACGAGGTCGATCAGCGAGTTCGAGCCGAGCCGGTTGGCGCCATGCACCGAGACGCAGGCCGCCTCGCCAAGCGCCATCAGGCCGGGCACGACCGAATCGGGATCGCCATCCCGCAGCGTCAGCACCTCGCCGTGATAATTGGTCGGGATGCCGCCCATGTTGTAATGCACCGTCGGCAGCACCGGGATCGGCTCGCGCGACACGTCGACGCCGGCGAAGATCCTGGCCGAATCCGAGATGCCCGGCAGGCGTTCGTGCAGGATCGCCGGGTCGAGATGGTCGAGATGCAGGAAGAGGTGGTCCTTCTTCTTGCCGACGCCGCGCCCCTCGCGGATTTCCATGGTCATGGCGCGCGACACCACGTCGCGCGAGGCGAGGTCCTTGGTCGAGGGCGCATAGCGCTCCATGAAGCGCTCGCCTTCGGAATTGGTCAGGTAGCCGCCCTCGCCGCGCGAGCCTTCTGTGATCAGGCAGCCGGCGCCATAGATGCCGGTCGGGTGGAACTGCACGAATTCCATGTCCTGCAGCGCGAGCCCGGCGCGCAGCGCCATGGCATTGCCGTCGCCGGTGCAGGTATGGGCCGAGGTCGCCGAGAAATACGCCCGGCCATAGCCGCCGGTGGCGAGGATCGTCTGCTGGCCGCGAAACCGGTGCAGCGTGCCGTCATCGAGCTTGAGCGCGATCACGCCACGGCAACGGCCGTCCTCGTCCATGATCAGGTCGATGGCGAAATACTCGATGAAGAACTCGGTGTTGTTGCGCAGCGCCTGACCGTAAAGCGTGTGCAGCATGGCGTGGCCGGTACGGTCGGCGGCAGCGCAGGTGCGCTGCGCCGGCGGGCCACGGCCGAAATCGGTGGTCATGCCGCCGAACGGCCGCTGGTAGATGCGCCCGTCCTCGGTGCGCGAGAACGGCACGCCCCAATGCTCGAGCTCGTAGACGGCGGCGGGCGCGTTGCGCACCAGATATTCGATGGCATCCTGGTCGCCGAGCCAGTCCGACCCCTTGACGGTGTCGTACATGTGCCATTGCCAGTTGTCCGGCCCCATATTGCCGAGCGAGGCGGCCACGCCGCCCTGCGCCGCGACGGTGTGCGAGCGCGTCGGGAACACCTTGGTGATGCAGGCCGTGCGCAGGCCCGCCTGGCTCGCGCCGACGGTAGCGCGCAGGCCGGCGCCGCCGGCGCCAACCACGACCACGTCATGAGTGTGATCGGTGATCGGATAGGCCTGGCCGGTATAGGCGGCGCTGGCCGGCTTGTTGGACATTGGTGTTGCAGCCTTAGCCATCGCTCACATCCCGAATGAAATCTTCAGAACCGCGTAAACGCAGGCGAACCCGACGGCGATGGTGAAGAAGGTGTTGGCCATCAGACAGAGCACCTTGGCGCCTTCCTGATGCACATAGTCCTCGATGACGACCTGCATGCCGATGCGCATATGCACCAGCCCCGACAGCAGGAACAGCAGCAACAGGATGCCGGTCAGCGGGCTCGATATGATCGCCACCGCCTGGCCGTGATCGGCGCCGGCGAGTTGCGCCACCAGCCAGATGAAGGCGATGGAAAGCGGCACGAGCGCAAGTGCGCTCAGGCGCTGCTTCCAGAAATGCCCGGTGCCGGATTTGGCCGAGCCGAGGCCGCGGACGCGGGCGAGCGGGGTACGAAGCGAGGATTTCGAGTGCATGGCAATGAGCCTCAACGCGCCAGCATGGCGACGAGCCAGATCAGGATCGTCACCACGATCGAGCCGGCAAGCGCCGCGCGGGCGGAATATTCGCGCGCCGGATGTTCGAAGCCGCGCCCCATGTCCCAGACGAAGTGGCGGATGCCGCCGAACATGTGGTGCAGCAGCGCCCAGGTGTAGCCGAACAGCACCAGCTTGCCGATCCACGAGCCGAACACCCATTGCGCCGTGTCGAAGGCCTTGGGGCCGGAGGCCGCCGCGACCAGCCACCACGCCAGCAGCAGCGTGCCGCCATACAGCGCCATCCCCGTGATGCGGTGCACGATCGACATCATCATCGTCAGCATCGGCCGGTAGATTTGCAGATGGGGCGATAGCGGCCGCTCGACGAGCTTCGGATTGGCCATTCACTGGCTCCCGGCAAATTGGTGTTAGGGTTAGCTACTCAAGTTTGGAACGTTTCGCAACCGCGCGAACCGTCACGCTTTAGACGAACTTGGCATGGCTGCCATGATATCGCGCAATATCGCGGCGAGCATAGCCGGATCGCCATGCAGCAGCAGCGTCTTGTTGCGGCCGGCCGCGCCATGGGCGAGGCTCACCGCCGCCTTGCCGAGGCCGAGCCGATCGGCCACCAGCGCCAGCACCGCCGCGTTGGCCGCGCCCTTGTCCGGCGGCGCCCTGACGCGCAGCTTCAGCACCACGCGGCCATCGGCCAGCTGCTCCACCCCCTCGAGCGCATCGCGCCCGCCGCGCGGCGTCACCCGGATATGGAGCGCCAGCCCGCCGCGCGCCGGGCTCCAGGGAAGGCCCATGGGAGCGGCCGCGGCTGCATCGACGGACAGGGCGCGCTCAGCCGAAGCTCATCCCGCTGAACAGTTCATGCAGCAGGATCGAGAGAAACTGCAGCAGGATGATCAGGATGATCGGCGAGATGTCGATGCCGCCGAAGGCCGGGACGACGCGGCGGATCGGCCTGAGCGGCGGCTCGGTGATGCGATAGAGGAATTCGGCGATCTGCCCGACCACCGGATGGCGCGTATTGACCACGTTGAACGCGATCAGCCAGCTCAGGACGGCGCTGCCGATCAGCAGCCAGATATAGATCGTGATCACTGTGTCGAACAGCCACAGGAAGGCGCGCATGCCAACTCCACCACAATTGAGGAAACATCATCGTCTTGAACAGGACGCCGACGAACAGCCACCCGTCGCAGCCATGGCCGCTGTTTTAGCGGCAATGCCGGCCGGGAACAACGCGCATTCACAACACCGATTCGCAGAAGGCGCGAAGCCGCGCGAACGCAATTGACAGCCAGATGCCCCGCTCGTAAAGACAGGCTCCCGCAAGGTGGACGGGGCTGTAGCTCAGCTGGGAGAGCGCTGCAATCGCACTGCAGAGGTCAGGGGTTCGAATCCCCTCAGCTCCACCAATCTGATATCCTTGGATATTGTTTCTACTTTTTTCGGGGCGCCTTCGGCACCACCCCACTTCCTTCCCCGCTTTTCCAGCTTGCGCCTCGCTCGTTCCGAGGGTCGGCATAGTGTCTGGGCCACCCTCATCATCTGCCTGACGCTCAGGTCTTGCAGCGCCTCAGGATTACTGCCGCGCGTCAGGGCCTGACAAAACTCCCCGCGTGATCGACCTGACAAGAGCGACCGCTCAGGAAGCGCCCACCTGGATCGAGCATGACCTGATTTGCGGCTCCCGCAGCCGCAAGGCCACGTTCCTGACACCTTCCGCCATGCTGCCAGACCCATTGCAGCCCATTGCGCTTTTTTCGTCAGGCGAAACGCCGGTTTCTTTACTTGGTGCCGCGCCGCTGGTCTGCTCACGGCATGCATGAGCCGATCCGGGCTTGCCCTTGCCAGCGGGCGAACCGGGGCCAGCCGGGGAGGAATCGTCGTGAGCATAGCGGTTGCAGGCGCCACCGGCGCATCACCTGGCGCATGGCAGCAAGCAAGCGCGAGACTGAGCACGGCCCTGATCCTCGACATTCTCGACGCCAAGGGCTTGAGGCATCAGGCCCTGCGGCCCGGCATCCTCGCCCGCACCACGACGAAGGTGGTCGTCGGCTACGCCAGGACCCTGCTTTGGGCGAATTTCTCGCATGACGATCCCACCACCTACGATCTCGAACTCAAGGCCATCGACAGTCTGAGGCCCGGAGACATCGTCGTGTGCGCGACCGGAAACTCCGCCCGCTCGGGCACGTGGGGCGAATTGCTGAGCACGGCCGCCATGCAACGCGGCGCGGTCGGCGTCGTGACCGATGGCGCCGTCCGCGACCTTGCCCAGATGGAGGCGATGGCGTTCGCAGTGTTCTCGCGCTCCATCTCGCCCTACGACAGTTTCAACCGCCAGAAAGTCACCGCCATCGACGTGCGCATCGAGATCGACGACGTGACGATCGAGCCCGGCGATATCGTCGTCGCCGACCGCGACGGCGTCGCGGTGGTGCCGATCCGGCTGTCCGACGCGGTGCTTGCCGCTGCGCTGGAAAAGGCCGGCAAGGAGGATCGGTTTCGCGAGGCCGTCAGGAGCGGCATGGGGCTCATCGAGGCCTACCATAAATTCAACGTGCTCTGAACACGGCCACGGCCCTGCCGCCCGGAATGGTTGCGCATGAGTTATGAGTTCGATTTCACGGAGGTGATTGCCGCCTGGCCAGAGTTGCTGGCGGCACTCGGCGACACGCTGATGCTCTCGGCCCTGGCGATGATCATCGGCATGGCGGTTTCGGTCATCGGCGCGCTTGGCAAGACCTCGGGGCCGGCATGGTTGCGCTGGCTCATCAACGAATACATCGAACTGATCCGCAACACCCCGCTCCTGATCCAGATTTTCCTGGTGTATTTCGGCCTTCCGGTGCTCGGCCTGAAATTATCGTCGAACGAAGCGGCGTTGCTGGCGCTGGTCGTCAATGTCGGCGCCTACGGCATCGAGATCATCCGCGCCGGCATCGAGAGCATCCGCAAGGGCCAGATCGAGGCCGGCAAGGCGCTTGGCTTGCGGCCGATGCAGATTTTCTGCCTGATTATCCTGAAGCCGGCGATCCAGGCGATATACCCGTCGCTGACCAGCCTGTTCATCATGTTGATGCTCAATACCAGCGTGTGCTCGGTGATTGCGGCCAGCGAATTGACGGCGGTGGCAAGCAACATCCAGTCGCGGAATTTCCGCAGCTTTGAAATCTATTTCGTCGTCACGCTGCTTTATCTCGCCCTGTCGGGCTTTTTCTGGACGATCTTCACCACGATCGAGCGCAGGTTCCTGCGCCAGCCGGCACGGTAGGCCGCGATGCGCGCGCTCGGTTCAGCCGATATCGTTTATCTCGTCATGGCGGCGCGCTGGACGCTCCTGCTGTCGCTGGTCGCCTTTCTCGGCGGAGGGCTCGGCGGCGTGCTGATCGCGCTCGCCCGCACCAGCGGCTACACATGGCTGCGCATCGTCTCGGCCGGCTATATCAAGCTCTTCCAGGGCACGCCGCTGCTGATGCAATTGTTCCTCGCCTTCTTCGTGCCGGGGCTGTTCGGCTGGGCGGTCGATCCCTGGGCCGCGGCGGCGCTCGGGCTTTCGCTTCATGCCAGCGCCTTCCTCGGCGAGATCTGGCGCGGCGCGATCGAGGCGGTGCCTCGCGGACAATGGGAGGCGGCGACCTCGCTCGGCCTGCGCTACGGCCCGACCATGGCCCTGATCATCCGGCCGCTGGCGACAAAAATCGCCATCCCGCCGACGGTCGGTTTCATGGTGGAACTGATCAAGGGCACGTCCCTCACCTCGATCATCGGCTTCGTCGAACTGTCGCGCGCCGCACAGATCGTCAACAACGCCACCTATCGCGCCTTCACGATCTTCGCCGTTACTGCGCTGATCTATTACCTCATCTGCCGCCCGCTGTCGGTCTACGGCAGTAAACTGGAGCAGAGGCTCCGCATCGACACACGTTGAGGGCGTCGATGAAGCAAACGTCCAACTTGAGAGGGGAACGTCGCATGTCAAACTTCAAATCCATCGATCGCCGCGGCTTCGGCACGCTGGCCCTGGCCGGTCTTGCGGCCACGTCATTCGCGTCCGTGCCTGCCCAGGCCGCCACGCCGGACGAGATCAAGGCGAAGGGCACGCTGACGGTCGGCGTCATGACCGACTATCCGCCTTTCGGCGGCGTCGACGCGCAGCAGCATCCGGAGGGCTATGACGCCGACGTCGCCAAGGCGCTGGCGGATTCGCTCGGCGTCAAGCTCGAACTGGTTCCGGTGACCGGCCCCAACCGCATCCCCTATCTCTTGACCAACAAGGTCGACGTGCTGATCGCCACCCTCGGCATTACCGGGCCGCGCTTGAAGCAGGTGCTGTTTTCCAACCCCTACAGCACATTGACGATCTACGTGCTGGCGCCGAAGAGCCTCGCCATCAAGACGCCGGAGGATCTCAAATCGGTCTCGATCAGCGTGTCACGCGCCTCGACGGAGCTTGCGGCGCTGGAGAAGATCGCGCCAAAGGGCACGCCGATCAAGGTCTATGACGACGACGCGCTCTCCATCCAGGCGCTGATCTCCGGCCAGACCCAGGCGCTTGGCGCAAGCACCGTCGTGCTGGCCCATCTCAACAAGAATTTCCCGCAACTCAACATCGAGCCCAAGATCCTCCTCAACGAGCAGGCCAACGGCATGGCCATCCGCAAGGCCGATACCGTGCTGGTGGACTATGCCAACAAGTTCATCGCCGACATCGTGAAGAACGGCGAACTCTCGAAGATCAACCAGAAATGGTTCGGCTTCCCGCTGCCGAAACTGCCGCCGATGCCGACGTTCTGAACCCGGCCCCCGTGTGCCCGGCACGAGGCCGGGCATACGATGCCGGATCGGCTCAACCCGCGCGGCGAAAGAACCCCTGCAACAGGCCGCCACCGGCGCCGCGATAGCCCGGCGCAACGATCAGATCGGCATCGTCGCCCTTGGCTTCGGCTTCCTCCATGAGGCGCAGCGCCAGGGCTTCGATCTGGCTCCGGCCGGCGGTCGCGCCGATGAAGCGGCAGCCACGCGCATCCTGCACTTCGAGGTTCCAGCGCAGGCCTGTTCTGAACATCGTGAGCCGAACGGTTGCCATGATTGCCATCCTGATGGGGAATGCGAGGGAATGCGCCCATCCGCTACGCGGCTGTCACGACAGCCGCATGACGCCCTGGCTCGGGCGCCGCCGGCAGCTTCGTCGCGCCAAAGAAGGGGGTCGACGGCCCCACCAAACGAAATGCGATCTCGCGCCAGCATGACATTATTACATTGATGGCGGCTCGCATCGGCCGGAATGCGGCAGCATTGAAGCAATGATTGCTAGAGCAAGTTCGTCCTTTGCGAACTTGCTCCACGTTAAAATTGTCGAGCAAATTCAGTCAGAGACATGCTAATCCGCCCAACAACAAGGATGAAAACCTGACGTTTCCAAGCCGCATCCTTCGAGACGCCATTTCTATTGAAATGGCTCCTCAGGATGAGGGCTGGGAGGTTTTCAAACAGCCTCTCAAATTGTCCCGAGAACGCGCCGCCGGTTCAATGAGGCATTGCCGTTTGGACGGCCCGCAAGGCGCGCTCGAGCCGGTCGAAAACCTCGTGGATCTCGTTCTCCTTGATGATCAGCGGCGGCGCGATCACCACGCATCCGGCGCTCGCGCGCACGATCAGCCCCTCGTCCTGCGCCGCCGCCGCCACGCGCGGCGCGAGCCCTTCCGTGCGCATCCCCATGATGCCGCGATCGAGCTTGACGCCGCCGAGCAGGCCCGCCTGGCGCACCGCGATGACCCGCGGATCGGCGCCAAGCCGCGCCAGCCGCTCGCCGAACACGCGCGAGACGCGCGCGACATGGGCGGGGATGTTGCGGGTGCGGTAGATTTCCAGGCATTTGAGCGCGATCGCCGCCGCCAGCGGATGACCGTGATAGGTGCCGCCATGCATCAGGAAGCCGCTCGCATCGGCCGCCTCGGCGATCTCGTCGTAGAGCGCGCCCGACAGCGCGAACACGCCGAGCGGGCAGTAGCCGGAATTGATGCCCTTGGCGAGCGACACCGCGTCGGGCGTCAGGCCGAAACGCTCGGCGCCGAACTGCGTGCCGAGCTTCCAGAACCCCGTCACCACCTCATCGTCGACGAAGGGAATCGCGTGGCGGCGCAGCACCGCCTGAAGCCCCTCGAAATAGCCGGCCGGCGGCACGGCGACGCCGGCGCTGACCGACACTGGCTCGGCGAACAGCGCCGAGATGCGCTCCGGCCCTTCCTGCTCGACCAGCGTCTGCAATTCCGCCACCAGCCGCGCGACGAAAGCCGGCTCGCTCTCGCCCGGCAGCGCGTGCTCGTCGAAATCGGGCTGGGTCAGGAAGCGGCGATCGGCCATCTCCAGATTAAAGGCGCGGTGCACGTTGCTGGCGCCGCCCAGGCTGGAGGTTGCCTGCGTGCTGCCGTGATAGCTGTTGTAACGCGACACCACGACGCGCTGACCGGCCTTGCCGTGATAGGCATCGCGCAGCGCCAGGAATTTCAGCACCGCTTCGTTGGCTTCCGAGCCGCTGGTGGCGAAGCCGATATGGGCATCCTTGAGCGGCACCAGTTCGGCGAGCTTTTCGGCGAGCGCCTCGGTCGGCTCGGACAGTTTATGGCTGAGCGTCGAGAAATTGGCGATGCGGCCAAGCTGCTCCGTGGCCGCATCGATCAGTTCCGCGTCGGAAAAGCCGAGCGAGGCGCTGTAGAAATTGGCGACGCCGTCGATATATTCGCGCCCGTAACGGTCGAACAGGCGGATGCCGTCGCCGCGCACGATGACCGTCGGGTGATGATGCGCTTCGCTGTTCAGCTTCGAGAAGCCGATAATGCCGCGAAACGGCGCGGTATTGGCGAGAACCGTCATGATATTGCCTCCTGGCCGCCTGTCATCGCTTCACCGCCGTCACAACACGCCGTATTTCTTGTAGACATCCATCAGCAGCAGGCCGTGTTCGAGCTCGGCCCTGGTGCTGTTCTCCGTGCGGATCTTGGCGGTTGCGGCGGCAATGACCTGTTCCGCCATCGCCTGCGGGATGACGACGACGCCATCGGCATCGCCGAAGATCAGGTCGCCGGAATGGACGAGCACGCCGCCGCATTTCACCGGCACGTCCATCGCCATCATCTTCGCCCGGCCCTTGCTGTCGAGCGGGCCGATGCCGCCATGGAACACCGGGAAGCTCATCTTGCGGATGGCGCGGATGTCGCGCACCAGCCCGTCGGTCACGCAGCCGACCGCGCCGCGACAGCGCGCCGCCGTGCTCAGCAACTCGCCCCAGGGCGCGATGCGATCGGTCGGGCCGTCGCAGGCGAGCACCGCCACGTCGCCCGGCTTGAGGTCGTCGACCAGCGCGATCTCGACCTCGTACGGATTATCGCCTTCCGGCACCTCGAAAACATTCATGTAAATTCCGGTCCGCGCCCGGCCGAACAGCGGAAGCTGCTCGTCGAGCGGGCGCACGAACGGGCGCATCGCCTGCTCGCGCAGCCCGAATTCATCGAGCAGGTCGGAGAGCACCGCCGAATAAAGAACATCCCTGAGCGCCGCAGTATCGATCGACATGGCAACTGACCTTTCATGAAATTCGCAACGTGTTGGCCTGATGTTTTCGGCTGCAGGCTCAGCCGGTGCCGACGACCGCCGGCGGCCCTTGCTGCTGCTGGACCCCGATGGCCTGGCCGCGCTTCTGCACGTCGAAGCGCGCCTCGACATATTCGACGAATTTCGCCACCGGATAGCTGATGCAGAAATAGATGATCGCCACCATGCCGAAGATCTCGAAATGCTTGAACGTCGCCGAGGCGAGAAGCTCGCCGGTGAACATCAGGTCGCGCATGGTGATCACCGAGACGAGCGCCGAATCCTTGAAGATCGCCACGAAGAAATTGCCGATCGGCGGAATGACGATGCGGAAGGCCTGCGGCAGGATGATGCGGCGCATCAACAGCCGGCGCGACATGCCGAGCGACTGGCCGGCCTCGCGCTGGCCGGCGGCGACCGCCTGGATGCCGGAGCGGAACACCTCGGCCATGTAGGCGCTGTAGTTGATGGCCAGGCCGAGCACGCCGGAAGCGAATGGCGACAGCACGATGCCGGCATAAGGCAGCACGTAATAGATCGAGAACAGTTGCAGCAGCAGCGGCGTGCCGCGAATGAACTGCACATAGACGGTGGCGACCGAGCGCACCGCCAGGAACGGCGACAGCCTTGCCAGCCCGAAGGCCAGCCCGCCGATCAGGGCCAGCACATAGGCCAGCAGCGACACGGTGATGGTGGTCAGCGCCCCCTGGAGCAGGTCGGGCAGGAAGGAAAGCATCTCATGGACGACGGTCATCGGCGCTCCAGGCTTGGCGTTACCGGCATGGCGCGTCCGTGCCGATCGACGCGCGCCTCAGGCGGCCCCGCCAGGGCGCGGCCGTCGAGACACTGTGCTGCGGGAAGTGAGCGGCCCGTTCAGGCTAGTTATTATAGCCGCTCAGGCCCCATTGCGTGAGGATCTTGCCCATTTCGCCCTGATCCTCCATCCATTGCAGCGCGGCATCGAGGCCGGCGCGCAACTGCACATCGCCCTGGCGAACCGCCCAGCGGCTGTAGCCGGCCGGGTTCTTGAGCTGATGCGGCTGGTAGTCGGGCGATAGTTTCAGGCCCCAGTCGGGATGGTCCTTGATCGAGGCGGCGATGATCGGCTGGTCGTGGATCGCCGCGTCGAGCCGGCCGTTCTGGAGGTCCTGCGCCATGGCGGGCCAGGTCTTGTAGCCCTTGTAGTCGACGCCGGGCGTCTTCTGGATCCACTCGGCGTAATTGGTGCCGAGCAGCGCGCCGCAGCTCTTGCCCTTCAGGTCGGCGATGCTGGCGAGCTTGCCGGTGGCGCCCGCCTTGGTCACGAGCCACTCCGAATAATAATAGGTTGGGAAAGTGAAATCGACGACCTTGGCGCGCGCGATCGTGTAGTGGATCGAATCGCCGACAATGTCGAAACGGCCGTCGAGCAGGCCCGGAATCATGCCGTCGAACGGCACGGTATTGACGGTGATCTTGTCGATATTGATCATCTTGCAGGCAAAACGCAGGATATCTGCGTCGATGCCGCTGAGCTTCTTGGTCTTGTCGTCGAGATAGGAATACGGCCAGTCATTGGAGGTGCACAGCTGCAACTCGCCCTTCTTCTGGATCTTGACCAGCGAATCGTCGGCCTGGAACTTCGGCAGCGTGAAATCCTTGAACGACGTGTTGATCGTCGGCTCGGCCGCCATGGCCTGCGTCGGCGCGGCCAGCGCCACGCCGGCCGCCATCAGGCCGCCGGAGCGCAGCATCGTTCGCCGCGAAAGCTTCGCTGCCCCGAGAGGGCTGGTGAAATGCGTCATGTCATCCTCCTCCTTCTGCGTCCCGGCCGTTTGCTACGACTTCGTTCAAATCCTGCGCGCCCGCTTCATCTCACGCAGCCCCCGCCATCCCCTCGCTGTGCAGGATGGTTTGCAGGAACTGGCGCGTGCGCTGGTTGCTTGGCGCGGTGAAAATCTCGGCCGGCTTGCCCTTCTCGACGATTTCGCCATTCGCCATGAACACGACCGCATCCGAGACATCGCGCGCAAAACCCATTTCATGGGTGACGACGAGCATCGTCATGCCTTCGGCGGCGAGATCCCGCATCACCTTCAGCACCTCGCCGACCAGTTCCGGGTCGAGCGCGCTGGTCGCCTCGTCGAACAGCATCAGCTTGGGGTTCATCGCCAGCGCGCGCGCAATCGCGACACGCTGCTGCTGGCCGCCGCTCAACTGATGCGGATAGTTCTCGGCCTTGTCGGTCAGGCCGACCTTGGCCAGGAGCGCCAGGGCGTTGTCGCGCGCCTCGGCCCGCGGCTGGTGCAGCACATGGATCGGCGCCTCGACGATATTGCCGAGCACGGTGAGATGCGGAAACAGGTTGAACGACTGGAACACCATGCCGATGCTGGCGCGGATCGCCTCGACGCGGCGCTCGGGATCGACGACGAGCTTGCCGTCCCGCATGTAGCGATAGACCGGCTTGCCCTCGAAATGGATCGTGCCGCCATTGATCGTCTCGAGATGGTTGACGCAGCGCAGCAGGGTCGATTTGCCGGCGCCGGACGGGCCGATCAGGCAAACGACCTGGCCTTTCTCGATGCCGAGCGAAATATCCCTGAGCACGCTGAGCGCGCCGTAGGATTTCGAAACCCCCTCGAGATAAAGCAGTGACGATTGCGGGGATGCCGTTTCGACGGTCGAAGGCTCGGACATGCTGGCCACCTTCCTTTCGCAACTTGCCTTTCGCGATCTGCCTTTTTGAGTTGCCGCACCGCAACAAACCCGGCGCCGACCCGATGGCTTCGCAGGACCCTGTTGACCTCTCCCGTGGCAAGGCTAAGCTCACGCAACTGGTAAACCAGACTGGCTATCCAGTTAACGCAACACACTCCGATTTTGGTGTCAAGAGTGAACGCAGCGATCCAGAAACCGGGGCGGAACTACCAGGCGATCGCCGGGCGCATCGCGGAGTTGATCCGGTCCAAATACGAGGCCGGCGACAAGCTTCCCGGCGAACGCGACCTCGCCAAACGCTTCCACTCCAACCGCCCCACGGTGCGCGAAGCCGTCGTCAGCCTGGAAATCGCCGGGCTGGTCGAGGTGCGCATGAACAGCGGCATCTACGTGCTCGACCGGCCGAGCGGCGAACACGGTACGGACCAGGGTTCGCCGCCATTCGAGATCCTGCGTGCCCGCATCGTCGTCGAGCCGGAAGTGGCGGCGCTCGCCGCCAAACATGCCACCAGCGCCGATTTCGCCAAGATGGAACACGGCATCGAGCGCATGCGCGAGGAGCACGCCCTGAACAACCCGACCGAGCAGGGCGACCGCATCTTCCACCTCGGCATCGCCGGTGGCAGCGGCAACGCCATGCTGGCCCGCATCGTCGACATGCTGTGGGACAACCAGCAAAGGAGCCATTTATGGTTGCGCGCCGACGCCTATTCCCGCTCGGCCGAGTTCCGCGAATTCTGGATCGACGATCATCTCAATGTTCTCGACGCGATCCGGCAGCGCAAGGCGGAGGCGGCCAAGGCGGCGATGACGCAGCATCTCGACCATACATGGCAGGCGCTGCTCGCCGCCGGGCAGAGCTGACAGTTCGTCACGGGGCGGGCTCGAAGCGCCCCATGGCGTCGATGAAGGCCCGCTCCGCGCTGTCGGGCTCGGAGAGCGGATTGCGGATGAAATACACGTCGGCGCCGAGATCGGCCTGATCGGTGAGCGTGATGCGGCGCAGATGCCCGTCGCGGACATCGCGGGCGACGGCATCGACGGGCAGGATGCCGATGCCGATGCCGGCCGCGATAAAGCGCCGGACCTCCTGCAGGTCGGAACTGCTCATCACCACGCGGCTGGCGAGATCGGCGCCGAGGCGCAGCGACAGCATCGGCTCGAGCGAATTGGCCAGTTCGGCGCAGGCGAACGACACCCAGGCCTCGCTGCGGATGGCGGCGTAATCGACCGCGCCAGCATCGAACAGGGCATGGCCCGGTCCGCAGAAAATGCCGAAATCCTCGCGGAACAGGAATTGGCAGCTCAGGGTCGAGACCGGCTTGGCGAGCAGGCAGATGCCGAACGGCACGATCTGCTGCGAGACGGCGCGGACGATATCGTAGCTCGTCGAGACGTCGATGGAGAAGGAAATGCCGGGATGCTCGGCGTGCAGGCGGCGAAACACCTCGTCGAGCCCGGCATTGATCACCTGAGTGACCATGTTCAGCCTGACGGTGCCGGCGATGGCGCTGACCGGCTGCGCGATGCGCGGCTCAAGCGCTGCGATCGCGCCATAAAGGCTGCGGCACTCGCAAAACAGCGTTTCGCCCTGCGGCGTCAGGATCATCGGCCGGCGCCCGCGCTCGAACAGCCGGCACCCGAACGCCTCCTCCAGCCGTTTCAATGCGGCGCTGACGCTCGGCTGCTGCAAGAGCAGGCGCTCGGCGGCGCGGGTCACGCTGCGCTCCTCGGCGAGGACCACGAAGGTGCGCAGCAGATTCCAGTCCAGTGCGTGCGTCCAGCGTCGTGAATCGCTCATGCCATCATCCGGTGCGGCAAGCCCCAAGGCAGGCCAGTCCCAAGCCCAGACCCAAGCCCGGCAATGTCGGGGAACGCAACCGCACCGTCAACGCAAGAGACGGGCGCCCGAGACTACAGCGCCCGTGCGAGCACCGCCTGGAGCAGCACGTTCACGCCGGGCTCGATATCGGCGAGCGTGACGTTCTCGGCCTCGTTATGCGAGAGCCCGCCCTCGCATGGCGTGAAGATCATCGCCGTCGGCAGATGGTTGGCGATGTGCATGGCGTCATGGCCGGCCTCGGTCAGCAGATCGCGATGGCTGTAGCCGAATTCCTGCACGGCATCGCGCACCAGCCCGACGCAGCCGGCATCGAACCGCATGCCGCCATAGGCCCAGCCTTCCCGGATGGCGATGCGGCAGCGCGATTTCTCCTCAAGCTCGGGCAGCTGCTGCTTCAGCGTCTCCATCATGCGGATCACCACGGCTTCCTCGCAATGGCGCATGTCGCAGGTCATCTCGACATGGTCGGGCAGGATGCCGAGCAGGTTGGGCTCGGCCTTGAGCCGCATCGTCGTCGTCTTGCCGCCGGTAGCGTGTTCGCTCCAGCCGATCGCGTCGAGGGCGAGGATGACCTGCGCCGCGCCGACCAGCGCGTTGCGGCGCTTCGACATCGGCGTCGGCCCGACATGGCCGGTCTCGCCGGTGACCTCGACGACGAAGCCGCGCACGGCGAAGGCGCCGGTGACGATGCCGACCTGCAGCCCCTGCTCGTCGAGTTGCGGCCCCTGCTCGATATGCAGTTCGAACAGGCTGTCGCAGGATTCGGGGCCGACCGTATCCGCGCCCTTGAAGCCGATCGTCTCGAGCGCTTGTCCGAGCGTCACGCCATCCTTGTCGGTGCGTGACAACGCGAAATCGAGGCTCTTGTCGCCCGTAAAGACCGCCGAGCCGATCATCGGTGGCTCGAAACGGGCGCCTTCCTCGTTGGTCCAGTTGACGACCACGATCGGATGGCGCGTCTCGATTGCGTGATCGTCGAGCGTGCGCACCAGCTCAAGCCCGGCGAGAACGCCGAGAATGCCGTCGAAGCGCCCGCCCTTGATCTGCGTGTCGAGATGGCTGCCGACGAGCACCGCCTTGGCGGCCGGATCGGTGCCCTTGCGCAAGGCGAACATGTTGCCGACAGCATCCACCCGCACGGCGAGGCCGGTTTCCTCGCACCAGTCCCGAAACTGGCGCCGCATGATGCCGTCATCCTCGGAGAGGGCGAGGCGGCGCAGACCGCCCTTTGCCGTGGTGCCGATTTCGGCCGAGCGCATCAACGTCGCCCAAAGGCGCTGCATGTTGGGCCGGATGTTGGAAGAAGCGGACATCGACGACACTTTCTCGCGCGAGGGATCGGGACTGGCCAGCGGCCGGCATTCCATCAAGTAGAGGCCGGCGGCGCCGGCACAAAATAGAAAGCCACGATGATCAGTATTGCCCCGTTCGATCGGCGCCTTTCAGACCGGGCCATGATGGCCTTGAACAGGCATGCCGCAACGGCGCTCATGCCTAATACGGCGCATCCCAGCCGTCGCTCCTGTTGGTGAGCTTGGTGAGAAGCGCGTCGAATTGCACCCGCTCCTGTGGCGTCAGGACGCTGAGCATCGCCTCCTCACGCAGCGCGAACGGCTTCACCGTCACCTCGAACAGCGCGCGCCCGGCTTGCGTGACCCGGATCAGGCCGCTGCGGGCATCGTCCGGATTGGGCTCACGCCGCAGCAGGCCCATGCGGATCAGCTTGTTGACCGCCCGGCTGATATTCGCCTTGGCGCGCCCGGTCATCTGGCCGACTTCCTGCGCCGTCAGCGTCTCGAAATGCGCCGCGCAAAACAGCACGACCCATTCCGGCCGGCCGACGCCGTGCTGCTCGCTCAAGCCGCGATAGATCGGGCCGGTGAACAATTGCGCCAGATAGCCGATGCGATAGCCGAAGCGCATCAGGTCGTTCGACAGCACCGCGGTCACGCGTTCCGGCGTCGGCGGGCCGGCGGTCGCCCGGCCTGGTTCCGGCATTGGCTGGTCCTTGTCCATCATATCCTCAAAAACTAGTTCCACATGGAACGATACCTTGATATGGTTCCACCTGGAACGGATACCAGGCTAGCACGCCGCCGCCCCGGCCGTCGCCGAAACCGGCAACGCCCGCCATCAACAGTTGAGACTTCCGGAGGAATCATGATCAAGCCCGAACTGAAAGCCGCCCTCGACGTCATCTTTGCCGCCGATTCGGAAATTTACGCCAATCGCGGCTTCATGCGCCGCATCGGCTTCGGCAAGCGCCCGGCCCTGATCCATATCGATCTCGCCAATGCCTGGACGCAGCAGGGCTACCCGTTCACCTGCAACGACATGGACACCATCATTCCCGCCGTGCAGGACCTCAACAAGGTCGGCCGGACCAAGGGCATCCCCGTCGCCTATACCACGACCGCCTTCGCCGTCACCGAAGGCCCCAACAGCGATATGGGCCTGTGGAACCTGAAGATTCCCTCCGAAGCGCTCAAGCTCGGCAGCGAGGCCGTGGCCATCGACGAGCGCATCGCGCCGTTGCCGGGCGAGCAGGTCATCGTCAAGAAGCGCGCCAGCGCCTTCCACGGCACCTATCTCGCCGGCTTCCTGCGCGCCCATGACGTCGACACCGTCATCCTCACCGGCGTCACCATGGCCGGCTGCGTGCGCCACACCGCCGAGGATGCCATCGCGGAAGGTTTCCGGCCGATCGTCGTGCGTGAAGCGGTCGGCGACCGCGTGCCGGGCGTGGTCGAGTGGAACCTGTTCGACATCGACGCCAAGTTCGGCGACGTCGTCTCGCTCGAGACCACGCTGGCTTATCTCAACGGCCTGTGAGCCCACGGATCCCGGCGGCTTGCCCGCCGGGGTCCGCTATGCCGTCTGACGAGGCTCTTACGCGCCCCAGACCTCGCGCAGCAGCCTGAGCCAGTTCTGGCCGAGCACGCGCTCGATGCGGTCGGCTTTCCAGCCGCGCCGTTCCATGGCGGCGGTGATGTTCGGGAACTCGCTCGAGCGTCGAAAACCTTCAAGCTCGAGGGCTTCGCCGAAATCGACCAGCTTGCGGCCCTCGCCCTTGTCGCGGTTGATCCAGGTGAAGAAGCTCGGCGGCTGCTCCTGCGTCAGATCGGTGCCGAGCCCGACCTGCTCCTCGCCGATCAGGTTGATGGTGTATTCGACCGCCTCGATATAATCCTCGACCGAGGCGCCCTTGCCACGCGCGAGGAAAGCCGGGAACATCGTCACGCCGACGAAGCCGCCCTTGTCGGCGATCAGCCGCAACTCCGCGTCGGATTTGTTGCGCTGGTGCTTTTTCAGGCCGGCCGGGGCACAATGCGTGTAGGCGACCGGCTTTTTGGAGGCGGCGATGGCGTCGCGCGCCGTGTCCTTGGCGACATGGCTGAGATCGACGAGCACGCCGGCATCGTTCATGGCGCCGATCAGGTCGCGGCCGAAATCGGTCAGGCCGCGATCGACCGACTCATAGCAGCCCGAGCCGACCAGATTGGCGGTGTTGTAGGTCAGTTGCGCCACGCGCACGCCGAGCTTGGCGAACAGCCGCACATTGTCGAGATTGTCACCGTAGCCGCTGGTGTTCTGCCAGCCGAGCACGATGCCGACCTTGCCCGCCGCCTTGGCCTTGAGGATATCGGCCGTGTCATGCACCTGCATGATGATGTCGGCATTGTCCTCGAACGAGCGCAGCCATGTCGCGACGTTGCGCATCGTCGGCTCGAACCCCTCCCAGATGCTGCAGGTACAATTGGCGGCGGTGATGCCGCCGGCATGCATGTCCTCCAGCACCTGGCGGGTGAAATTCGAGATCACGAGCCCATCGACGATGATGGCTTTCTGGTGGATCGCGGTCATGTGGTCCTGCTCCTGAAGGGAAGGGAAATCGGTTCGTGCGCGTCCCGCCTCGGCAGGATCGGCGGTTATCGGCGGTTATCGCGACTGGCGCGCCGCGGCGGGAACCCGGAAGGCCGGGTCGCCGCGGTCGAATTCGACATCGGGAATGCCGGCGCCGGGCGCGATCGTCATCGCCGAGCGCAGCAGGATCTTGGTGTAGGGATGGCTGGAATTGCCGAACAGGTTCTCGGCATCGGCCAGTTCGACGATGCGCCCGAGATACATCACCGCCACCTCGGTCGTCATATGCTCGATGACCGTCAGGTTATGGCTCACCAGCACATAGGTCAGGTCGAATTCCTTGCGCAGGTCGAGCAGGAGATTGAGGATCTGCGCCTGCACCGAGACGTCGAGCGCCGAGGTCGGCTCGTCGCACACCAGGATATCGGGCCGCAGCGCCAGGGCGCGCGCGATCACCACGCGCTGGCGCTGGCCGCCCGACAATTGCCCGGGCGAACTGTCGAACAGCCGCGACGGCAAGCCGACGACATCGAGCAGTTCGCGCGCCCGCTTCTCGCGCTCGGCGCGCGTGCCGATGCCGTGGATGCGCAGCGGCTGCGCGATGATCGCGCCGATCGAGCCGCGCGGATTGAGCGAGGAATAGGGGTCCTGGAACACGAACTGGATGCGCCGGGCCAGGGCGCGCCGGTCGAAACTGGTGAGCGGCTTGCCGTCGAGCAGCACCTCGCCCGCGCTCGGCGCCAGCAGGCCGAGCATCATCTTGGACAGCGTCGTCTTGCCCGAGCCCGATTCGCCGACGATGCCGAGCACGTCGCCCTTGCGCAGCTGCAACGACACGTTGTCGACCGCCGTCAGCATCTCGCGCCGCAACCAGCCGCGCGACAGCCTGAACGTCCGCGTCACGTCGCGCATTTCCAGCACGACCGGATGGTTCTCAAGGCCGCTCATGCGCCTGCCCCCAGAACGGCGCGCGCATTGTCACGCGAGGTCTCGGCCGGCAGCACGCAGCGATAGGGGTGGGCGCCAGCCGGCTCCCGCAGCGCGACATCCCGCTCGCAGACCGGCTGCGCATGGGCGCAGCGCCCGCGAAACCGGCAGCCCTCGATCGCCCCGACCAGCGCCGGCACCGCGCCCGGGATCGCCTTGAGATGCTGCATGCGCTGGCGTTCCGGCGCCGGCAGGCACGCCATCAGCCCCTGCGTGTAAGGGTGGAGCGGATCGTTGAAGATCGTCTCGGCGGTGCCGCTCTCGACGATCTGCCCGGCATACATCACCGCGACCTTGTCGGCCATGCGCGAGACGATGCCGAGATCATGGGTGATCAGCACCAGCCCCATGCCGAATTCCTGTTGCAGCGCCATCAGCAGCCGCAGCAGCTCGGCCTGGATCGTCACGTCGAGCGCGGTGGTCGGCTCGTCGGCGAGGATCAGCTTGGGGTCGCACATCAACGCCATCGCGATCATCACGCGCTGGCGCAGGCCGCCCGAAAGCTGGTGCGGATATTGCGCGAGCCGCGCCTCCGGCGAACTGATGCCGACCTTGTCGAGCAGGTACACCGCCCTGTCGCGCGCTTCCCGGCGCGAGACCTTGCGATGCTGGCGCAGCACGTCGATCATCTGGTCGCCAATGGTGAAGACCGGGTTGAGCGAGGTCATCGGCTCCTGGAAGATCATGGCGATGCGGTCGCCGCGCAGCCGGTTCATCGCCTCGCGCGAAAGGCCGCGCAGATCGCGGCCCGAGAAGGCGAGGCTGGTGGCGGCGCGGATGGCGCGGCGCGGCAGCAGGTCCATCACGGCGAGCGCCGTGAGCGACTTGCCGCAGCCCGATTCCCCGACGATGCACAGCGTCTCGCCTTCATCGACCGAGAAGCTGATGCCCTGCACCGCGTGCAGGACGCCGCTCGCCGTCGGAATGTCGATGGTGAGGTCCTGAACGTCGAGCAGCACGGGTCTCACTTCCTGTTTCAATTGCGGGAATCCGGCGCCGTGACATCGCGCAAGCCATCGCCGACCAGGTTGATCGCCAGCACGAGGCCGAACAGCAGCATGCCGGGGATGGTGATCAGCCACGGGTCGAACAGGATGAACGACTTGCCTTCCGCCAGCATCAGGCCCCAGGACGGCAAAGGCGGCGGCACGCCGAGGCCGAGGAACGACAGGGCGGCTTCGAGCACGATCGCCTGCGCGATCTCGAGCGTCGCGACCACGGTGATGTTGGTCGCGAGATTCGGCATGATCTCCTGCATGATGATCTGCCAGGTCGAGGCGCCCTGCACCTTCGCCGCCATGACGAAATCGGCGTCGCGAATCTGCTGCGTCGTGGCGCGCATCACCAGCGCGAAGCGATCCCACAGCAGCAGGCCGAGCACGCCGACGACCACGCTCAGCGACGAGCCGAACAGGGCGACGACAGCGAGCGCCACCAGGATCACCGGCAGGGCGAGCCGGGCGGTGATGATGAACGAGATCACGGTATCGGTCTTGCCGCCGAAATAGCCGGCGGTGACGCCGAGCACCGTGCCGATAATGCCCGAGACGAAGGCCACCGTCACGCCGATGAACACCGAGACGCGCGCGCCGTACAGCAGGCGCGAGAGATAGTCGCGGCCGAGATGATCGGTGCCGAGCGGATGCGCCCAGGTGCCGGTCTCGTGCCAGATCGGCGGCACGATGCGCGCCAGCAGGTTCTGGTCGTAAGGGTTGTAAGGTGCCAGAACCGGCGCCAGCAGCCCCATCAGGAAGATGATGGCGAGGATGATGCCACCGGCGACGAGGCCGGAATGGCGCGCCCAGCGCGGCATCCTCCAGGCGGCGGCCGGCGCGGACGCGGCGTCGCTATGCGCGGGCATCGGCAAGCCTCATGCGTGGATCGAGCCAGGCGTTCAGGACGTCGGCGACGAAGGTCAGGATGACGTAGATCAGCGAAAAGCACAGCACGAGCGCCTGCACGGTCGGCAGGTCGCTGCGCAGGATCGATTCCCAGGCGAGACGCCCGGCGCCGTTGATGGCGAACACGCTTTCCACCACCACCGAGCCGGCCAGCATATAGCCGAACTGCGCCGCCGACACGCTGACCACCGGGATGACCGCGTTGCGCAGCGCGTATTTCAGCAGCACCTTGCGCGGCGCGATGCCGAGCGCGCGCGCCGTGCGGACATAATCGGTCTCGAGCGCCAGGATCATGCCGGAGCGCGTCAGCCGCATGATCGCCGGCGCGGCGAAATAGCCGAGCACCACCGACGGCATGATGAAATGGCGCCAGGTTTCCGAGCCCGATGTCGGCAGGATCGGCCAGATCACGCTGAACATCACCACCAGCAGCAGGGCGAACCAGAAGGTCGGCATGGCCTGGCCGATCACCGCGACGATCAGCGCCGTGCGGTCGATCCAGGTATTCTGCCAGCGCGCGGCGGCGATGCCGAGCGGCAGCGAGATCGCCAGCGCGAAGATGAACGAGACCAACCCGAGCAGCAGCGTCGTGCCGAGCCGGTCGAACAGGATCGCCGAGACCGGCTGGTCGAAATACAGGCTGTGGCCGAGATTGCCGTGCAGCGCCGCGCCGATCCAGTGCAGGAACTGCAGGTAGATCGGCTGGTCGAAGCCGTAGAAGGCGCGGATGCGGGCAGCATCGGCGGCGCTGCCCGCTTCCCCGGCCAGTTTCACGGCCGGATCACCGGCCGCGAAAATCAGCATGAAGGCCACGAAGGACACGACCACCATCAGGATGAGGGCCGAGCCCGAACGGCGCAGGACGAAGCGCAGCATCGGATCAGATTTTCCTATTGCGCCGCATCGGCCGCCTTACTTCCAATGCGCGCGGAAGAAGTCGACGAACTCGTCGGCATTCTGCGTCACCACCAGGTCCTTGTTGTGGGCCGTGATGACATTATAGGTCCATAGCGGCACCCAATACGCCTTGTCGGCGATGATCTGCAGCGCCTTCTTGTAGTTTTCCTGCCGCTTGGCGCGATCCATCGAGGTGTTGGCCGCCTGCAGCAGCGGGATGATGTCCTTGTCCTTGGCGAGATCGTCGCCGGTGCCGCTGAAGAACTGCCCGACGCTGAGGCCGACATCGCCGACGCCATACGAGCCCCAGTTGGTCAGGAGCAGCGGCGCGCGGCCCTCGCGCCAGGCACTGATGCCCGGAGCATATTGCTGCTCGTTGAGGGTGACATGGATGCCGGCCTTGCCGAGATTGGCGGCGATCGCTTCCGCCTGGATGCGCGGCAGCGAGGTGAACACGAGATCGAGCTTGATGCCATCGGGATAGCCGGCCTCGGCGAGCAGCGCCTTGGCCTTGGCGGTATCGAACGGATAGGTTTTCACGTCGTTGGTGCAGCCGAATTGCAGCGGGTTGCACGCCGCCGCCATCGGCTGCGAGGCGCCGCCGATCAGCGCCTTGACGATCGAGCCCTTGTCGACCGCCATGTTGATCGCCTGGCGCACGCGCACATCGGCCAGCGGCGACTTGCCGTCCTTGTAGTTCGGATTGATCGAGATATAGGCGAAGCGCATGATCTGCGCGTTGCTGACCGCGACATTCTTCTGGCGCGCCAAGTTGCGCGCGTCATCCGGCGGCACGCGCCAGATCCAGTCGAGCTGGCCGTTGACCAGTTCGGCATATTGCGTGTTCGATTCCGGCAGCACGCGCACGACCATGTGCTTGATCTTGGCGGCGCCCTTCGGGCTGCCCGCGTAATAATCCTCGAAGCGCTCCAGCACGTAGCGCGTGCCCGGCGTCATCTCGACCAGCTTGTAAGGCCCGGCCCCGACTGGCTTGACGCTCATGCCCTGCGAGCCGACCTTCTCGTAATAGGCCTTCGGGTAGATCGGCAGGTTGCCGGCGAGCATTTCGAGGGCGAGTGGGTTCGGCCGCTTCATATGCAGGCGGACCTCGTAATCGCCGAGCTTCTCGGCATGGTCGATCCACTCGACCGCGATCTGGTAGCGCGCGTTATAGTCCTTCGAGGACACCAGGTTGAGCGTGTAGACGACGTCATCCGCCGTCATCGGCTGGCCGTTATGGAACTTGACGTTGTTGCGCAGCTTGAAGTCGATCGTCTTGTCGTCGACGATCTTGTAGCTCTCGGCGAGTTCCGGCTTGAACTCCCCGGTCGCCATATCCTTGTTCAGCAGCGAATCGTACAAGAGCCGCGCCAGGACCAGACCTTCGCGGCCCGATTCCTTGTACGAATCCAGCGTCGTCACCTCCGCGCTGAACGCGGCGTTGAGCGTGTCGTCGGCCTTGCCGGCGAGGGCGGGCCCGCTGGCCGCAACGGCTCCGAGCACGAGACCGGCCACGAGGGCTGGCGCCCATAGGGCGGAAGGACGGCGGTTTGGCTGTATCATGGCGGGCTTCCCCCTGTTGCGGCAGATCGTCTGCGACGCCTGCCTTACGTTGATTGACCAAACTATCAACATAAAATAGAGTTTGGTCAATAAATTATCGTATTTGAAAAATCGAGTGTTTTGATGGAAACGACAGCGGGCACTCCAAAACCGGCGCGGAAGCGTCCGCGCCGGCATACGGATTTCGGCAGCCGGGTGAAGCAGCTGCGCCACGATCGCGGCCTCACATTGCAGCAGCTCGCCAAACATAGCGGCCTGGCGCCGTCGACGATTTCCAAGGTCGAGCAGAGCCAGATTTCGCCGACCTACGAGAACATCCTCAAGCTTTCCAACGGGCTGCATGTCGATGTCGCCGAACTGTTCAGCCCCGCCGCCGGCCGCATGATGTCCGGGCGCCGCAGCGTGACGCGCAGCGGACAGGGCGCCAAGCTGCGCTCCGCGCAATACGATTACGAGATGCTGTGCGCCGACCTGTCGAGCAAGCAGTTCATCCCGCTGCTGACGACGCTGCGCGCCCGCTCCCTGACCGATTTTCCCGGCTATATCCGCCATGACGGCGAGGAATTCGTCTTCGTGCTCTCCGGCGAGGTCGAGCTTCAGACGGAAAGCTACGAGCCGCTGCTGCTGCGCAAGGGCGACAGTTGCTATTTCGACAGCACCATGGGCCATGCCTGCCTGTCGGTCGGCGCCGAGGATGCCGTCATCCTCTGGGTCTGTTCGCGCGTCACCTTCGTCGCGGCCGACGAGTTGCCGGACGGGCCCCGCGACGGCGAGGACAGCGGCGTTCCCCTGCCGCTGCAGATCGTGGCACGTTAGAGCAAAATCGGATTAAACCGAGCCAATTTGCTCGGTATAACCCGATGAATTTGCTCGCTAATTATGGGTGGAGCGAGTTCGCGACAGACGAATTTGCTCTAAACGCGGGTCCGGCTTTCAGCCGCCCCACACGGCGCGATAGACCCGCAGCCAGTTGCCGCCCAGGATCTTGCGGATATCCGCCTCGCCATAGCCGCGCCGCACTAGGCCGGCGGTCAGGTTGGGCAGCCCCTCGGGCGTCTCGATGCCTTGCGGGTAATGATAGGGCGGCGGCGGATAGCTCGCCGCGCTCCAGGTGTCGGAGGCGAGATAGCCGTCATAGCGGCGCTGCGCCTCGTCGAGCGCCATCAGCGGCGCCATGCCGTCGAAATAATCGATGCCGAGCGCGACATGATCGCTGCCGACGAGTTGCACGACATAGTCGATGTGATCGATGAAGGCATCGAGCGTCGGCCGCGACGCGCCCGATACGAAAGCCGGAAAGCCGACCATGCCGGTGAGGCCGCCGCTCGCGGCGACCGCCTTGATCTGTTCGTCGAGGATATTGCGCGGCGAGCCATGCACCGCACGCGGATTGGCATGGGAAAACACCACCGGCGCGCGCGACGCCTCGATCGCCTCCATCGTCGTGCGGTAGCCGGTATGCGAGCAGTCGACGATGACGCGCGCCTCGTTCATGCGCGCGATCAGCTTGAGGCCCTGCCGGCTGAGCCCGGCGTCGGTACGCTCCTCGCAGCCATCGCCGAAACGGTTTTTCACGTTGTAGCTCAACTGGATGATGCCGACGCCCAGCTCCTTGTAGGCATCGACGAGATCGATATCGTCCTCGATCGGATCGGTGCCCTGGAAATGCAGCACGATGCCGAGCTTGCCCTCGGCCTTGGCGCGCGCGACATCGGCCGCGCGCTTGACGAGCACGAGCTCGTCATGCTCGCGGATATGCTTGAGCCAGCGCCCGATCGTGCGAAGCGCGCTTGCCGCGCCGCCATTGAAGCCGCCGACGGTCGGCGCCACCGCCGTCAGGCCGCCGCGCCGATAGAGATCGAGATGACGCGGCGTCGCCAGCAATGGGCAGACCGCATCGATGACGATTGCCTCACCGTGCAGGCGGGATGCGTCTATAGACATGGCAAATCTCCGCGAGACCGAACCCGCCCCGCATCGGCAGGCCCGAAGACTATCTCTTATAGGAACATAATTTTCCTATCCGACATGAGACATCATGCCAGCATCCCGCGCAGCGTCAACGGTTTTCGCGCTGGAGCGACGTTACCGGGTAAATCCGGCCGGGTGGCGCGTGTGCCAGTCGGTTACGCCCTGGTAGGCGGCGCCGATGCGCAGCGCCAGCGCCTCCTCGCCATGGCCGCAGATGATCTGCAACGATGTCGGCAGCCCGTCGGCCACGCCATTGGGCAAGGCGAGCGCGCACCTTTCCAGCAGGTTCACGAAGCGCGTGTAATGCCCCGGCCCGGTCGACTGGTCGACCTCGCCGAGCGGCTGCGCCACGGTGGTGGTGGTCGGCGTCAGCAGCGCATCGTAGCCGGCAAGCGCCACGGCGAACTCAGCCTTGGCCGCGTCGCGCGCCTGCAAGGCCTCGAGATAATCCCGCGACGAGATCGTCCTGCCTGCCGCGAGCCGGGGCCGCACGTCGGGATCGAGCGGCTGGCTGTCATCGTCGATCAGCGTGCCGACCTGCGCATAGCCTTCCGCGCTCATGATGCGGCCGGTCACCTGCCCGAGGTCGACGATCGGGCGCGGCAGCTCGAGCGGCACGATCTCGGCGCCGAGCCCGGCCAGCGTTTCGAGCGCCTCGTCATAGGCCGCCAGCACCTCCGGCGCCGCCGCGCCGCGCTCCTGTTCCGACAGCACCGCGAACCGCATGCCCCTGACACCGCGCTGCAAGCCGGGCAGCGGGTCGGTGAAAGGCAGCGCCAGCGTGCGCGGATCGAGCGGATCGGCACCCTGCATCGCACCATAAAGCAAGGCCGTATCCTCGACCGAGCGCGCCATCGGGCCGGGCGTATCAAGCGTCGGGCTGAGCGGCAGGATGCCATGCACGCTGACGCGCCCGATCGTCGTCTTGAGACCGGTCAGGCCGCACCATGACGAGGGCAGCCGCACCGAGCCGCCGGTATCGGTGCCGATCGCCCACGGCGCGAGCCCGGCCGCGACCGCCACGCCCGAACCGCTGCTCGAGCCGCCCGGCGTGCGCGCCACCGCCATGTCCCACGGGTTCCACGGCGTGCCGAGATGCGTGTTGGTGCCCCAGCCGCCCATGGCGAATTCGACCGTATGCACCTTGCCGAGCACGATCATGCCCTGCGCGATCAGGCGGCGCGCCAGCGTCGCCGTGCGCGTCGAGCGCCGCCTGCTCCACGCCGCCGTGCCGCCGGTGGTGATGCGGCCCTCGATCTCGATCAGGTCCTTCAGCGCGATCGGCACACCGTGCAGCGGGCCGACGGCATGGCCGGCGCGGATCGCCTTGTCGGCCGCCTCGGCCGCGGCAAGCGCATCCTCCTCATAGAGTTCGACAAAGGCGTGCAGCTTGGGGTCGTGGCAGCGGATGCGCGCGATGAAGCCCGAAACCACGTCGCTGGCGCGCAAGCGCCCGCTGGCGATACCACGTGCCAGGGAGGCGGCAGAACTGAAGGCATGGGGTGTCGAGATATCGGATGTCGAAGTCTGAGAAGTCATGGAGTCGTCCTCAAGCGCGCCAGCACGCGCTGCGTGGCGCCACTGATATCGGGCAGTTTCTCACCGCGCTCGAGGCGGGCAAAGAGCGTTTTTTCCGCGTCCTGCATGCGGATCGCCTCGGGCGCCGCCGTCTCGATCAAATCCGGATCGAGCACCAGCACGCCGTTCTCGTCGGCGAGGATGGCATCGCCCGGCCTGACGCCGACGCCGCCGCACGACACCATGGTACAGAACTCGCCGCCAAGGTCGAGATGCTTGGTGGTGACGACCGAGGTGCCGCGCGCCCAGACCGGAAAGCCGAAATGGCGCAACTCGCCGAGATCGGAAACCACGCCGTCAAGCACGATGCCGGCGGCGCCCGCCTTGCGCGCCGCATAGGCGACGGCGCCGCCGGTCGCGGCATGCCGGTGGTCGCCGCAGCGGTCGATCACCAGCACGTCGCCCGGCCGAATCTGGCCGAGCGCATAATGGATCATCGTGCAATCGGCGCCCGGGCAGCGCACGGTGACGGCGGTGCCGGCGATCCTGACATCGGGCAGGATGCCGCGCATGCCGGTATCCATGAAACCGGCATGCAGGACATGGCCGATCGTCGCCGGCTCGGCCTTCACCAGCAGCTCGAGGCGCGCCGGGTCGATCTGCCGCGGCAGGTCTTTGACAACATACATCTCAACAGGCTTTCAATGCGGCGGGAGCACAGCCGGGCCACGGCGGCGCTGGAAAACCATGGCCCGCCACGCTGACGGGCCATGGCAGCGGGTCAGGTCAGGTCAACTCGGCCAGATAACGGTCGTAAAGCCGCTTGGTCTCGCCGCTCACGGTCATGAAGGTCGCCCACATATCCATGAAATTCTTCCAGTCCTGGTCGCCGTGGCGCACCATCCAGGTGTTGGGCCGCTTGTCGAACGGGTGTTCCGGGTCGATCAAGTAGGCCCAGCTCCCGTTGCGCTTGGCCAGCACCAGCGCATCGCTGTCGCCGGTGATGAACGCCGTCGCCCGCCCGGTCCGCACCGGTTCGGCCGCCATGGCGACCTGTCCGGCGGTCGCCATGAATTTCGCCTTCGGGAACAGTTGCGGCAGGCGCTGCTCCTCGCTGGAACCGGCATTGACCGAAATCGTCACGTCCGGGCTGTCGAGTTCGGCGACGGTCTTGAACTTGCCGGCATCCTCCTTGCGGATCATGGCGAGGAAGCCCTTCGACCACAGCGGCCCGATATATTCGACCGCGAGCGCGCGCGGCACGGTATAGACCGCCGAGGCGCCGAACAGGTCGTAATCACCCTTGCGCAGCGCCACGGTCGAGTTGGCCATCACCACCTCGGAATACTCGACCTTCATCTCGAGGTCGCGGCCGAGCATGTCGCACAGGTCCTTGTAGACGCCGCGCAACTCGTTGCTCTTGGCATCCTTGTAGAACCAGAGCGCCTGCTGGCCGTAGCCGATCTTGAGCGTGCCGCCCTTCTTCACCTTGGCGAGCACCGACTTCTCGTTGATGCCGGAATCGAGCACCTGCGCCACGGCCTCGCGCATGCCGCCGCCGACCAGGGCCGCGCCGGCGCCTGCCAGTGCCGCGCCGGTCAGCAGCGCACGCTTGCCGAAATCGGGATTGTCGAATCTGCTGTTCATTGTCCTTCTCCCTGTTGGTCGTTGATCGTTGGTTACGCCTGAGCATCCAGCCCGTATTTGCCGCGGAAATGATCCGCGACCCGCTTTGCCGTGGCGGAGAGGGCAAAGATCGTCAGGATGTAGAGCACCGCCACGGAAGTGAGCACCTCGATCGGCTCGAACCACTGGTTGACGACCTTCAGCGCGTCATACATCAGGTCCGGGATGGCGATGATCGACACCAGGGTCGAGGCCTTCACCACCACCGCGAACTGGTTGATGATCGAGGGCGCCATCACCAGCACCGCCTGCGGCGCGACGATGCGCCGGAACGCCACGGCGCGCGTCATGCCGACGGCGAGCCCCGCCTCGACCTGGCCGCGCGCCAGCCCCTCGATGCCGGAGCGGAACGTCTCGGCGAGATAGCCGCTCGACTGGATGGCAAGCGCGATGATGCCGGCCCATTCGACCGATTTCGGAAAGCCGAACAGCTCCGGCCAGACATAATTGACCCAGAGAAGCTGCACGATGATCGGCGTGGCGCGGCTGAACTCGATATAGGCGATGGCGAAATAGCGCAGCACCGGCACATAGAGGCGGATCAGGCAGGCGATGGCGCCCATCACCACCGCCATCGCGAATGCTATGGCGCAAATGCGCACCGTGATCGTCAGCCCGTCCATGAACAGGCCGAGATTGGGGATGACGAAGCGGTTGAAGTTGTCGAGCATCGCTCACGCCCACCCGCGCCGGCGCCAGCGCTCCGACAGGATCTGGATCATCTGCGTCGCGCTGATGATCACCAGGCAGAACAGCAGCGCCGCGCCGGTATAAAGCGGCAGCGGCCGCATCTGCTCCACATTGACCATCGAGACCTGGTACATGATGTCGGGCACGGCGATCAGCGAGACGATCGACGTCGCCTTGAACAGCGAGACGAGCTGGCTCAGCATTTCCGGCAGCATGCGCCTGAGCGCCTGCGGCAGCACGATGCGGCGCAGGATGGCGCCATCGCGCATGCCGAGCGCCGTGCCGGCCTCGCGATGGCCCTTCGGGATCGCCTGGATGCCGGCGCGCACCGTCTCCGACATGAAGCCGCTATAGGCGACGCCGAGGCCGAGCACCGCGGCGAGGAACGGGCTCAGGTTGAACTGCGTGGCGAGCAGCCGCGACAGCAGGATCGGCAGCACGTAATAGACCCAGATCAGCAGCACGAATTCCGGCGTGTTGCGGAACAATTCGACATAGAAGGTCGACAGGCCGCGCACCCAGAACCGCTTGCTGAGCCGGGCAAGGCCGACCACCACCGCCAGCGCCATGGCAAGCGCCGCGCTGGCGAAGAAGATGTAGACGTTCTGCAACAGGCCGACGAGCAGCGTCTGCCGGTATTCCCAGAAGATCGACAGGTCGAGCGACTGGCGCAGCGTCTCGGAAAACATCAGTGTGCGACCGATGACAGGAAGGCGCGGCAGCGCTCGCTGGCGGGATTGCCGAACACCTGCGCCGGCGCGCCGTCCTCCTCGATCACGCCCTGGTGCAGGAACATCACCCGGTCCGAGACATCGCGCGCGAAGCGCATCTCATGCGTCACCACCACCATGGTGGTGCCTTCCTCGGCAAGCGCGCGCATCACGTCGAGCACCTCGCCGGTCAGTTCCGGGTCAAGCGCCGAGGTCGCCTCGTCGAACAGCATCACCTTCGGCTGCATGGCGAGCGCCCGCGCGATGGCGACGCGCTGCTGCTGCCCGCCCGACAGGCGCGCGGGATAGGCATCGGCCTTGTCGAGCAGATTGACCTTGCCGAGATAGTGGCGGCCGATCTCGATTGCCTCGGCGCGTTTCAGCCCCTTGACCTGGCGCGGCGCCTCGATGACGTTCTCGAGCGCGCTCATATGCGGCCACAGGTTGAACTGCTGGAACACCATGCCGATCTGCGCGCGCATGCGTGCGATATTGGCCGGGCTGTCGGGCTTGAGGCCGCCATCGGCCTGGCGGCGCAGCCCGATCGGCTCGCCGTCGAGGAACACCACGCCGGAACTCGGCTGCTCGAGATAGTTCAGGCAGCGCAGCAGCGTGCTCTTGCCCGAGCCGCTGGCGCCGATCACGCTCAGCACGACGCCGGCCTGCATCTCGAAGCTGATGCTGCGCAACACCTCGAACGCCCCGAACGCCTTGCGCAGATCGCGGCATTCCAGGATGGGTTTTTGCTCCGCAACGGCATTGTTCATCGCGAATCACCCTTCGTTATTGCGGCGCAGCGCCAGCTCAGCGCGTGCTGCCGAGTTGAGCTCGATGCTCCCAGTTGCCGGCGACCGTCTTCACCAGCGCGTCGCTGTAGAGATAAGCCGTGGTGCAGGCATGACGCGGCATCAGGAAAACCTGATCCCCGACGGCGAGGCTGTCGGCCTCGACGATGGTGTGCTCCTCGTTCATCAGCATGATGCGGCCATCCCAGCGAAAGCGCTCGGCGAGCGGCTTGTCGGGCGAGATCGCCTTGCAGCCGGCATCGAAGGTCGCGGTGCCCTCATGCGTCGAGATCACCGTCGCCAGCACGAAGGCCGCCGGCTCCCAGCCGAGTTCCGGCAGTTCGACATCGTGCTGGTCGCTGGAGAAGGTGAAGCTGCCGGGCGAGACGCGGCTCGCCGCCCATGCCGGCCACAGGTTGAACGTGTAGCTGCCGCCGGCGATGATATCATTGGCGTTGCCGTCGTTGGCGAGCGCGTCGCGCAGCGCCACCGCCTTGGCGGCATTGGCGACAACCTGCTCGCGGCGCTCCTCGACGGTGCCCTTGATATGGCCGTCATAGACATGCCAGCCGGCGAAGCGGCCGAGCTTCGCCACTTGGCGCGCCAGCTTTTCGGCCGCAGCCTCCATGGCGATGCCGGTGCGGCCCATGCCGGGATCGAGATCGATCCTGAGATCGACATTGGCGGGCGCGCCCTTGAGTTCGGCGCGCCAGACCTCGAGGCCGCGCTCCGAATCCAGCATGCCGGTGAGCTGCGCCGCGGGGAAGTGGCGCGCCAGCGCGACGAAGCGGCGGATATTGGCCGGGTTGACCGTCGGATAGGCCCAGGTCACCGCCGTGGCGCCGGCCTCCAGGCACATCTCGACCTCGGTCGGCGTGGCGCATTTGAAGGCGGTGACGCCGTTGGCGGCGAGCAGCTTGACGATCCACGGCGCCCGATGCGTCTTGACATGCGGCATCAGCCGATCGATGCCGCCGGCCGCTTGCGCCGTGCGTGCGAGATTATGCAGCACGCCGGCCTCGGAAATCACGAAGCACGGCGTCTCGATCGGCTCGTTCGGCAATTGACCCAGTTCGTTCGCCATCTTGGCTATGTCCTCATGTGACGTGTTGCGGGGATGGACACCATCGCTCGTCCCCGCCGGCCGGCTCAACGGATATTCAGGAGCCGGCCGATATTGCCGCCAAGGATGGCGGCCTTCTGCGTGGCGTTCAGGAAGGTGCAGTGCCGGCGCACATAATCGAGGCTCTGGCGGTAGGTGCAGAAGCGCTCGACATTCGGCATGTCGGAACCCCAGACCAGCTTCTCGGTGCCGAACTTGTCGTGCATGTCCTTCACCAGCGCCTGGGCCTCGGGGTAGGGATAGTCCCATTTGCCGCCCCAGGTGATCGGGAACATGATCTCGATCAGCATGTTGGGGTGGCGGTAGACCTCCATCCCCTCGTCCGGGAACCGCCAGATGCCGGACGTGCCGAAGAACCCGACCGGCGGCCCCATCACCAGCACGAAGCGGATGCCGGGGTGGCGCTTCATCAGGCCGGACAGGCGCACCATCGAGCGGATATAGCTCGCCACGGTGTAGTCTGGAATGGCGGTCGCCTCGAAGAATACCGGCAGTTTGGCCGCCTCGACCCTGGCCCAGAACGGCTCCATGTTCGCATCGTCGAAATTGCCGTCGAACCCGTAGCGCGCATAGGCGTCGAGCGCGAAATACACCGCCTTCAGGCCGAGTTCACGATGGGCGCGATCGAACTCGCGCAGGTTCTCCGCCGTATAGGCGCGCGGCTCGTCGACATTGAGCATCGCGGTGAACTTGTCGGGATACTGGTTCTGCGCGAACGCGTTGTAATCGTTCATCGCGCCGTAGCCCCAGCCGGTCTGCAACACGGTGTGGTCGACCCCGGCATATTGCATCTGCGCCAGCATCAGTTCCGGCGGGGCGACGATCTGCTGCATGGCGACGGGCATGTATTGCGAGTGGTAATCCTCGCCGTCGATGGTGAAATCGAGCCGGCCGTAATTGCCGACCCGGAAATCGACATCCTTCAGGCCGGCCCAGCTATTGTCGCCCTCCCTGAACAGCGCCGCGCCGGAGACGTCCTTGCCGTCGCGTGCGCGAAACACCTTCGCCGAGGTGCGGGTCTGCACCTTCTGCATGTATTTGCGATGGATTTCCCGCGAGGGGTGGCCGCAAGGGTCGGCCCAATGCTGGAAGACATGCGCGTGGCAATCGATGATCATGCTGCGTCCCGCTCCCTGTCGCAGGTCTTCCCATGCCCTCGCGCAGTGTGGCGTGGCGGTGACCGCGATCTCTGCATGGATCATCAGCACGGTTGATGCTGCTGGCAAGCGATAGATTCGGCACGCCCGCCGGCGCCGCTGAGGCCAGCGCATGCCACCATGCCCGCGTTTTGCGGAATCGTCCATCATGCCGAACGCGAAGTCGGCGCGCATAACACATTGCTATATATGTATTATTTCTCCATGGAAGAGCGCCAGAGGTAGCCTGCCGTTGCGCGGCGCCCACGCTCGCCATCACAGGCCGGGCGATCGGCCACGATAGAGAATTACGCTTGATACTATAGAGACGATTTATGATAACAGGGGGTGATTGGCACGACGGGCGCGGCGATCGGCATGAAATCGGACCTCGGCTTCGACCTCCACGCGCTGCAGGTGTTCACGACGGTCTGCGAAACGCGCAGCATGACCGCCGCCGCGCAGCGCCTCGGCATGACGCAGCCGGCGATTTCCTACACCATCAAGCGGCTCGAGGCGGTGATGGGCGTCAAGCTGATCGACCGCAGCCAGCGCCCGCTGGCCGCGACGCCGAGCGGCGACTGGCTCGCCGAATTCGCCGGCCAGATCCTGCACGACACCCGCCAGCTGCCGATCGCGCTCAAGCGCTTCGAGAAGGGCTCGGAACTGCGCCTGCGCATCGGGCTGGTCGATTCGCTGTCCGACCCGTTCGTCTCGAACATGGTGCGCGAGCTCAACCCGTCGATCCACTATCTCTCGATCTCGTCGGGCCTGGCGCGCATCGTCCGCCAGGGATTGCTGGAGCGCAGCCTCGACCTGATCATCACCAACGACCCGCTCGAGGATGTCGACGGCGTCGTCCGGCATGCCATTCTCACCGAACCCTATTTCGTCGTGCTGCCGCGCGCCCTTGACGGCGCGGCGGCGACCGGCGACCTCGCCAGCCTCAGCCGCAGCCTGCCGCTGGTGCGCTGGAACCCGAAATCCCGCATCGGCCCGGATATCGAGCGCCAGTTGCGGCGCCTGCGGCTCGATATTCCGCGCCGCTTCGAATTCGATGCCAGCGCCACCATCCTGAGCATGGTGGCAGCGGGCTTGGGCTGGTCGATCATGACGCCGCTGTCGATCTTCGACATGAAGCCGTTCCTCGGACAGATCCGCATCATGCCCTTCCCCGGCCCCGCCTTCTCGCGCCAGTTGACGCTGTTCGCCAGGCGCGGCGAGATCGACGAGGCCGCCGCCCGCATCGCCGATATGTCGCGCCGCATCCTGCATGAGCGCTATATTCCGGAAATGCTCGCCGCAGCACCCTGGCTGGCCGGCCACGTCACCATCGGCCACTGAGCGACACGGCCTTTCCTCTCATGCGGCCTTTTCTCGCACGAACGTGATCGTTTCGACGCGCGCTGTTCATTAGTCGGCGCAACAATCCTGCGCTAGAACCAGCGCCGTTTTCGTAAGGACAGCGGGACATATCATGTCGGTCCATGCACAGGCGACGAACAAGGCGGCGGTGGTGTCGGTCACCGCCTTCCCGATCCTGCTCGCGCTCAGCTTCTCGCACCTGCTCAACGACATGATGCAGTCGCTGGTGCCGGCGATCTACCCGATCATCAAGGAAGCCTATCATCTCGATTTCGGCCAGATCGGCCTGATCACGCTGACGTTCCAGATCACCGCCTCGCTGTTCCAGCCGCTCGTCGGCACCTATACCGACCGCAACCCGAAGCCGTATTCGCTGGTCGCCGGCATGGGCTTCACGCTTGTCGGGCTGATCGTGCTCGCCTATGCCGCGAGCTACCCGTTCCTGCTGCTCGGCGCCGGGCTGATCGGCACCGGCTCGTCGATCTTCCACCCCGAATCGACGCGCATGGCGCGCCTCGCCTCGGGCGGGCGCCACGGTTTCGCGCAGTCGCTGTTCCAGGTCGGCGGCCAGAGCGGCGCGGCGCTGGGTCCGCTTCTCGCCGCCTTCATCATCGTGCCGCACGGCCAGACGAGCCTGGCCTGGTTCTCGGTCGCCGCCTTCCTCGCCATGCTGGTGATGCAGCGCGTCGGCTCCTGGTATGCGCGCCAGATCAGGACCATCGCCAAGGCGGTCGGCGAGGGCGCGCGCGTGCGCGAGACGCGGCAAGCCGGCGTCGCGCTCGCCGTGGTCGTGCTGGTCGTGTTGATGTTTTCCAAGAGCGCCTATTCGGCCAGCCTGACCTCGTATTACACGCTCTACCTGATCGATCATTTCGGCGTCTCGATCCAGGCCTCGCAATATCTGCTGTTCCTGTTCCTGGTTTCCGGCGCGATCGGCAACCTGCTCGGCGGCCATCTCGGCGATGTGATCGGCCGGCGCAAGATCATCTGGTTCTCGATCCTCGGCGCGCTGCCCTTCACGCTGGCGCTACCCTATGTCGGCCTTGTCGGCACGGCGGTGCTGACCGTGATCATCGGCATGATCATGGCGAGCGCCTTCCCGGCGATCCTGGTCTACGCCATCGAGTTGCTGCCGGGCCGCATCGGCATGATCGGCGGGCTGTTCTACGGCCTGTCCTTCGGCCTTGGCGGCATCAGCGCGGCGATGCTCGGCGAGATCGCCGACTGGACCAGCATTAACGCGGTCTATGCCGCTTGCGCCTATCTGCCGCTGATCGGCCTGCTGACCTGGTTCCTGCCCGACATCAGGACCGAGCGCAGCGCCGCGCATTAAGGCGCGGCGGCCGGCTCAGCCTTTCGGCGGCTCGATCACGTCGAGCATCAGCGCGGCATGCGCGAAGGCCGAGCCGGCCTTCATCTCCGCCGCGACCCAGACCGCCTCCATCAGTTCCTCCGGCGTGGCGCCGACACGCTGCGCCGCCTTGGTGTGGCCCTTGATGCAATACGGGCATTGCGTCGTATGGGCCACGGCGACGGCGATCAGTTGCTTGGTCTTGGCCGAGAGCGCGCCATCGGCGAACACCGCCTTGCTGAATGCCTTGAAGGCGTCATCCGCCGCCGGCGCCAGGCGATGGCGATGCTCGGCCATCTCGCGCGTCGCCTTCGGATACATCTCGTCGCTCATGCTGCTTCTCCTGTGTGAATGCGTCCGGATTGCAAAATCTCAAGCGCCCCGCGCGGCTGCGGCGGAAGCCGGCATCGGCCGGGCGCGCTGTGCGAGAAGGGCGGCGATAACGCTCATGGCACCGGCGCCGCCGACAATGCCGCACGGGCCGCCGCGACCGCCATCCACTGGCGATACAGGCCCTGGTCGATCCGGGAATATGCCGCGCGCTGCTTCATGTCGTCGAACGTCTCCTGCGGATGGCACCGTTCATAGTCCTCGCGCACCAGCGCTTCAAGGACATCGCACCCGGGCGGTGTTCCAGCGGCTGCATCCGGCATTTTGACCCCTCCCGATTGGTGGCGTTTAAAAGATGCATTGACAATACATCTTTGTAGGAAGAGTGTCGATGACGAAACGCGGCGGCGCCATCGCGGCCGCGGCGGATGGGGATGGCCGGTCGCGCCGCCTGTCCGTTCGAGCGCGCGGCCGACGTGAAGGAGCATCCCATGGCGCAAGCAAGCGAGGCCGCGGCCAGCGGCGAGATCGATGTCCGCAGCCTGATCCCGGCCAAGCGGCATGAACGGATTTTCCAGCTTGTCGACCAGCTCGCGCCGGGCGGTTCCTTCGTGCTGGTCAACGATCACGATCCCAAGCCTCTCTATTACCAGCTCGAGGCCGAGCATCCGAAACAGTTCTCCTGGACCTATCTCGAGAAGGGCCCGCAGGTCTGGCGCGTCTCGATCGGCCGCCTGCTGAAAGCCGCCTGAACCATCGGCGCGCCGGCCGTAGCCGCCGGCGCGCCAGCACATCATGGAGGCCGCCCGTGCCCGGCGTCACGCTGTCCCGTTGGACCATGTCCTATTTCGCCGCCGCGCTCGCCGCGCTGCTCGGCGCCGAGTTGCTGATGGCGGCCGGCTTCGGTTACCCGCGCGCCGGGCTGCAGGACCCCGATACGCTGGTGCTGGTGCATCTCGCCGCCATCGGCTGGCTCAGCCTGCTGATGTGCGGCGCGCTGTTCCAGTTCGTGCCCGTGCTCGTCGCCAAGCCGCTCTACAGCAACACCCTGCCGCTGCCGACGCTGATCGCCCTTGTCGGCGGGCTCGCCCTGCTGCTCGCCGGCTTCCTGCGGCTCGGCGGCCACCTCACGATCAATGTCCCGTTCCTGCCGGTTGCCGGCGGGCTGCTCGTCATCGGCTTCGGCCTCGCCATCTGGAATCTCGGCCGCACGCTGTGGCAGGCGCGGCCCTTGCCGCTGCCGGCCCGCTTCGTGCTCGTCGGCCTGTTCGGCCTTGCCGCGACCGTGCTGCTCGGCCTGGTCTTCGCGCTCGTGCTCGGCGGCACGCTTTCGCTGGCGCATTTCACCGAGGTCACGGCGCTCGGCGTGCCGATCCACGCCGTCGCCGGGCTCGGCGGCTGGCTCACCTTATGCGCGATGGGCGTCAGCTACCGCCTGCTGGCGATGTTCATGCTGGCGCCGGAGCCCGGCACGACACGCACGCGCATCGCGCTGCATTGCGGCACCGCCGCGCTGGCGCTCGCCGTGCTCGGCGGCCTCGCCGCCATCTGCCTCGACTTCAGCCGCAACCTGGCGCTGGCGCTCGCCGGCGTGCCGGCGCTCGGCGCGCTCGGCTTCTACGGCGCCGACATCGCGCATATGTACCGTGCCCGCAAGCGCCGGCGCATCGAGTTGAACAGCCGCATGGCCATCCTCGCGCTGGCGAGCCTCGCCGCGAGCGTGCTGCTGACGCTGGCCGCGATCGGCCTCGGCCTGCCCGACAGCGCGGTGGCCGCGAGCGTGTTCCTCGTCGCCTTCGGCTGGCTGTCGGGGCTCGGCCTCGCCAAGCTCTACAAGATCGTCGCCTTCCTGACCTGGCTCGAATGCTACGGCCCGGTGCTCGGCAAGGCGCCGACGCCGCGCGTGCAGGATCTCGTGACCGAGGACCGCGCGCGTCAGTGGTTCTGGCTGTATTTCGCCGCCATGTGGTGCGGCACGCTGGCGCTGCTGTTCGATGCCGGGCTCATCTTCCGCGTCACGGCCGCCGCGATGGCGCTCGCCACCATCGGCATCGCCGCGCAACTGGTGCGCAGCCGCCGGCTCGTCAACGTCAAGAGCGAGATGCGCCTGCCGGCGGGCGCGAGCCGGCCACGGCTGCTGCTCTGCACAAGCTCTCGCGCCTGAAAGGAGAAACATCATGACGCATTTCGTCGAGGTCGACGTGCGCCCGGTCCTGCGGGACGGCGGCGAACCGTTCGAGCAGATCATGGGCGCCGTCGCCGGGCTCGCGCCCGGAGACGGCCTGCGTCTGCTGGCGACCTTCAAGCCGACGCCGCTGCTGCATGTGCTCGCCTCCCGGGGCTTCAGCCATGAGGCGAAGGAACTCGCCGGCGGCGACTGGGAGGTGCTGTTCACGCCGTCCGATGTCGACTGGGCGCCCGAGCCCGCCGGCGCGGCCGCCGCGCAAGACGGCGCGTGGCCGGAGCCGGCGCGCTTTCTCGACAATCGCGACCTCGATCCGCCGGAGCCGATGGTGCGCATCATGGCCACGACCGCCGAAATGGCCAAGGGCGAGGTGCTGGCGGCGCTGCTGTGCCGCGAGCCGCTGTTCCTGTTCCCGGAGCTTGCCAAGCGCGGCCATAGCTGGCGCGGCGCCTTCGAGCCGGACGGCACGACCTACAAGGTGCTGGTGAAGATCGGTGGCGCGGCCGAGGCCGCGTGAGGAGATCGAACCATGTTCATCCAGACGGAGGCCCAGCCGAACCTGGCCAAGATGAAGTTCCTGCCCGGCCAGTCGGTGCTCGGCGAAGGCACGCTCGAACTGCACGACCGGGCCGAGGCGGCGCGCTCGCCGCTTGCCGCCCATCTGTTCGAGATTCAGGGCGTGGCAGGCGTGCAACTCGGCTCCGATTTCATCATCGTCACCAAGAACGGCGGCGAGTGGCCGCATCTGAAGCCGGCGATCCTCGGCACGATCATGCAGCATTTCATGTCCGGCGCCCCCATCCTCACGGCGCCCGCCACGGCGGCGCAAGGCGACGAGGGCGAACTGGCCGAAACCATCCGCAATGCGCTGCGCCAGGTCATCGATCCCGAACTCGGCTATAATATCGTCGATCTCGGCCTGGTCTACGGCGTCGCCGTCACCGCGGACGGCGCGGCGACGATCGCGATGACCACGACGACGCGCGGCTGCCCGGCCACGAGCTATCTGCAGGAGGGTTCGGGCGAGGCGGCGCGCGCCGTCGCCGGCGTCACCGATGTCGAGGTCGTGCTGACCTACGATCCGCCCTGGCAGCCCGGCATGATGAATGACGAGGCCAAGCAGCATTTCGGCATTGTCGACGAGGGCGGCTGGTGAACGCGCCGGGTTCTGTTCCGGACGGCGGGCCGGGCATGCCGGCGCCGCTCGGCGCGCTCGCCGACGTGCTCGTCGCCGGGCTTTCGGCGCTGGCGGCGGCGGGCGAACCGCGCGAGGCGAGCCGGCTCGCCGGCAAGGCCTGCGCCGCGCTGCGCCACGACGCGCCGGGCGAATGGCGGAAATTCAATGCGCTGCTGCATCGGCTCAGCCGGCAGATCAGCCCCGACGCACTGTAAGCCGGTGCGCGCACGTTCAGCACAGGGGAAAACGCAAATGATGACGGGAACCACGCTCATGGACAGCAATGAACGCCAGGCATTGCAACGCGGCCCGACCGAGAACGGGCATCCGGAGCCGCAGGAGGCGGCGCAGGAAACCACATTGGTGCCGATGCTGATCTGGGGCCTGATCCTGATCATCATCGGCATGATTTTCGCCGTGCTGGTGTCGTGACCATGCCGACGCCGGGAAAGCACATCCCCGATCGCTTGCCGGCCGGCTTCGAGGCTTACGGGCGCTCGCCCGACTTCACGCCGGAAACCATCCCGGCCAGGCTGCAGGCGGCGCATGCCACCAAGCCCGGCACCTGGGGGCTGCTGCACGTGCTCGAAGGCCGCCTGCGCTACACGCTCGAGGCGCCTCATGCCGGCGAGCGGCTGGTCGGTGCCGGCGAGCAGGTCGTGATCGAGGCGGAGGTGCCCCATCATGTCGCCTTCATCGCGCCGGGCCGGTTCTTCGTCGAATTCTACCGCCTGACCCGGCCGGAACAGGGCTGAGCGGCACAGCCGCGGCACGCGGCACGAGCCTTGTGCGCCACCCGCACTCTTCGCACCCGCGCCAAGTTGCGCCAGCGCAAAGAGCGCGCTCGCGCGCCACGCTAGCTTCGCCATCATTTTTGCGGTGCGGCAAAATCGCTCCGTTGCAGTCGGCCAAATGTTACGGCAGGCTAGAAGCGTTTTGAACTTGAGGTGGGGCAAACGGCTGTTCGCGTGGCCGGCACCTCGAATGGAGAGACCGGGGCATGATCGCGCAACTGACCAAGGACGAACGCCAGAGCGCGCTCGTCATTCTCGGCGTGATGGCACTGATCGGCCTGACGATGGCCATCGCCGGCCATGACGATCCGTTCGGCGTGCACGGCGCCATCGTGCTGGTGCTGGCGACGCTCGGCGTCTTCGTGATGCTGTCGGGTTATTTCGCGCCCGAGCCGAGCGACGAACGCCTCAGCCGCTATTACGACGATCCGGCCAAGGTCGGCATCGTGCTCGCCATGGTCTGGGCCGTGGCCGGCATGTTCGTCGGCGACTGGGTCGCCTGGCTGCTCGCCTTTCCCGACCTGACCTTCGACGCCGGCTGGGCGAGCTTCGGACGGCTGCGGCCGGTGCACACCTCCGGCGTGATCTTCGGCTTCGGCGGCAACGCGCTGATCGCCACCTCGTATTACGTCATGCAGCGCACCACGCGGGCCCGGCTGCCGGATCAGGTCAGCCCGTGGTTCGTGCTGCTCGGCTACAACCTGTTCTGCATCATCGCCGCCACCGGCTACCTGATGGGCGTGACGCAGTCGAAGGAATATGCCGAGCCGGAATGGTATGCCGATATCTGGCTCGTCATCGTCTGGGTGGTGTATTTCGTGCTGTACCTGCGCACGCTCGCCCGGCGCAAGGAACCGCATATCTACGTCGCCAACTGGTATTACCTCGCCTTCATCCTGGTGGTGGCGATGCTGCACATCGTCAACAACCTGGCGGTGCCGGTGTCCTTCGCGGGCGTGAAAAGCTACTCGCTGTTCTCGGGCGTGCAGGATGCCATGACGGAATGGTGGTACGGCCATAACGCCGTCGCCTTCTTCCTGACCTCGGGCTTCCTCGGCATGATGTATTACTTCCTGCCGATCCGGGCCGGGCGGCCGATCTATTCCTACCGCCTGTCGATCATCAGCTTCTGGGGCATCACCTTCTTCTACATGTGGGCCGGCTCGCACCACCTGCACTACACGGCGCTGCCGCAATGGGTGCAGACGCTCGGCATGACCTTCTCGCTGATGCTGCTGATCCCGTCCTGGGCCTCGGCCGGCAACGCGCTGATGACGCTGAACGGCGCCTGGCACAAGGTGCGCGACGACGCCGTGCTGCGCTTCATGATGGTCGCGGCGGTGTTTTACGGGCTGACCACCTTCGAGGGCTCGTTCATGGCGATCCGCTCGGTCAACGCGCTGTCGCATTATACCGACTGGACGGTCGGCCATGTCCATGCCGGCGCGCTCGGCTGGGTGGCGATGATCACCTTCGGCTCGATCTATGCCGTGGTGCCGATGATGTGGAAACGGCAGGCAATGTATTCGGCCAAGCTCGTCGAGGCGCATTTCTGGCTCGCGGTCGCCGGCACGCTGATCTACGTCATCGCCATGTGGAACTCGGGCATCATCCAGGGGCTGATGTGGCGGACCTATAACGAGAGCGGCACGCTGGCCTATTCCTTCATGGATTCGGTCATCGCCATGCACCCCTACTACATCGCGCGCGCCGTCGGCGGCCTGTGCTTCCTGCTCGGCACGCTGATCGGCTGCTACAACCTCTGGATGACCATCAGAGGCCCGGTGCCCGAGATCGCGCACGATCCCGCCCACGACCGTCCTTCGCCCGCGCCAGCCGCCGCGCCGGCCCTCCAGCCGGGAGAGTGACCGATGTTCTTCAACTTTCAATACCGGCTTGAACGCAAGGCGATCGGCCTGGTCATCGGCATCATCGCCGTGGCCAGCATCGGCGGCATCGTCGAGATCGCGCCGCTGTTCACCATCCACCAGACGGTTGAGGATGCGCCCGACATGCGCGTCTACACGCCGCTCGAGCTGGCCGGCCGCAACATCTACATCCGCGAGGGCTGCTATGCCTGCCACTCGCAGATGATCCGCACGCTGCGCGACGAGGTCGAGCGCTACGGCAGCTATTCGCTGGCGGTCGAGTCGAAATACGACCACCCGATGCTGTGGGGCTCGAAGCGCACCGGGCCGGACCTCGCCCGCATCGGCGGAAAATACTCCGACGAGTGGCATGTCGCCCATCTCAACAACCCGCGCGACGTGATGGCGGCCTCGATCATGCCGGCCTATCGCTGGCTGTTGCGCAACGAACTCAAGACCAGCGACCTGAGCGGCCATCTCAAGGCGCAGCGCGCCGTCGGCGTGCCCTATACCGACGACATGATCGCCAATGCGACGGCCGACGCCTACGGCCAGGCGACGCCGGAGACGCCGTTCGCGGAAGGCGTCGTCAAGCGTTACGGCGAAGCGACCAACGTGCGCGCCTTCGACGGCAAGCCGGGCGAATTGACCGAGATGGACGCGCTCGTCGCCTATCTGCAGATTCTCGGCCGCCTCACCGATGCCGCGAAGCAGCCCGCCACCGCCGCAGCGACGACACCCGCCGGCCAGCCGGAGAAAAAGCCATGAGCTTCGCGCATGACACCCTCGTCTGGTTCTCGAAATCCTTCGGGCTGTTCTATCTCATCGGCCTGTCGGTCGCGGTGATGATCTACGCCTGCCGGCCGTCGAAGAAGCAGGAATTCGACGCCGCCGCCAATTCCATCCTGACCGGGGAGGACAAGCCATGGCGGTAGAGCAACGCGACCCCTTTACCGGCCACCTGACCACCGGCCACGAATGGAACGGCATCACGGAACTGAACACGCGCGTGCCGCGCGTCGTGTACTTCTTCCTGATCGTCACCTTCCTGTTCGGCCTCGGCTACTGGCTGCTGATGCCGGCCTGGCCGACGGGCACGAGCTACACCAAGGGCCTGCTCGGCATCGACCAGCGCAACGTCGTCACCCAGTCGCTCAAGCAGGCCGAGCAGGCGCGTGCGCCCTGGACCGAGCGCATCGAAAAGGAAGACTTCGCCGCCATCCAGAAGGATGCCGGGCTGATGGCAGATGTGCGCAGCACCGGCCACACCCTGTTCGGCGACAATTGCGCCGCCTGCCACGGGCTCGACGCCAAGGGCGGCAAGGGCTTCCCCAACCTGACCACGGCGGCGTGGCTGTGGGGCGGCTCGCCGGAGGCGATCGCCGAGACGATCCGCGTCGGCATCAATTCGACGAACCCCGAGACGCGCAGCTCGCAGATGCTGGCCTTCGGCCGCGACGGCATGCTGCAACGCCCCGATATCGACAATCTCGTCGCTTTCGTGCGCAGCCTGTCGAATCCCGTGCCAGCGGGCGATGCCGCCGCCAAGCAGGTCGAGGCCGGCAAGGCGCTGTTCGCCGCCAATTGCGCCTCGTGCCATGGCGACAACGCCAAGGGCAGCACCGATCTCGGCGCGCCCGACCTGACCGACGCCAACTGGATCTATGGCGGCGACGCGCAGGCGATCCACACCACGATCTGGGGCGGCCGCCAGGGCCATATGCCGAGCTGGGAGGCGCGCCTGTCGGCGCTCGACCGCAAGATCCTGACGCTGTACCTGCTCGACCTGCGCGGGAGCACGCCGCAGGGCGAGCCGAAGAGCCCGGCGGGAGGCACGCAATGAGTGCGGCCGCACCCCTCACGCAACGCGGCAGGCTGCTGGTCTGGCTCGGCGTCGGCGCCGGGCTGGCGCTGTTCGCCGGCGCCAACTGGCACCTCGTCCATGTCGCCATCACCTCGCAACCCGCCTGCGTCAGCCACCTGCGCGCCGAGGCGGGCAAGGTCACGCCGGGCGCCTACAGCGCCGCGAAGTCCTCCTGCACGCCGAGAGCCACGCCATGATCGTCCTGCCCGCCGTCGCCCCGCCCTTGCCGCGCGAGAACAAGTGGAAGCGCGATCTCACCCCGGCCGACGCCCTGCGCTGGCTCGCCGATGGCTGGCACGATTTCCGCGTCCATATGGGCGCGAGCCTCGCCTATGGCGTGCTGGTCTTCCTCGTCTCGCTCGGCATCGTCGGCGGCCTGTTCGCCTATGGGCACGACTACATCCTGTTCCCGGCGCTCGCCGGCTTCATGGTCGTCGGGCCGATCCTGGCCGTCGGCCTGTACGAGAAGAGCCGGCGTATCATGGCCGGCGAGCCGGTCAGCCTGCTGCGCATGATCTTCGTGCGCCCGGCCTCCGGCCCGCAGATCCTGTTCACCGGCCTGCTGCTGTGCCTGCTGATGCTGACCTGGATGCGCGCGGCGATCATCGTCTATGCGCTGTTCTTCGGCGTGACGCCGTTCCCCGGCCTCGACCATGTCGCCGAAATGCTGTTCACCACCCCGACCGGCTGGGCGATGCTGGTGGTCGGCGGCGCCGTCGGCGCGCTGTTTGCCTCGTTCTCCTTCGCGATCAGCGCGTTTTCGATCCCGATGATGCTCACCGAGCGCGTCGATGCCCTGACCGCGATGGGCTCGAGCTTCGCGCTCGTCGGCAGCAACCTGCCGGTGATGCTCACCTGGGGCGCCATCGTGCTCGCCCTGTTCCTGCTCTCGGTGGCGACTGGCCTGATCGGCCTGATCATCGTCTTCCCGCTGCTCGGCCACGGCACCTGGCACGCCTACAAGGCCATGAAGCCGTGAAGGAAACCACGAGGGACGCGACGGCCGGCCGGAGGCGATAGGAGAGAGCAATGAGTTGCTGCGCGCCTGTCAGCGAACTGGCGCTGGACCTTGCCGCCGACGGCCGCCGGCCCGACGAGATCCGGCTCGCGAGCCACATCGTCGCCGACGGCATCCGCCAGAGCGACCTGTCCGTGCCCGGCATCCATTGCGGCGGCTGCATCGCACGCATCGAAAGCGCGCTCGCCGGCCTGCCCGGCGTCGAGCGCGCCCGCGTCAACCTGTCGACCAGGCGCGTCACCATCAGGTGGCGTGCCGAGGGCGCGCCGCCGCCCTTCTTCGAAACGCTGCGTGACCTCGGCTACGAGGCGCATCTGCACGAGGCCAGCGCCGACCGCAAGGACCCGGCCGTCTCCGAACTGGTGCGCGCCCTCGCCGTGGCCGGTTTCGCCGCCAGCAACATCATGCTGCTCTCGGTCTCGGTCTGGTCCGGCGCCGATCCCGCGACGCGCGACATCTTCCACTGGCTGTCCGGCGCCATCGCGCTGCCGACGCTTGTTTATTCCGGGCGCGTGTTCTTCCGCTCCGCCTGGGGCGCGCTCCGCCGCGGCCATACCAACATGGACGTGCCGATCTCGATCGGCGTGCTGCTCGCCTTCGGGCTCAGCGCCTACGAGACTTTCCACCACGGCGCGCATGCCTATTTCGATGCTTCGGTCACGCTGCTGTTCTTCCTGCTGATCGGGCGCGCGCTCGATCACATGATGCGCGAGCGCGCCCGCGTCGCCGTCGCCGGCCTCGCCAAACTGGCGGCGCGCGGCGCGCTCGTGCGCCAACCCGACGGCTCCAACGCCTATCTCGGCGTCGAGGATATCGCCCCCGGCATGACGATCCTGCTCGCCGTGGGCGAGCGCGTGCCGGTCGATGCGCAAGTGATCGAGGGCCGTTCGGAACTCGACTGCGCGCTGGTGAGCGGCGAGAGCCTGCCACGACCGGTGGCGGCCGGCGCCGCCCTGCAGGCCGGCACGCTCAATCTCGGCGCGCCGCTGATCATCCGCGCCACGGCGGCGGCGCGCGATTCGTTTCTCGCCGAGATGCTGCGCCTGATGGAGGCGGCCGAATCCGGCCGCGCCGGCTACCGCCGCATCGCCGACCGCGCCGCCAGGCTTTATGCGCCGGTGGTGCACAGCGCCGCAGCCCTGACCGGCCTCGGCTGGCTTCTCGCCACCGGCGACCTGCACCTTTCGCTCACAATCGCCATCTCGGTGCTGATCATCACCTGCCCATGCGCGCTCGGCCTCGCCGTGCCGATGGTGCAGGTCGTAGCTGCCCAGCGCCTGTTCGCGCGCGGCATCCTCCTCAAGGATGGCGGCGCGCTCGAGCGTCTCGCCGGCGTCGACGCGCTGATCTTCGACAAGACCGGCACGCTGACGCGCGGCGAACCGCAACTGATCGGCCCCGACCTGATCGCCCCGGCAGCGCTTGCCATGGCCGGCGCCATGGCGATGCACTCGCGCCACCCCTATTCGCGCGCCATCGCCGCCGCCTCCGGCGGGCTCGGCGCCGTGCCGGTGCCACCGGACGCGCTCAGCGAGCAGCCGGGCTACGGGCTGGAGGCGCGGCTCGCCTCCGGCACCTGGCGCCTCGGCCGGCCGGACTGGGCGCTCCGTGACGCGGCGCATACGCCGCAGGAGAGCGCCGGCGCCAGTGTCGTCCTCGCCCGCGACGGCGCCGCCGAAGCTGCGTTCCGCTTCGAGGACCGGCTGCGCGAGGGCGCAGCCGATGCCGTCGCCGCGCTGCGCCACGCCGGCCTGCCGCTGGAGATCGTCTCGGGCGACCGCGAGGCGGCGGTGGCACATACGGCGGCGGCGCTTGGCGACCTCCCCTACACCGCCAATGCCACGCCCGAGGGCAAGCGCGCGCGCATCGCCGCCATCGAAGCCGGCGGTCGCAAGGTTCTGATGATCGGCGACGGCCTCAACGATGCGCCGGCGCTGGTCGCGGCGCATGCCTCGATGGCGCCGGCTTCCGCCGCTGATATCGGCCGCAATGCCGCCGACCTCGTCTTCCTGCACGAGAGCCTCGCCGCCGTGCCGCTGGCGATCGGCATCGCGCGCGCCGCCGGCCGGCTCGTGCGCCAGAACCTCGCGCTCGCCGTGCTCTACAACCTGATCGCCGTGCCGTTGGCGATGCTCGGCTATGTCACGCCGCTCGTCGCGGCGATCGCCATGTCGGGCTCGTCGGTGCTGGTGGTCGCCAATGCCTTGCGCCTCAGCGGCGGGCCAGCCGTCCCGGCCGCCCGGCCGGCTGCCAGCGCGCCGCTTCGCCTTGCCGGCGGCAACGCCTGATGGAGGATTTCCTCTATCTGGTGCCGATCGCGCTCATTCTCGGGCTGATCGGCCTCGGCGCCTTCATGTGGACGCTGCGCAGCGGGCAATATGACGATCTCGACGGCGCGGCGGAGCGTGTGCTGTTCGATGGCGACGACCGGCCGATCCGCGACGAGGCGCCGCCGCGACAAGCGCCGGACCAAGCCGACCCGCCGAAGCCTTGAGCCCTCGCCTCAGGCTTTGTTAACCCTGACAGGGTTGAATGGGCGCCGATCCTGTCCGTGGCGGTTCATAACGAGGTTTCGATGGCCGGCGCGACGCCGAATCTGCACTGGGCCGGAGCCGCGACCGCGAAACCGCGCGTGACCTTGCCCATCGCCACGCTGCGGCGCATCGCCCTGCAGCTGTTTATATTCTCGGGCTTTTTCGTTTTCGTCGAGCCGTCGCCCTACGAGGCGATGTTCGTGATCACGGCGGCGATCTTCCTGGCGACCGGGCTGCGCACCCACGCCGCGCTGATGCCGCTGGCGATCGGGCTGGCGCTGTTCAACCTCGGCGGCGCCATGTCGCTGATCCCGTTCACCTACGACAAGGACGCCGTCACCTTCATCGCGGTCTCCTTCTACATGATGCTGACCTGCCTGTTCTTCGGTTGCCTGCTGCTGGAGGATACGCACGAGCGGCTCGAACTGATCCTGAACGCTTGGGTGCCGGGCGCCGCCATCGCCGGCGGGCTCGGCATTCTCGGCGCGCTCGATGTTTTCGGCCTCGTCGACCTGTTCGCGCGCTATGGCGGACGAGCCTCCGGCACGTTCAAGGACCCGAACGTGCTCGGGCCGTTCTTGTGCATGCCGGCGGTGTTCCTGGTGCAGAACCTGCTGCTCGGCCACGCGCGCCGGCCGTGGCTCGCCTGGCTCATGCTGCTGCCGATCGTCGGCGGCATCTTCTTCACCTTCTCGCGCGGCGCCTGGGGCATCTTCATCGGCGGCGCGGTGATGACGGCGGGGTTGTGCTTCCTGACCACGCAATCGGCGCGCGAGCGACGCCGCATCGTGCTGTGTTTCCTGCTCGGCGCCGGCATTTTCGTACTGCTGCTGCTGCTGGTGCTGTCCGACGATTCGACGCGCTCGCTGTTCGAAAGCCGCGCCTCGCTGAGCCAGGATTACGATATCGGCGTCGGCGGCCGTTTCGAGAACCAGATCGCCGCCATGGGCCAGTTGCTCAGCCTGCCGAACGGCTTCGGGCCGCTGCAGTTCCCGAAGATTTTCCACTCAGACCCGCATAACGTCTATGTCGATGCCTTCGCCTCCTACGGCTGGCTCGGCGGGCTGACCTATTTCACCACCATCGTCATGACCTGCATCATCGGCTGGGGTGCGGTCTTCAAGCGCACGCCATGGCAGCGGCGCTATATCGCGGTGTGGTCGGTGACGTTCCTCGGCCTGTTGCAGGGCATCCAGATCGATACCGACCACTGGCGCCATCTCTGGCTCGAGATCGGTGTCGTCTGGGGCACGGCGATCGCGACCTATGCCTACAGCCGGACGCGCCGCGCCCGCGCCGCGCCCGCCGCGATCAGCGCGAGCAATGCGCGATCAGCCGGTCGATGAAAGCGTTGCAGCGCGCAAGTTCCGCGATCTCGATGAACTCGTCCGGCTTGTGCGCCTGCTCGATATTGCCCGGCCCGACCACTACCGAAGCAATGCCGCCGGCCTGGAACAGGCTCGCCTCGGTGCCGTAGCCGACCTTGCCGTGCGCGTTGCCCTGGGCAAGCTGCTTGGCGAGCACCGCGATCTCCGCTTCGGGCACGGTCTCCAGCGGCGGCAGGCCGATCGCCGGCGTGAACACGAAGCCGGCCTCCGCATCGATCGCCTTCATCGCCGGTTCGAGCTTTTCGCGCGCATAGGCGATGATTTCATCGACATAGGGCTCGGCGGTCTCGCTGCCGATCGCCCTGACCTCGAAGGTGAACCAAGCTTCGTGCGGCACGATATTGTTGGCGGTGCCGCCGTGGAAGATGCCGCAATGCAGCGTGGTATGGGGCACGTCATAGAGCGGATCGCGCGCGCCATGGGCCGCCGTGCGCTCGGCAAGGTCGCGGATGAAGGCGACGAGCCGCGCGCCCCATTCGACGCTGTTGACGCCCTGCGGCGCCAGCGAGGAATGCGCCGCCTTGCCCTTGATATCGACGCGGTAGCGCTGGCCGCCCTTATGGCCGATCGTCACCTGCATCGAGCTTGGCTCGCCGATGAAGGCGCCCCTCGGCACCACCTTGCGGCCCCCGAGCACGGCGATCATCGGCCTGACGCCGGTGCAGCCGACCTCCTCGTCATAGGAGAACGCCAGATGGATCGGCGTCGTCAGCTGCGCGGCGGCAAGCCTGGGCACGGCGGCGAGGCAGCACGCCAGAAACCCCTTCATGTCGCAACTGCCGCGGCCATAGGCACGGCCGTCCTCGATGGTCAGCGCGAAAGGCGGCCGCGTCCAGTCCTGGCCATCGACCGGCACCACGTCGGTATGGCCGGACAGGATGTAGCCCGGTACGTCCTGCGGCCCGAAGCTCATGTAAAGGTTGGCCTTCGGCTCGCCGTCGGGCGATGGGATGCGCTCCATGCGCGCGCCAGAGGGCCGCATATAGGCCTCGACCCACTCGATGAGGGGCAGGTTGCTGTTGCGGCTGGTGGTGTCGAAGGCGACGAGATGCCCGAGAATGTCGAGCGTGGTCTGCGTGATGTCGGAGGTCATGGAAGGACGCTGTTTGCGGGAAGGAACGGGCGGGACGCCGATCATGCGGGATAACCGGCGCTTCTGTCGAGGCCGATCCTGTCTCGGGCGGTCCTGTCTCGGGCGATCCGGCCTTGAAGAGCCGAACCCTCCCGGTCCATGGTGCGTCACGCAACTGGAGGCCATGACATGGCGATAGAAACCCTGAAGGCGGAGGTGGCGCGCACCTTCGGCACGCCCGCCGTGGTCATCGACCTCGACAAGGTCGAACGCAACATCGCCCGCGTCCAGGCGCTGTGCGATGCCGCCGGCGTCGCCAACCGGCCGCATATCAAGACGCATAAGAGCCCCGTGCTCGCCGCCATGCAGCGTGACGCCGGCGCGCGCGGCATCACCTGCCAGAAGCTCGGCGAGGCCGAGGTGATGGCCGATGGCGGGCTCGACGACATCCTGATCAGCTACAATCTCATCGGCGAGGAGAAGATGCGCCGCCTCGGCGCGCTGCTCGCCCGCGCCAGCGTCACGGTCGCGGCCGACAATCCCGTCACCATTGCCGGCCTGCCCGACGCGGCGGCGCGCGCGGGGCGCGATCTCGGCGTCGTCGTCGAATGCGATACCGGGCGCCAGCGCGCCGGCGTCGAGACGCCGGAGGAGGCGGTGGCGCTCGCCGGCCAGATCGCCGGCAGCACCGGCCTGCGCTTCGACGGGCTGATGCTGTACCCGACAGAGGATGGCTGGGACAAGGCGCAGCGCTTTCTCGATGCCGCCAGCGCCGGCCTTGCCAGCCTCGGCCTCACCGCGCGCATCGTCTCGACCGGCGGCACGCCGAACCTCGTCAATCTCGGCAAGCTCAAGGGCGCGACCGAACACCGCGTCGGCACCTCGATCTTCAACGACCGCATGATGCTGGCCTGCGGCGCGGCGACGCTCGAGGATTGCGCGCTCGAGGTCTATGCCACCGTGGTCAGCCGGGCGGGGCCGGAGCGCGGCATCCTCGATTCGGGCTCCAAGACGCTGACCAGCGACACCGGCGGCGGGCTCGACGGCCATGGCCTGATCCTCGAGCACCCGCAGGCCCGCATCGCGCGCTTCGCCGAGGAGCACGGCTTCCTCGACCTCTCCGGCTGCAACGACAAGCCGGAGGTCGGCGACGTGGTGCGGGTGATCCCGAACCATGTCTGCGTCGTCGTCAACATGGTCGACCGGCTGATCGCGGTGCGCGGCGGCGAGATCATCGGCGAAATCCCCGTGGCCGCGCGTGGCCGGCTCGGGTGAGAGCCGCCATATCGCCCGAATTGCGCGATGCCGGCGACCTCTTTATAATTATCCGCTCGGCTGCGGCGGGGGCACCTGACGCAACCGACACGAAATGCTTTGAAACGATCGTCCGGCGGGGCGTTTCCCGTGGCGTGGGGGTTGTGTTCGTGGCGACGGCTGCCGGTCTCGCACCGTCGCCGGAAACCGGAATCGATTCGAGCAGGCGGCGCGTGGCGGCATCTTCCCAATTCGCGACAGGAGCGTTGGCACAAACGGCCGCGCCTTTCTGTCATCCCTTCCCAGAAACCGCGGTGTTCCATGGTGCTTCGTAACGTGAGCAGCCTGCTTGGAGCGGTGCCACCGCGCCGCGGCGCCAGGGTGATGATGTACAGCCACGACACGTTCGGGCTTGGCCATATCCGCCGCAGCCGCGCCATCGCCAACGCGCTGGTCAAGAGCCATGACGAGATTTCGATCCTGATCGTCTCGGGTTCCTCGCTCGCCGGCAGCTTCAATTTCGGCGGCGGCATCGATTTCGTGCGCGTGCCGGGCGTCCTCAAGAACGAGGATGGCGGCTATGCCAGCGCCGACCTGCGCCTCGATATCGAGGAAGTCACGGCGCTGCGCGAGGGTATCATCCGCCAGACGGCGGAAATCTTCCGGCCCGACATCTTCATCGCCGACAAGGAGCCGGCCGGCTTTCGCGGCGAGATCCTGCCGACGCTGATCCGCCTCGGCGCCATGGGCACGCATCGCATTCTCGGCATTCGCGACGTGCTCGACGAGCAGGCCGTGCTGCGCGAGGAATGGCACCGCAAGGGCGCCATGCGCACGCTGATCGAGCATTACGACGACGTGCTCATCTACGGCGTCAGCGCCTTCCACCAGCCGCTCGCCGGCGTCGGGCTGCCGCCCGAGATCGAGCGCCGGCTGGTCTATACCGGCTATCTCGAGCGCTCCGTACCGGCCGGCCCGCCGGCGATCCGCTATCCGCGCTCGACCAAGGAGCCGTTCCTGCTCGTCACGGCCGGCGGCGGCGGCGACGGCCACGACCTGATCGACTGGGTGATCGCGGCCTATGAAAGCGACCCCGGCCTGCCCCTGCCGGCGGTGATCGTGTTCGGCCCCTATATGTCGCGCACGCAGCGCCGCGCCTTCCTCGACCGCATCGACGGGCTGCCGCGCGTCGAGGCGATCGCCTTCGATCCGAAGATCGAGCGGCTGATGAGTCGGGCCACCGGCATCGTCGCCATGGGCGGCTACAACACGTTCTGCGAGATCCTGTCCTTCGACAAGCCGGCCCTGCTCGTGCCGCGCGCGCGGCCGCGCCAGGAACAGACGATCCGGGCGCGCCGCGCCGCCGAACTCGGCCTCGTCTCGGTGCTGGAGGACCCGACGGAATCGGGCGCGGCCGCGCGCGATCCGCTCGCCATGGCGGCGGCGCTGCGCCGCCTCGCCGACCAGCCGCCGCCATCGAGCGCCGCCTTGCCCGGCCTGCTGCATGGCCTCAGCGGCGTGTGCGCCCATATCGACCCGCTGCTCGCCGGCCGGACCAGCCCCGAACCGTTGCGCGCCGGCCTGTGAACTCCGCCGCTTCAAGGCCCGACGAACCCGCCGGCGCCATGCCGGGGCGCGGCACCGTGCTGTTCGTGCTCAAGGGCTACCCGCGCCTGTCCGAGACGTTCATCGCGCAGGAAATCCTCGGGCTCGAACAGGCGGGGCTCGCCATCGCCATCATGGCGCTGCGCCACCCGACCGAGACGCGCAGCCACCCGATCACGCGCGAGATCGCCGCCCCCGTCGCCTATCTGCCGGAATACCTGCATCACGAGCCGCTGCGCGTGCTGAAGGCGCTTGCCGGCCAGATCGCCACGCGGCGCTTCTGGCACACGACCCGCCTGATGCTCGCCGATCTCGCGCATGACATGAGCCGCAACCGCCTGCGCCGCTTCGGCCAGGCGCTGGTACTCGCCGCCGAGCGCCCGGCCGACGTCACCTGGCTGCACGCGCATTTCATCCATACGCCGGCCTCCGTGACGCGCTACGCCGCCCATCTCACCGGCCTGCCATGGTCGTGCTCGGCCCATGCCAAGGATATCTGGACCTCGCGCCGGCGCGACCTCGCCGGCAAGCTCGCCGAAGCGCGATGGACGACGACCTGCACCGGCAGCGGCGCGGCGCATCTCAGCGCGCTCGCGCCGCGCGACAAGCCGGTGCACCTGATCTATCACGGCCTCGATCTGGCGCGGTTTCGCGGCCTCGCCCTGCCGGACGACAACCGTGACGGCAGCGCCCCGACCCATCCGGTCCGGCTGCTCAGCGTCGGGCGCGCCGTCGAGAAGAAGGGCTACGACCTGCTGCTCGCGGCGCTCGCCAGCCTGCCGCCCGGCCTCAACTGGCGCCTGACCCATATTGGCGGCGGCGACCAGCTCGCCGCGCTCAAGCGCCAGGCGGAAAAACTCGGCCTCGCCGGGCGCATCGAATGGCTCGGGCCCCAGGCGCAGGAGGCGGTGCTGGCGCGCTATCGCGCCGCCGACCTGTTCGTGCTGCCGTGCCGCATCGCCGGCGACGGCGACCGCGACGGCCTGCCCAACGTGCTGATGGAGGCCCAGAGCCAGGGCCTCGCCTGCCTGTCGACGACGGTATCGGCGATCCCCGAACTGATCGTCTCGGGCGAGACCGGGCTGCTGGTGCCGCCCGATGACGCAGCCGCGCTGGCGGATGCCCTGGCGGGCCTGATCGGCGCGCCGGCCGAGCGCCGCCGTCTCGGGGCTGCCGGGGAAGCGCGCCTCAAGCGCCATTTCGGCCATCGCACCGGCATCGCGCGTCTCGCCGTGCTGTTCGGCCTGCCGGGCGCGACCCCTGAGCGCCTCGCGGCGGAATAGGCCGGCCATGCCAGCGCGCATCCTGTTCTATGTGCAGCATCTGCTCGGCATCGGCCATCTCGTGCGCTGCCACCGCATCGCCCGTGCGCTCGATCAGGCCGGCTTCGCGGTGACCATCGTCTCGGGCGGCGTGCCGGCGGGAGAATTCGATGCCGGCGGCGCCGCGATCGTGCAGTTGGCGCCGATCAAGGCCGGCCCGGAGGGTTTTTCGGCCCTCGTCCATGGCGATGGCGCGCCGTTTTCCGACACCGACAAAGCGGCGCGCCGCGACACGCTGCTCGCGCTTTTCGACCGGCTGCGGCCCGATATCCTGATCACCGAGGCTTTCCCGTTCGGGCGCCGGCAACTGCGCTTCGAATTGCTGCCGCTGCTCGAATGCGCCATGGCGCGGCGCGATCCGCCGCTGATCGCCGCCTCGATCCGCGACATATTGCAGGAGAACCGCAAGCCCGGCCGCGACGCGGAAACCGCCGCTCTCGTAGCGCGCTTCTACGATCTCGTGCTGGTGCATGGCGACCCCGCCATCGCCCGGCTCGAACAGAGTTTCCCGCTCGCGCCCGCCTTCGCGCAGAAGATCGCCTATACCGGCCTCGTCGCGCCCGATCCGGTGGCAACGCCGGCGCAGCGCCATGGCGTGATCGTCTCGGCCGGCGGCGGCGCCGTCGGCGCCGCGCTGCTCACAGCGGCGCTTGCCGCGCGCCCGCTCACGGCGCTCGCCCATGAACCATGGCTGGTGGTGAGCGGCCCGAACATGCCGGAAACGGATCGCGCCGCGCTCGCGCGCCTGGCCGGTGCCGGCGTCACGCTGGCCGGCTTCGTGCCCGACCTTGCCGCGCGTTTCGGCGCGGCGCGGCTGTCGCTCTCGCAGGCCGGCTACAACACCGTCGCCGATGTGCTGGTCGCCGGCTGTGCGGCCGTGCTCGTGCCCTTCGCGGCCGGCGGCGAAACCGAGCAGAGCCTGCGCGCCCACCTGATGAGCGAGCGCGGCCTCGCCGTCAGCCTGCCCGAGACGGCGCTGGAGCCGGCCGCCATGGCGGCGGCCATCGGCCGCGCGCTCGCGCTGCCGCCGCGCGCGGCCGGGCTGGCGCTCGACGGCGCGGCAGCCACAGCGCGGCTGCTGGCACAACGGCTCAGCGCGCGCCGATCAGCATGAAGCGGGTGTAGTTCTTCGACGGCAGCGCGCCCTTGAACGCGACCTGCGCCAGGCCCGCCTGCGCCACGAACGCCGCGAGATCGGGCACGGAACTCAGATGCTCGGGCACGGCGAAATAATCGTTCGATTGCAGCACGACGCGCTGGCCGGGCGCGAGACGCGCGAGCCAGCCCGGCACGTCTGCGAGATGCTCGCAACTGGTATTGACGATCAGGCTCGGCGCGTCCCCCGCATAGTCGAGGTCGTACATGTCGGCGCTTCGCGCCGCGAAACGCCCCTCGGCCAGCGCGCGCCGGTTCAGCAATTCGGCGACCGGCTGGCATGCCGGATCGAGATCGATGGTGGTGATGCGCCCGATCGTGAAGCGCGCATCGTCGAGCAGCATCGCCGAAAGCACGCCATACCAGCCGCCAAGCACCCAGATATGCGCGTGGTCACCGCCGAACGTCTCGAACAGCTGGTCGCGCAGCCACGCCTTCGAGGCGATCTGCTTGTGATTGAAGGCCACCGAGAGATCCTCGCGCGGCGCATCCGCGACGACGCGCGCGAGATCGGCTATGATGCGGTTGCCGCTGAGCGCCGACAGGCCGCGCAGCAGGTCGAACAGGAACTCGGATGAGGGAACGAAAGGAGATGCCATATCAGGGGTCTGGAGCGTAGCGCGTGAGGTCTGGTGTGCTGGATCACGCTGCGCTGCGGCAAATTCGGGCTAGAACGCGCAAACGTGATCGGGTCTGATCGTCTTGGGCAGTATATCGCCAAAATCGGTTGCTGCTGTTTTGCATCCCGCACGGCTTGTGCCGGATGATCGCGACCGCTCATGACATAGGCCAGCTTCGAAAACCAGCATCAATCGTGACCGCCATGCACCAACCATTCGCGACCGGCCCATGCGCCGCCGGCGACACCGAAACCGCTTTTTCCGCAGGCACCCGCCTGCCGCATCTTGCCGGCCGGGGCGTCGAGGTCAGGCAGGTGATGGCGGCGCATTTCCTGCGCGCCTGCGGCGAGGTCATCGAGATCGGCGGCGCCGGCCTGCCGATCACCGGCTTCCTGACGCATCGCCCGCAAGCCGTCACGGTGATCGACCCGAAGATCGCGCCCTTCGCCGCCGAGACGCTCCATGGCGCGCCCTGCCAGGTGCGCCATCTCGCCGCCAAGCTGCAGGCCGTGCCGCTCGCGCCGCGGCCCGGCCGCTACGGGCTGGTCCTGCTCGGCCTGTCGCTCAAGCCGTTCGGCGCCATGCCCGCCATCGACGACCGCCTGTTGCGGCTGGCGCAAGGCGCGGCCGTGATCGTCATCGACTATGCGCTCAACCTCGAACGGGCCGCGATGCAGGTCCCGACGCTGCTGGCGCTCGAGGGTTTCGCGGTCCAGGTCGATCTCAACCTGCGGCTCGCCGATGCGGCGCTGGCCGGCACGGGCTTCGCCGAGCGCCGTTTCCTGGTGCTGGAGCCGGCCGGCGCGGGCGCGGACGAGGAGCGGCGCCGCGATGCATAGCACGCTGTTCAGCTATATCTGGCGCAGCACCAAGCGGCAGCAACTGTGGATCCTGACGGTGATCCTGGCCTCGATGCCGATCACCTTCCTGCTGCTCGACCTGCCCAAACATATCGTCAACGGCCCGATCCAGGGCGGCGGCTTCCAGGACCCGCGCGCCACCGAGCGCCTGTTCCACCTCTCGGTCAAGCTGCCGGATTATTTCGGCGGGCATCAGCTTTTCACGATCTTCGAGGGCTACGATTTCCATCGGCTCGGCAGCCTGATCGCGCTCAGCAGCGCCTTCCTGCTGCTGGTGATGCTGAACGGCCTGTTGAAGCTCTATATCAACATCTACAAGGGCCGGCTCGGCGAGAAGAGCCTGCAGCAGCTGCGCTACGAGTTGTTCGACCGCGTGCTGCGCTTCCCGCTCGGCGAGTTCCGCCGCGTCAAGTCCGGCGAAATCGCCACCATGATCAAGGACGAGGTCGAGCCGCTCGGCGGCTTCATCGGCGATGCCTTCGTGCAGCCGGTCTTCCTCGGCGGGCAGATCGTCACCGCGCTCGCCTTCATCCTGCTGCAAAACGCGGCGCTCGGCCTGATCGCGCTCGGCATGCTCGCGGTGCAGGCGGTGGTCATCCCGCGCCTGCGCCGCAAGCAGATCGAGTATAGCCGCCAGCGCCAGATCACCGCGCGCCAGCTTGCCGGCCGCATCAGCGAGGTGATGGACGACATCCCCAACATCCGCACCAACGATACCGCCAATTACCAGCGCGCCGACATCGCCGCGCGTTTGACGCAGATCTTTCTGATCCGTTTCGCGCTGTATCGCTGGAAATTCTCGATCAAGTTCCTGAACAACCTGCTCGCGCAGATCACGCCGTTCATGTTCTACCTGCTCGGCGGCTATTTCGCGATCCGCGGCCAGCTCGATATCGGCCAGCTCGTCGCGGTGATCGCCGCCTACAAGGACCTGCCCTCGCCGGTGAAGGAACTGATCGACTGGGATCAGCAGCGCCTCGATGTCGAGGTCAAGTACCGCCAGGTGATGGAACAGTTCACCATTGACGGGCTCGAGCCGGCCGCCGTGCCCGTGCCCGGCACGCGGCCCGTGCTCTCCGGCGACCTCGTGGTCAGCAACCTCACCGTTTCGGATTTCTCCGGTTCGCGCCTGCTCGACGACGTCTCGTTCCGCATGGAACTTGGCGAACGCGTCGCCGTGGTCGGGCCGGCCAAGGGCGGCGCCGAAACGCTGCTCAACGTGCTGGCGCGCCTGAACCTGTCCTATGGCGGCCATATCCGGCTCGCCGGCTGCGCCTTGCGCGACTGGGGCCCCTCGACGCTCGAGCGCTGCATCTCGTTTGCCGGGCCCGATACCTATTTCCCGCAATCGAGCATCGCCGACGCGCTGCTGTCCGGGCTGCGGCACGGGCCGCCCGCCCTGCCCGCCGGCGAGAAGCAGGCCGGCATCATCGACAGCGGCGGTCTCGATCTCGATTTCGAGGCCGATTGGGTCGATTACGCGCAGGCCGGCGCCACCGGGCCGCAGGACATCGTCGCACGCTACGGCACGGTGCTGCGCGCCGTCGAGCTTTACGGCGACATCGTCCGGCTCGGCCTGAACGGCCGCATCACCGGCGATGGCGAGGGCGATGCCGATCTGGAGCAGCGTTTCGTGCAGGCGCGCCAGCAGCTCCACCGCAACCTTGCCGAAGCCGGCATGGCCGATCTCGTCGAATCCTTCGATCCGGCGCGCTACAACCGGCGCTCCTCGGTGGCCGAGAACCTGCTGTTCGGCACCTTGCGCAAGCCGGGCCTCAGCCTGGACGGTTTCGCCTCGAACCCCCGGCTGCGCGAGGTGCTCAGCCGGCTCGACCTTGCCGAGGACCTGTTCGAGATGGGGCGCACCATCGCCCGCACCATCCTCGAGGTGTTCGAGGGGCTCGCCCCCGACAGCCCGCTCTTCGCCCGGCTGGCGCTGGTCAGCCCCGAGCGCCTGCCGATCTACAGCACCACGCTGCACCGCATCGGCAAGGGCCGCTATCGCTATCTCGACGAGGCCGACCGCGCGCTGTTCCTCGAACTGGCCTTCGCCTATGTCGAGCCGCGCGACCGGCTTGGCGTGCTCGACGCGGCGCTCGGCGAGCGCATCGTCGCGGCGCGCCACGCCATCCAGGCGGTGGTCGGCCCGAACGACGAGCGCGTCATCTTCCATGACCCGGCCGCCTATAACCCGGCCGCGACCATCCAGGACAACATCCTGTTCGGCCGCATCGCGCTCGATGTCGCCCAGGCCGAGACGCGCGTGCGCGAAAGGCTCGACCAGGCCATCGACGCCCTCGACCTGCGCGACACGGTGTTTCGCACCGGCCTCGCCTTCGATATCGGCAATGGCGGGCGCCGCCTGACCGCCGTGCAACGCCAGAAACTGACGCTGGCGCGCGCCCTGCTGCGCCGGCCGGCGCTGCTTCTGGCGCACCGCACCTTGTCCGCCCTCGACCAGACCAGCCAGGCGACGATCATCGAGCGCGTGCTGGCGCTGGCGCGCGGCGAGGGCGACATGCCGCCCTTCGGCGTGCTGGCGGCGCTCGGCGACACCCGTTTCACCGACCGTTTCGAGCGCATCCTGATGCTCGACGACGGCCGGCTCGTCGCCGACGGCCCGCCCGAAGGCTTGCGCGACAAGAGCGGATCGCTCATGAAAGTGGCTTAAGCACAAAGTTGCTTGGGAATTTTGGGGCGTTCGGCAGGGATGAACAATCTCAAGGAAGACCTCGAAGTGCTGCGGCGGGTGCCGATCTTCGATTCCGTCGACCCCGCCAGCCTGCGCCTGCTCGCCTTCACCTCGCAGCGCATGATGTTCGAGCCCGGCCAGGTGCTGATGCATCAAGGCGCCGAGAGCGACGAGGGCTATGTCATCATTTCCGGCAGCGCCGATGTGCTGGTCGAAGCCGGCGGACTGCCGGTGAAGATCGCCGAGGTCGGCCGCCACGATTTCGTCGGCGACATCGCCATGCTGTGCAATCGCCCGCGCGCCGCCACCGTCGTCGCCACCAGCCCCCTCGATGCCCTCGTCATCGCACGCGACCAGTTCATGGAACTGGCCGAGCATACGCCGCACATGGCGATCGAGATCATGCGCGTGCTGGCCGACCGGCTCAGCCGCGCCATTCAGGAACTGGCGCGCGCCCGGTCATAGAGCGCTTACGCCGCGAGCAGCTGCCCGACCGGCATCCAGCACGCGCCCGGCCGGCCGGCGCTGCGCGCCAGCAACGTGTCGAGAAAACCCCAGGCCGTCTCGTCATGCACCAAGTGATGGCCGAGCACGCCGACCGGCTCATCGCTCACAAAAGCCTCGGCCAGATGCCGGGCCAGTTCGCCCGCGAGCGCGCCATGCTCGCGGCCGCCGCGCCCGCCATGCCAATCCATGATGTCGAGCCGGCAGTCGAGCCGGTTGAGCCCGGCAATCGGCGCCGGCGGGCCGCCGAACACCGACAGGGCGCGAAAGCCGAGCCCCGGCAGCAGGCGCGCGGCCTCGGCATCGATGCGGTTCCATGGCGGCACGAAGACCGGCGCCAGCCTGACGCCGAACAGCGCCTGCAACCGGTCGCGCCCGGCTGCAAGCTCGGCCCGCAGCGCGGCCAGCGGCCGGTCCGGGCCATATTCGCGCTTCTTCTGTCCGGGCGGGGCATGGTTGGCATGCGCGAATCCGTGCTGGCACGGCGTCGCCAGCGCCGCCGAGACAAGACGGCTGGCGAGCGCCGGCCCGGCGCCGGCCGGGATCACCGCCAGCAGCACCGGCACCTCGTGGCGCGCGCACAGTGCGATGAGGCGATCGAGCGCCGGGCTCGGCGCGACCGCGTCATCGTCGCGCAGCCACAGCCGCGCGCGCCGGCCGGCCGCCGCGAAACGCGCGAACTGCTGTTCGACCTCGGCCCAGCCGGCCGCTTCGCTCATGCTGCCGCTCCGTGCATCAAGGGCCGCAAGGCGGCATCGAGGATACCGGCCGCACCGGCAAGCGTGCGCTCCTCGCGCGCGAAAACCAGCGCCTCGGCGCCAAGCCGGCGCCGCAGCGCCGGATCGGCGATCAGCCGCGCCAGCGCCGCCCGAAACGCCGCCACGTCGCCCGGCGGCGTCAGCCACCCGGTGCGCCCGTGCACCACCACCGCCGGCACGCCGCCGTCGCGCGTCGCCAGCGCCGGCAGGCCGGCGGCCGCCGCGTCGAGGAACGACATGCCATAGGCTTCGCGCACCGCCGGCCACACGAACAGGGCGGCCGCGTCGAGAAGGCGTTGCAGATCGGGCGCGCGCAACTGGCCATGCAGGCGCACGCGGGCGCCGAACGGCGCGAAGGCCGCCGCAATCTCAGGCCTCGCCGGGCCGTCGCCGACGATCTCGAGCCGCCAGGGCAGCGCTTCGAGCCCGGCGAGCGCCTCGGCCAGGACGAGGTAGCTTTCGCGCTTGTTGCCGGAGCGCATCATCGCCACGGAGACCAGCAGCACCTCGCCGGCTTCCGCGCGCGGCGGCGGCGGCGGCAGGGCGGCCGCATCGAGGAAAGGCGGCAGCATGACGAGCCGCGAGGCATCGCCAAGCAGCGCCGCATCGCCAAGCAGGGCTGCGAGCCCGGCCCGGTCGCGCGGCGTCGGGCAGAAATGCCGCGCGCCCTGGCGCAGGCCGGGCTCGAGCGCCTGTTGCCACGGCGCCCACGCATCCCGTGCGCGCTTCGGCGCATGCGAGGCTTCCGCCGTGACATAGGGGATGGCGAGCGCCGCGGCGACGGCGGGGCCGATCAGGTCGGGCGCCTTGTAATAGGGATGGTAGGTGAACCACAGGTCGGGCCGGCCCGCCTTGCGGTAGCCGGCGATCAGCGTCGCCCGGATCGTCGCCGCCTGCGCGCGCAGCGCCGTGAGCCGCGCGGCATCGGGCACGGCGCTGTAGCTGCGCAAGGTGCTGGCAAGCGTGACCTCATGGCCGGCAAGGCCAAGCGCCGCCATCAGCAGGCGCGCCACGGCCCGGTCGCCGGAGGGCACCGGATGGCCGGGCGGTTTGAGCGGAGCGTAAAAAGCGATGCGCATGGCGTCAATTATACGGATCGGCGGCATCGCGCAGCCCGTCGCCGAAGAAATTGAAGGCGAGGATGACCAGCACCACCGGCACCACCGGCAGCATCAGCCACGGATAGAGCGCCACCACGTTGATGTTCTGCGCCTCGTTCAGGATCACGCCCCAGCTGGTGATCGGTGGCCTGAGGCCGAGCCCGAGGAAGCTCAGCGCCGTCTCGCCGAGGATCATCGTCGGGATGGTGATCGTCGCCGACGCGATCAGGTGGCTGAGGAAGCCGGGGATGAGATGGCGGCCGACGACGCGCACCGTGCCCGCGCCCATCAATTGCGCCGCCAGCACGTAATCCTCTTCGCGCAGCGACAGGAGCTTGGAGCGCACGGCGCGCGCCAGCCCGGTCCAGTCCATCAGGCCGAGGATCACCGTGATGCCGAAATACACCAGGATCGGGCTCCACGAGGCCGGCATGATCGCAGCCAGCGCCAGCCAGATCGGGATATGCGGCAATGACTGCACGATTTCGATGGCGCGCTGCGTCAGCAGGTCGAACACGCCGCCGTAATAGCCGGCAAGCCCGCCAATGGCGATGCCGAGCAGGAAGCTGATCGACACGCCGATCAGCCCGATGGTCAGCGAGATGCGCGCGCCGTAGATCAGCCGCGAGAGCATGTCGCGCCCGAGCCGGTCGGTGCCGAGCAGGAACAGCACGCCGGCCTTGGCCGGGCAGGCAAGATGCAGGTCGCCGGGCACCAGCCCCCAGAAATAATAGCCATCGCCCCGGCACAGGAAGCGGATCGGATAGACCTTCTGCTTGTCCGGCGTGTATTCGCGCTTCAGATTGTCCATGTTCAGCCTGTAGGCGTAGCCATAGACGAACGGGCCGACGAATTTGCCTTCATGGAACAGATGGATGGCTTGCGGCGGCGCACGGATGAATTCGGTATCGCGCGTCTGGTAGTTATAGGGCGCGAGGAACTCGCAGATCACGATGCTCGCATACATCACGGCGAGAAACACGCCCGAGACCAGCGCCAGCCGGTGGCGCTTGAACTTCACCCACATCAGCCGCAATTGCGAGGCGAGGTAGAACTTCTCCTGCTCGGGCGACAGCGCTTCCGCCTCATGCGCGTCGAACGGCGCCTGCGACACGAAATGCGCCAGCGGCGCGCCCGGCGGCGGCAGGCTCGTCGGGCTGAGCGGCAGCAGTTCCGGCGCAGATTCGGGCGCGTTCACGTGATCGCCGCTCACTTGGTGCTCGCCCCCTGCAACCGGATACGCGGATCGAGGAAGGCGAGCGCGATATCCGAGATCAGCACGCCGATCACCGTCAGCAGCGCCAGGAACATCAGGAACGAGCCGGCGAGATACATGTCCTGCGCCTGCAGCGCCCGGATCAGCAGCGGCCCGGTCGTTTGCAGCGACAGCACGATGGCGACCAGCTCGGCGCCCGAGACGACGCTCGGCAGCACGCTGCCGATATCCGAGATGAAGAAGTTCAGCGACATGCGGAACGGGTATTTCATCAGCGTCTTGAACGGGGAAAGGCCCTTGGCGCGCGCCGTGGTGACATATTGTTTCTGGAGCTCGTCGAGCAGGTTGGCGCGCACCGCGCGGATCATCGAGCCGGTGCCGCCGGCGCCGATGATGATTACCGGAATCCACAGGTGGTGCAGGATCGAGCCGACCTTGGCCCAGCTCAACGGCTGGTTGAAATATTGCGGGTCCATCAGGCCGCCGATCGACAGGCCGAACCAGACATTGGCGAAATACATGAACACCAGCGCCAGCAGGAAATGCGGGATGGCGATGCCGATCAACCCCAGGAAGGTCAGCCCGTAATCGCCCCAGCTATATTGATGCGTGGCGGAATAGATGCCGATCGGGAAGGCGACCGCCCAGGTGAACAGGATCGTGGCGAAGGAGACCAGCACCGTCAGATAGAGCCGGTCGCCGACGACCTCGCTGACCGGCAGCTGGTATTCGAACGAATAGCCGTAATCGCCGACGAAGAAGCCGCCGACCCAGCGCAGGTAGCGCTCGACCGGCGGCTTGTCGAAACCGTATTCCTTCTTGAGGAATGCGACGCGGCTGAGATCGGCCCTCTCGCCCTGCGCCTGCATCTCGGCGACATAAGTCTCGAAATAATCCCCCGGCGGCAGCTGGATCAGGGTGAAGATCAGCATGCTGGTGACGACCAGCGTCGGCACCATGATCAGCACGCGGCGGATGATGTAGCGCAGCATGGCTAGCCTCCCGCCGGCTGTTCGAACCAGAACGTATCGGGCTGGTACATGCCGAAAAACGCGCCGGGCTCGAAACTGTACAGGCCCTTCTCCGGCACATTGTGCAAGCGGTTCGAGACCACGACGGGCTGTGCCGTCTCGGAGACGATGCCGATGGTGAAGACCTGCTCGGCCGAGATCGCCAGCATCTTCTCCCAGATCGCGCGGCGTTCGGCCGTGGTCTTGGAATGGCGCCAGTCGCGGTAGAGCGTCAGCAATTGCTGCGCGGCCGGATCGTCGACCGGCCGGCCCTCGCGCCCGTTGCTCTCGACATAAAGCCCCCATTTCGGCCACTGGAACTGCATCGGGCTGGTCGGCGCCAGATCGTCCGGCTCGGTATCGGGCCCGGGGATGCCGTTATCGTGGCCCTGCCAGACCGACATCAGGGTCTCGCCAAGCGCGATCTTGCGCCGGAACAGGTCGCGTTGCGTCGAGCGCGGGAAGATTTTCACGCCGATCTTCAGCCAGTCATCCGCGACCAGTTCCAGCATGTCGGTCTCGTCCGGATTGTCGCCGGCCGCCGCAACCGTGAACGCCATGCGCCGCCCGTCCGGCAGCAGCCGCACGCCATCGCTGTCGCGCTTGTCGAGCCCGGCCTGATCGAGCAGGCGGTTCGCCTCCTCGGGATCGTAATTCGTATAGGCCTTGGCGAAGCGCGGCCGATACAGCGAGCTTTCCGGCAACACGGAGTTGCCGGCCTCGGTCGCCAGCCCGAAGAACACCACGCGGTTGATGTCGCTCCGGTTGATGGCGAGCGACAGGGCCCGGCGCACGCGCACGTCGCGGAACACTTTCCGCCACACCGGATCGGCGGCGTTCAGGTTCGGCCGCAGCGTCAGATAGGCGCCTTCGGCCCGCTTCCACAGCCTGATCGTGTAATCGTTGCGCTTCGCCGCCTCCTTCAGGAAGGTGTAGTTGTCGAAGCGCAGGTAGCGCGCCTGGAGGTCGGCCTCGCCGCTGCCGACCTTGGCCGGGATCAGCGACGGCGTCGACAATGTCATGGTGACGGTATCGATATAGGGCAGCTGGTGCCCGGCCTCATCGATGCGGTGGAAATACGGATTGCGCTTGAACACATAGAGTTCGGACGGCGATTCGGTGGTGTTGACCCACGGTTCCAGCGTCGGCAGCGCCGGGTTTTCCGGCCGGTACTGGCGCGACATGCGCTCGTGCAGCGCGCCCCAGTCACGCACCCGCTCGCGCTTGATTGCCGCGGCCAGCGCCGCCTGGTCGGCGTATTTGATGTGGAACTGCTTCAGGTAATGCGCCGGCATGAAGATGTAGAGCGGCTGCGCGCCGGCGAGCGCCGGCAGGAAGACCGGGTTCGGATCATCCCAGGTGTAGCGCACGGTCAGCGGATCGAGCACCTCGAATTTCGGCGGCTTGCCGTACATCAGCATGGCCTGCGGCGGGCCGCCCGGGCTAAGCCGGTTATTGTTGGCGACATCCTCCCACCAGTAGCGGAAATCCTCCGCCGTGAAGGGCTGGCCGTCGGACCATTTATGGCCCGGTCTCAGATGCAGCGTGAAGATGCGGCCGTCGGTCTCGTCATAGCTTTCGAGAATGTCGGGCTCGAGTTCGGTCCGGGTGTTGAACACCACTAGCCGCGCATAGCCGTAAATCGTCATGTAGCGGATGTCGCGCTGGTCGCCCATCAGCAGGCGCAGCGTGCCGCCATGCCGGCCCACGGTGCGGCCGGTGGCGGCCAGATCGATGACGCGCGGCACCTTGGGCAACCTGTCGGCGACCGGCGGCAATTCTCCCGCCGCGACCGCCGCCGCGAGCGATGGCGTTTCCTGCAAGGCCGGCGTCTCTGCACGCGCGCCGGCGCCCATCAGCAGGAACAGCAAGAGAAGGACCACGAAGCCGGCCGCATAGACCCCCTTCTCCCGCATGCGGGAGAAGGGCCCGGCAGGGGGATGAGGGAACCCGGCCGCAGCGACCGTCACCCGACCAACTCCCGCGCATCGACACTGGCGCGCGCCAGCACGAAATGGCCATCGCCGAGCGCGATCTCGCTCAGCCCCCCAGGTCCGCGCTCGCCCCGGAACGCCTCCGGCCACCGGCCACCCTCGGACACTTCACCGCGCGCCACGAGATCGAAATCGAGCGGCCGGTCGAGATCGGCGAACGGCACCGCCTTGAGCAGGGCGCGCGTATAGGGATGCGCCGGCCGCTCGAACAGGGCGCGACGCGGCGCGATCTCGACGATGCGGCCCTGTGCCATCACGGCGATGCGGTCGGCCATGTAATCGACCACCGCGAGATTATGCGAGATGAACAGATAGGTCAGGCCGAGATCGCGCTGCAAATCCTTGAGCAGGTTGAGCACCTGCGCCTGCACCGAGACATCGAGCGCCGAGACCGGCTCGTCGCACACGATCAGGTCCGGGTTGAGGGCAAGCGCCCTTGCAATGCCGATGCGCTGGCGCTGGCCGCCGGAGAAGCTGTGCGGATAGCGGTTGAGGAAACGCGGATCAAGCCCGACCGCCCGCATCAGCGCCACGACGCGCGCCTTCTGTTCGGCCGGCGTGCCGAGATCGTGGATCTGCATCGGCTCGCGCAGGATGTTCAGCACCGTCATGCGCGGCGACAGCGAACTGACCGGATCCTGGAAGATCATCTGCATGCGCGGCCGGAAGGCGTCGAGCTGAGCCCCCCCCAGCGCCAGCACGTCCACCGGGCCATCGCCGTCCTCGAATAGCACCCGGCCGCGATCGGGCGTCACGGCGCGCATGATCAGCTTGCCGAGCGTGGTCTTGCCGCTGCCGCTTTCGCCGACCAGGCCGAGGCATTCGCCACGCCGGATATCGAACGAGACATCGTCGACCACGACGACGCCCTCATGCGCCGGCCCTGCCAGCCAACCGCCATGGCGCGTGCCGTAGCTCTTGCGCACGGCCTCGATGCGCAGCAGCGGCGGGGTTTCCGGCCCGGCGGGCAGGCGAGGCCCGGCCGCGCCGGTCAGCGCCTGCGTATTGGCCTTGGCCTCGCGCAGCGGCGTCAGCCGCTGGCCTTCCGCCATATCGAAATGCGGCAGCGCCTTGAGCAGCGCCTTGAGATAGGGGTGGCGCGGATCGCGAAAGATCGCCTGCGCCGTGCCGGCTTCCATGATCCGGCCCTGGTAGATCACCACGACCTCGTCGGCCATGTTGGCGACCACGCCGAGATCATGCGTGATCAGCAGGATCGCCATGCCGAACTCCTGCTGCAGGTCCTTCATCAGCTTGAGGACCTGGGCCTGGATGGTGACATCGAGCGCCGTGGTCGGCTCGTCCGCGATCAGCAGCGCCGGTCGGCAGATCAGCGCCATGGCGAGCATCGCGCGCTGGCGCAGCCCGCCCGACAGCTCGAACGCATACATGTCGTAGGCGCGCTGCGGCCGCTTGAAGCCGACCAGCTTCAACATGCGCTCGGTCGTGGCGCGCGCCTCGCCGCGCGCCACCTTGCGATGCAGTTGCAGCGCCTCCTGGATCTGGTTGCCGATGGTATGCACCGGCGACAGCGACGACATCGGCTCCTGGAAGATCATGCCGATATGGCCGCCACGCAGGCGCCGGATCGTCGGCCCGTCGCGTGCCAGCCCGGCAATCTCGACCGGCGCCTCGCCATCGCCGTGAAACGTGATGCGCCCGCCGCTCACGCGCCCGTTGCGTGGCAGCAGGCCCATCACCGCCTGCGAGATCACCGATTTCCCGGAGCCCGATTCGCCGACCAGCGCCACGGTGCGGCCGCGCGGAATGCGGAAGGAGACACCCCTGACAACCTCGTTGTCATGGCCATGCAGCGCGAACGCGATCCGCAGATCCTCGATACGTAGAACCTCGGCGACGCCGGCCATAGAGTCTCCCGTTGCCTGTGCCGAACATGACGCAAGCCCGCCGCATGTTCAACGGCGGCGCAAGCAGCGCCGGCAAAGGGATGGTGCGGATCGGCTACGCCTTGACGACACGGGGCCCCGCGAGACCGCGCCGGGCCATGGCATTGCGCGTGTCGAGAACCAACCGCGCCCGTGACGCCACCAGTGCGTAATCGACCGCATCGTGATCGGTCGCGATCAGCACGGCATCCTGGCCGGCGACGAGTTCCCCGGTCAGCGGCCGCGAACGGCGCCCGGCAAGGGCTGTGTATTCGCGCGTCGGCGGGATTTCCGGCACGAGAGGGTCGTGGAACGCGACCTCGGCGCCGCGCGCCTCGAGCAGTTCGATCAGGCGCAGCGCCGGGCTCTCGCGCATATCGTCGACATTCTTCTTGTAGGCCACGCCGAGCACCAGCACATGCGCGCCGTTGAGGCCGCGCCCGGCCTGCGCATCGAGCGCCGCCGCCAGCCCGTCGACGACGACATGCGGCATGCGGGTGTTGATCTCACCGGCCAGGTTGATGAAGCGCGTCTCGATCTCGAATTCGCGCGCCTTCCAGGTCAGGTAGAACGGATCGATCGGGATGCAATGGCCGCCGAGCCCGGGGCCGGGATAGAACGGCATGAAACCGAACGGCTTGGTGCTCGCCGCCTCGATCACCTCCCAGACATCGACGCCCATCGCGGCATAGACGCCCTTCAACTCGTTGACGAGCGCGATGTTGACGGCGCGAAAGATGTTTTCGGTCAGCTTCACCGCCTCGGCGGTCTGCGTCGAGGACACCGGCACGGTGCGCACCACCAGCCGCCGATACAGCGCATCGGCGACCGTCAGCGCCACCTCGTCCTCGCCGCCGACCACCTTGGGGATCGAGGCGGTGTCGAAATGCGGATTGCCGGGATCCTCGCGCTCGGGCGAATAGGCGAGCAGGAAATCGATGCCGGAGCGCAGGCCGCCCGCCTCGAGGATCGGCTTGACCACCTCGGCCGTGGTGCCGGGATAGGTCGTCGATTCCAGCACGATCAGCTGGCCGGGGCGCAGCGTCGCCGCGATGCTGCGCGCGGTGGCACGCACGAAGGACAGGTCCGGCTCGCGCTGGCGCGTCAGCGGCGTCGGCACGCAGATCAGCACGGCATCGGCCTCGCCAAGCCGCGCGAAATCATCCGTGGCCGCGAAGCGCCCCGAGGCGACCGCCGCGGCACCGGCTTCGGCCGGAATATATTTGATGACCTGCTCGCCGCGATTGATCGCCGCGACGCGGCCAGCATTTACGTCGAAGCCGAGCACCGGGAACCCGGCACGATGGCCGGCCAGCGCCAGCGGAAAACCGACATAGCCGAGCCCGACGACGCCGATCACCGCCTCGGCGCTGGCGATGCGGTGCTTGAGGCGTTCGAGGGCGGCGCTGCTGTCGGTCATTCGCGGTGCATGATACGGTCAACGAGGAGATCGGAGAAGAAGCCCGGCCGGAAGGCGCGCTCGAGCGCCTGCGGATCGTAATGATCGCGCACCCAGTCGAGAAAGGCGATGCCGCGCGCCTCGCCATCGCGCAGATACATCTCGAAAAACGCATCGAGTATGCCGGTTTTCGCAAAGCGGAAATGCCCGTAGCGCAACGAAAGCTGCGCCATCGCCTCGCGCACCGGCCGCTTCTCGTGCACGACGAGATACAGCGCCGCCATGAAGCCGGCCCGGTCGGCGCCCGACTTGCAATGCACCAGCACCGGATAGGCGAGGCTGGCGAAATAGGCCGGCGCCGCCAGCAGGCTGTCGCGCTCGGGCGCGCCGCGCGAGCGCACCACGAATTCGCTGAGCGCGATGCCGTGGCGCTCGCACGCCTCGCGCTCCAGCGGCCACGAGCCATGCTCGCGCCCGCCGCGCAGGTTGACGATCGTCCTGAGCCCCTGGCGCGCCAGGCGGGCGATCTGCGGCGGCGTCGGCTGCGCGGCACGCCAGAAATCGGGCGTGACCTTGTGCAGGTTGAGATAGGCGACCCTGAAGATGCCGTGATCGGCCGCCAGCATGTTGACCCAGGCCCGCAGGCGGTCGCTCGAATCGGTGAGCGGCCGGTCCCAGCGGGCAATACGGGCATTCCGGGCGGCTTCGCGATCCTTCGGCTTGAAGAGGCTGGAAAGCATCGCCGCCGATAGCAGGCGCCGCCGCCGGGGGCAAGCGGCGCGCGGGTGCGGCAAAGCGCTTGCCAGCAGGGCCGAACCGGACTCAAATAGGAGAGGTACGTATGAGGCAACGGTCATGAACACCCGCACGCTCCGTATTCGCCCGGCGCGGCCCGCCGACGCCAGCGGCATATCCGAGGTGCACGACGCCGCCTGGCGCGAAGCTTATCGCGGCATCATCCCGGGCCGCGAGCTCGAGCGCATGATGATGCGGCGCGGCCCGCTCTGGTGGCGCCGGCTGCTCAGCAGCCGCGCCCGCGTCATCGTGCTCGATTTCGACGACCGCGTCGCCGGCTACGTCACCTACGGCCCGAGCCGCATGCGGCTGTTGCCTTACGGCGGCGAGATTTTCGAACTCTATCTCGCGCCGGAATTCCAGGGGCTCGGCTTCGGCCGGCGCCTGTTCCGGGCAGCGCGCCACGCGCTGGCCGAGGAGGGCTATCCCGCCACCATCGTGTGGGCGCTCGCCCCCAACGAGCGCGCCGTCGCCTTCTACGAGAAACTCGGCGGATTGGCGGTGGTGCGCCGGCATGAGCGCATCGACGAGGTCGAGATCGAGCGTATCGGCTTCGGCTGGGCCTGAGCCCGCGCCATCAAGCATCGGTTGCAGCGCAGCAACGGCTGCTCTAAAGGCTTGCTACGTCTTGCAACGCCCATCCGCGACGCCTGCTTGCGGAGCTGGAGAACCTTACGATGCGTCTCGAAGCCATTTCGATCGGCGGAAACCCTCCCGATGAGGTCAATGTCATCATCGAGGTGCAGACCGGCGGCGAACCGATCAAATACGAGATGGACAAGGAAGCCGGCACGCTCGTCGTCGACCGCTTCCTCTATACGCCGATGCGCTATCCGGGCAATTACGGCTTCATCCCGCACACGCTCTCCGACGACGGCGACCCGTGCGACGTGCTCGTCGCCAATACGCGGCCGATCATTCCGGGCGCGGTCATCGCCGTGCGCCCGATCGGCGTGCTCAAGATGCAGGACGAGGCCGGCGGCGACGAGAAGATCCTCGCCGTGCCCACGACCAAGCTCACCCGGCGCTACGAGCATGTGAGGAACTATACCGACCTGCCCGAGATCACCTGGCGCCAGATCGAGCATTTCTTCACCCATTACAAGGATCTCGAGCCCGGCAAATGGGTCAAGACGGCCGGCTGGGGCGACGCCGATGAGGCGAAGCGGCTGATCGTCGACGCCATCGCCCGCGCCAAGCACGGCTGAGGCAAGCGTGACTGGAGCATCCGTGGCGCAGCCGCTGATCATCGACAGCATCGCCACGCTGCGCGCCACGGTGGCGGGCTGGCGCGCGCGGGCCGAGCGCATCGCCCTGGTGCCGACCATGGGCGCGCTCCATGCCGGCCACCTGTCGCTGGTCCACCGCGCCCGGCACGAGGCGCCGCGCAGCATCGTCACCATCTTCGTCAACCCGACGCAATTCGCCCCGAGCGAGGATTTCGGCAAATATCCGCGCACATTCGAGGCCGATATCGCGGCACTTGCCGCCATCGGGGCCGACGCCGTCTATGCGCCGCAGCTCGCCGAGATGTATCCGCCGGGTTTCGCCACCGCCATCGTGCCGGAAGGCCCGGCTCGGACCGGGCTCGAGGATGCGTTCCGGCCGACGCATTTCCACGGCGTCGCCACCGTCGTCACCAAGCTGCTGCTGCAGGCGCTGCCCGATGTCGCGATCTTCGGCGAGAAGGATTTCCAGCAGCTCGCCGTGATCCGCCATGTCGCGCGCGATCTCGACCTGCGCACCACCATCATCGGCGCCGCCACCGTGCGCGAGGCGGATGGGCTGGCCATGTCGTCGCGCAACGTCTTCCTGACGCCGGCCGAACGCTCCATCGCGCCGCTCGTGCATGACACCCTGCAAGCGGTTGCCGCCGCCCTGCGCGGCGGCACCGATGCGACGGATGCGCTCGCCGCCGGCGAAGCACGCCTCGCGGCAAGCGGCTTCGCGCTCGACTATCTCGCCTTGCGCGATGCCGGGACGCTCGGCCCGCTCCAGCCGGCGCAGCCGGCGCGCCTGCTCGTCGCCGCCCGCCTCGGCAGCGTGCGCCTGATCGACAATATCGCGGTTTAGCGTTTTCGGTTTAGCCGAGCAGGCCGGCGGCCTGCGCCATCGCCAGCACGCGCTCGGCCTCGGCGAGATGCAGCCGCTCGACCATGCGGCCATCGAGCTGGATCACGCCGGCGCGCGCGTTTTCCGGCCGGCTGAAGGCCGCGACCACCGCCTGCGCCTCGGAAATCTCGTCGTGATCGGGCGCGAAGATCGCGTTGGCCGGCACGATCTGGCTCGGATGGATCACCGTCTTGCCGTCGAAGCCGAGCGCCCGGCCCTGGTGGCACTCGCCGATGAAGCCGGCCGAATCGGCAATGCCGTTGAACACGCCGTCGATAATGCCGAAACCATAGGCGCGCGCCGCCAGCACCGCCTGCGCGAGCCATGGCAGCATGCTGGCGCGGCCGAGGCTGAGCGGCACGCGCGTCTCCTTGGAGAGATCGTTGAGGCCCATCACCAGCACGGTGGCGCGCGTGTTGTTGGCGCGGATCGCGGCGCAGATCGCGCCGAGTTCGAGCACGGCGCGCGGCGTCTCGATCATCAGCCACAAGGCGGTGCGGCGCACGGCGAAGGCTTCGACCAGCGCCAGTTCGGCGCGCTCGACATCGGCGGCGCTGGTGATCTTCGGCACCAGGATCGCGTCCGGTTCGGCGGCGGCGGCCGCCACGATATCGTCGGGCGCTTCCGGCGAGCCGAGCGGGTTGACGCGGATCACCGCCTCGCGGCCGGGAAACTGGCCCGAGGCGATCGCCTCGCATGCCCTGACGCGCGCCTCGGCCTTGCGCGCCGGCGCCACCGAATCCTCAAGGTCGAGGATCAGCGCGTCGCAAGGCAATCCGCGCGCCTTGTCGATCGCCTTGGCATTGGTGCCCGGCACGTAGAGCACGCTGCGCCGGGGGCGGAGGCTGGCATCGGCAAATGGCGGAGGCGTCGTCTGGGACAAAATCTTCTCTCGTATCGCCTGGCGGCGGCACCCGATCACGAAAAAGCGGCGGTAGCATTTTTGCAGCCGCCAGAAAATGATCGATTTCAATGACTTATGGCGGGACGTCGGTGAAAATCAGGTTTCCACTTTCATGAATCCTGCTCTAGCATAGAGGCAAGATCGTGACTTTGCATGGGGGTTCGGGATTTTGGCCTGGGTGATGGGGGTGGATGGTTGCGCCGCCGGCTGGGTCGGCGTGCTGCGCGACCTCAGGGGCCAGCCGCCGCGCGTCCATGTCGCGCGCCATTTCGCCGACCTGCTGATCCTGCGCGAGCTGCCCTCCTTCGTCGCCATCGACATTCCGATCGGCCTGCCCGAGCGCATCGGCGAGGCCGGCCGCGGGCCGGAAGCGCTGCTGCGCGCCCGTCTCGGCGAGCGCCAGTCGAGCGTTTTCGCCATTCCCTCGCGCGCCGCCGTCTATTGCGACAGCTACGAGGAAGCGTGCCGGGTCGCGGCCGAAACCTCCGAGCCCGCGCGCATGGTCTCGAAACAGGCTTTCTTCCTGTTCCCGAAAATCCGCGAGCTCGATGCCCTGATGCAGGCCGATGCCGGCAATGCCTATTTCCTGCACGAGAGCCACCCCGAGGGCGCGTTCATGACCATGAATGACGGCAAGCCGCTCGCCGAACCGAAGAAGCGCCGGGGATCGCGCCACCTGCCGGGGCTCGAATTGCGCCGCGACCTGCTGACCCGTGTCGCCGGTTACGAGCGGCCGTTCCTGCATGCCGACCTGCTGCACGGCGTCGGCGATGACGACCTGCTCGATGCCTGCGCCTGCGCCTGGACGGCCGAACGCATCGCGCTCGGTACCGCCGTCTCCTATCCCTCGCCACCGCTCGCCGATGCCCATGGCATCCCGATCGCCATCTGGACCTGAACCCCCGACGGAGCACCATGCCGACCCAAACCTCAAGCGAAGCCCCTTCCCAAGATGCCATCCGCGCCGCGAACACCCTGATCAGCCGGCATATTCGCCGCACGCCGCTGCTGAACCTGCCGCACGGCGCGTTCGGGATCGAGAACCCGATCTCGCTCAAGCTCGAATTCCTGCAGCATGCCGGCTCGTTCAAGAGCCGCGGCGCCTTCTACAGCCTGTTGTCGCAGCAGGTGCCGGCGGCCGGCGTCACGGCGGCGTCCGGCGGCAACCACGGCGCGGCGGTCGCTTACGCCGCGCGCATGCTCGGCCACCGGGCGCGCATCTTCGTGCCGGAAATCTCCTCGCCGTCCAAGATCGCCAAGATCCGCGAGTTCGGCGCCGAGGCCGTGGTCGGCGGCGCTCGCTATGACGACGCGCAAGCGGCATGCGATGCCTATGCCGCGGCGTCCGGCGCCCTGAAGATCCACCCGTTCGGCGCCTGGGCCACCATGACCGGCCAGGCGACGACGGCGCTGGAATGGCAGGAACAGCTTGCCCGCGAGGAGTTGCCCCCGCTCGATGTCGCGCTCGTCGCCGTCGGCGGCGGCGGCCTGATCGGCGGCATGGGCTGCTGGTGGCGCGGGCACACCCGGCTCGTCGGCGTCGAGCCCGAGGGCTCATGCGCGCTGCATGCGGCGCTGGAAGCCGGCCACCCGGTCGATGTCGGCGTCGACAGCATCGCGGCCGATTCGCTCGGCGCCCGCAATGTCGGCGACAAGGTCTTCGCCGCCGCCCGTATCGGCATCGGCGAGGTCATGCTCGTCTCGGACGAGGCGATCCGCGCCGCCCAGAAGCTGCTGTGGTCTGAGTTCCGCATCGCCGCCGAGCCGGGCGGCGCCACCGCGCTGGCCGCGCTGCTTTCGGGCCGCTACCGGCCGGCGCCCGAGGCGCATGTCGGCGTGCTGGTGTGCGGCGCCAATGTCGATCCGGCCACGCTCGCGGCGTAAATTCGCGGCATGAATACGCCATTGGTTCTGCTGGCTCGGCCCGCCGCGGGCTGATATAGCGCTGCGACCGAATAAGGCGGAGTAGCCCCATGTTTCCTGCGCAACTGACGGACGGATATCGCGCTTTTCTCGATGACCGCTTCATCCGCGAACAGGAGCGTTTCGAGGATCTCGCCAAGTCGGGCCAGAAGCCGCAGGTCATGATCATCGGCTGCTGCGACAGCCGCGTCTCGCCGGAAACCATCTTCAACGCCCGCCCCGGCGAGATGTTCGTCGCCCGTAATGTCGGCGCGCTCATCCCGCCTTACGAGCCTGACAACGAACTGGCCGGCACGCATCACGGCACCTCGGCTGCGCTCGAATTCGCGGTCGAGGCGCTCAAGGTCGAACATATCGTCGTGCTCGGCCATGCGCGCTGCGGCGCGATGCGGGCCTTCGCGGACGATGCCACCGAGCCGCTCTCGCCGGGCGACTTCATCGGCCGCTGGATCAGGCTGGTGCTGCCGGCGGCCGAGCGCACCGGCGGGCGCGGCGTGCACGAGACGCTGACCGTCTATATCGAGCGGCTGGCGCTGGCCTCGGTCGAATCCTCGATCAGCAACCTGCGCTCGTTCCCGTGGATCAAGCAGCTCGAGGACGAGGGCAAGCTGCAACTGCACGGCGCCTATTTCGACGTGGCGACCGGCGTGCTGATGGTGCTCGAACCCGATACCGGCCATTTCGTGCCGGCGGTCGCGACCATGCCGAAGCGAGTGTCGATGATCCGGTGCGTTTGAGCACAAGCGCGGCGGCAACCACGACGCCCGTCCGCGCTATAAGACGGGTCGAGGGTCGATGAAGGCCCGCGAGGACACGCCCGATGATCACATTCTATTTCAACCTCGGCCCCAACCCGATGAAGGTCGCGCTCTGCCTGGAAGAGATCGGCCTGCCATACGAGACCGTGCTCGTCGATGGCCGGCGCGGCGAGCAGTTCGCGCCGGACTTCCTGGCGGTCAATCCCAACGGCAAGCTGCCGGCGCTCGTCGATGACGGCGTCAAGGTCTTCGACAGCAATGCCATCCTGCTGTATCTCGCCGAGAAAACTGGCCGCTTCCTGCCCGAAGCTGGCGCCCAGCCGCGCGCCGCCCTGCTGTCATGGCTGATGTTCGTCGCCAGCGGCGTCGGCCCGTATTCCGGCCAGGCGGTGCATTTCAAGCATAATGCACCGGCCGGCAACGAATACGGCACCACGCGCTATGTGTTCGAGGTCGCCCGTCACTATCAGATCCTGGACGAGCGGCTGGCGTCGCACCGCTACCTTCTCGGCGAGACCTACACCATCGTCGATATGGCACTGTGGGGCTGGGCGCGCATGCTGCCGCGCATTCTCGGCGACAATCCCTACGACGCCTATCCGAACGTCAAGCGCCTGATGGCCGAGATCGATGCCCGCCCGGCCGCCGCCCGCGTCGCCGCGCTGCGCGACAAGAGCACGCCGTATTTCAAGGCCGAGATGGACGAGGCGGCGCGCAACTTCATGTTCCGCCACCTCAAGCAGGCGTAACCGCGCTTCTGGACATGCCTGGCCGCGGCAAGCTGGCGTCAGGGTTCCATCCCTCTCCCGCGCGCGGGAGAGGGTGCCGGCAGGCGGGTAAGGGCGGCGTCAGGCCGCCTTCTTCTGCTTGAGCAGGCCGCGATTGATCAGCGCCTCGGCGATCTGGATCGTGTTCAGCGCCGCGCCCTTGCGCAGGTTGTCGGAAACGCACCAGAAGTTCAGGCCGTTCTCGATCGTGGCATCCTCGCGGATGCGGCTGATATAGGTCGCGTCCTCGCCGGCCGCCTCATGCGGCGTGATGTAGCCGCCGTCCTCGCGCTTGTCGATGACGAGGCAGCCCGGCGCCGCGCGCAGGAGATCGCGCGCCGCATCGGCGGTGATCGGCCGCTCGCATGCGATGTTGACCGCTTCGGAATGGCCGATGAACACCGGCACGCGCACGCAGGTCGCCGTCAGCTTGATCTTCGGATCGAGGATCTTCTTGGTCTCGGCCACCATCTTCCACTCTTCCTTGGTCGAGCCGTCATCGAGGAAGACGTCGATATGCGGGATGACGTTGAAGGCGATGCGCTTGGTGAACTTCTTGCTCTTGGGCTCGCCGGCCGAGAAAATGGCGCGCGTCTGGTCGAACAGCTCATCCATGCCGTCCTTGCCGGCGCCGGAAACCGACTGGTAGGTCGAGACGACGACGCGCTTGATGCCGAACGCATCATGCAGCGGCTTGAGCGCCACCACGAGCTGCGCCGTCGAGCAGTTCGGATTGGCGATGATGTTCTTCTTGGTGAAGCCGGCGACCGCGGCCGCGTTGACCTCCGGCACGACGAGCGGCACGTCGGCGTCGTAGCGCCAGGCCGAGGAATTATCGATCACCACGCAGCCGGTGGCGCCGATCTTCGGCGACCACTGCTTCGAGACCTCGCCGCCGGCCGACATCAGGCAGATGTCGGTGTCGGAGAAATCGTAATGCTCGAGCGCCTTGCACTTCAGCACCTTGTCGCCGAACGACACGTCCTGGCCGATGCTGCGCTGCGAGGCAAGCGGCACCACCTCCGAGACAGGGAATGCCCGTTCGGCGAGAATATTGAGCATTTCACGGCCCACATTGCCCGTGGCGCCGACGATCGCGACCTTGAAACCCATCTTCGTCTTCCTGCTGTTATTCGGTTCGATCTCCCCCGGGGCTCGTGTCCGCCTGCGGCGGGCCTTGCCATCCCCGCCGGGGGAGGGCCCGAGAGCGGAAGACAAGTGTCAGCGCGTCGTGCTGCCTTTGGCAGTCGACGTGGTCGTCGTCGTTTTTTTCGAACGAGCGATGCGCAAGATTGACACCCGGATCCGGCGGGAGCGCCGATGTTGTGCGACAAGCACGCAAAGCCCATAAAAGTCAAGCGTTGACGCGCGCAACCCATGGCCAACCCAGCGCCAACCCATGGCATTGGCCAAAGTAACCTTTCGTTGACGCTGCGATACGAAACAGCGGCATCGTTAGCAATCGGTCGCCCGATTGCCGCAAGTTTTCGCTATTGGCTCGCGCGATGGCGAGATGGCGGCACGGAACAGGCGGAATGGGCAGGCGGATCGCGGCGGCGATCGCGCTGGCCGGCGCCTGCCTGCTTGGCCCCGCGATGCAACCCGCTGCCGCCGCGCCACGCGCCGAAACGGCGGCGCCGGCGCCTGCCTGGACCCCCGTCAAGGGCGCCGCGCCGCGCTTTGCATTGCAGGCGCCGGAACTCGAGAAACTCCCCGCCGCCAGCGGCTTGTTCCGCACCGAAGCCGGCGCGACCGAGGATCGGCTGAGCCGGGGCAGCCTGCGCGCCGCCGAGGCGCCCTTCGTCGAACTCGTGCTGCGCCACCGCGCCGGCCAGCCGCCGACGACACTGTTTGTCGCCCTGGCGCGGCTCGCCGCCAGCGAGGGCTATGCCCTGCTGCACCTGGCAACGCCGACCGGCCTTGCGAGCAAATTCGGCGGCTTCGCCAGCGCCCGCGCCTGGCTTGCCGATGACGACACCGAGCGGCCCTGCCTCGTCTTCCGTCACGAGGACCGCGGCGCCGATTTCGAGATCGCCGGCTGGTATTGCAGCGCCGGCGGCAGCGACCCGGAGCCGCAGGCGCTAACCTGCCTCATCGACCGGCTGACGCTGGCCGAGGCGGTCGACGATCCCGGCCTCAGGCGCATCTTCACCGCCGCCGCCAGCCAGCCGGCCACGTGCCAGCACAGCCCGCAGGAGACGGTCACCGGCGCCCTTGCCGCGCCGCCGGCACCGGCCGACGAAGCCAAAAGCCACGCGGTCAAGAAGCACAAGGCGAGGCCGCACAAGCCGAGAACGCGCAAGGCGCGGCCCCGCCGCCACTGAGCCAGGTGCCTTCCGTCACAGGCCGCGCACTGGCCCTTTGGCGATGGCGCGCTACACTGTCGGAGGGAAACCAAAAACTGGAGCCGCTGCCATGCGCGCCCTCATCGCCAACCGTCAATCGCATGTCATCGTCGGGCTCGCCGCACTCGCCGCGATGCTGCTTGCCTCCTCAGCCGAGGCGGCGCCGCGAAAACACCGCAGCACGCCGACCGTCACCGTGCACCCGCGCTCGTTCCTCGATGCCGGCACCGACGTGCCGGTCGGCAGCATGTCGCATTATGCCAGCGATATGTTGCCGGCCCAGCAGGCGGCGCAGCTTTATCCCGGCCGCGTCGGCGGCGACCAGCCGCTGCCGGACCGCCGCCTGTATCGCGGCGTCACCGTCGATATCCGGGCGCCGGCCTTCCTCGCCAAATAGCGGAACGACCGGGCAGCCGGCTGCTTAATTGAGGTGCTGCAGCGCCTTGACCACGGCATCGCCCATCTCAGTCGTGCCGACGGCGTTCTGGCCGGCAGCCGCGATATCCTTGGTGCGCAGGCCCGAGGCGAGCACGTCGGCAACCGCGCGATCGACGAGATCGGCCGCCTCGGCGAGGTTGAACGAGTAGCGCAGCGCCATGCCGAAGGAGCAGATCATCGCCAGCGGATTGGCGAGCCCCTTGCCGGCGATATCGGGCGCCGAGCCATGCACCGGCTCATACATCGCCTTGCGCTTGCCGGTCTTGGCATCGGGCGCGCCGAGCGAAGCGGAAGGCAGCATGCCGAGCGAGCCGGTCAGCATCGAGGCGACATCCGACAGCATGTCGCCGAACAGGTTGTCGCACACGATGACGTCATATTGCTTGGGCCAGCGCACCAGTTGCATGCCGCAGGCATCCGCCAGATGGTGCTCGAGCTCGACATCCTTGTAGTCGCGCTGGTGCAGGGCGGTGACGACCTGTTTCCACAGCACGCCGGATTTCATGACGTTGTTCTTCTCGCTCGACGTCACCTTGTTGCGGCGCAGGCGCGCCAGGTCGAAGGCGACCGCCGCGATGCGCTCGATCTCATGCGTGGTGTAGATCTGCGTGTCGACGGCGCGCTTCTCGCCCGTTTCCAGCGTGACGATCTCCTTCGGCTCGCCGAAATACACGCCGCCGGTCAATTCGCGCACGATCATGATGTCGAGCCCCTCGACGATCTCGCGCTTCAGCGACGAGGCATCGGCGAGCGCCGGATAGCACACGGCAGGCCTGAGATTGGCGAACAGGCCAAGGTCCTTGCGCAGGCGCAGCAGGCCGGCCTCGGGGCGCTCGCCATAGGGCACATCGGCCCATTTCGGGCCGCCGACCGCGCCGAACAGCACGGCGTCGGCGGCGCCCGCGCGCGCCACCGCCGCATCGGTCACCGCCTTCTTGTGCGCGTCGAAACTCGCGCCGCCGACGAGGTCGGTTTCGGTCTCGAAGCTGGCGATGCCGGCCTTGTCGAGGAAGCCCGCGACCTTCTGCACCTCCGTCATCACTTCGGGGCCGATGCCGTCGCCCGGCAGGAGCAGCAGATTGAAGGAGGCCATCGCGTCGTTTCCCTTGTCGTGTCGGCAGAAAAGCTCGGGAGGTTCACTAGGCCGTCGCGGCGAGGCGCGCAAGCGGGCGGTCTTGCCCCGGCCTTGAGCCGGGGCCCAGGGACGCACAACGGAGTAGGTCCCGGATCAGGTCCGGGACAAACGTGGGGCTGCGTCGGCGCTACCTCGCCGGCATGCGCGCCGTGATCTCGATCTCGACCTTCATTTCCGGCTTGAGCAGCCCCTGGATGACATAGATGCCGGCCGCCGGCCTGACGCTGCCCAGCACCTCGCCGCACACCTTGAGCACCGGTTCGCAATAGGCCGGGCTGGTGACGAAATACTGCGCGCGCACGATGCGGCTCATATCGGTGCCGGCCTCGCGCAGCACGGATGCGACCGTCTTGAAAATGTTGCGGGCCTGCTCGGCGACATCGTCCGGCAGGGTCATGGTGGCGTAGTCGTAGCCGGTGGTGCCGGCGACGAATACCAGGTCGCCATCGACCACGGCGCGGGAATAGCCGAAAGCGGTCTCGAATGGCGAACCGGAGGAAATCAGGCGGCGTGTCATGGCTGAAGCCTTTCGCGAAAGGCCTCAACTTGAAACGACAGCCGGCGCGCCGCCAAGTCAAACTTTGTGGCGCGTCCGATCAGTCCGGAACCGGGTTTAGCGCCCGCGCAGCGCCTGCAGCACCTTGCCGCCCGGCCGCCCGGTCGGCGCCATGCCGATGCGCATTTCGATCTGTTTGATGGCATCGCGCGTCTTGGAACCGACCTTGCCGTCGGGCTCGCCGACATCGAAGCCGCGCGCGGTCAGCAGGCGCTGCAACTCGCGGCGCTGCTCGCGCGACAGCGGCGGATCGTCGGTCGGCCACGGCGCCTGCACACCCGGCTTGCCCTTCAGCCGGTCGGAGAGCAGCGAGATGGCGAGCGCATAGGCATCCGCCCCGTTATAGGAAAAGGCGGCATCGTAGTTCTTGAACACCAGGAAGGCCGGCCCGTCGCGCCCCGCCGGCATCAGCAGCCCGGCCGCGCCATGGCCGGACAGCGCGCCGCCATCGAGGCGCCGCACGCCGAGCGCCGTCCAATGCGACAGCGCGTGTTTCGGCTTGCGCCCGGTCGCGCCCCGGAAGCCCTGCGGCACGCGCACCTCGTAGCCCCAGCTCTCGCCCTTGCGCCAGCCGGCCTTGTGCAGGTAGTTCGCCGTCGAGTGCAGCGCGTCGGCGACGGAGTTGACGAGATCGCGCCGGCCGTCGCCGTCGCCATCGACCGCGAGCCGGCGATAGGTCGAGGGAATGAACTGCGTGTGGCCGAAGGCGCCGGCCCACGAGCCGCGCAACTGATCGAGCGCCAGGTCGCCGCGCTGCACGATCTTCAGCGTCGAGATCAGCTCGTTGCGGAAATAGCTGTTGCGGCGCTTGGCGAGGCAGGCCCCGGTGGCGAGCGCCTGCACCAGCGGCATCTTGCCGCCGGCCTTGCCGAAATCGCTTTCGACGCCCCATACCGCGACGATGGTGTGGCGGTCGACGCCGTAACGCCGCTCGGCCGCGGCAAGCACGCTGGCATATTGGCGCAGCATGGCCCGGCCCTCGGAGACCTTCTCCTCATCGACCAGCGTCGCGAGATAGTCCCAGATCGGCGTCTTGAACTCGGGCTGATTGCTCATGCGCTCGATCACCGTCATATCGGGCTCGAGCCCCGAAAAGGCGGCATTGACGACGCGGGCCGAGATGCCCTCCTTCAGCGCCTGGCTGCGCAGGCCCGCCGCGCAGGACTGGAAGTCGGCCCATGCCAGGTTCGGCATCAGCATGATCAGCAGGCCCGTGATGGCCGTCGCGGTGCCGCGCATGTTTTGCACCCGTTCCGTTCGTATAAGCCCACCCGGCCTTAATAGGGCCGATCGAGGGTTAACGAGAGGTTGCGCCGAAAAGAAGATTGCGCCTTTTTGCGCGATCCGGCGTCACGGCATCCGGTGCGCGCCGGCGCCTACATCCACGGCCGGCTTTCGCTGGCCTTGCGCTCGAACCCGTCGATCGCGGCGCGCTTCTGCATGGTCAGGCCGATATCGTCGAGCCCGTTCAGCAGGCAGTGCTTGCGGAACGGATCGATCTCGAATTTCACCGTGCCGCCATCCGGGCCCTTGATCTCCTGCGCCGCGAGATCGACGGTCAGCGTGGCGTTGGAGCCGCGATCGGCATCGTCGAACAGCTTGTCGAGGTCTTCCTGGCTGACCTTGATCGGCAGGATGCCGTTCTTGAAGCAGTTATTGTAGAAGATATCGGCGAAACTGGTCGAGATCACGCAGCGAATGCCGAAATCGAGCAGCGCCCACGGCGCGTGCTCGCGCGACGAGCCGCAGCCGAAATTATCGCCGGCGACGAGGATTTCCGCGTTGCGATAGGCCGGCTTGTTGAGCACGAAATCCGGGTTCTCGTTGCCCTTGTCGTCATAGCGCTTCTCGGCGAACAGCGCCTTGCCGAGCCCGGTGCGCTGGATCGTCTTCAGATACTGCTTGGGGATGATCATGTCGGTATCGACATTGACCACCTTGAGCGGCGCGGCGACCGACGTCAGCTTGGTAAAGGGTTTCATGAAATCGCTCCTCGTCCAGTGCTAGATACCGCAAATGCGCTCGAGTGCAACGGCAACCAGCACATGCTGCGCCCGATCACCGCATTGAGCCCGCCAGCGCCGCCTGCTAACCGCTTTTCCCCTACCCTCCAGAGGATCACCCATGGCCCTGCGCCCGCTGTCGTTTCCGCTCGTCATCCTGCCCCTGCTGGCGCTCGCCGCCTGCCAATCCGTCGGGGCCGGCGCCGGCTCGCTCTCGCCGGGCGAGACCGCGACCGCCTCGCAGGTCGGCCTCACCGCCGCCGCCGCCGACCGCTGCGCCGTGCCCTATAATGCTAAGCGCATGCTCGATACGCTTCTGGCGCGCAGCACCGATGCCCGGCACCATAACGACACGCTGGCCGTCTATAACGAGGTCTTCGAGGGGCTGCGCCGCAAATTCGCCGTCGATACCGGCTTCTGCAGCCCTGAGCGCCTCGCCCAGACCCGCACGGACGTCGCCCGCTACGGCGGCTGAGCCGGGTTCAGCCGGCGAACCCGGCCTCGATGCGCTGCATATCCTCGTCCGACAGCCCGAAATGGTGGCCGATCTCGTGGATCAGCACATGGGTGATGATGTCGCCGAGCGTATCCTCATGCTCGGCCCAGTAATCGAGGATCGGCCGGCGATAGAGCCAGACCATGTTGGGAAAGCGCCCGGTCTCCAGCGTCGCCGGCGCCTGGGCGAGCCCGATGCCGCGAAACAGCCCGAGAAGATCGAACGGCGTCTCGCAATCCATCTCCTCCAGCGTGTCGTCATCGGGAAAATCCGTGACCTCGATCACCAGGTCGCCGCATAGCTTGCGGAACCCCTCCGGCAGCTCGGCGAAGGCGGCGGCCGCCATCGCCTCGAAATCCTCGAGGGTCGGCGCCTGCATCGGCGCCCAGGAAGCAGCAGGGAATGATCCGGTGGCCATGGCCGGTGATATAGAGCATGTCGCGAAAAAGTGTGTGCGGTTTTTCGCCACCGAGCATGCTCTAACTTATTGGAATCGATCGCGCCATGGGTTACCACAGGCGCAATTGCTCGCCGAGCAGGTAGCTCAGCACGATGAAGCCGATCACCGACAGCACCCGGCCGACGCGCCGGCCCCAAACCTCGATCATGTCATCGGGGTCGGCCTCGCGCGCGGCGAGGTGGTTGCTGGCGCGCGCCAGCGCCGAGGAGAAGATGCTGCCCGAATCCGCCTCGACCCGGCGCAACGCCGCCCGGGCTTCCCGTTCGCGCTCGCCATCATCCTGTTTCATCGCCGCCTCCGTGGCCGCGCCGGCGCAAAGGCCGGTCACGTGGCCGACCGTGGCCTCACGTAGCCGCCGCCAGCTTGCTACTGGCGGATATCGACGAAATGCCCGGCGATCGCCGCCGCCGCCGCCATTTGCGGCGACACCAGATGCGTGCGGCCCCGGAAACCCTGCCGGCCCTCGAAATTGCGGTTCGAGGTCGAGGCGCAACGCTCCTCCGGCTTGAGCTGGTCCGGGTTCATGCCGAGGCACATCGAGCAGCCCGGCTCGCGCCATTCGAAGCCGGCGGCGAGGAAGATCTTGTCGAGGCCTTCCTGCTCGGCCTGCTGCTTCACCAGGCCCGAGCCCGGCACGATCATGCCCGAGACGTTGCTGTGGACCTTGCGGCCCTCGACGATGCTGGCGACGACGCGCAGATCCTCGATGCGGCCATTGGTGCACGAGCCGATGAACACCTTGTCGAGCGTAATGTCGGTGATCTTCTTGCCCGGCTCCAGCCCCATATAGTGCAGCGCCCGCCATTTCGAGGCGCGCTTGACCTCGTCGGCGATCTCATCCGGGTTGGGCACGCGGCCGGTGACCGAGATCACGTCCTCGGGGCTGGTGCCCCAGGTGACGATCGGCGGCAGGCTGGCGGCATCGAGGCGCAATTCGTTGTCGAAATGCGCGTCGTGATCGCTGCGCAGCGCGTCCCAGTAGCGCAAGGCGGCGTCCCAGTCGGCGCCGGCCGGCGCTTTCGGGCGGCCCTTCAGATAGGCGAAGGTCGTCTCGTCCGGCGCGATCATGCCGGCGCGCGCGCCGCCTTCGATCGACATGTTGCACACCGTCATGCGGCCTTCCATCGACAGCGCGCGGATCGCCTCGCCGGCATATTCGATGACGTAGCCGGTGCCGCCGGCGGTGCCGATCTCGCCGATGATGGCGAGGATGATGTCCTTGGCGGTGACGCCGGCCGGCAATTGCCCGTCGACGCGCACCAGCATGTTCTTCGCCTTCTTCTGGATCAGCGTCTGGGTGGCGAGCACATGCTCGACCTCCGAGGTGCCGATGCCATGGGCGAGCGCCCCGAAGGCGCCATGCGTCGAGGTGTGGCTGTCGCCGCACACGATCGTCGTGCCGGGCAGCGTGAAACCCTGCTCCGGCCCGATGACATGCACGATGCCCTGGCGCCGGTCATGCTCGTCGTAATACTCGACGCCGAACTCCTTGACGTTGGCGGCGAGCGTCTCGACCTGGAGCCGGCTCTCGGGATCGTCGATGCCCTTGCTGCGATCGGTGGTCGGCACGTTGTGGTCGACGACGGCGAGCGTCTTGCCCGGCGCATGCACCTTGCGGCCGCTGAGCCGCAGCCCCTCGAAGGCCTGCGGGCTCGTCACCTCATGCACGAGATGGCGGTCGATATAGAGCAGGCAGGTGCCGTCGGGCTGCGTATCGACGACATGATCGTCCCAGATTTTATCGTACAGGGTGCGGGGCTGACCCATCACGCATTCTTCCTCTGCTCACAAAGGCCGATAAGGGCCCGATGTTGTTACAGGTTCTTAGTCTCTCCTAGCCGCAAGGGGAAGCCGTTTGCCACCGCAAAATGCATGGCTGGCGCCTTTCGTCATGCGCCAGCCCGGCGCATGCGGGCTTTGCGGCGCTGTGAAATGCGCCTATAGAGCGCCCCTCGCGGCAGCCCGCTTCCGGCTTCCGTTTGCACGGCTGAGCTTGTATAAGCCGCGCCACGCTGTCAGCTCCGGAGGACATATCATCTCTCCCGATTTCGACGTTCGGCCCCGCGGCAGGCCACTGGCTGCATGAATCACGTGACACAACCGAGCCCTGCATCACCGCCCTCGCGCGCCCAGATCGACAGCGAGGCCGCCGAGGCGCATGGCCGCCAGGGCGGCGTGTTCAGCCTGGCGCTCGGCAGCGTCGGCGTGGTGTTCGGCGATATCGGCACCAGCCCGCTCTACGCCCTCAGGGAAGCGCTCACCCACGTCAAGGGCGACGGCCTGACGCGCCCCGAGGTCATCGGCATCGTCTCGCTGCTGCTATGGGCGCTGATCATCGTCGTCACCTTGAAATATGTCGTGCTCATCATGCGGGCCGACAACAAGGGCGAGGGCGGCACCTTGTCGCTGATGGCGCTGGCGCAGACCGTCGTGGCGCGCGGCGCGGGGCCGGTCTTGTTCCTCGGCGTCGCCGGCGCGTCGCTGTTCTTCGGCGATGCCATCATCACGCCGGCGATCTCGGTGCTGTCGGCGGTCGAGGGCCTCAAGCTGGTGGCGCCGGAATTCGACGCCTACATCCTGCCGATCGCCGTCGTCATCCTGGTGGCGCTGTTCGCGGTGCAGAGCCGCGGCACCGGGCGCGTCGCGACCTTCTTCGGCCCGGTCATGGCGCTGTGGTTCCTGACGCTGGGCGGGCTCGGCCTCTTCCATATCAGCGACGACCTGAGCATCCTCACCGCGCTCAATCCGCTCCACGGCATCAATTTCTTCGCGCGCCACGGCGTGCTCGGCTTCGTGGTCATGGGCTCGGTCTTCCTCGCCGTCACCGGCGCCGAGGCGCTTTATGCCGATATGGGCCATTTCGGCCGCTCGCCGATCCGCTATGCCTGGACCTGTTTCGTGCTGCCGGCACTGGCGCTGAACTATCTCGGCCAGGGCGCGCTGATCCTGCGCAGCCCGGTCGCATCCGACAATCCGCTGTTCCACATGGCGCCGTCATGGGGGCTGCTGCCGCTCGTCATCCTCGCCACCATGGCCACCGTCATCGCCAGCCAGGCCGTGATCACCGGCGCCTTCTCGCTCACCGCGCAGGCGGTGCAGCTCGGCCTGCTGCCGCGCCTCGAGATCCGCCACACCTCCGAGACCCAGGCCGGGCAGATCTACCTGCCGCGCGTCAACCACATCCTGTTCGTCGGCGTGCTGATGCTGATCTTCCTGTTCAAGAGCTCGGAATCGCTCGCCAACGCCTACGGCATCGCCGTCACCGGCGCCATGCTCGCCGATACCGGGCTGATCTTCATCGTCGCCTGGAAGCTGTGGAAGTGGAACCGCTGGCTGGTCATGCTGCTCGTGGCGCCGTTCCTCGTCATCGATATCGGCTTCTTCTCGTCCAACCTGTTCAAGTTCCTCGATGGCGGCTACCTGCCGCTGCTGTTCGGCGCCGTGCTGGTGCTGATCATGTGGACCTGGGTGCGCGGCACCAACATCGTCATGGAGAAGGCGCGGCGCGACAGCGTGCCGCTGGCCGATCTCGCGCGCATGCTGGAGAAATCCAAGCCGACGCGCGTCGTCGGCACGGCGGTGTTCCTGACCGCCGATCCCGAGACGGCGCCCGGCGCCCTGCTGCACAACCTCAAGCACAACAAGGTGCTGCACAAACGCAATATCGTGCTGACCATCAAGACGCTGCGCGTGCCGCGCATCGCCGAGGATGAGGAACTCACCATCCACGAACTGTCCGAGGACCTGAAGCTGATCACGGTCAAGGTCGGCTACATGCAGACGCCGCGCGTGCCGCATATCCTGGCGGTGGCGCGCCGGCGCGGCCTCGATTTCGAGCTGATGCAGACGACCTTCTTCCTGGGGCGGCGCACCATCAAGGCGGCGGCGCATTCCGGCATGCCGCTGTGGCAGGACAACCTGTTCATCTTCCTGTCGCGCACGGCGGCCAACGCCACCGACTTCTTCCAGATCCCCTATGGCCGCGTCGTCGAGCTCGGCAACCAGATCACCGTCTAAGCCTCTCTAAGTGACTGGAATCGCTTGCGTTATCACGCGAGCGGGCGCAACAAAAAAGCGCGGCCGGAACCGCGCTTCGTTGCCTTGCCGAAAAGGGCGTGTCGCCCTGCTCAGACTTCCGGCTTCGCCTTGACCTTCTTGGCGCCGACGCGCTCGACGATACGGGCCGACTTGCCGCGGCGATCGCGCAGGTAATACAGCTTGGCGCGCCGCACCTTGCCGCGCCGCATCACGTTGATCGAGTCGATCGACGGCGAGTAGAGCGGGAACACGCGCTCGACGCCCTCGCCATAGGAAATCTTGCGGACGGTGAAGCTCTCCTGGAAGCCGGCGCCGCTGCGCGCGATGCACACGCCCTCATAGGCCTGCACGCGGGTGCGCTCGCCTTCCTTGACCTTGACGTTGACCTGAACGGTATCGCCGGGCTGGAATTCCGGGATCACCTTGCCGGCGCTGACGCGCTCCTGCTCTTCACGATCGAGTATCGCGAGCAAATCCATCTGTCTTACTCCTTGCCGGGAGGCATCTCGAGGATGCCGGCTTTTCGGCTTGCTGTTGTTAGTTGGAGGCGTGGCCTTACACGAGCCGGCCGCGCTTGTCGAGTAGGTCGGGCCGCCTTTCCCGCGTCAGGGCCTCGGCCTGCTCGCGCCGCCAGCGCGCCACCTTTGCATGATCCCCGCCAATCAGCACTTCCGGGATGCTCTGGCCTTCCCAGTCGCGCGGCCGGGTATAGTGCGGATATTCGAGCAAGCCATGCTCGAAGCTCTCGTCATGCCCGCTCTCGCTCTTGCCCATCACGCCGGGGATCAGCCGCACGGCGGCATCGAGCAGCGCCATCGCCGCCAGCTCGCCGCCCGACAGGATGTAATCGCCGATCGACACTTCCTGTAACGACCGCCCGGCGATCACGCGCTCGTCGACGCCCTCGAAGCGGCCGCATATGATCACGGCGCCGCCGGCCGCGACCAGCTCATGCGCGTCGCCCTGCCTGAAAACTTTTCCGCGCGGGCTCATCAGCAGCCTTGGCCGCATATCGCCGGCCGGGCTCGCCGCGTCGATCGCCGCCGCCAGCACGTCGGCGCGCAGCACCATGCCGACGCCGCCGCCGGCCGGGGTATCGTCGACCTTGGCGTGACGGCCGATGCCATGGTCGCGGATATTGCGCGCTTCCAGCGACCACAGGCCGTTATTCAGCGCCTCGCCGGCCAGCGACGCGCCGAGCGGGCCGGGAAACATCTCCGGGTAGAGCGTCAGCACGCTGGCGCGGAACGGCGCTGCATCCGTCATACGCTATGCCTCGGCGCCCTGATCTCGCCGCGCTGGCTGGCGCGTGCCATCTCGAAACTGTTGGCGATGCGGCGCGCGCGGACGACGAACGCTTCCGCCGCGCCGGCCGGATAGAGTTCGCGCGCCGTCTGCTCGAACAAGGCGAGCCAGCGCTCGAAATGTTCATCCGCGAGCGGCAGCACGAGATGCGGCCTGAGCGGCCTGCCCTCGTAGCCGCCGGTGCGCAGCATGACGCCGCTCCAGAACGCCGTGATCCTGGCGATATGCTCGTCCCAATCGGCGACCGCCGCCGCGAACACCGGCCCGATCACGTCGTCCTCGCGCGCCCTTCCGTAGAAGGTCGCGACCAGCCGCGCGATCGAGGCTTCATCGATCGCCGGATGCGGCGCATTCGGGTTGTGATTTTGCTCGTCGGCCATCGCTGCCCTGTATCATTCCGGCGGTTTGCGAACCAGGAAATCGAAGTCGCAGCCCTCATCCGCCTGCAGCACGGCATCGTGATAGAGCCGGCCATAGCCGCGCGCCGGCCGCGCCATGGCGGGCGTCTCGGCCAGCCGCGCCATGCGGGCGGCGAGTTCCGCATCGTCGATCAGCACCTCGATGCGGCGCGACGCGACGTCGAGCCGGATCATGTCGCCGGATCGAACCGCGCCGAGCGGTCCGCCGGCGGCCGATTCCGGCGTGATATGCAGCACGATGGTGCCGAAGGCCGTGCCGCTCATGCGCGCATCGGAAATCCGCACCATGTCCTTGACGCCTTGCCGGCCGAGTTTCTTCGGGATCGGCAGGTAACCGGCTTCCGGCATGCCGGGCGCGCCTTTCGGGCCGGTATTGCGCAGCACCAGCACATCGTCCGCCGTGACGTCGAGATCGGGATCGTCGATGCGCGCCGCCATGTCCTCGACCGAATCGAACACCAGTGCGCGCCCGGTATGGCTGATCAGCCGGGGCGAGGCGGCGGCCTGCTTGATCACCGCGCCGCCCGGCGCCAGGTTGCCATAGAGCACCGCCATCGAGCCTTCCGCCTTGATCGGGTTGTCGCGCGAACGGATCACGTCCTGCCCGGGCACCTCCTCGGCACCAGCCACCACATCGGCGAGCGTGCCGCCGCCAACGGTCGCGGCCGAGACATCGATCAGCTCGCCAAGCTGTTGCAGCAGCTTGGGCACGCCGCCGGCATGGTGGAAATGCTCCATGTAATGCGCGCCGGACGGCTTGAGGTCGACCAGCACCGGCACCTTGCGGCCGATCTCGTCGAGCGTATCGAGCGCGAAGCCGTGCGGGGTGCGGTTGGCGATCGCCGTCAGGTGTATGATGCCGTTGGTCGAGCCGCCGATCGCCTGCAGCACCACGGCTGCGTTGCGGAACGCGGCCGGCGTCAGCAATTCGCTCGGGCGCGGGCCGCCCGAGACCGCCATCTCCGCCGCGCGCCGCCCGCTCGCCTCGGCGAGGCGCAGGCGCTCGGCATGGGGCGCGGGAATCGTCGCGCTCATCGGCAGCGCCAGGCCGAGCGCCTCGGTGATGCAGGCCATGGTGCTCGCCGTGCCCATCACCATGCAGGTGCCGACGGAGGGCGCGAGCCGGCCGTTGACGGCGTTGATCTCGGCCTCGTCCAACTCACCGGCGCGGTGCGCGCTCCACAGCCGGCGGCAATCGGTGCAGGCGCCGAGCACCTCGCCCTTGTGGTGGCCGACGACCATTGGCCCGACCGGCACGACGATCGTCGGCAGGTCGACGCTTGCGGCTGCCATGATCTGTGCCGGCAGCGTCTTGTCGCAGCCGCCGATCACCACGACCGCATCCATCGGCTGCGCCTTGATCATCTCCTCGGTGTCCATCGCCATCAGGTTGCGCAGGAACATCGAGGTCGGGTGCGCGAAGCTCTCGTGGATCGAGATGGTCGGGAACACCATCGGCATGCCGCCGGCCAGCATCACGCCACGCTTCACCGCCTCGATCAGGTCGGGCACGTTGCCGTGGCACGGGTTGTAGTCGCTATAGGTGTTGGTGATGCCGACGATCGGGCGCTCGAGCGCATCGTCGGAATAGCCCATCGCCTTGATGAACGCCTTGCGCAGGAACAGCGCGAACGCATCGTCGCCATAGCTCGTCAGACTCTTGCGCAATCCCTTGGCCATGCCATCTTCCCCTTGAACCGCCGGCTCTCGCCGGGGCCCAAGCAATAGCCGAGACCGGCCTTGCAACGCCATATGCAAAGGTCGCGATTTCGCAAGCGACAGGCTTTGGCGGCGCGGCGGAATATGCCAATCTGCGCCATGCGCGGCCGATGACCGCCCGATCGCCACTCTTCTCGAAAGGACCAATTCCATGCTCCTCGATGCCAAGGCGGCCGGCCTGTTCCCGATCGCGCCGACGCCGTTCCATGCCGACGGGCGCATCGACGAGGCTTCGGTCGAGACGCTGATCGCGCGCTATCTCGCGGCAGGGGCGACCGGCGTCACCGTGCTCGGCATCATGGGCGAGGCGCCCAAGCTCGAGCCCGAGGAATCGCTCGCCATCACGCAGCGCTTCATTGCCGGCTTCGGCAAGCTGCCGGTGATCGTCGGCGTCTCGGCGCCGGGCCTCGCCGCGATGCGCGCGCTGTCGCACGCCGTGATGGCCAAGGGCGCCGCCGGCGTGATGATCGCGCCGCCGCGCACGCTGCGCACCGACGACCAGATCGTCAGTTACTACGCGCAGGCCGTCGAGGAGATCGGCCGCGACATCCCGTTCGTGATCCAGGATTATCCGCTGACGCTGTCGGTGCAGATGACGCCGAAGGTCATTCGCCAGATCGTGCAGGACAATCCGTCCTGCGTCATGCTCAAGCACGAGGACTGGCCCGGGCTGGAGAAGATCTCGACGCTGCGCGGCTTCCAGCGCGACGGCTCGCTCAGGCCGATCTCGATCCTGACCGGCAATGGCGGCCTGTTCCTCGATTTCGAGATGGAGCGCGGCGCCGACGGCGCCATGACCGGCTACGCCTTCCCGGAAATGCTCGCCGACGTGGTGCGGCTGCAAAAGGCCGGCCGGCGCGACGAGGCCCATGACCTGTTCGACGCGCATCTGCCGCTGATGCGCTACGAGCAGCAGCAGGGGCTTGGCCTCGCGGTGCGCAAATATGTCATGATGCGGCGCGGCTTCATCGCCTGCGACGCGCAGCGGAAGCCGGGCTCGGCCCTGTCGGCGGCGGCCAAGGCCGAGGTCGAGTTCCTGCTCGCGCGCCTCGCCCGCAGCGACCGGCGCGCCGCCGATCTGCCCAAAGCGGCGTGAACAAGGCCGGCGTGAACAAGGCGGGCCCGGACGCGTTGCGCCCTTCCTGTCGGGATGGGCCGGTCAAGCCGGCCCATGACGGCTGAAGGGACGGCGCCAATATCTCGGCCGTCATCGGCGGACTTGATCCGCCGATCCCGCTTCGGAAAAGCGCGGCGCGTGCCGGGAACGCTATTCCCCCGGCACCTCTTCCTCATGCGGCGGCACGATGACGACGCGCCCGCCGGCGATATCGATCACCGGCACGATCGCGCGCGTGAAGGCAAACAGCAGGCTCGGCCCCTTGGCCGGCTGCACCTCCACCATGTCGCCGCCACCGAAATTGTGCACGGCACTGACACGGCCGAGTTCCTCGCCCTGTTCGGTCTCGGCCCTGAGCCCGATCAGATCGGCATGCAGGAACTCGTCCTCGTCCTCGGGCGGCGGCAGCACGGCGCGGGCGACGAACAGCTTGACGCCGTTCAGCGCTTCCACCGCATTGCGGTCGTCGAGCCCCTTGAAGCGCACGACGACAACATCCTTGGCGGGCCGGATCGAAAGCACCTCGAAGCGGCGGCCATCCTCTGCGCTCAGCGCGCCGTAGCGGCCGAGATCGGCCGGGTCAGCCGTATACGACTTGACCCGCACCTCGCCGCGCACGCCATGCGGCGCCCCGACAATGCCGAGCAGGACCGGAGCGTCGAGACCCGCAACCGCCGGATGGTCGCTCTTACTCAGCAGAAGGCGCCTCGGCCGAGGCTTCAGCAGGCGCCTCGGCGGCTGCAGCGGCGGCGCTGGCGGCGGCTTCGGCGGCAGCCGCGGCGGCAGCCGTGCGCTCCTGCGCCTTCTTCTTCGGCTTGGCCTTGTCCGGGTTGACGCGCGCCGGGCGCTTGATCACGCCGGCGGCATCGAGGAAGCGCAGCACGCGGTCGGTCGGCTGCGCGCCCTTGGCGACCCAATCCTTGGCCTTGTCGAGATCGATCTTGACGCGCTCGGCCGAATCCTGCGGCTTCAGCGGATCGAAAACGCCGATCTTCTCGATGAAGCGGCCATCGCGCGGATAGCGGCTGTCGGCGACGACGATCGAGTAATGCGGACGCTTCTTGGCGCCGCCACGGGCGAGACGGATCTTGAGGGACATTGTACGTAAAGCTCCAGTTGTATCAGCGAGTAGGGAGTAGAAGATAGCGAGTAGAGAGTGGAGATGACGAATAGCTTGCCGCAGCCTGCTATTCGCTACTCTCTATTCGCCATTCGCTTCTTCATTTCTTCTTTCCGAAGGGGTTTGCGCCGCCGAGGCCGGGCAGGCCCGGCGGCCGGGCGCCCAGACCCGGCAAGCCGGGAAGGCCGGACAGCTTGGGGCCGCCGCCCTTGAGCAGCTCGGCCGGCATCTCGGGCAACTTGCCGCCCATCTGCTTCTGCAGCGCCTCGATCTGCTCCGGCGTCGGCTGCGGCATGCCGCCGCCAAGGCCAAAGGCCGAGGCCATCCTGGCCATCATGCCGCCGCCCTTGTTGCCGGCCATCATCTTCATCATGTCGGCCATGCCGCGATGCATCTTGAGGAGCTTGTTGATCTCCTCGGCGCTCGTGCCCGAGCCGGCGGCGATGCGTTTCTTGCGGCTGTTCTTGAGCAGTTCGGGGTTGCGGCGCTCGGCCGGCGTCATCGAGCCGATGATCGCGACCTGACGCTTGAGCGCCTTGTCGTCCATCTTGGCGTTGGCGAGCTGGTTCTTCATCTTGGCGACGCCGGGCAGCATGCCCATCATGCCGCCGAGCCCGCCCATCTTCTCCATCTGCTGCAACTGGCCGCGCAGGTCCTCGAGGTCGAACTTGCCCTTGCGCATCTTCTCGGCGATGGCGAGCGCCTTGTCCTGGTCGATATTCTGCGCCGCGCGCTCGACGAGCGAGACGATGTCGCCCATGCCGAGGATGCGGTTGGCGATGCGGGCGGGATGGAAATCCTCGAGCGCATCCATCTTCTCGCCGGTGCCGATCAGCTTGATCGGCTTGCCGGTGACGGCGCGCATCGACAGCGCTGCGCCGCCACGGCCATCGCCGTCGACGCGGGTCAGCACGATGCCGGTCAGGCCGACGCGGGATCCGAAGGCGCGCGCGGTATTGACCGCGTCCTGGCCGGTCAGCGCATCGGCGACGAGCAGCACCTCATGCGAATTGGTCGCCTTCTCGACCTCGGCGACCTCGACCATCAGCGCTTCGTCGACCGTGGTGCGGCCGGCGGTATCGAGCATCACCACGTCGAAACCGCCAAGGCGCGCCGCCTCGGCGGCGCGGCGCGCGATCTGCACCGCGCTCTGGCCGGCGACGATCGGCAGCGTCTCGACGGAAACCTGCTCGCCGAGCACCGCGAGTTGCTGCATGGCGGCCGGCCGGCGCGTATCGAGCGAGGCCATCAGCACCTTGCGCTTGCCCTCACCGCTCAGCCGCCTGGCGATCTTGGCCGTGGTCGTGGTCTTGCCCGAGCCCTGCAACCCGACCATCAGGATGGCGACGGGTGCGCTCGCGGCAAGGCTGATCGGCTCGGCTTCCGAACCCAGCATCTCGACGAGTTGGTCATGCACGATCTTGACGACCATCTGGCCCGGCGTCACCGACTTGACGACCTCGGCGCCGACGGCGCGTGCCCGCACCTTGTCGGTGAACGAGCGCACCACGTCGAGCGCCACATCCGCCTCGAGCAGCGCCCGGCGGATCTCGCGCATCGCCTCGCCGACATCGCTCTCGGAGAGCGCGCCGCGGCCCTTCAGCTTGTCGAGGATGCCGGAAAGCCGGCCTGACAATCCCTCGAACATGTGCCTCTATTGCTCCAAACGGTTTGCGCGCCCGAGAACGAATATCGTCGTCGGGCGTGGACCCAGCCGGCTCGCGTCCGGCTTGGGCGGTATCGGGTTCACCAGGTGGCGAAGTGGCGCTTCCATACGCTTGAAGCGTCGCCCCGTCAATAAAGCGCCGGAAAGCGCGTCATTCGATGAAGACATAGACATTCATGCGCAACGCCGGATCGGCCGAATCCTTCGGGTCGGTCAGGTATTCCTCCATGAACGAGCCGGTGCTGCGCGCGGTGATGTTCTTGTCGTCGAGATAGGCACTGATCGCCTCGTAGACCGAGTCGATATCGTCATAAGGCCCGGAATTCGGGAAGCGCACCGTCTTGCCGGCCGGCGTCTCGCCCGCCGTGACGCCGGCGCCGAGGCTGGTGCCGGCCGGCGCGGCGCTCTTGAGCGGCAGCAGCGCCTCGTATTTGAAATTGGTGTCGTCGGTCTGGATGAAGAACGCCTCCGGACGGCCATCGACCGCCAAGCCGGCCTTCTTCGCTTCAGCCTGCAGCGTCGCGAATGCCTTCACCAGCGTCTCGAAACCGCTATCCCAGCTCGCATCGCCCTTGAGCGACAGGGCGGGACGGGCGGCAAGCGTGATTTCCTCGCCGGCCATGGTGGTGTCGACCGCATCGGGCTGGCCCTGATCGGGCGTGGCTGGGCTCGCGGTGCCGGGAGCCGGCGTCGGCGTCGGTGCTTGCGCCTGGGCTGGCGTCGGTGCAGCCGTCTGCGCCGGCGTCACCTGGCTCGGCGTCGGCGCCGGCGTCGGCCCCTGCGGCGTTCCGGTTTGCGCAATCGCCGGCGCGAGCGCGCCGAGGCCGAGCGCGGCGGCGAAGAAAAAGGCCATTGTTCGCATGTCGAACTCTCCGGATGCCATCCACGCGGGACGGCGGTTCTATTTGACGATACGGCTCCGGAACTGCAATTTGAGCATGCGGTTCTCTTCGCCGGTGATCCCGAAATCATTATCGTTGAGCACGATCAGCGCCCGGTCCGACAACAGCGCCATGCCCTCGAGCTTGCGCGGCAGGCCGGGCGTCTTGTCGCCGTCGAAAATGAGCGTCTTGTGCAGCGGCGCCAGACCCTGCCCGGCAAGCCCGGCGACATCAAGGCTCTCGAGTGACGGGCTCCAGCTCGGATCGTCATAGGTTGCCGTGACCTCGGTCGCATCGCGCAAATCGATCGCGTAGATGCGCGCGCCACGGTCGAGCCGTTCCAGCACCAGCAGCCGGTCGGCGCCGATCGCCACCGTTTCGCTGACCCCGACCATGTTCTGGAGCAGCGGGCCGGCGAACGCATCGGGCGCGGCATCGGCCTTGAAGGCATCGGGCGGATCGAGCCGGTAGAGATATTCCGCCACCGGCGTTTCCGTGGCGAGCGACAGTTTGAGGATGCGGATATTCGCCGAGTGGATCGCGGTTTCGGCATCGGGATTGCCGAGCGCGCCCTGCATGGTCAGGTAAAGATAATTCTCGTCCGGCGAGATGGCGAGCCCCTCGAGGCCGTGATTGGGCTGGCGCCGGGCGAAGATCGCCGGCAGCGCCTCCTCGACCGCGTAATCGGCCCCGGCGAGATCGGCGCCAAGCCCTTTCGGCACCAGCCGCTTCAGCACCGTGCCGTCGGCATCGACGCGCAGGATCGAGGGGCCGTAGGTATCGGCGACCCAGAACGTGCCGTCGGAGAGCCGCACCAGCGCCTTCGGATCGAGCCCCGACGGGTTGGGCGCCAGCTTGCGGCCCTCGATATCGAAATTCGCTTCCGTCGGCACCTGGCCGAGCGGGTTCGACAGCCCGGTCACCGGCCGCCCCGACCGGCCCTTGAGCGGCAGGGTCACGGCCGTGCTCGCGGCGAGCCCGGCGCGCAGGTCGAAACCGTAGATCGTCGGCGTGAAGCCCGGCAGCGGCACGATGCGCCCGCTCTCGTCGCCGGCGCAGATCGCCTTCACCGCGAGGCCGAGCAGCTTCGGCGCGTCAGTGCAGGCGACGCTCGGGCCACGGTCGGTGATCGTCCAGATGCGGGCTTGCGCGCTGCCGGGATCGCGGAACGCGCCCGAGCCGATGCCGACGGTGAGGTTGAACGCCTTGCCGCTCGGAAAATTCACCACGCCGAGCGGCAGCGGCGGCAGGTGCACCGGGCTGACCGTGACGCGCGATCCGGCCGCCGCGGCCGTGGCGGAGGCACACAACGCCACCAGACAGAGCGAACGAAACATCATGGAGGGCTCTGCGACTCCTTGGGGCCGGCCGCCTTGCAGAAACGACGATACGGCCCTCGCGAAATGACGCGGCTAGAGATAACCGATTTGCTCCCCTGCCGACATTACATATATGGCATGGTCATGGCGCAAACGAACCAGCACCCGCTTGCCGGCCGGCATTTCCTGAAAATGAACGGGCTCGGCAATGATTTCGTCATTCTCGACGGCCGCACCACGCCGGTCGCCGTCGAGCCGGCTGCCGCGCGCGCCATTGCCGACCGCCGGCACGGCATCGGTTTCGACCAGCTCATCGTGCTCGAGCCGTCCGATCGCGCAGACCTTTTGATGCGCATCCTCAATGCCGATGGCAGCGAGGCCGGCGCCTGCGGCAACGCCACGCGCTGCATCGCCCGCCTCGTCATGGACGAGACCGGCAGGCAGGACGCCGTGATCGAGACCGCGGCCGGGCTGTTGAGCGCCCGCGATGCCGGCGCCTGGGAGCGCGTCACCGTCGATATGGGCGCGCCCCGCCTCGGCTGGCGCGAGATTCCGCTTGGCCGGCCATGCGCGGATACGCGCGCCGTGCCCTTCGACGCCGGCTTCGCGCCGCTGCTGCCGCCGACCTTCTCCGCCGTCAGCATGGGCAACCCGCATGCGATCTTCTTCGTCGAGGATATCGCCGCGCAGGAACTCGGCCGCATCGGGCCGCTCATCGAGCACGATGCGCTGTTTCCAGAGCGCGTCAACGTCTCGCTCGCCCAGGTCACGGCGCATGACGCGCTGACGCTCGCCGTGTGGGAGCGCGGCGCCGGGCTGACGCTGGCCTGCGGCACCGGGGCCTGCGCCGCAGCGGTCGCGAGCCATCGCGCCGGCCTGACCGGGCGCGAGGTCGCGGTGACGCTGCCGGGGGGCATATTGGACATCCAATGGCAGGAAGCCGGTTCGGAGACCGGTTCCGTGCTGATGACCGGCGCCATCGCGCGTGATTTCGAGGGCGAGTTGCCGGCGGCGCTGTTCGATGCCGGAAGCCCCGCATGAGCGGCGCGCAACGTCCCGAAACGCTCAATTTCGGCTGCCGGCTCAACGCGCATGAGAGCGCGGCGATGCTGCGGCTGGCCAGCGAGGCCGGCCACGATGCGCGCACCGTGATCGTCAACACCTGCGCCGTCACCGCCGAAGCGGTGCGCCAGGCGCGCCAGGCGATCCGTCACACCGCGCGCGCCCGGCCGGATGCGCGCATCGTCGTCACCGGCTGCGCGGCGCAGACGCAGCCTGAGCGTTTCGCGCACATGCCGGAAGTCGCCCATGTGCTCGGCAACCGCGAGAAGATGCTGCCCGAAAGCTGGGTGCAACTCACCGATCGGACCGCCGAACGCCTGATGGTCGGCGATATCATGGCGCCCGGCCCGATGCCGCCCCAGCGCGCCGATGTGCTGGAGACGCGCGCGCGCGCCTCGCTCCAGGTCCAGAACGGCTGCGACCATCGTTGCACCTTCTGCATCATCCCGTTCGGGCGCGGCAATTCCCGCTCCGCGCCCATCGCCGAGGCCGTGGCGCAACTGCGCCGGCTGGTCGAGAATGGGTTTCGCGAGGTCGTGCTCACCGGCGTCGACCTCACCGCCTATGGCAGCGACCTGCCGGGCACGCCGCGCCTCGGCACCCTGGTGCGCACGCTGCTGCGCGCGGTGCCGGACCTGCCGCGCCTGCGCCTGTCCTCGATCGATTCGGTCGAGGCCGATGCCGAGTTGCTCGCCTGCCTCGCCGAGGAGGAGCGCCTGATGCCGCATCTGCACCTGTCGCTGCAAGCCGGCGACGACCTGATCCTGAAGCGCATGAAGCGCCGGCACAGCCGGGCCGACGCCATCGCCTTCTGCCGCGAGGTGCGCCGTCTCAGGCCGGATGTGGTGTTCGGCGCCGACATCATCGCCGGCTTCCCGACCGAGACGGAAGCGATGTTCCAGCGCTCGCACGACCTCGTCGCCGAATGCGGCATCACCCATCTGCACGTCTTCCCATATTCGGCCCGGCCGGGCACGCCGGCCGCCCGCATGCCGCCCGTCGCCGGCCCGGCGATCAAGGAGCGCGCGCGGGCGTTGCGCGCGATGGGCGCCCGTATGCTCGCCGCCCATTGCGCCGCCGAAATCGGCCAGCGCCGCAAGGTGCTGGTCGAGCATGGCGCGCGCGGCCATACCGAGGGCTTTACCCGCGTCAGCCTGCCGGCCGGGCTCGCCGTCGGCACCATCGCCTCGGTGCTGATCACGGCGAGCGACGGCCAGACCCTGCAGGCGGCGGCATGAACGAGGATACGAAAAAGAGCGAGGAACCGCGCAAGCCCGGCCTGCTCGGCCGGCTGTTCGGCCGGGCCAGGCCGGCGGATGCGCCGCAGGAGCCGGCAGCCTTGCCGGAACCGGCCCCCGAGAGTCCAAAACCCGAGAGCCCGGAGCCGCAGAGCCCGCCACAGGAGAGCCCGGCGCCGGAAATCGTGCCGATCGTCACCGCGACCGAGGCGCCGGTCCCGCCCGTCGCGCCGGCGCCACGCGCAGCCCAGCGCGCCTCGTGGTGGCAGCGGCTCAAGGCCGGCCTGTCGCGCACCTCCTCGGCGCTCGGTTCCGGCATCACCAGCCTGTTTTCGAAGCGCAAGCTCGACAGCGCCATGCTCGAGGATCTCGAGGATATCCTGATCCAGGCCGATCTCGGCGTCGAGGTCGCATCGCGCATCGCCGGCCTCGTCGGCAAGGGGCGCTACGATCGCGAGATTCCGCCTGACGAGGTCAAGCAGGTGCTGGCCGGCGAGGTCGAGCGCGTGCTCGCCCCCGTGGCGCGGCCGCTCGCGATCGCGGCCGGCCACAAGCCGTTCGTCATCCTGATGGTCGGCGTCAACGGCTCGGGCAAGACCACCACCATCGGCAAGCTGGCGGCAAAACTCAGGGCGGAAGGCCGCGCGGTGATGCTGGCCGCCGGCGACACGTTCCGCGCCGCGGCCATCGAACAGCTCAAGGTCTGGGGCGAGCGCACCGGCGCGCCGGTCGTGGCGCGCGCGCAAGGCTCGGATGCCGCCGGCCTTGCCTTCGACGCCATGACCGAGGCCAGGGCCGCCGGCACCGACGTGCTGCTGATCGACACCGCCGGCCGCTTGCAGAACCGCGCCGAATTGATGGCCGAGCTCGAGAAGGTCATCCGCGTCATGCGCAAGGTCGACCCCACCGCGCCCCATGCCACGCTGCTGACGCTCGATGCCACCGTCGGCCAGAACGCGCTGTCGCAGGTCGAGATTTTCGGCAAGGTCGCCGGCGTCACCGGCCTCGTCATGACCAAGCTCGACGGCACGGCGCGCGGCGGCATCCTCGTCGCCATCGCCGAGAAATTCGGCCTTCCGGTGCATTTCATCGGCGTCGGCGAGGCGATCGACGATCTCGAGCCGTTCGCGGCGGGAGAGTTCGCCCGTGCCATTGCCGGGCTGGAGTAAGAGAGTTCCCGCCGGTAACAGAACCATTCCCCTTCTCCCGCAGGCGGGAGAAGGTCCCGGCAGGGGGATGAGGGCGCCGCGCCAACCCCCTCATCCGGCCCTTCGGGCCACCTTCTCCCGCGAGCGGGAGAAGGATTTTACGCCTTACGCCACTTTCAGCTTGATCGGCACCAGCGCCCCGGCCGATCCCGCGACGGCGGCCTCCAGCACATCGCCGCGCACCACCGAGCCGACGCCGGCCGGCGTGCCGGTGAAGATCAGGTCGCCGGCCTTCAGCTCGTAGAATTTCGACAGGATGGCGATCTGCTCGGGGATCGACCAGATCATCGCCGTCAGGGCCGAGTTCTGGCGCGGCTTGCCGTTGACGCTCAGGCTGATGGCGCTCTTCTTGAGCAGGGCGCGCTGGCCGGCAAGCCGCGTCAGCGGCCCGCACGGCGCCGAGAAATCGGCCGCCTTGCCGTTTTCCCACGGCTGGCGCTTGTCCTTCGACTGGCCCTGCAGGTCGCGCCGCGTCATGTCGAGCCCGACCGCGATGCCATAGATATGCGACAGCGCCTCCTTCTCGGAAATGTCGCGGCCGCCGCTCTTCAGCGCCACCACCAGTTCGACCTCGTGATGGAAATCCTCAGTGCCCGGCGGATAGGGCAGCACGGTCGTCGAGCCTTCCGCCACGGGCAGCACGGCATCGGCCGGCTTCATGAAGAAGAACGGCGCCTCGCGCTCCGGATTGCCACCCATCTCGCGGGCATGGTCGGCATAGTTGCGGCCAATGCAATAGACACGGCGCACGGGGAAAACCTTCGGCGAGCCCGCCACCGGAATGACACGGCGAGGCTCGACTTTGACAGCAGCGGTTGGCATAGGCGGGGTGCTTTCGCGAGGGGAGAGGTGGAGAGCGCCACAATAACCGCTTGCCCCATGAGGGCAAGAGTCCCCATGAAAGCGAGAGTCCCCATGAGAACAGGATAAGGAGAACGCCGCGTGGCAGCCAGAGTGAAACAGGAGCGGGACGCGTCGATGATCGCCTTCGAGAAACCGCGCGGCCCCAAGGTCAACCCGCTGCTCAAGCTCGCCCTGGAAATGGGCCCGCTGATGGTGTTCTTCTTCGCCAATTTCCGGCCAGCCCCGTTCAAGCCGCTGCTGCAACCCGTTCTCGGCGAAACCCTGCTCAGCGGCCCGAAAGCCGGCATCTTCACGGCGACCGCCCTGTTCATGGTGGCGATGGCGGTGTCGCTGGTGGTGACCTGGCGCCTGCTGCGCACGCTGCCGATCATGCCGGTGGTCACCGGCATCGTCGTGTTGGTGTTCGGCACGCTCACGCTGGTGCTCGCCGACGACCTGTTCATCAAGCTGAAGCCGACCATCGTCAATTGCCTGTTCGGGGCAGCCCTGCTCGGCGGGCTCGCCTTCGGCAAGCTGCTCCTGCCCTATGTGCTCGACAGCGTGTTCCAGCTCGATGAGGCGGGCTGGCGCAAGCTCACCATCCGCTGGGGCCTGTTCTTCTTCTTCCTCGCGCTGCTGAACGAGATCGTCTGGCGCACCCAGAGCGACGATGTCTGGGTCGCCTTCAAGGTCTGGGGCACCATGCCGATCACCATCGTGTTCGCGCTGGCGCAGACGCCGCTGATCATGCGCCATTCGCTGCCGGAGCCGGCCGACGAGGCCAAGGACTGAAGGACCGGGATTAAGGCTCAGGACTTTTTGGCGAGCGCCTTCTCGATCTCGGGCGCGAGCCGCCTGGCGAGGCTCTCGGCATTGATCGGGCCGACCAGCTTGTAGGCGATGGTGCCGTCGCCATTGACCAGGAAGGTTTCCGGCACGCCGTACACGCCCCAGTCGATCGCCGTGCGCCCGTTATTGTCGACGCCGATCGCGGCATACGGGTTGCCCTTGGCGCCGAGGAAGCGACGGGCATTCTCAGCCACGTCCTTGTAGTTGATGCCGACGACGCGAAACCGGTCATCCTTGGCGAGTTCCATCAGGAACGGGTGCTCCTCGTGGCACGGCCCGCACCACGAGGCGAACACGTTGACCAGCGTCAGCCCGCCCTGGCGCAGGTCCTTGTCGGCGAGCCCCTGCCCGCCGGGCTCGAGCGCGGCGAGCTGGAACGACGGCACCTGGCGCCCGATCAGCGCCGAGGGCAGTTTCGAGGGATCGCCGCCATAAAGCTGCACCAGGAACACCAGCGCCAGCGCGCTGAACGCCGCCAGCGGCAGCAGCGCCAGCAGCCGGCGCGGTTTGCGCTGCGGACCCGCCTCGCTCATCGGGCGTCGTCCCGGCTGGCGGCACGCGCGGCGAGCAGGCGCTTGTGACGGCGGAAATCGGCCCAGCTCGCCAGCACGAGCCCGCCGAGGATGACGACTGTCACCGCATAGGCCGCGACGATGAAGGGCAGCTGGTTCATCAGATGGTTCCCGCCGCCAGACCACTGGCCGCGACGAGCGCCATGCGGCGCAGCCGCCGGCGCATCAGTTCGGTGCGCATGCGCATCAGCAGCAGCGTGACGAACAGCAGCAGGTAGCCGAGCGCCATCACCAGCAGCGGGCGCAGCATGGCGGGATCGATCGCCGAGCCGCTGATGGTGAGCGAGGCGCCCTGATGCAGGGTGAACCACCATTCGACGGAGAATTTGACGATCGGCACGTTGACGAAGCCGACCAGCGTCAGGATCGCCACGGCGCGCGCCGCCCGGCCGGGATCGTCGATCGCCCGCCACAGCGCCATCACGCCGAGATACATCAGGAACAGCACCAGCACCGAGGTCAGCCTGGCATCCCACACCCACCACGTGCCCCAGGCCGGCCGGCCCCATAGCGAGCCGGTCAGCAGGCACACGGCGGTGAAGGCGGCCCCGACCGGTGCTGCCGCCTGCTGCGCCACATCGGCGAGCGGGTGGCGCCACACCAGCGTGCCGAGCGCCGCGACCGACATCGCCGTCCAGCAGCCGAGCGCCAGCCAGGCCGCCGGCACATGGATATACATGATGCGCACCGACTCGCCCTGCTGGTAATCGGCCGGCGCGATCACCAGCGCCATGTACAGGCCGGCGGCGAAGGCGAGCGCCGTCGCGCCCGCGAGCCAGGGCAGCAGGCGGTCGGCAAGCCCGGCGAAGCGGGTCGGGTTGGCGAGGCTGGCAAAAAAGCGCAACATGGGCCCTCTAGTAATTCGCCCGCACGCCGGCGGCAATGCGGCGGGTGATCCCAGCCTCGTGATGCGCACGGTCCCGGCTCACTCGCGCACCGAGCGCAAGGCGGCGGCGGCCGCGACCGGCGCCACCACCAGCATCACCAGCGTCAGCGCGAGCAATATCGCGAAGGGTTCGGCGAAACCGCGCCCGCCAGAGGTCGCAGCCCCCGCCGCCGCGACGCCAAAAATCAGCACCGGCACGGCGAGCGGCATCACCAGCACCGAGAGCAGCAGGCCGCCGCGGCGCAGGCTGACGGTGAGCGCCGCGCCGATCGCGCCGATCAGCGTCAGCGCCGGCGTGCCGACGAGCAGCGTGGCGACGAGCGGCCCGGCCTCGGCCGGCTCGAAATTGAGCATCAGCCCGAACAGGGGCGCGGCGAGCGACAGCGGCAGGCCGGTCGCCAGCCAATGGGCGAGCGCCTTGGCGAGCACCACCAGTTCGAGCGGCATGTCGGCCAGCATGAACTGGTCGAGCGCGCCTTCGTCCTCATCGGCCTGGAACAGGCGGTCGAGGCCAAGCAGCGTGGCAAGCAGCGCCGCGAGCCACAATACCGCCGGCGCCAGGCGCCCGAGCAACACCTGGTCCGGCCCGAGTGCGAACGGCATGATCGCCACCAGGATCAGGAAGAACACCAGGCCGAGTTCGGCGCCACCGCCGATGCGCGCCGCCAGCGTGAGGTCGCGCCGCACCAGCGCCCACAACGCCGCCATCATGACGCAGCCCCGAGCACGATACGCCGCGCCGGCACGGCGATCGGCAGATGGGTCGCGACCAGCGCCAGCCCGCCGCGCTCGAGATGGCTCTCGAGGCAGGCCGCCACCATCTCCTGCCCGGCACGATCGAGCGCCGAGGTCGGCTCGTCGAGCAGCCAGAGCGGACGCGGCACCACGAGCAACCTCGCGAGCGCCACGCGCCGGCGCTGGCCGGCCGAGAGCGTGGCGACGGGGTTGTCGATCAAGTGCGCCATGCCGACGGCGGCCAGCGCCAGCGCACTATCGCCGGCGCCGCCGAGCAGGGCGCGGAAGAAGGCGAGATTCTCGCGCACGCTCAGCGCCGCGCGCAGGCCGTCGCGATGGCCGAGATAATGGCACTGGCTGGCCAAGGGTGCATCATCCTCGCCGCCCTCCAGCGCCACGCGGCCCGCTTCGGCGGCAAGATAGCCCGCGACGATGCGCAACAGGCTGGATTTGCCGGCGCCGTTCGGCCCGGTGACAAGCAGCGCTTCACCGGCGGCGATTTCGAACGAAAGCCCGGCAAAAAGCGCGCGCTCGCCGCGCCGGCAGCTCAGTTGCGTGGCGACAAGCCGCATTATGGCCGGGTCCGGAGGGTTTCGGGCGCTGGCATGGTGTGTCCCTGTAGCCGCCTTTTTAAAATTGATCTATAGAGGGCCAGGCTGCGTCGCGCGCATTTCCCGCGCGGGCATTCGGGCACTCCCGAAGCGACGCGCGCATCGGCGCATCAGGCCATCGGCGGACGGGTTTGCGCCCGCGCGCCGGTTTCGCCCCAAGTGGAATGCACATCAAGGATTTTTCTCCATGGCATCGCTCGACAGCTTCAAATCCCGCAAGGAGCTTAAGGTCGGTTCGAAGACCTATATCTATTATTCCCTCAAGGACGCCGAGAAGAACGGCCTCGCCGGCATTTCGCAACTGCCTTTCTCGATGAAGGTGTTGCTCGAGAACCTGCTGCGCTTCGAGGATGGCCGTTCCGTCACCAAGGCCGATATCGCGGCCTGTGCCGAATGGCTCGCCAACAAGGGCACCACCGAGCGCGAGATCGCCTTCCGCCCGGCGCGCGTGCTGATGCAGGATTTCACCGGCGTGCCGGCCGTGGTCGACCTCGCCGCGATGCGCGACGCCATGACCGCCCTCAAGGGCGATCCCGACAAGATCAACCCGCTCGTGCCGGTCGATCTCGTCATCGACCATTCTGTGATCGTCGACGCTTTCGGCACCCCGAAAGCCTTCAGGCAGAATGTCGAGCACGAATATGCCCGCAACGGCGAGCGCTACCGCTTCCTGAAATGGGGCCAGGATTCGTTCGACAATTTCCGCGTCGTGCCGCCGGGCACCGGCATCTGCCACCAGGTCAACCTCGAATACCTGTCGCAGACCGTGTGGTCGCGCAAGGAACAGGTCACCGGCGCCGACGGCAAGCGTGAGACGATCGAGATCGCCTATCCCGACACGCTGGTGGGCACCGACAGCCACACCACCATGGTCAACGGCCTGTCCGTGCTCGGCTGGGGCGTCGGCGGCATCGAGGCGGAAGCCGCCATGCTCGGCCAGCCGCAATCGATGCTGCTGCCCGAGGTGATCGGCTTCAAGCTCACCGGCAAGCTGAACGAGGGCGTCACCGCCACCGACCTCGTGCTGACCGTGACCCAGATGCTGCGCAAGAAGGGCGTCGTCGGCAAGTTCGTCGAATTCTACGGCCCGGGCGTCAGCACGATGACGCTGGCCGATCGCGCCACCATAGGCAACATGTCGCCGGAATATGGCGCGACCTGCGCCTTCTTCCCCATCGATGGCGAGACGCTGCACTACCTGACGACCTCGGGGCGCAGCGAGGAGCGCATCGCGCTCGTCGAGGCCTATGCCAGGGAGCAGGGCCTGTTCCACGACAAGGCCATGCCCGATCCGGTGTTCACCGATACGCTGGCGCTTGATCTGAGCACCGTGGTGCCCTCGCTCGCCGGGCCGAAGCGCCCCGAGGGCCGCGTCTCGCTGCCCGACATGGGCAGCGGCTTCGCCTCCGCGATGGAGACCGAGTACAAGAAGGCGGCCGAGATCGCCAAGCGCGTCAAGGTCGAGGGCAAGAATTTCGACCTCGGCCATGGCGACGTCGTCATCGCGGCCATCACCTCCTGCACCAACACCTCCAACCCGTCGGTGCTGATCGGCGCCGGGCTTCTCGCCCGCAACGCCGCCGCCAAGGGCCTGAAGCCCAAGCCCTGGGTCAAGACCTCGCTGGCGCCGGGCTCGCAGGTCGTGGCGGAATACCTCGCCAAGTCCGGTTTGCAGACGCATCTCGATACGCTCGGCTTCAACCTGGTCGGTTTCGGCTGCACGACCTGCATCGGCAATTCCGGCCCGCTCGCCCCGGAAATCTCCAAGACGATCAACGATAACGGCCTGATCGTCGCGGCCGTGCTGTCGGGCAACCGCAACTTCGAGGGGCGCGTCTCGCCGGACACGCAGGCGAACTATCTCGCCTCGCCGCCGCTCGTCGTCGCCTTCGCGCTCGCCGGCAGCGTGCGCAAGGATCTCACCAACGAGCCGCTCGGCACCGGCCATGACGGCAAGCCGGTCTACCTGCGCGACATCTGGCCGACCTCGAGCGAGATCCAGGAATTCATCGGCGAATTCGTCACGCGCAAGATCTTCATGGAGCGCTACGCCGACGTGTTCAAGGGCGATGACAACTGGCGCGCGGTGGCTGCGCCCGCCGGCCAGACCTACAAATGGGACATGGGTTCGACCTACGTGCAGAACCCGCCCTATTTCGACGGCATCACCAAGACGCCGCAAGTCGTGCCCGACATCGTCAACGCGCGCATCCTGGCGCTGTTCGGCGACAAGATCACCACCGACCACATCTCGCCGGCCGGTGCGATCAAGGCCGCCTCGCCCGCCGGCAAATACCTGATGGAGCATCAGGTCGGCCCGGCCGACTTCAACCAGTACGGCACCCGGCGCGGCAACCACGAAGTGATGATGCGCGGCACTTTCGCCAATATCCGCATCAAGAACTTCGTGCTGCGCGACAAGGACGGCAACGTCACCGAGGGCGGCAACACCACGCACTACCCCTCGGGCGAAAAGATGTCGATTTTCGACGCCGCCATGCGCTACGAGGCCGAGAAGGTGCCGCTGGTGGTGTTCGCCGGCGCCGAATACGGCAACGGCTCGTCGCGCGACTGGGCGGCGAAGGGCACCAAGCTGCTCGGCGTGCAGGCGGTGATCGCGCAATCCTTCGAGCGCATCCACCGCTCCAACCTGGTTGGCATGGGCGTGCTGCCGCTGACGCTGGAGGAAGGCACGAGCTGGGTTTCGCTCGGCCTGAAGGGCGACGAGACCGTGACCATCAAGGGCCTCGGCGAAGGTCTCAAGCCGCGCCAGAAGATGATCGTCGCCATCACCTCCGCCGATGGCACGGTGCGCGAGGTGCCGGCGCTATGCCGCATCCAGACCCTGGACGAGCTCGAATACTTCAAGAATGGCGGCATCCTGCATTACGTGCTGCGCCAGCTCGCCGCCTGAGCCCGATCGACAACGGGCCGCCGGGACACCTGTTCCGGCGGCCTTTGCATGACGACTGCTCGTGCGGCCCCGCATGGGCGTCTTGTCCCGGGCTTGACCCCGGACCCACCACATCCGGCCAAACGCGATGTTTCCCTGGGCCCCGGCTCAAGGCCGGGGCAAACCGTGGCGTTTAGATTGACGTCTTGTCCCGGGCTTGACCCGGGACCCATCACATTTGTCCCGGCCTTGAGCGGGACCCAGCCTCAACCCCCTTCGGCACGTGGGCCGCCCAAACACCTCGTTGTGACTCGCGGCGGCCGCGGCGTTTGACTATTGTGGCGCGCATGATCCTGTCATCCCTCCCGCGCCACATCGCGCTCGCCTTGGTGCTTGTCGCCGGCTGGGCGCTCCAGCCCGCCTTGGCCGAGCCTGCGAGCGCGCCGCGCATGGTGCTCGAACTGTTCACCAGCCAGGGCTGCTCGTCCTGCCCGCCGGCCGATGCGCTGATGGGCGAGCTGGCGCGCGAGCCCGGCATCGTCGTGCTGTCCTTCCCGGTCGACTACTGGGATTACCTCGGCTGGCACGATACGCTGGCGAGCGCCGCCTTCACCCAGCGCCAGCGCAGCTATTGCAAGGCGCGCGGCGACCGGCAGGTCTATACGCCGCAAGTGGTGATCAACGGCGTCACCCATGCCGTCGGCTCGGAGCGTGCCGCCATCGAGGCCGCCGCTGGAAAGGGCAAGGCCACCGAGGCGCTGTCGGTTCCCGTCAGCCTCAGCGCCGCCGGCGACAGGCTGACCATTGCCGTCGGCGCCGCCGCCAGGGGGCCGCATAGCGGCGCGCTCTGGCTGTTCCCGATCCAGCGCCGGCATCAGGTCGCGATCGGGCGCGGCGAGAATTCCGGCAAGATGCTGACCTACACCAATGTCGTGCGCGCCATCATCCGCATCGGCGACTGGAACGGCACGGCGCAAAGCTACGACGTGCCGGCCGAAACGCTGAAAAGCGGCGGCGCCGATGGCTATATCGTGCTGTTGCAGGCCGGCACCGACAAGGCGCCCGGCATGGTGCTGGGCGCAGCGCAGGGGCCCGCGCTCACCTATTGAGGCTTGGGTGGAGCGCCGCGTCAGAGCATTTCGCGAGACAAAGTGGCGACCGGTTTTCTGCGGAAGAAATGCTCTAATTAAATGCTCTAGTGCCGGAAGTGGCGGTGGCCGGTGAACACCATGGCAAGGCCCGCTTCATCGGCGGCGGCGATCACCTCGCCGTCGCGCATCGAGCCGCCGGGCTGGATGACGGCGGTCGCGCCCGCATTGGCCGCCGCCAGCAGGCCGTCGGCGAACGGGAAGAACGCGTCGGAAGCCACCACCGAGCCCTTGGCCAGCGTCTCGGGCAGGCCGGCGGCCTCGGCCGCTTCGGCCGCCTTCTGCGCGGCGATGCGCGAGGAATCAACCCGGCTCATCTGGCCGGCGCCGATGCCGACCGTGGCGCCATCCCTGACATAGACGATGGCGTTCGACTTGACGTGCTTGGCGACGCGGAAGGCGAAGCGCAGGTCGGCGAGTTCATGCGCGCTCGGCTGGCGTTTGGTCACCACCTTGAGCGCCATGTCGTCGATGACGGCATTGTCGCGATCCTGCACGAGCAGGCCGCCGGCGACGGTGCGCACGGCAAGGCCGGGCGCGCGCGGATCGGGCAGGCCGCCGGTCAAAAGCAGGCGCAGGTTCTTCTTGGCGGCGACGATGGCGATCGCCTCGGCGCTGGCGTCGGGCGCGATGATCACCTCGGTGAACACCTCGACGATGGCCTTGGCGGCCTCGGCATCGAGCGGGCGGTTCAGCGCCACGATGCCGCCGAAGGCCGAGACCGGATCGCAGCGCAGCGCTAGGTTGTAGGCTTCGAGCAGCGACGCGCCCTCGGCCACGCCGCACGGGTTGGCGTGCTTGATGATCGCCACCGCCGCCGTGCGGGCCGGATCGAACTCCGCCGCCAGCTCGAAAGCGGCATCGGTATCGTTGACATTGTTGTAGGACAGCGCCTTGCCCTGGACCTGGCGCGCCGTGACCACGCCGAAGCGCCGCTCCGGCCCGGCATAGAAGGCCGCCTTCTGGTGCGGGTTCTCGCCATAGCGCATCGCCTCGATCAGCGTGCCGCCGACGGCGCGGTATTCCGGCGCCTCGACGCCGAGCTGGCCGGCAAGCCAGTTGGAGATCGCCGCATCATAGCTCGCGGTGCGCGCATAGGCCTTCTGGGCGAGGCGCTTGCGGAAATCGAGCGAGGTCGCGCCGTCATGGGCGGCGAGTTCCGCCAGCACGCCCTGGTAATCGGCGATATCGACCACCACCGCGACATCCGCGTGGTTCTTGGCGGCGCCCCGGATCATCGCCGGGCCGCCAATATCGATATTCTCGATGCAATCGTCATAGGGCTTGCCGGCCGCGACCGTCGCCTCGAACGGGTAGAGGTTCACGACCAGCAGGTCGATCGGCTTGATGCCATGCGCCAGCATCGCCGCCTCGTGCTCGGGATTGCCGCGAATGCCGAGCAGCCCGCCATGCACCTTCGGGTGCAGCGTCTTGACGCGGCCGTCCATCATCTCGGGAAATTCGGTCAGGTCGGCGACCTCGCTCACCGCGAGCCCGGCCTGTTTCAGGGCGCGGTAGGTGCCGCCGGTCGAAACCAGCGCGATGCCGCGTGCGCTGAGCGCCTGCGCGAATTCGACCAGGCCGGTCTTGTCGGAAACGGAAATGAGCGCGCGGCCGACGCGCTGGAGATTGTCTGGCATGATGGTTGTCCGCTGGGCAGGGAAAGCGTGCCCCGCGCATAGCACGCGCGCGCCGCCATGGGCGAAAATTATTTTGCGGCGCCGTCATCCATGACGGCAGGGAAATCGGCTGCGCCGATCGCGGCGCGCACGAACTGCCAGTGAATATCCGGATTGGCGACGGTGCCGCCGCTCACCACGATCTGCTTGCAGCGCCTGGTGCCGCTGATGCTGGCGAAGAACACGCTCTCCTCGATCTCGAGCGCCGCGCCGCCTTCCGCCTCGAACATCCAGGCCCGGCCATGGGCGGCGAGCAGCAGCACGCGGCCGTCGCTCTGCCGGTTGACGGTGACGGCGGGGTGGATGTGGAAGCGCAGCGCGTAAGGCCGCTCCGGCCGCTTGCCGGCGCGCGCCGGCAGCAGCCGGTCCGAACCGAACACCATGTCGCGGCCGACCGAGATGCGCCGTTCGTGCAGCAAGCCGAAGGCGGCGGCATAACCGTCATGGCGCGCCAGCACGACGACGGCATCATCGGCCTGCTGGCGTTCCGTCGCGACAACGCGGGGGCCGCGCGCAATGCCGGCGATCAGCCGGCCGTAGCGATCGCGGCGCTCGAAGAAACTGGCCGAGGAACGGTCGGCGATGGTCAGCGTGCTATGCGCCGCGCTCGAACGCGCGGCGCGCTGCAACGCCTCGCGGTCGGCGGCGGGCGCGCCGCAATTGATGACGATGCGCTGCGGGCCGTCGGAAAACTCGAAGGCGAGCGTGCCGGCATGGGGATGCAGCGGCCCGATCCCGGCCGATGGCGGCCCGCAATCCATGATGACGAGCGCGCCTTCCCTCACGCCTTCCTTGGCGCTGTCCTCGCCGCCGAGGCGCTGGTAGCCGCTATGGGGCGCGTTCTCGACCGGCTGCGAGCGCGTGTCGTCATAGGCGAGCGCCGCCGCCACCAGATCGGGCGAGGTCACGCCCATGCCGTTGAACAGCGCCAGCGCGCCATTGCCGTGCCGCATCATGCGCAGCATCGGCATCATGCGGTCGATGGCGCCGATCAGCGCCGGCGGCGGCGCGGCGCGGCGCGCGATATAGCCCTGTTTCAGCGGCAGCAGGTCGAGCAGCAGCTCGAGCACCGCCTGCGGATTGCGCCCGGCATGGCCGCCATCGGGCAGGATGCACGCCTGCAACTCGGCCGAGAGCGCCGCGTCGAGGCGGGCCGCGACCGCCTCCGGCTGTTCGGTGCACACCGCGTAATAGGCGAGCGCGACCAGAATACCGAGGCGCTGCTCGGGGCGCCCGCCGCGCAAGGCGCGCAGCAATTTGCGCACCTCATGGGCGAGCAGGCGCATGAAGCGCTGATAGAAATCGGCATCGGCCTCTTCCAGCAGCAGCGGCGATTGCGCCAGGAAGCTGATCAGGCGGCGCGCGGCGGTCGCCGGTTCGTTGGCAATGGTGTGGTGGCGCCGGTCCGGCCGCTCGCGCCATTGCTGCAGCAGCGAGCGCGCATTGGCGCGCGACACGGCGCTGCGCGACAGGCGCAGATGGCGCAGCCAGGAGAAGCCGTGCAACTCGCTCGCCCACAGCCAGGACGGCGCGGCGATCTCGAATACCGACATGCCGTCGGCCTGCACGGCGCGGCCGCCGAGCGTGAACAGCCCGGCATAGATGTCGACGGCGATGCTCGGATCGCTGGTGCGGATATCCTGCGGCGCGATCAGCAGGTGCCTGGCCGGGCGCGCGAGCGCGCGCAACGGGCCAAGGCCGAGCGCGCGCCGGCCGGCGCGCAGCCATGCGTCAAGCTTGAACCGAGCGCTCGCCAACCGCACTCCTCGGCTGCCCTGCGCCACGCTCGTATGACCTCCCCGACGACGACGCGGCGGCAAGCCTGCCGCCACGTCACTTCCACCATGGTTCTCGCCGCGAATGAGGCCCGGTTCAGGCGCCTTCGTCAACGCGGATCATGCGGCAAACGTAGAATCCGTCCGCTCCAGCCAGTCGTGGCTGTGGATGAGCGAGGTGAAACGGCAAAACGCGCAGATCGCCGGCCGGCGTGATCGCCTCGGCGAAAGCGCCGACCTCCTCCGCCTGCACGGGGCCGCGCCGGAATTCGGGGTGGCGCTGCAGGAAGCCTTCCGCCTGGCGCTCGCCCTCCTCGGGCTCGAGCGAGCAGGTCGCGTAGACGAGCCGGCCGCCCGGCCGCACCAGCGTGGCGGCGCGCTCGAGCAGGCGGCGCTGCAGGTTGGCGAGCTTGAGAATGTCCTCGCCCGTCTTGGTCCAGGCGACATCGGGATGGCGCCGGATGGTGCCGGTCGCCGAGCATGGCGCATCGAGCAGCAGCGCCGCGACCGGTTCGTGGTCGAAGCTCGCGGCATCGGCGATCCGGCACTCGGCGGCAAGGCCGAGCCGGGCGAGGTTTTCGGCGAGGCGCGCCATGCGCGGTTCGGAACGGTCGACGGCGATCGCCGCCGCGCCGTGGCTGAGGATCTGCGCCGTCTTGCCGCCGGGCGCGGCGCACAGGTCGAGCACGGTTTCGCCGGGCTGCGGCGCAAGCAGCGCCACGGGCAGGCTGGCGGCCGCATCCTGCACCCACCACGCGCCGTCGGTGAAGCCCGGCAGGTCCGGAATGCGCGCATGGCCGTTGAGGCGCACCGTGCCGAGGCCGACCACCAGCCCGTCGAGCCGTTCGGCCCAGCCCTGCGGGTCGCTCTTGACGCTGATGTCGAGCGTCGGTTCGTGCATCTGCGCCGCGGCGATGGCGCGCGCCGCCGCCTCGCCATAGGCGTTGCTCCAGCGCTCGAGCAGCCAGGCCGGCGCGTTCAGCGCCGGATCGACCGCGGCCAGGATCGCGGCCCGGTCGGTGGCGACGCGGCGCAACGTGGCATTGGCGAGCCCGGCGAAACGCGTCGCGCGCGCATCCTCGCGGATCAGGCTGATCGTGGTGTCGACGGCGGCGTGATCGGGCACGTCGAGATGCAGGATCTGGGTCAGGCCGATCAGCAGCAGATATTCGAGCTGGCCCGAGCGTTCGGGAATGCCGAGGCGCAGGCGTGCGCCGAGCAGGGCGCGCAGCGAGCCGAGATGGCGCAAGGCGGCGGTGACGATGGCGCGCACCAGGCCGCGATCGGCGGCCGACATCGCGTCATGCACCGGCTCGCTCAGCAGCGTGGCGAGGCTTTCATCGAGCGGCAGGCGCCGATGCAGCACATCGCCGAGCAGCTTGAGCGCGAGGCGGCGCGCGGTGAGGCCGGTGCCGGTATCGTTCATGAGGCGGCGTGATCCTGCTGGAGGGGAGATGCCTCGCCGGCAAAGCCGCAGGCTTCGAGAAGCGTCGCCATGCCGCGCGGCACCGGCGCGGTCACGGTCAGGGCCGCGTCGTCGCCACGGCCGGGAATGGTGATGGCGCGGGCATGGAGCTGGATGCGCCTGGCGGCCGAGCCCGCCTTGTCGCCGCCATAGAGCCCGTCGCCGGCGATCGGGCAGCCGATCGCCGCGCAATGCACGCGCAGCTGGTGGGTGCGCCCGGTATGCGGCTTGAGTTCGAGCCAGCTCAGCCCGTCGCCGCGCCCGAGGATGCGGTAATGCGTCAGGGCCGTCTCGGCGTCCTTGTCGCTGTCCTCGGTGACTTTCATCCACCACGAGCGCTTATCATGCGAGCGCCGGGCCAGCGCCAGCGCGATCTCGCCCTCGGCTTCGGGGGGCGCGCCGATCACCACCGCCCAATAGGTCTTGGCGATGCGCCCGTCGCGGAACAGGCGGCCGAGGCGGGCAAGCGCCTTGCGGTGGCGGCCGAGCACGAGGCAGCCGGAGGTCTCGCGGTCGAGCCGGTGCGCCAGCGCCGGATTGCGCGGCACGCCGAAGGTCAGCAGGTGGAAGAAGCTCTCGAGATTGGGGCCGTGGCCCGGCCCCTTATGCACGGCGATGCCGCTCGGCTTGTCGAGCACGATAATGTCGCGGTCGCGGTAAAGCACGCGCTCGGGCAGGCGGGCGCCGTCAAATTCCGGCATGGCGGCGGGCGGAAATCAGGGTCAGGACTGGCATCGCTCCACCCGATAGCCTACATCCCGACGGAAGGGAACGCGAAGATGCCGAACGATCAGCCGAGACAGTCCCATGAGGATGCCGACGAAGCGGCAAGCGAGACGCCGCGCAAGATGCTGACGCCGGCGGCGCAACGGGCGCTCGCCGAAGCCGCCGCGCGGCGCGCCGACCAGGACGCCCGTCAGGCGGCGCTCGCCAGCAACCCTGAGCGCCACGGGCGCGGCGGGCTCGACCCCGTGCGCTATGACGATTGGGAAGTGAAGGGCATCGCGGCCGACTTCTGAGGCGGCCTTCCGCCGCCTGACAATGTTGCCATGCTGTTCACGTTTCACGGCTTGTTCCCGAATCGAGTCGCGGCGTTTCGCGCCGGCCCGGGCCTTAAGGAAGCGCTAACAAGCCGGTTTGAAATGATAGGTTGAAGGCACTGGGTCCCGGCTCAAGGCCGGGACAAGACGGTTGCGGTTCCCTCGGCGTCTTTCCCCGGGCTTGACCTGGGGCCCAGGGACACGCCCTCTCCCGCCGGCATCGGCGACGCGCAAAACAAAAGGCCCCGGAAAACCGGGGCCTTCGTATCTCGTACAGTGCCGTGGCGCTTATTCGCGGTTGCCGAGCAGGGCCAGCAGCATCTGGAACATGTTGATGAAGTTCAGGTACAGGCTGAGCGCGCCCATCACCGAAGCCTTCTGGATCATCTCGCCGGAGCCGGCGAGCATGGCATACTCGTCCTTCAGGCGCTGCGTATCCCAGGCGGTCAGGCCGGCGAAGATCAGCACGCCGATGACGTTCAGGGCGAACTGCATCGCCGTGCTCGCCAGGAACAGGTTGACCACGCTGGCGATGATCAGGCCGAACAGGCCCATGATCAGGAACGAGCCCATGCCCGACAGGCTGCGCTTGGTGGTGTAGCCATACAGGCTCAGGCCGCCGAACGCCGCCGTGGTGATGAAGAAGACCTGGGCGATCGAGCCGATCTGGTAGATGTAGAAGATCGAGCCCATCGACAGGCCCATCGTCGCGGCGAAGGCCCAGAACGTGCCGAGCAGCCCCTGATAGCTCATGCGCTCGAAGCGGAACGAGAGCAGCATCACGAAGGCGAGCGGCGCCAGGATGACCAGCCATTTCAGCGGCGAGGCGTAAAGCGCCACCACGACGGGGCTGGTGCGGCCGAGCATGCCGATGCCGAGGCTGACGAGTGCGGTGATCGCGAGGCCGAGCACCATGTGATTGTAGATGCCGAGCATATAGGCCCGAAGGCCCTGGTCGATCGCCATACCGTCAGCACGGACGTAGCCCTGCTGGCCATATGCGTTGCGGTCGAAATTAGACATCGATGTCCTCTCGGTTATGACGCGCCGTTGGCGCTGATATGCGCCCGCGTCTCAGCGCGGTCTGCCAAAAGATATGGAACATTCCATGAGTCGATTCAAGGAGATTCCGTCTATTTTCAGGAAAACGCCGCCATCGCTCGCGGTTGAGCGCCGTAGTGACAACAACGTGAACGACCTTAACAGGATTTAATTTTCTTCTACTTACAGATCACGCAAGTACGGCGCCGGCTTTTCGCCAAGGATACGCAAAGTCTGGGCAAGACCTAGAGCGATCGTCACGGCAAGCGCCAATATAAGCCCCGTCGCTACACCCGACAAGGAAATCGAAAACTGCAGGTTCATTACGTTCACCACGACGAAATAGGCTGCGATCGAACCCGCCACGGCGCCGAACGCCGCTGTAATCAGCCCCAGCACGCCGTATTCGAGTAAAAAGGCGGCGAGGAGCCGAAGCCTGGTGGCGCCAAGCGTCTTCAGGATCACGGCTTCGTGGATGCGGGCGCGCTGGCCGGCGGCGAGCGCGCCGGCCAGCACCAGCATGCTGGCGAGGATGGCAAGGCCGCTCGCGGCCCTGAGCGCCAGCGCCAGTTGGCCGACCAGTTCGCCGACCGCCTCGAGCGTATCCTTGACCCTGACCGTCGAGATCGCCGGATAGCGATCGGCGACGGCGCGCACGATGGCCGCGTCGCCGGCGGCGCTGTCGCCGCCCGGCAGTGTCAGCGTGGCGAGATCGGTATGGGGCGCGCCGCGGAAGGTCGCGGGCGAGAACACCATGACGAAATTGATGCCGAAGGACTGCCAGTCGATGCGGCGCAGGTTGGCGATGCGCGCGGTGACCGGCCGGCCAAGCACATTGACGCTCACGGTGTCGCCGAGCTTGAGGCCGAGCCCTTCCGCCTGCTCGGCGCCGAACGAGACCAGCGGCTCGCCGGCATAATCGGCCGGCCACCACGCGCCCTGCGTCAGCACGGCGCCGGCCGGCGGGGTGGCGCTATAGGTGATGCCGCGATCGCCGCTCAGCACCCAGGCCGCCTTCTCGTCGGGCTTGATCCTGTCGGCGGGCACGCCGTTCAGCGCCGTGATGCGGCCGCGCAGCATCGGCACCTGCTCGACGGCGGCGCCGGGGCTTTGCGCGCGCAGGAAATCGGCGAAACCCTGCGCATCCTGGCGCGGGATGTCGACGAAGAAGAAGCTCGGCACCTTGCCGGGCAGGCCGGCATCGAGCTGGCCGCGAATGCTGCCCTCGATGACGCTCAGCGCCACGAGCAGCGTCAGGCCGAGGCCGAGCGACAGCACGATCGAGGGCGTCAGCGCGCCCGGCTTGTGCAGCGCCGCGACGGCAAGCCTGAGCGGCATGCGGCGGGCATGGGGCAGGCGGGCGGCTGCCCACATGATGCCGGCGGCGATCACTCTCAGGCCGATAAAGGCCAGCACCGCCGCGACGATATAGATCACCGCGATGCGGCGATCATCGGCAAAGCCGAGCGCGGCGGCGATCAGCAAGGCCGCGCCGAGCGCCGCCGCCGCGATGTAGCCGCGCCGGGGCAGTTTGGCGCCATTGCCGATCTCGTCGCGGAACAGCGTCGAGACCGGGATGTCATGGGCGCGCCCGAGCGGCCAGGCGGCGAAGGCGAAGGCGGTCAGCAGCCCGTAAAGCGCGCCGAGCGCCAGCGCGCGCCCGTCGAGCCCGATCTCGAGCGCGAAGGGCAGCAGGCCGGCGCCGAAATGCGCCGCCGCCAGCGGCAGCACGGCGCCGAGCACGAGGCCGATGGCGATGCCGATTACCGCGAGCGCCATGACCTCGGCGAGGCTGGTGAAGAACACGAAGCGGCCGGTGGCGCCGAGGCTTTTCAAGGTGGCGACGCTGAGCCGCCGGCGGTCGAGATAGGCGCGCGTCGCGTTGGCGATGCCGACGCCGCCGACGAGCAGCGCCGTCAAGCCGACCAGGGTCAGGAACTGGCTGAAGCGCTCGAGATTGCGGGCGAGCGCGGGCGAGGCGTTGTCGCGCGTGCGCACGCTCCAGCCGGCTTCGGGAAAGGCGCGTTTTGCTTCAGTCGTCACGGCGGCGAGATCGGCCGGGGTGCTGGCCTGCGGCGGCAGCAGCACGCGATAGATCCAGCGCGCCAGGCTGCCGGGCTGGATCAGGCCGGTATCGGCGAGCGCCTCGGCGTCGATGATGACGCGCGGCCCGAGCGCCAGGCCGGAGGCGAGCTTGTCGGGTTCGTCGGTGATGTCGCCGGCGAGCCGCAGCGTGGTGTCGCCGAGGCGGAAATGGTCGCCGGCTTTCAGCGACAGCCGCGCCGCCAGCACCGGATCAACGAGCGCGCCGCGCACGCCATCGACCGGGGCGAGCAGGCGCATCGGCTCGACCACGCCCGCGCCGGCCGGGGTGCGCGCTTTCAGCGTGCCTGCCAGCGGATAGGCGCCGTCAATGGCCTTGATCTCGACGAGCGCCGCCTCGCCGGTCTCGCCCCGGGCCATGGCGCGCAGCAGCACGACGGTGCCGACGCGGCCCTTGCTCGCGAGCCAGGCGCGTTCCGGCGCGCTCGCCTCGCGCTGGACGATCGAGAACGCGACATCGCCGCCGAGGATGGCGCGGCCCTCGCGGGCGAGGCCGGCCAGCATGGCATTGGACAGCGAGACGACGGTGACGATCGCCGCGACGCCGAGCGCCAGGCAGGCGATGAACACGCCGAAGCCGGCGAGCCCGCCGCGCAGCGCGCGCCCGGCGAAGCGCAGCGCCAGCAGCGGCCGGGCCGGCGGGAAGGCCAGGGCGGGCGCGCTCACGCCGTCATCACCGCGGCCGCCGTATCGCTCTCGATCAGGCCGGAGCGCAGCCGCACGACGCGGTCGCAGCGCGCCGCCAAGCCGGCATCATGGGTGACCAGCACCAGCGTCGCGCCACGCTCGCGCTTGATGCGGAACATCAGGGCGATCACCGCTTCGCCGGTGGCCTCGTCGAGATTGCCGGTCGGTTCGTCCGCGACGAGCAGCGCCGGTTCGGGCGCGAGCGCGCGCGCCAGCGCCACGCGCTGCTGCTCGCCGCCGGAGAGTTCGGCCGGATAATGGCGCAGGCGCTCGCCCAGCCCGACCTCGGCCAGTTCGGTGCGGGCGCGGCCGAACGGATCGGCATGGCCGGCAAGCTCGAGCGGCACGGCGACATTCTCGAGCGCCGTCATCGTCGGTATCAGGTGGAAGGACTGGAACACGATGCCGATGCGGCGGCCGCGAAACCGGGCAAGGCCATCCTCGTCGAGCCGGCCGAGATCCTGGCCATCGACGAGGATGCGGCCGCTATCGGGGCGCTCCAGCCCGGCAATGGTCATCAGCAGGGTCGACTTGCCGGAGCCGGACGGGCCGACAAGGCCGAGCGCCTCGCCGCGCGGCACCGCGAGCGAGATACCTTTCAGCACATGCACGCGCGAGGCGGCGCGGCCGAGGCTGAGATCGACTTGGGTCAGCGCGATGGCGGGTGGCAAATCGGCACGGGGAAGGGTATCGAGCATCGGCCATCCGCGATAGGGAAGAGACATGAGCGCACATATGCCCTCTTCGGCCGATTACCAGAGCGCGCGCAGGTTTCGCTTGCGGCTCATCGGCGCTTTTGCGGCTTTTCTGGCGCTGTGCGGTCTGTTCGGCGCCGCGCACGCCGCCGAACCCTTGCGCCTCGTGGTGTTCGGCGACAGCCTGAGCGCCGGCTATCAGCTTGCGGCGGACAAGGCGTTTCCGGCCCAGCTCGCGGCGGCGCTGAAGGCGAAGGGCCATGATGTGAGCGTGGCCAATGCCGGCGTGTCCGGCGATACCGCCAGCGCCGGGCTCGAGCGGCTCGACTGGTCGATCCCCGACGGCACCAATGGCGTGATCCTCGAACTTGGCGCCAACGACGCGCTGCGCGGCATCGACCCGGATGTGACGCGAAAAGCACTTGCCGGCATCCTCGCCCGGCTGGCACAGCGGAAAATCCCGGTGCTGCTCGCCGGCATGCTGGCGCCGCCCAATATGGGCCGCGATTTCACCGCGCGCTTCAACGCGATCTATGGCGATCTGGCGCGCGACTATGATGTGCCGCTCTATCCGTTCTTTCTCGAGGGCGTGGCCGCCAATCCGGCGCTGCTGCTCGCCGACGGCATGCATCCTTCGCCCGAGGGCGTGGCGGTGATCGTGAAGAACATCCTGCCGGCGGTCGAGGCGTTTCTGGCTGCGCTTCCGGGGAGGCATTAGGGTTTCCGCATAAATCGTCGCATCGCTATCGTCAGCCGCCTTGATCATGCCCATACTAGGGGTGCGAATCAGGGAGGACAGCGCGCCATGCCACGTCTTTTCACCGCTTTGGAACTCCCAGCCGATGTCGGATTTTCCCTGTCCATGCTGCGCGGCGGCCTGCCGGGCGCGCGCTGGATCGACCGGGAAAACTACCACATCACCTTGCGTTTCATCGGCGATGTCGACGAGCGCACCGCCGACGCCGTCGACGAGATGCTGCTCGAGGTAGAGCGCGAGCCGATCCCGATCCGGCTCAACGGTCTCGGCTCGTTCGGCTCGGACAAGCCGCGCTCGATCCATGCCGCGATCGAGCCGTCGCGGGCGCTGAGCGCCCTGCAGGGCGATATCGAGCGCGCCATAAGGCGTCTCGGCCTGCCGCCCGAGACGCGCAAATTCGTGCCGCATGTCTCGCTGGCGCGCCTGCGCCATGCCTCGACGCTCGATGTCGCCGATTATCTGGCGATGCGCGGCTATTTCCCGCCGCGCAGCTTCACGGCCGCGCGCTTCGTGCTGTTTTCCTCGCGCGATTCGGTCGGCGGCGGACCCTATGTGCTGGAAGCCGCCTATCCGCTCGGGCAGCACGAAATGCCGGCCTGGCCGGCGCGGCGCTGGGGGTGAGCATCATGGCCATTGCCCTGCTGAGCGCTGCCGAACGCGCGGATGCCTTGAAGACGCTGCCGGACTGGACGCTCGCGCCCGACGGCAAGGCGATCGCGCGCCGCTTCGTGTTCCGCGATTTCAACGCCGCCTTCGGCTGGATGGCGCGCGTCGCACTGACGGCGGAAAAGCTCGACCACCATCCCGACTGGCGCAACGTCTACAAGACGGTCGAGGTCACGCTGTCGACCCATGAGGCCGGCGGCGTCACCGCGCGCGATATCGCGCTGGCCGAGGCGATGGACGCATTCGCGGCCTGAGGACGGCGTTCTTTTCGCCGCCTCATCCTGAGCTTGTCGAAGGATGATCCAGCCCACGCCATGTTCGAGCATGCTTCGACAGGCTCAGCATGAGGTGGAGCTCGTCGAAATGTCGCCCGGCCCCGCGCCTGAACCCTATTTCGGCGCCATGCGGATGGCGCCGTCGAGCCGGATCGTGGCGCCGTTCAGCATGTCGTTCTCGCAGATCGATTGCACGAGTGCGGCATATTCGTCCGGCTTGCCGAGGCGTGAGGGAAACGGCACCTGCTTGGCGAGCGAATCGCGGAAATTGGCGTCGATCCGGTCGAAGAGCGGCGTCCAGAAAATCCCCGGCAGGATGGTGACGACGCGGATGCCGTAGCCGGCGAGATCGCGCGCCACCGGCAGCGTCAGCCCGGCAATGCCGGCCTTGGACGAGGCATAGCCGGCCTGGCCGACCTGGCCGTCCTCGGCCGCGACCGAGGCAGTCGCGATGATCACGCCGCGCCCGCCATCCTCGGTCACCGGAGGGGTCGCGGCCATGGCGACGGCCGATTTGGCGATGCAGCGATAGGTGCCGATCAGGTTGATCTCGATGGTGCGGCGATAGCGCGCCATGTCATGGGCGATCAGGGCGCCGCTGTCGCGCTGCCGGGCGACGGTGCGCTCGCCGGGCGCGATGCCGGCGCAATTGACCAGGATGTGCTCGACGCCATGCGCCGCGCGCGCCTTGGCGAGCGCCGCGTCGACGGAGGCATCGTCCGTGACGTCGCCCTGGCAGAACACGCCGCCGATCTCGGCCGCGACCATGTCGCCGCGCGCAGGATCCTGATCGAGGATCGCCACCCGGACGCCATGGCTGGCGAGCCGGCGCGCGGTCGCTTCGCCGAGCCCGGAGGCGCCGCCGGTGACGATGGCGGCGAGCGAGGAATCGAGTTTCATGCGCGGCGTCCCCTTTTCTGCGCGGCCTCTGTCGGCGGCCCGAATTCGTCCTCTAGCCTATCGCGGGCGCGGCGTCAGCGTTGCCTGTGATGTCGCCTGCGATGTCCCTTGTGATCTTGCGCGGGCCATAATCGCTCGCCACATTGCGCGGCAGGCAAGGAGGGATGATGATGGCGGAGCACTGGCAGGAGCCGTTTTCGCAGGCCGAGATCGCGGCGATGCGGCGCGCGACGCGGGATGAGACCAAGCTGGCGGCCGGGTTCTGGCGCGTGCTGCGCAAGGTGGCGCGCCGCGTGCCGTTCGCCGAGGACGCGCTGGCCGCCTTCTACTGCGCCTTCGATCCGGCGACCTCGCCGCGCGTCAAGGCGATCCTGGTCGGCGCCATCGGCTATTTCGTGCTGCCGTTCGACATCCTGCCGGATGTGCTGCCGCTGATCGGTTTCGGCGACGATGCCGCCGTGCTCGCGGCGGCGCTCGCCGCCGTGCAGGGCGCGGTCACCAAGGCCCATCGCGACAAGGCGCGCCAGACGATGGCCGATGGTTTGTGAGCGGGCGCCGATGCGGTTGGTTTTGCCAATCGCGTGAGGATCGGGTTAAACAGGCGCCGGGCATTTTATGAAAATGCGTCGGGCGACGATGCGAGTTTCGGTCAGGCCGGCATGGCGCCGGCGATCAGCAAGAGTAAAGATACGCCTCATGATTCGATTCCTCCTGCTCCAGTCCGCCGCGCTGGCCCTGATGTGCGGCGCGGCCTCCGTTCCGGTTTCAGCGCAAACCCAGACCCACGCGCAAGCCCAGGCGCACCCCGCCAGCACCGCCGCCAGGACGCATCTGGCGGCGCGCAAGCAGGCGCGTAAGGAAGCCGCGACGAACTCCGCCACCAGCGGCGCGATGGAACTCGGCAAGTTCGGCGACTGGGGCGCCTATATGGCCGGCACCGGCGCCAACAAGGTGTGCTTCGCCCTGTCGCAACCGCAGGAGCGGCTGCCCAAGGGCCTCAACCGCGACCCGGGCTATATTTTCATCACCAGCCGCCCGGCGCAGAATGTCCGCAACGAGGTGGCCTTCATGCTCGGCTTCGCGCTGAAGGCCGATGCCGACGGCGCGGCGACGATCGACGGCCATGCCTTCGCGCTCGAGAGCAAGGACAAGACCGCCTTCGTCAAGAACGCCGCCGAGGAGCCGCAAATGGTGCAGGCGATGCGCGCCGGCGCCAAGCTCTCGGTCAAGACCACGTCGCTGCGCGGCAATGTCACTACCGACAGCTATTCGCTGAGCGGCCTCACCAAGGCGCTCGACAAGGCGCAGAGCGACTGCAAATAGGCGCGGGAAGCAGGCTTGCGCGCGCCGCATGACGCGCCGCCGGCATCGTGCTATAGCGCGCGCATGACCATGCAAGCCGACAGCCTGACCGCCCCCGCGCCGGACGCGCCGCGCGTATCCGAACCGCGCCCGTCTCAATCGCGCCCGTCCCTTGCCGGCCTGACGCGCGAGGCGCTGGCCGAAAGGCTCGGCGCCATCGGCGTGCCGGAGCGGGAGCTGCGCATGCGCGTCGGCCAGATCTGGCAATGGCTGTACGGGCGCGGCGCCACCGATTTCGCCAGCATGTCGAATGTCTCCAAGGACCTGCGCGCTCAGCTCGCCGAGCATTTCACCCTGGCGCGGCCCGAGGTGGTCAGCGAGCAGATCAGCCGCGACGGCACGCGCAAATGGCTGCTGCGCATGGCGCCGACCGGCCCGCTCGATCGCGGCGCCGAGATCGAGGTCGTCTATATTCCCGAGGCCGATCGCGGCACTTTATGCGTCTCGAGCCAGGTAGGCTGCACGCTGAACTGCACCTTCTGCCATACCGGCACGCAGAAGCTGGTGCGCAACCTGAGCGCGGCCGAGATCGTCGGCCAGCTGCTCGTCGCCCGCGACCGCCTGCGCGACTATCCCGGCCAGCAGCCCGGGCGCGCGAGCCGCTTCGTCACCAATATCGTGTTCATGGGCATGGGCGAGCCGCTCTACAATCTCGACAATGCGCGCGACGCCATCGCGGTGATGAGCGATGCCGAGGGGCTGCAATTGTCGCGCCGCCGCATCACCGTCTCGACCTCGGGCGTGGTGCCGGAAATCGCTCGCCTTGGCGCCGAGACCAACACCATGCTGGCGATCTCGCTGCACGCGACCAACGATGAATTGCGCAACGAACTGGTGCCGATCAACCGCAAATACCCGATCGCCGAACTGCTCGATGCCTGCCGCGCCTATCCGGGCGTCTCGAACGCGCGCCGCATCACCTTCGAATATGTCATGCTGAAGGGCGTCAACGATTCGCTCGCCGAAGCGAAGGCGCTCGTCCGGCTGCTCAAGGGCATCCCGGCCAAGATCAACCTGATCCCGTTCAACCCGTGGCCGGGCAGCCGCTACGAATGCTCGGACTGGGAGCAGATCGAGCGCTTTTCCGACTATGTCTTCAATGCCGGCTATTCGAGCCCGGTGCGCACGCCGCGCGGCCGCGACATCCTGGCCGCCTGCGGCCAGCTGAAGAGCGAGACGGAAAAGCTGCGCGCCCGCGCCCGCCTGATGCTGGAAGAGCAGCTCGCCCTCAGCAGCGAATGATCGCCCGCCTGATCCTCGTTCCGCTGGCGCTGTGCCTCGCGGCGGCCGGCGCATGGCTGGCGCTGGTCATCGGCCTGTTCGCCAATCCGCAACTGGCCGCGTTATGGGCGGCGCTCGCCGAACGCATCCTCGATACGGCCGCCGCCGCCGCGATGGGCGATGAGCGCGGCGCCTTGCAGATGGCGATGCTGGCAAGCGCGAGCTGGAAGCTGATCCTGGCCGTCATCCTGGCGCCAAGCCTGATCGTCGCGCTGGTGAGCGAGGTCTTCGGCCTCCGCTCCTTCCTGGTGCAGGCGCTGGCCGCCGCCGCCCTGACGGCGGCGGTTCCCTTCGCGATGCTGCCGCAGACGGTCGCCGGCGCGGGCATGCCGCCGGCGCTTCTCAGCGCGCTCGCCATTGCCGGCGTGGTCGCCGGCGCGTTGTACTGGCTGGTCGCCGGGCGCGGCGCCTCCTCAACATAAGGGCTCGACCGGCCCATCCCGCTTTTGAAAGGCACAACCGTTCTTGTCCCGGCCTTGAACCGGGACCCAGGGAAACGGCGCGGCGTCGGGAATGTGGGCCCCGGATCAGGTCCGGGGCAAGACGGTGATGGAAGCGCCGCCCCCTCAGCGACCGTGGGCGCGCAGGATCGTGAGCGCGAAAGCGCCGAAAATGCTGGCGAACACATAGTCGATCACGCGCATCACGCGCGGCCTCGCCTTCAGCGTCGCGGTGAATTTTTCCGCGGTCGCGATCATCAAGAGCGAGAGCGGCAGGTTGAACAGCACGAAATAGAAGCCGAGAAACAGCATCTTGGCGGCGGCATGCGGGTCCGAGCCCGAGACGAATTGCGGCAGGAAGGTCACGAAGAACAGCACGATCTTCGGGTTCGACAGGTTGATGCCGATGCCGAGCAGCAGCGTGCGCCAGAAATCCCGGCTCGGCTTGCGCTCGAGCTTGACGTTGAGCGCCGAGCCGTGGCGCACCGCCTCGATCGCCAGCCAGGCGAGATAGAGCCCGCCAACCACCTTCAGGATCGTGAAAGCCGTCGGAGAAGCCGCGAGCAGCGCCGAGAGGCCGAGCGCTGCCAGCACGGTATGCACGCAGCAGCCGAGATTGGTGCCGAGCATGGCGGCGATGCCGATGCGCCGGCCGCCGGAAATGGTCTTGGCCAGGAACAGGCTCATATCCGGTCCAGGCGTGATGAACAGGATGAAGCTCGCCAGCGAGTAGGCTAGAAGTGTGGGCAGGTCGGGCAGGAAGGTCACGGAGGTTTGACTTCGGCTGATTGGAGACCGGGCCATTGTGCCATTTCAAGGCATGGTCCGCCAAGCGATTCCGCTGCTACCATGGACGCGGCGATGGGACGCGACGATGGGGCGCGATGACGGGAGGAACGCGATGACGAGGTGGTGGCTGGTGCTGGCCGCGGTGGTCCCGCTCGCTCTGTCCGCTGGACCCACGCTGGCGCAGGGCGCGCCGGCCTCGGATCAGCCGGCCGTTTCGCAGCCCGCGCCACCGGCCGCTTCCCCGCTGATTGCTTCCCCGCTGATTGCTTCTCCGCCGATTGCTCCCCCGCCGATTCTTGCCGGCGAGAGCCGCATCGTGCCGGCCTTTGCCGCCCATGGCATGGTCGCGGCCCAGGAGGCCAAGGCTGCGCGCATCGGCGTCGACATCCTCAAACGCGGCGGCAATGCCGTCGATGCCGCGGTGGCGATCGGCTTCGCCGAGGCCGTGACGCTGCCGCGCGCCGGCAATCTCGGCGGCGGCGGCTTCATGCTGGTGCATCTGGCGCAAAAGAACGAGACGGTGGCGATCGATTACCGCGAAACCGCGCCGGCGGCGGCGAGTGCCGGCATGTTCCTCGATGCCAATGGCGAGCCGGACCCGAAGAAATCCCGCGATAGCGGCCTGAGCGTCGGCGTGCCCGGCACCGTTGCCGGGCTTGTGCTCGCCCATGCCCGCTACGGCTCGGGCAAGCTGAAGCTCGCTGATCTGATCCAGCCGGCGATCGCGCTGGCGCGCGCCGGCATCGTGGTCGAGGACGACCTCGCCGATTCGCTGCCGGCCGCCGCCAGCCGGCTCGGCCGCTTTCCGGCGACGCGCGCCGTGTTCTTCAACGACGACAAGCCGTTCGCGCGCGGCGAGAAGATCAAGCAGCTCGATCTCGCCCGCACGCTCGAGCGCATCGCCACCGACGGGCCGGAGGCGTTCTACCAAGGCGAGACGGCGCAGCGCATCGTCGATGCCGTTAAGGCGGAAGGCGGCATCATGACGATGGCCGACCTCGCCGGCTACAAGCCCGTGCTGCGCAAGCCGGTGACCGGCAGCTATCGCGGCTACACCATCGCCTCGATGCCGCCGCCCTCGTCCGGCGGGGTGCATCTGATCGAGATCCTGAATATCCTCGAGGGTTTCGACATGAAGGGCGCCGGCGCGCAATCGGCCTTGCAGGTGCATCTGATGACCGAAGCGATGCAGCAGGCCTATGCCGACCGAGCGCGCTTCCTCGGCGACCCTGACCGCGTGAAAATCCCCGTAACCGGCCTGATCTCGAAACCCTATGCCGATGCCATGCGAAAACTGATCGATCCGCTCAAGGCGCGGCCGGCCGATGCCGTCTCGGCCGGCGATCCGTTGCCGTTCGAGCCCGACCAGACGACGCATTTCTCGGTCGTCGACAGCGAGGGCAACGCGGTTGCCAACACCTACACGCTGAATTTCAGCTACGGGCTCGGGCTGGTCGCGGCCGGCACCGGCGTGCTGCTCAATAACGAGCTTGACGATTTTTCCGCCAAGCCCGGCGCCCAGAACGCCTATGGGCTGGTCGGCAGCGAGGCCAACAGCGTTTCGCCCGGCGCACGGCCCTTGTCCTCGATGACGCCGAGCATCCTGTTCAAGGACGGCAAGTTGTTCATGGTCACCGGCAGTCCGGGCGGCAGCCGCATCATCTCGACGGTGCTGAACGTCATCATCAACGTGATCGATAACGGCATGAGCATCGCCGAGGCGGTGGCAGCACCGCGCCCGCACCAGCAATGGAAGCCCGATGCACTGCTCGTCGAGGAAGGTTTTTCGCCCGATACGCTGGCGCTGCTGCGGAAGCGCGGCCACAAGATCAAGGTTGGAACCCCATCGGGTTCGGCGAATTCCATTCGGGTAGCCCCGGAAGGGCTGTATGGCGCCGCCGATCCGCGCCAGCGCGGCACGCTTGCGGTCGGTTATTGACGCTTTCGCTGCAATGCGAAAAGCTGGCATGCCGGATGACGGCTTGAGAAGGATCGGCGGATGATTTTGATCGCGAAATGGCGCCAGGGCGTGATGGTCACCCTGCTCGGGCTGATGCTGTCGGCCTGCGGCGTCAACAACGTGCCGACGCTGGAGGAAGCCGCCAAGGCGAAATGGAGCGAGGTGCAGAACCAGTACCAGCGCCGCGCCGACCTGGTGCCGAACCTGGTCGAGACCGTGAAGGGCTACGCCAAACAGGAGCAGGACACGCTGACCAAGGTCGTCGAGGCGCGCGCCGCCGCGACCGCGATCAAGGTCGATGCCAGCACGATCACCGACCCGGAGAAGTTCAAGCAGTTCCAGCAGGCGCAGTCGCAGCTGACCGGCGCGCTCGGCCGGCTCATCGCCATCTCGGAAGCCTATCCGGACCTGAAATCGAACCAGAACTTCCTCGCCCTGCAATCGCAGCTCGAGGGCACCGAGAACCGCATCGCCATCGCGCGCCGCGATTATATCGGCGCGGTGCAGGCCTATAACACCGAGGTGCGCACCTTCCCCGGCGTGCTGTGGGCCAAGCTGTTCTGGGGCGCCAAGGCGATGCAGACCTTCGAGACGGCGGCCGGGAACCAGAGCGCGCCGAGCGTGAAGTTCTAAGGCGCCGATGACAAACGCCCGCTTCGGCTCGCGCCTCGCCAGCCCCTTCGCCGGCCCCTTGCTCGTGCTCGCCCTGGCGTGCGCCTGCTGGCTGGCGGCGGGCGCGCCGTCGCGGGCCGAGGATCTCAAGTTCCCGGCGCTGACCGGCAGGGTCGTCGACGAGGCCAAGCTGATCGCCCCCGACGCGCGCGCCCGCATCGAACAGAAGCTCGCCGCGCATGAGGCCAAGACCTCGGACCAGATCGTGGTGGCGACGGTGCCCTCGCTCCAGGGCGATACGATCGAGGATTTCGCCAACCGGCTGTTCCGGTTCTGGAAGCTCGGCGAGGCCAAGACCAATAACGGCGTGCTGCTGCTGGTCGCACCCAACGAGCGCAAGGTGCGCATCGAGGTCGGCTACGGGCTGGAAGGCACGCTGACCGACGCCCTGTCGCGCGTCATCATCTCGGGTGCCATCGCGCCGAAATTCAAGGCGAACGACTTCGCCGGCGGCATCGAGGCCGGCATCGACGCGCTGACCGCCACCCTGACCGGCGACGACGAGTGGCAGCGCCGCGCCGCCGAGCGCCCGGCGCAGGGCGCCGGCGATTTCGATCCGATGGCGATCCTGATGCTGATCATCATCGTCATCGTCATCGTGCAGATCATGGCGGCGGTGCGTGGCGGCGGCGGTGGCGGCGGCCGCTCCCACCGCACGCGGCGCGGCAACTGGATCGTGCTGCCGCCCTCCGGCGGCGGTGGCGGCTGGGGCGGCGGTGGCGGTTTCTCCGGCGGTGGCGGCTTTTCCGGCGGCGGCGGATCGAGCGGGGGCGGCGGCGCCTCGGGGAGCTGGTGAATGGCGCTGATTTCCGAGGCTGATCAGGCGCGTATCGCAGCGGCGGTGGCGGCGGTCGAGGCGCGCAGCGCCGGCGAGATCGTGTGCGTGATCGCGGGGTCGGCGAGCGATTACCGCTCGGTGCCGCTGGTGTGGGCGGCGCTGCTGGCGCTGGCGGTGCCGTGGCCGCTGATCAGCCTGCTGCACCTGTCGGCCGGCACGGTGTACCGCGTCCAGCTCGGCACCTTCATCATCGCGGCGCTCGTGCTGTCGCTCGCCAACTGGCGCTTCGCCATCGTGCCTGGCTTCGTCAAGCGGCGCCGGGCGGGCCAGGCGGCGCGCGAGCAGTTTTTCGCGCAAGGGTTGCACCGGACGCGCGCCCGCACCGGCATCCTGATCTACATCACTGAAGCCGAGCGCCACGCCGAGATCATCGCCGATGACGGCATGGCCGCCAGGGTCGACAAGAGTTTCTGGCGCCGGCAGGTCGAGGTGCTGGTCGCGGCGCTGAAGCAGAACCGGCCGGTCGACGGGCTCGTCACCGTGATCGAGGCTTGCGGCGACGTGCTGGCGCAGGCAGCCCCCGTCGCGCCCGACGACAAGGACGAGTTGTCGAACCGGGTCGTGCTGCTGTGAGGCATCCGGGCCGCCGCTGAGCCAGGGCCGGAGGGGGGGGCCAGCTTCACCCCCGCGCCAGATCCCCCAGAAGCCCGGCCGCCACCGTCAGCTTGGCGACGGTGAGGCCCTCGCGGCTGATTTCGGCGATGGCCGCGCGGCTGCGCTCGATCTCTGGCCCGCGCTGCTCAGCCCACGGCTCCAGCGCGCCGCCGGTCGCGCGCATCACGTCGATGGCGAGCAGGTCATGCGCCGCCGCGATGCCGTCAATGGCGCGTTCGAGCGCCAGCTGCTCGTAATGATCGGTCGTGGCGATCGCCCGTCCCTGCTCGACCAGGATCCCAAGCGACAGCACGCCGTCGAGGCCGAAATAGGCGCCGGCCACCGCCGCCACCGGCTTGCCGATCTGGTCGGCGATGCGCACGATGGCCGGCGCCGCCACGAGCCGGTCGATCAGGGCGAGCCGGCGCGCCGGCGCGGCCGGCATGCCGAGCCCGGTCAACTCGTCGGCGAGTGGCAGGTCGTCGCCGTCGAACAGCGCCGCCACCGCATCGATGCCGTCGGCGTAATGCCGGATCGTCTCCTCGAGCGGGGCATCGGCCGGCAGGTTGCGCACGAACCACACCATCTGGCCGAGCAACAGCACCTGCAATTGCCCGTAAAGCGCGAGCTGGCGCTGGCCGGCAAGCGTGTTGTCGAGCCCATCGAGCGCGTCATGGATGGCGTAGAGGCCGAAACTGTCGCGCGCCGCCGCATAGGCATGGGCGAGCATGGCGATGTCGCAGCCGGTCCGGTCGCGCACGCGCCGCGCCGCACTCGGGCCGCCGCGGTTGATGATGGCGTTGGCAAGGCCGGTGGCGATGATCTCACGACGCAGCTTGTGGCTGGCGATGGCATCGGGAAAACGCTCGCGGATCGCGTCGGGGAAATAGCGGTCGAGCTCGTGGTAGAAATACGGCTCGTCCGGCGCGCGGCTCTCGAGCAGGTCGTCATAGAGGGTGAGCTTGGCATAGGCGAGCAGCACGGCGATTTCCGAGCGCGTCAGGCTTTCGCCGGCGCGCTCGCGCTGGGCGAGGTTTTGGGCATCGGGCAGGAACTCGACCTTGCGATCGAGCCGGCCTTCGCTTTCGAGCACCTGCATCAGCCGGCCGAGATAGCCGGTTTCCTCCGCGCCCCGGCGCTGGCACAGCGAGATGGCGAGCGTCTGCATGTAGTTGTTGCGCGGCACCAGCCGGCCGACATCCTCGGTCATGCTGGCGAGGAACGGCGCACGCTCCGCCTCGGAAAGCCGGCCGTCGCGATACGGCGTCGCGATGGCGATCTTGATGTTGACCTCGACATCGGAGCAGTTGACGCCGGCGGAATTGTCGATCGCATCGGTGTTGAGCGCCACGCCGTTGCGCCCGGCCTCGATGCGGCCGCGCTGCGTCATGCCGAGATTGGCGCCCTCGCCGATCACCGTGGCGCGCACGGCTGAGCCGGTGATGCGGATCGCGTCATTGGCGCGGTCACCGGCCTCCGTGTCACTCTCATCGGACGCACGGATATAGGTGCCGATGCCGCCAAACCACAGCAGGTCGACGCGCATCTTCAGGATCGCGGTCATCACCTCCTGCGGCGTCGCCTCGGCCTGATCGAGATCGAGCATGGCGCGCAGCGGCGCCGAGAGCGGGATCGCCTTGGCGCTGCGCGGGAAAATGCCGCCGCCGGCCGAGATCAGGCTTTTGTCGTAATCCTGCCAGCTCGAGCGCGGCAGCTTGAACAGCCGGGCGCGCTCGGCAAGCGCCGGCGCCGGATCGGGCTCGGGATCGAGGAAGATGTCGCGATGGTCGAACGCCGCCTGCAACCTGATGCAGGGCGACAGCAGCATGCCGTTGCCGAACACGTCGCCCGACATGTCGCCGACGCCGGCCACGGTGAACGGCACCGTCTGGATATCGATGTCGCGCTCGCGAAAATGCCGCTTGACGCCCTCCCAGGCGCCCTTGGCGGTAATGCCCAGCCCCTTGTGATCGTAGCCGACCGAGCCGCCGGAGGCGAAGGCATCGCCGAGCCAGAAGCCGCGCGCGAGCGACAGCGCATTGGCGACATCGGAGAAGGTCGCGGTGCCCTTGTCGGCCGCGACGACGAAATACGGGTCGTCGCCGTCATGGCGCACCGTATCGGCGACCGGCACCAGCGTGTCGCCGTCGAGATTATCGGTCAGTTCGAGCATGGTGCGCACGAAGAGCCGGTAGGATTCGGTGCCCTCCGCCAGCCAGGCGGCGCGCTCGCTCGCCGGCGGCAGCTTCTTCGGGATGAAGCCGCCCTTGGCGCCGACCGGCACGATGACGGCGTTCTTGACATGCTGCGCCTTGACCAGGCTCAACACCTCGGTGCGGAAATCCTCCGGCCGGTCCGACCAGCGGATGCCGCCGCGCGCCACCTTGCCGGCGCGCAGATGCAGGCCCTGCACGCGCGGGCTGTCGAGGAAGATTTCATAGAGCGGCGCCGGCAGCGGCATGCCCGGCACCTTGCGCGGCTCGAGCTTGAACGAGATCAGTTTTCGCGCCTCGCCATCTTCGTCGCGCTGGAAGAAATTGCTGCGCACGCTCGCCTCGATCATGGCGATGAACTGGCGCAGGATGCGATCCTCGTCGAGCACCGCGACAGCGGCCAGCGCCGCCTCGATGCGCGCCCGGATCGCCTGCTCCTTCCTGGCGCGCTGCTTCGCGTCGGCGATCGCCGGATCGAACCGCTCGGTGAACAGCGCCACCAGCTGCGCGGCGAGCGCGCTGTGCTTGACCAGCGTCGCGGCCATGTATTCGTGGCTGTACGAGACCCTGATCTGGCGCGCATAGCGCGAATAGGCCCGCAGCAGCGCCACCTCGCGCCAGTCGAGCCCCTGCTCGACGACGAGCGCGTTATAGCCGTCGCTCTCGGCATCGCCGCGAAACAGCGCCATCAGCAGCGCCTCGAGCTTGGGCTCGAGCGCGGCGATGTCGATCGCGGCGGCGCCGGGCCGCTCCAGCGTCATGTCATGCAGCCACACCGTGGCCTGCGCGCCGGCCGGCGCGATGGCATAGGTGCGCTCGTTGACGACCACGAACCCCATATGCTCGAGCAGCGGCACGCGGTCGGAGAGCAGCATCGGCTCGCCATGCGCATAGACCTTCAGCGAGGCGCGGTGCGGCGGGTCGCCGGCCTTGCGGTAGATGGCGACGGCGCGCAGGCGGCCGGCATCGAGCCGGTCGATGATGGTGATGTCGGCGATGGCGTCGGCCGGCGTGAACGCCTCGCGATAGGCGGCCGAGAACGCATCCGCGAAACGCCCGTGCAAGGCCGCGGTGCCGGCACCGTCACGGCCGGCGGCAAGCGCGTCGCGCAGGCTGTCGCCCCAGGTGCGCACGATCGTCGTGACGCCGGCTTCCAGCGTCTCGCGCGGGATATGCGGCGTCGGCTCGCCATCGCGGCCGATGATGAAATGCGTGCGGGCGAGCAGCCCTTCCGGGTAATACGGATACGAGGCCGAGAGCCGGCCCTGATAGATTTCGGCGAGATACGCGCCGACCTTGCGGCGGATATCGGTGTCGTAGCGCTCCTTCGGAATATAGACCAGCACCGAGACGAAACGGTCGAAACTGTCGAGCCGGGCCAGCACCCGGATGCGCGGACGCTCCTCCAGCGCCAGGATATCGAGGGCGGCGAGCCGCAGCGTCTCCGGATCGACCTGGAACAGTTCGTCGCGCGGGTAATCCTCCAGGATATGCTGCAACGCCCGCCCGGAATGGCTCTCGGGATCGAGCCCGGCCTGCTGCAGCACGGTGGCGACCTTGCGGCGCAGATACGGAATCGCCCGCGTGCCGCCGGTATAGGCCGAGGAGGTGAACAGGCCGACAATGCGCAATTCGCCCTCGAGCGCGCCATCGGCATCGAACAGCTTCACGCCGACATAATCGAGATGCACGCGCCGGTGCACGCGCGACTTGACGTTGGCCTTGACGATGATCAGCGCCACCGGCTCGGCGAGGAAGCGGCGCACCTCGGGCGTGATCGTCACCAGCGCCGTGCCGCGCCGCAGTACCCGCATCTCGGGGTCGCGCATGATGCCGAGCCCGGTGCCATCGCGCGGATCGGCCGCCTCGACGCCTTCCGAGAAGCGATAATCGCGCATGCCGAGCAGGGTGAAATTGTCGTTGCGCAGCCATTCGAGCAGCGCGATCGCCTCCTGCGTCTCGGGTTTCGGCAGCGGCGGCGGGTCGTCGCGGTAGCGCTGGATCACCGCCGCGAGCCGCGCCCGCATCGGCTGCCAGTCGTCGACGGCGTGCTCGACATCGTCATAGACGCCTTCGAGCGCCACTTTCAGCGCCTGGCGCGCCGCCGCGTCCGGCAGGCGCGCGACATGGATATGGATGAAGCTCTCGCGGATCTCGCCGGCATGCTCGGCGCCACTCGCCTCGCCCGACAGCCGTGTCAGGCGTCCTTGTCCGTCGCGCTCGACCCGGATGATCGGATGCGCCACCAGCTGCACATCGAGCCCGCGCTCGCCAAGCTCGGCCAGCGTCGAGGAGAACAGGAACGGCATGTTGTCGTTGATCGCCTCGACGACGGTGATCCCGGCCTCGGGCACGTCGAAGATGCGGATGCTCGGCTTGCCCGGCCGGCGCGCGGCGAGATGCTCGCGTGCCTCCTGCGCCAGATGCTCCAGGACCTGCCGGCTCAGCCTCGCCAGATCGTCGGGCTCGACCCGGCCAAAGAACATCGTGACATCCGCCGCGCCGGCGCCCGCCCTGCTTCCCGTCATGATGGTCCTCCACAGACCACGTGCGCGACACGCGCGCAGCACAGCAGCCTGCACGTTTAATGCGAAAGTTCAACGGCGAAGGCCAAAATTGCCGGCGCGTTAACCGGCGCGGCTTGTCACACTCGCTTCCGGGCGTAACTGTTGTCATGTGCGGCGGCGCGCAAGCGCGGCCATAAGCACCAAACCGAGATTACGCCAAGATTACGCGTGGACAAGAACCGGAGAAGGACGCAATGCCTCGCCAGAAAGCCGCTGTTGAATCGCCAGTTTCATCATCCGTTGCATCGCCGACCGCGCTCGCGCTCGACCAGGCGCCCCTGTCACCGGCCATGGCGGCCTATTTCGACAAATGCCTTGAGAAGATCGGCTTCGTGCCCAATGTGCTGGCCGCCTATGCCCATGACATCGCCAAGCTCGAGACCTTCGCCGCCTTCTATAACGAATTGATGCTGGCGCCATCCGGCCTGAGCAAGCTCGAGCGCGAGATGATCGGCGTCGCGGTGTCGAGCGAGAACGATTGCTTCTACTGCCTGACCGCGCATGGCGCCGCCGTGCGCCAGCTCTCCGGCGATCCGGTGCTCGGCGAGATGTTGGTGATGAACTATCGCGTCGCCAGCCTGCCCAAGCGCCAGCGCGCCATGCTCGACTTCGCCGTCAAGCTGACCTGCGAGCCCGAGGGCATCGAGGAGCTCGATCGCCAGAAGCTGCGCGAGGTCGGTTTCTCGGAACGCGATATCTGGGACATCGCCGCCGTCGCCTCGTTCTTCAACATGAGCAACCGCATGGCCTCCGCGACCGAGATGCGGCCCAATCCGGAGTATCACGGCATGGCGCGTACGCCGCGCGAGCCGGGGCCGGGGAAACGTTGAGGAAACGCCGAGGAAGCGGCGGAGAAGGAAGCTGGAAACCGGCGGGAACACCCCCGGAAAGAGAATGGCCGGCGCGCGAGACGCGCACCGGCCATGAAGACCCTTTCCCGAGGGGCTCGGGAAAGCCTGGCCGCATGATCGCCCCGGTGGGGCTGGGGGGCTGATAGAACCGAGGCGGTGCGGCCAAGCCTCGAGGCAACACTGAGAAGTCTACGCCGCAGTTGGGCCGGTCCTTGACCGAATCGGGGCGGAAATAAGGTTTTTGGCTTTTAGGGGCCCGCCTTAAAACCCGTTATATATCAAGATTCTATCACGCTTGCTGCCGACCGCTTTCCACGCCATGATAGAGCCGTGCGCAAGGAGCCTGCATGAGCGAGAGCGAGACCGTTCCGCCGAACCATCCGGCGGCCAGCGAAGTCGCGGTTTTGCCGTCCGGCGGGGATCGCCACAAACGCGTCGCCTTCGACCGTCACGAGTTGCGCGAGATCTTCAACGTCTACGGCCGCAAGGTCGCGGCCGGGGAATGGCGCGACTACGCCATGGATTTCCACGCTGACCACGCCGTTTTCTCGATTTTCCGGCGCACAAGCGAAGTCCCGCTCTACCGCATCGTCAAGGACCCGGCGCAAGCCAGCCGGCAGGGCGCCTACCAGGTCGTCGCCGCGACCGGGCTGATTCTCAAGCGCGGCCACGACCTCGCCCGCGTGCTGCAAGTGCTCGACAAGACCCTCCGGCTGGTCAAGGGCTGATCCGGCTCACTCGGCAGGCTGGATCGTCGGCCCCGCGGCCGGGGCCTTCTTGGCCCGGCCGCGCCCGAGCACGGCGTCGGACAGCCCCATGCACGGGCGCTCGACCAGCCGGTAGAAGCCATAGGCGACGACGATCGCCATGGCGCTGGCGATCAGCAGCATCGCGATATCGCCGGACAAGCCGCTGACATGCCGGCTCAGCAGCTTGGCCACCAGCGCCAGCACCAGCACATGCGTCAGGTAGAGCGAATAGGAGATGTTGCCGAGCAGGTTCATCACGCGGCTGTCGCGCCAGAAACCGGCCATCTCCAGAAAGATCGCCCCGGCGACGATCATCGCCGCCGGAACGCCATAGACGAGCGGCCGCACGGGATCGAACGGTTCCGGCGTATAGAGCGAGGTCGCCGAGACGCCGATGAGCCCGACGACCAGCAGCATGACGGCGGTGCGCGCGCTGGTCCGGCCACCCGCCAGGCAGACATGGGCAAGCAGGATGCCGAAGCCGAACTCGACCAGCAGGGTCTGGCTATAGAACCAGGCGATGCTCTGGCCCTGCGGCAGGTTACGCACCAGTCCGACCACCGCGAGCCCGCAAAACACGGCGCAGATGATCATCGATCGATGGCGCGGCGCGAAACCGAGCGTCGCCGCGATCATGGCGTAGAACATCACCTCGAGCGACAGCGTCCAACTCGGCTCGAGCAGCGGGAAGATCGAGCCGTCGCGGATGATCGAGGGCACGAAGGCCAGCGACAGCGCAAGATCATGCCCGGTCCAGGGGAAGTTGCGGAACGCGACCGGCGCGATCAGACTCATGCCGACCAGAGCGAGGACGACGCTCCAATATGGTACACCGAGGCGCAAGATGCGTCCGAGAATGAACTCCTTGCGGCTGCGCGGCGCTTGCGTGACCATGGTCAGCAGGAAACCGCTGATCACGAAGAACACATCGACGCGCGCTTCGCCGAACTCGCCGATCTTCACCGGGAGGACCTGGCTGCCATAGCCGTGCACATAGGCGAAACCGTGCGACAGCAACACGCCAAGGGCCGCAATGCCACGCAGATGATGAACCGAAATCAGCCTTTTCATGCCATGGCCAGCGCAAATCGCGGGCCATGGCCGAGGCCGCCCGCCGGCGGCCTCGCAGCATGGTTAACCGGGTCTTAAGCGGTCGCGTGCCTGTTCATGCGGTTGGCGATCAGGTCATCGACGACGCCTGGATCGGCCAGCGTCGAGATATCGCCAAGCGCGCCATATTGGTCCTCGGCGATCTTGCGCAGGATGCGGCGCATGATCTTGCCGGAACGGGTCTTGGGCAGGCTCGGCGCGAACTGGATCAGGTCGGGCTGGGCGATCGGGCCGATCTCCTTGCGTACCCAGCCGACAAGCTCCTTGCGCAACGCCTCGGACGGGCTGTCGCCGGTCATCAGCGTGACATAGGCATAGATGCCCTGCCCCTTGATCGGATGCGGATAACCGACCACGGCGGCCTCCGAGACGTTCGGATGCGCCACCAGCGCGCTCTCGACCTCGGCCGTGCCCATGCGATGGCCCGAGACGTTGATGACGTCGTCGACGCGGCCGGTGATCCAGTAATAGCCGTCGGCATCGCGCCGGCAGCCGTCGCCGCTGAAGTACTTGCCCTTGTAGGCGGAGAAATAGGTCTTCACGTAGCGGTCGTGATCGCCGAACACGGTGCGCGTCATGCCCGGCCACGCCTGCTGCATGCACAGATTGCCGCTGCCCTCGCCTTCGATAATGTTGCCGTCGCCGTCCAGCAGTTCAGGAACGATGCCGAAGAAAGGCTTCGTGGCCGAACCCGCCTTGAGGTCGATGGCGCCCGGCAAGGGGGAGATCATGATGCCGCCGGTCTCGGTCTGCCACCAGGTGTCGATGACCGGGCACTTCTTCTCGCCGACGACGTTGAAGTACCATTCCCAGGCTTCCGGATTGATCGGCTCGCCGACCGAACCCAGGATGCGCAGCGTCTTGCGCGAGGTCTTTTGGACCCACTCGTCGCCGACGCCCCGCAGCGCGCGGATCGCGGTCGGCGCGGTGTAGAAGATGTTGACCTTGTGCTTGTCGACCACCTCCCACATGCGCGACGGCGTCGGGTAGTTCGGCACGCCCTCGAACATCAGCGTGGTCGCGCCGTTGGCGAGCGGCCCGTAGAGGATGTAGGAGTGGCCCGTCACCCAGCCGACATCGGCCGTGCACCAGTAGATGTCGCCGTCATGGTAGTCGAAGACATACTGGTGGGTCATCGAGACATAGACGAGATAGCCGCCGGTGGTGTGCAGCACGCCCTTCGGCTTGCCGGTCGAGCCGGAGGTGTAGAGCACGAAGAGCGGGTCCTCGGCGTTCATCTCGGCGCATGGGCACTCGGCGGTCACCATCTCGGCCGCCTCGTGATACCAGGCGTCGCGCACCGGGTTCATCGCCACGTCGCCGCCGGTGCGGCGCACCACGATGACGTGATCGACGGCGCCATCGACCTTCTCGATCGCGGCATCGACATTGGCCTTGAGCGCGATTCTGCGGCCGCCGCGCAAGCCCTCGTCGGCGGTGATCACCACCCTGGAATCGCAATCGCGGATGCGCCCGGCGAGTGCATCCGGCGAAAAGCCGCCGAACACCACCGAGTGGATGGCGCCGATGCGCGCGCAGGCGAGCATCGCGAAGGCCGCCTCGGGGATCATCGGCATGTAAATGGTGACGCGGTCGCCCTTCTCGACATTGCGGTTGCGCAGCACATTGGCGAAGCGGCACACCTCATCGTGCAACTCGCGATAGCTGATGTGGCGGGACTCGCTCGGGTCGTCGCCCTCGAAGATGATCGCCGTCTGGTCGCCACGCGTCTCGAGATGCCGGTCGATGCAGTTATAGGCGACGTTGGTCGTGCCATCCTGATACCATTTGATCGAGACCTGTCCCGGTGCGTAGGACACGTTGCGCACCACCGAATAGGGCTTGAACCAATGGATGCGCTTGCCTTGCTCGCCCCAGAACGCATCCGGGTCCTCGACCGAGGCAGCATACATCGCCTGGTATTTCTCGCGATCGACCAGGGCGTTCTTCGACCACTCCGGCTTAACGCTATAGACCTTCTCCGCCATCGCCTTGTCTCCTCCGGCGCGGCCGGCCGAAACCCGCCGCGTTTCCTCTTGCTCTGGCATGAGTAGCCCAAAGGGTCGGGGCTTGAAAGGCGGACTTGGTCACACTTTGGTCTGGCCGCGCCCTACAAGCCGCCCATCTTGCGGATCAGCGCCCATTCCTGCGGCAGGACCGGCTGCACCGACAGCCGCGCCGCCGTGACCAACGCCATCTTGGCGAGCGCCGGCGTCGCCTTGATCTCGGCGAGGCTGACCGGGCGCGGCAGCGGCTCGAGCGCCTTGATGTCGACCATGCCGAACCGGCCGCTCTCGTCGCTCGGATCGGGATAATATTCCTTGATCACCTCGACATGGCCGACGATCTCCTTGCCCTCGTTCGAGTGGTAGAAGAAGCCGCGGTCGCCGATCTTCATCGCCATCATCTGCTGCTTGGCAAGGTGATTGCGCACGCCATCCCAATGCGTGCCCTTGGCGCCGGCCTCGACCTGATGCGCCCATGACCATTTGAAGGGCTCGGATTTGAACAGCCAGTATTTCATGCCCGCTTCTTTCATGTTTCCGCCCGCTGCGGCCGTTCCGTCAGCGTGGCGATTGCCTCGCGCACCTGCATGCGCCCGTCAAGGATCGCGGCGACGGTCGCCGACAGTGGCATCTCGACGCCGCGCGTTGCCGCCTTGGCGACCAGCGCCGGCGCGGTAAAGGCGCCCTCGGCGAGCTTGCCATGGCCAGCCTCGCCCAGCGGCTCGCCACGCCCGAGCGCCTGGCCGAAGGCAAAATTGCGCGATTGCGCACTCGCCGCCGACAGCATCAGGTCGCCGAGCCCGGACAGGCCCATCAGCGTCTCGGGCCGGGCGCCGAGAGCAGCGGCGAAACGGCGCATCTCGGCAAAGCCGCGCGTCACGGTCGCGGCGCGCGCGCTTTCGCCGAGCCCGGCGCCGGCGACAATGCCGGCGGCGATCGCCAGCACGTTCTTGGCGGCGCCGCCGATCTCGACGCCGCGCATGTCGGCGCTGTGATAGATGCGGAAGCCGGCCGAGCCGATCAGCGCCGCCAGTTCGGCGGCGAACGCCTCGTCGCCCGCCGCGAGCGTCACCGCCGTCGGCAGGCCGCGCCCGACATCGGCGGCAAAACTCGGCCCTGACAGGATTGCCGGCCGCGCGCTGGGCAGGACATCCGCGATGATCTCGCTGACGAAACGGCCGCTGCCCTGCTCGATGCCCTTGGCGGCGGCGATCAGCGCCAGCCCGGCGGGAGCGGTCGGCTCCAGCCGCGCGAGCACGCCGGCGAGCGCCTGCGTCGGCACGGCGGCGATCATCACCGGCAGCGCGGCGGCTGCGATCGCGCTCACCGGCTCCACGGTTTCGGGCAGAACGACACCCGGCAGCAGGCTCGCGTTTTCCCGCGTGCGGCGCAGCGCGGCGATGGCGGCCGCGTCACGGCCCCACAGCACGACATCATGCCCGGCGCGGCTGACCGCGACGGCGAGCGCCGTGCCCCAGGCGCCCGCGCCGAGAATGCCGATGGCCGCGTTCACGATCCGCTCAAGCCCACATACCTCACGCCAACCTGCCTCACGCCAACCCGCCTCACGCTTTTGCGCCGAGACGGCCGGAACCGAGCGCCGGCGCGGCATTGGCATCGAGCGGCCAGCGTGCGCGGGCCGCGAAATCGAACCCGTCCGTCAGGCCGAGCGCCAGCCTCTCCGCGCCGGCCCAGGCGATCATCGTGCCATTGTCGGTGCACAGCGCCGGCGGCGGCACGGCGAGCCTGAGCCCGGCCTCGCCGCTGAGCCGCATCAGCGCGCGCCGGATCGCCCGGTTGGCGCCGACGCCGCCGGCCACCACCAGCGCGGAAGGCGGCTCGAAACGCTCGCGAAACACGCGCAAGGCCGCCCGCACCCGGTCGATGATGACGTCGACCACCGCCGCCTGGAACGAGGCACACAGATCCGCGACATCGGTCGCCGTCAGCGGCGCGACGCTCTCGGCCGCCAGCCTGACCGCCGTCTTGAGGCCGGAGAGCGAGAAATCCGGCGCCGCTCGGCCAAGCAATGGGCGCGGCAGGTCGAAGCGTTCGGGATCGCCGCGCTCGGCCTCGATCTCGACGCGCGGCCCGCCCGGATAGGCAAGCCCGAGCATCTTGGCGACCTTGTCGAAGGCTTCACCCACCGCATCGTCGATCGTCGTGCCGAGCTTGACGTAATCGCCGACGCCCCGGACCGCGATGAGCTGGGTGTGGCCGCCGGAAACCAGCAGCAGCAGATAGGGGAAGGTCACGCCATCGGTCAGGCGCGGCGTCAGCGCATGGCCTTCGAGATGATTGACCGCGACGAACGGCTTGCCGGCGCCGAGCGCCAGCGCCTTGGCCATGGTCAGCCCGACCAGCACGCCGCCGACCAGGCCCGGACCGCCGGCGGCGGCGATGCCGTCAAGGTCGCTCATCTCGAGCGAGGCCTTGGCGAGGGCGCGCGCGACCAGCCGGTCGAGCACGTCGAGATGGGCGCGCGCCGCGATCTCCGGCACCACGCCGCCGAAGGCGGCATGTTCGGCGATCTGGCTCAGCACCTCGTCGGACAGGATTTCGCCGCGCCCGTCGCTATGGCGCCGCACCACGGCTGCGGCGGTCTCGTCGCAGGTCGTCTCGATTCCCAGAACCAGCATGCGTCCTTCTGTGCCCCGAAGCCCCGCGACGATAACGATGAAACCCGGCCGAGGCGCCATCGCGGCCGGGCGTGAAACGGCGGCCCCGCGCCATTTTGCGCTTGGCCACGAATTCCGCTAACCACCTATAGTCGGCCCGCGAACGAACGCCAACCAGGGAACACCCTTGTCCTCTCCAGCCTCTTCTCCTCTCGTCATCGGCTCGCGCGGCTCGCCGCTGGCGCTCTATCAGGCCGAGGCCGTGCGCGACGCGCTGATCGCCACGGCCGGCATCGCGCCGGAGGCGATCGCCATCGCGGCGATCCATACCAGCGGCGACCGCATCCAGGACCGCGCGCTGGCCGAAGCCGGCGGCAAGGGCCTGTTCACCAAGGAGATCGACGAGGCCCAGCTTGCCGGCCGGGTGCAGCTCGCCACCCATTCGGCCAAGGACCTGCCGACCGTGCTGCCGGACGGGCTGGTGATTGCCGGCTATCTGGCGCGCGAGGATGCGCGCGATGCCTTCCTGTCGCTGACGGCGCCCGATCTCGCCAGCCTGCCGGCCGGCAGCACCGTCGGCACCGCCTCGCTGCGCCGCCAGGCGATCATCGCCCGCGCCCGGCCCGATCTGAAGCTCACCCTCCTGCGCGGCAATGTCGGCACCAGGCTGACCAGGCTGCGCGAGGGCAGCGTCGACGCCACCATCCTGGCGGTCGCCGGCCTGAAGCGCCTCGGCCTGATGCAGCACGCCACATCCGTGCTGCCCCTCGAGCAGTTCGTGCCGGCGGTCGGGCAGGGCGCCATCGCCATGGTCGCGCATGCCGACGACGCCGCGAGCCAGGCGCTCGCCACCCGCATCGGCGACGCGGCCACCGGCATCGCGGTCAGCGCCGAGCGCGCCTTCCTGCATGTGCTGGACGGCTCGTGCCGCACGCCGATCGCCGCCTATGCCACGCTTGCCGGCGATCGTGTCACGCTGCGCGCGCTGGTGCTGCGCCCCGACGGCAGCGAGGCCTATGAGGATTGCCGCGAGGCCGACGCCTCGCAGGCCGAACAGCTTGGCCGCGACATGGGACTCGCCATCAAGGCGCGCCTGCCGGCCGGCTTCTTCCAGGCCTGAGCGTGGCGCGCGTGCTGTTGCTGCGGGCGCCGGACGATGCGCGCGCCAGCGCCGCCCGCATCGCCGCGCTCGGCCATGAGCCGGTCATCGCGCCGCTGGCGCGCGCCGAGGCGACCGGGCGACGCATCGCCGCACCCGAGGCCGCGCCGCTGATTGGCACGAGCCGGCGCGCCTTTTCCCTGCTGCACCGGCACGATCGCGCCCTGCTCGGCCACCTGCCGGTCTATGCGGTCGGCCCGGCCACGGCCGCGGCGGCGCGCGCGGCAGGTTTCGGCATCGTCACGGCGGCCGGCGGCGACGCGCGCGACCTCGCCCGCGTCATCATCGCCAGCCGCCCGCCTGGCGAGCGCCTGCTTTACCTTGCGGGCGAATTGCGCGGCACGCTGCTCGAGGACACGCTCGCCGCCGCCGGCTTCACGCTCACGGTCGCCGTCGCCTACCGCATCGTGCCGGCCGAGCATCTGCCGGACCATGCCATCGAGGCTCTGGCGCAGGGCCAGCTCGACCACATCCTGCATTATTCACCCGCTTCCGCCGCGCGCTTCGCCGCGCTTGCCCTGCATGCCGGCCTCGCCCGCGCGGCGGCACGGCCAAGCCATCTCTGCCTGTCGCAGGCCGTCGCCGACGCGCTCGCGCCGCTGGCGCCGATCCGCACAGCCATCGCCGCGGAGCCAAGCCAGGACGCCCTGCTGCGCTTGCTGGCATGCTGAGCCGGCGGCGCTGGCTGCCGCATTCGGTCTGGTCACGGCGCACCGATCCGTGGCAAAGAAGGCTGGGGCAAACGGGTCGAGGTGACGAATGAGCGGTCGCGATAACGAAGGCACGGCGGAGAAGGGCGGGCGTGGCCGCCGCAGGCCGCCAACCATCGACGCGACAGCCGAACGCCTTGCCGACGAGGCCATGACGCCGGAAACGCCCGTGCCCGAGACGTCAGCGCTTGAGTCATCAGCGCTCGAAACGCCGGCAACCGACACATCACCACCCGACACGCCTGCGCCGGACGGCGCTCCCACCGGCGAGCCCCCTCCCGCTCCGGCCGCCACGCCCGAGGCGCCGGAACAGGCCGCCGCCGCGTCGGTCGCCGAGCCGGACGCGCCACCCGTTTCGCTGCCCTCGCCGCAACGCGCCTCGCTGGCGCTGCCAGTCGGGCTCGCCGCCGTGATCGGCGCGCTCGTGGCATTTGGCGGCAGCATGCTGTTGCAGCACAGGCCGGGCAACGAGCAGCCCGTTGCATCGCTCACGGCAAGGCTCGGCGCGCTCGAAACAAAAGTCGCGGACCTCGATCCGACGCTCAAGACATTGGGCGAGCGGGTCGCCGCGGCCGAAACAGCCGCCAGCCGCCCTGCTGCCGCCGCAGGCGCCGCGCCAGATCTCGGCCCACTCGAACAGCGGCTCGGCGCGCTCGAAAGCACCGTGAAGCAGCTGCCGGCCGCAAGCGGGGCGGAAGGCGCCGCCGAAAAGCTCGCCAGCCTCGGCAGTGTGCAGCAGCAACAGGAAACCCGGCTGGCCGCCCTGCCGGACAAGCTCGCCAGCGTGGCCGCCAGCGAGGCCAGGGCGCAAACCCAAGCCGCCGCGCCGGCAACGCTGGCCGTGGCGCAGGCGCTCGGCCAGGCCTTGAACAGCGGGCGCCCCTACGCAACCGAACTGGCGGCGCTCGGACAACTCGGCGTGCCGGGCGAGACGCTGGCGCCGCTGCAAGGCTTTGCTGCCGCCGGCGCCCCGACCAACGCGGCGCTCGCCACCGAATTCGCCCGTCTCGCCGAAGGTTTTGCCGCACGCCAGCAGCCGGCCGCCGATCGCAGCCTGACCGAGCGCCTGCTCGCCAGTGCCGCGCATCTGGTGCGCATCAGGCCGGTGGGCACGCCGGCGGGCGACGACCTCGCCGCCGTCTCGGCCCGGATCGAAGCGTCGTTGCGGCGCGGCGACCTCGCCGCCATCGAGGCCGATGCCGGCAAGCTGCCGGCCGAGGCGCGCCAGCAGGCCAAGCCCGTGCTCGACAAGGCGCGGGCGCGCAACGCGGCGGCGACGGCGCTCGCCCGCATCGAACAGGGCGTTTTCACCGCCATCGCCAGCGGTCATTGAGGGCGCCGCCATGATCCGCATCCTGGTTTTCCTCGCCCTGATCCTCGCCGCCACGTTCGGGCTCGGCTGGCTCGCCGACCGGCCCGGCGACATCGTGCTCACCTGGCAGGGCCAGCGCATCGAATTCTCGCTGATGACGGCGCTGGCCGGCATTGTCCTCACCGGCATCGCGATGATCATCGCATGGAGCCTTCTGCGCGTGGCATTGCGCCTGCCGAGCATCGTGGCGCTCGCCGGCCGGGCGCGGCGTCAGGCCAAGGGTTTCGCGGCCGTCTCGCGCGGACTGATCGCGGTTGGCGCCGGTGACGCGCGCGGTGCACGGCGCAGCGCGGGCGAGGCCAAGCGCCTGCTCGGCGACGAGCCAATGTCGCTGCTGCTCGCGGCGCAAGCCGCCCAGCTTGCCGGCGACCGCCCGGCAGCGGAAGCCGCCTTCTCGCAGATGCTCGACCGCGACGAGACCCGCGTGCTCGGCCTGCGCGGCCTGTTCATCGAGGCGCGGCGCAAGGGCGACGATGCGGCGGCGCGCTTCTATGCCGATGAAGCGCACAAGCTTGCCCCCGGCGTCGCCTGGGTTGGCGAGGCCGCGCTCGACTACCGCTTGCGCGAGGGCGACTGGAACGGCGCGATCGCGCTGCTCGACCAGAACGTGTCGCGCCGCCTCACCGACAAGGCGACCGGCCGCCAGCAGCGCGCCGCCCTGATCGCCGCCTCGGCGCTGGCGGCGCGGGCGCATGATCCCGACCATGCCCTTGGCCTCGCCCAGAACGCACTCAAGCTCGACCCCGGCCTGGTGCCGGCCGCCGTGCTCGCGGCCCGCCGCCTGACCGAGAAGGGCGATAGCGGCAAGGCGGCGCGCATCCTCGAGGCGGCCTGGAAGCGCGGGCCCCATCCCGATCTCGCCGACAGCTATCTCGATGTCAGAGCGGGTGATTCGGCGCGCGACCGCCTCGCCCGCGCCCGCGCGCTGCTGAAGCTCGCCCCCCGCGACAGCGAGAGCCGGCTGACGGTCGCCCGCGCCGCGATCGACGCCCGCGAATTCGCGGCGGCGCGCGAGATTCTCCAGCCGCTGCTCGACGAGCCGACCGCGCGCACCTGCCTGCTGATGGCCGAACTGGAAGAGCATGATAGCGGCGCGGCCGGCAATGTGCGCCAGTGGCTCGCCCGCGCGAGCCGCGCGCGGCGCGACCGCGCCTGGCTGGCCGACGGCGTGGTGCAACAGGTCTGGGCGCCGTTCTCGCCGGTGAGCGGCGAGATCGCGGCCTTTGCCTGGCGCGAACCGCCACAAACGCCGCAGGACGGCGCCGTACTGGGCTTCGAGGCTGCCGCGCCGGCGCAGACCGCCGAAGCCGAGCCCTTGCTGCCGCTGCCGGCCTACCCCGCAGAGGCGCCCGCACCGGCCGAACCACCCGGCATGGCCAAGCAACCGAAGACGATCGATGTGCCCGAGCCGGCCGTCATGGCCAAAACCGTGGAAGCGCCGAAGCCGGCCGCGCCACCCGCGACGCCCGCCCCGCTCACGCCGCCGCTGCCCGATGACCCCGGCCCGCAGGCGCCTGAGGACGAGGCCGCGCCGCGGCCGTTCAAGCTGTTCACCTGAGTCGGCCCCTCCGGCCGGGCCGCCACTCTCGGCTGTGCCGGGCTTTTTTCGCCGCTCCGACCGGATTGGGTTGCTTCCCGGCCCGCTTGGCGCTATGAGGCGGCGCTTGGGGGCTTCACGGCTCCCGCTTGGCGCCGCAATAGCTCAGCTGGTAGAGCACCTCATTCGTAATGAGGGGGTCGGGAGTTCGAATCTCTCTTGCGGCACCATCTATCTTATTGAAATAGCTACGATAATTCTGCCGCTTCACGGCAGAGCCGCTACTGATTTCAACTTTGGTGACCACATGGTGACCACAGGAAAATGATATCGCAAGGCAGCCTGGGACAACGCATCTCGCTGCAGACATCCGCGATGCGACATTTCAGTGAACAAAGTCATGCCGTGGCGCGCGAGCTCGAGGGCACGCACGTACCGCTAAGCGAGCAGCTATCGCTTGATCGTCATACGGCGGCAAAAGCTTGTATTTCCGAAAAGGGGCCGACAGCAGACAAGCCGCTTTCGGTATCCGAAAAACGATAGCAAACGTTCAACCCAGAGAGGTTAAGGTGGCTGAATTGGCAGCATGCCCGTTCCGGGTTCGATGAGATTCGTGATCGCCGTCAACGTCCAGCTCATCGGTGACGGTAAGGCAGCGCCCACGGGGGATTTCGTCCTGACAGCCGAGGAGGTGAATCACGTGACACCTGCCCTGCCGGAGAACAGCATTCCGATGACGGCTCTGCGCAACCATATGCTCGCCGGACCAGCCGCGGCTATCCTTCATCCACGTCTGAGCGCAGACGATGCCGGGACACTCGCCAAGCGGCTACGCGCGGCGCTCGATCACGTGAAGGCCGCCAAGAACTGAGGGCACGCCATGAAACGGGGCCTTTTGCTGGCAGGAAGCATTCTCGCGATGGCCGCGGTCGCGGCCGCGCATGAGCCACGGGTTGCGCGGGCGGCCGACCCCGCCCCTCTCCAGATCGAGACGAAGATCCCGCTCGGCGCGGTCAAGGGCCGCATAGACCACATGGCTGTCGATGTGGCCGGGCAGCGCCTCTTTGTGGCCGAACTTGCCAACGGCAGCATCGGGATCGTCGATCTCAGGACCGCCGGGGTTTCGGGCCGTATCCGCGGCTTCAAGGAGCCGCAGGGAGTCGGCTATGTGGCTCCGACCGCGACGCTCTACGTGGCCAGCGCCGGCGATGGATCGGTGCGGCTGTTCCGGGGAACGAACCTCGATCAGGCGGGGCGCATCGAGCTTGGCGAGGATGCGGACAACATTCGGGTAGACCCCGCGAACAACCGGGTGTTCGTGGGCTATGGCGCGGGCGCGCTCGCGGTGATTGATGCGACGGAGAACCGCAAGATCGCCGACATTGCCCTGGACGGCCACCCCGAAGGCTTCCGTCTCGAGGGCGGCGGAAGCCGGATCTTCGTCAATGTTCCCGACGCGCATGCGATCGAGGTTGCCGACCGCCAACGCAATGGGGTGATGGCGCATTGGACCACTGGGCAAGCCCGGGAGAATTTCCCGATGGCGCTGGACGAGGCCTCGGGGCAGGTGCTCGTTGCGTTCCGCAAACCCGCGACGCTAGCGGCGTTTTCCATGCAGAACGGGGCGCAAGTCGCGAGCGCGCGGGCCTGCGGGGATGCCGATGACGTGTTCGTGGACACGAGGCGGCACCGGGTTTACGTGAGCTGCGGCGACGGTCATCTCGACATCTTCGTGCCGGAAAACGGCAACTTTCGCCGGATCGCCCACCTTCCGACTTCCCCCGGCGCGCGCACGTCGCTGTTCGTGCCCGCACTCGACCGCCTGTTCCTCGCCGTGCGGGCAGGCCACGGGGAACCGGCGGCGGTCTGGGTGTATCAGCCCACGCCTTGAGAGGCGGGGCGACGAGAGGGAGGAGGCCGTGACCGGCGTGGTCCATGACAACGAGGATCCAGGCCGAGCCGAAGCAAGCGCGGGAACGGGCGTGGGCCATTACGGCGCGCGACTGTCTCCGGACCTCAGGCGGGTTCTCGCCGCACGCTCCCTGCGCGCCTTCGGCGACGGCTATGTCGCGATCCTGCTGCCGATCCATCTTTCCCGTCTCGGCTACGATGCCCTCGCCGTCGGCCTGATCTCCACCGCGACTTTGTTGGGCTCTGCGCTTCTGACCCTGGCCGCCGGGTTGCTTTCTCACCGGATGGCACGGCGGCACGCCCTGCTCGGTGCGGCGCTCCTGATGGCTGCGACCGGGCTGGGCTTCGCCGGGATCGACAGCCTCTCGCCGCTGCTGGTGATCGCCTTCGTCGGAACGCTCAACCCGTCGGGAGGCGATGTGAGCGTCTTCCTGCCGCTTGAGCACACCGTCCTCTCGCACGTCGTCGCCGACGAGAACCGGACAGCGGTGTTCGCCCGCTACAGCGCCGTTGGTGCCATCTTCGGTGCATTGGGAGCGCTCTTCGTCGGCGTGGTGGACTGGCTCGCCCCGGTGCTTGCGCCGTCATCCACGATGAAGCTCCTCTTCGGGCTCTATGGAGCCATCGGACTGGTTACCTTCCTGCTGTACCGCAATCTGTCACCCCGCATCGAAGCTGGCGCTGACAGCCCCCCGGTGGCGCTCGGCCCGTCGCGCGGCATTGTCTATCGGCTGGCCGCGCTGTTCTCGGTCGATGCGTTCGGAGGAGGCCTGGTGATCAATTCCCTGCTGACCCTGTGGCTCGCGGCCCGCTTCGGACTCGCCCTGTCCGCCATCGGTGTGATCTTCTTCGTCACCAGCCTGTGTTCGGCAGCCTCCTACTTCGCAGCGGTGCCGCTGGCCCGGCGCTTCGGGCTGGTCAACACGATGGTGTTCACCCACCTGCCCTCCAGCATGTTCCTGATCATGACCGCGTTCGCGCCGACTGGCTGGGCTGCATTCGGGCTGCTGGTCTTGCGGGCGATGCTCTCCCAGATGGACGTGCCGACCCGGTCGTCCTACGTCATGGCCGTGGTGAAGCCGGAGGAGCGCCCCGCCGCCGCGAGCGTGACGGCGGTGCCGCGGAGCCTCGCCGCGGCGGTCGCACCGCTGCTGTCGGGCTGGCTGCTGACCGCATCGTCCTTCGGCTGGCCGCTGATCATTGCAGGGACCCTCAAGGCGGCCTACGACCTCGCCCTGCTGCGGCAATTCTCGGGCATCAAGCCTCCGGAGGAGCGTTGAGAACACCCGATGCCGTCATCGGCCGCAGCGCATGCAGGCCCCGTTCGATACTCTCCCCCGTTGAAAGCGAAATTCCATGCCACAAACCGACAAGACAAATCGCCAGCTAATACTGGCCGAACGCCCACACGGTGAGCCTAACGCGAATACGTTGAGGCTGGTGGAGCGCCCCATCCCTGTGCCCACAGCAGGGCAGATGCTGCTGCGCACTGAATACCTCTCACTTGATCCCTACATGCGAGGCCGGATGAGTGATGCGCCCTCTTATGCCGCCCCGGTTGAAATCGGTAGCGTGATGGTTGGCGGCACCGTTGCGCGGGTCATCACCTCAAATGTCGATGGCTTTGCGCCGGATGACTACGTTCTCAGCTTCAACGGCTGGCAGGACTATGCTGTTTCGGATGGCAAGGCGGTGACCAACCTTGGCCAGTCGCCAGAACATCCCTCCTGGGCGCTTGGCATACTGGGCATGCCCGGGTTTACCGCCTGGGCCGGCCTGAAGCAGATCGGCGCGCCCAAGCCCGGCGAGACAATCGCCGTAGCTGCGGCAACAGGTCCGGTCGGTGCCACCGTTGGGCAGATTGGCAAGCTCATGGCCTGCCGTGTGGTCGGTATTGCGGGCGGGCCCGACAAATGCGCCTATGCGGTGAACGAGTTGGGGTTTGATGCATGCATCGACCACAAGGCCTCCGACTTTGCCGAGCAGCTCGCCAAGACCAGCCCGGACGGCATCGATGTCTATTTCGAGAATGTCGGTGGCAAGGTGCTGGATGCTGTCATCCCGCTCCTGAACCCACATGCGCGTGTGCCGGTGTGCGGGCTGGTATCGCAATACAACGCCACTGAATTACGCGCGGGGCCGGACCGGACGAGCTGGTTGATGGGCCAGATCTTACGCAAGAAAATCCGGATGCAGGGCTTCATCATCTTTGATAGTTTCGGCCATCTTCACCCCGAATTCGTCAAGGAAATGGGTGACTGGGTCGAAAGCGGCAAGATCAAATATCGCGAAGAGATTATCGACGGCCTGGAAAACGCCCCGGCAGCTTTCATCGGCCTTCTCAAGGGCGAAAACTTCGGCAAGCGCGTGATCCGGGTTAGACAGAATTGACGAAAGCGCGTCGGAATCCTGATCGTGCCGACATCTCATGACCAGTTGCGTAGCGCCGCGAGGAAAATAGGCATCTGGTGGAAGCAATTTACGCGCTCTGATAGCGAGAGAAATGGGGCGCACAACGCCGATACGCCGCCTTCTTGGCGCGAGTTATAGAATGCCCCAAACGGGGCCGGGAACGGAACGGCTACTTTCGGCTAAAAACTTGGAGAAGCGGACTCCTGTCATTCGGGAGACGAAAAACGTCCCGGTGTTTTGTCAGCTAGAAAATCGATCGAGGCTGGCAGCTTGAACGTGCTGGAGACCCCGTAAAACAAAAGCCGGACGTGATCAGGGGACAGCGTCGATCTGAACAAGTGTCGGAATTAGTGCCTCGATGGACGTGTACAGATCGATCTCTGCGTCCGGCGTTTCGATGCTGACCACCAGTGCGTAGCGCGCTGTGCTGTCGAACCGACGTAGCGCGTCGCGCTCGCGCCACCATCCGCTAATGGGACGAACATAGAGCATGTTGCGCGATGCCAGCTCGACCGCAGCACCCTCCCATATATCCATGTGGAGCGATCCAGCCGAAATAGATTTCGGGCCGAAGAGCCAGCCATCGTCAGTGAAATTGATGGCCTTCGTGCCGTCTCCGGCCATTTCCGCATTATTGCGCTTGTGGAAATTGGCGGCAGTCTCCCGTGATCGCTTCAGGTCGAAGCGCAGGCCGAACGACTGATAACGGGCAGGATCGATTGCGCTGGCGAAGCTGGGGTTTGGCTCGACGAAATAGGAAAGCGTCACCTTCAGCCGAACTCTGGTGTTATCCAACTCCTCTAGGATATTCCGCGGCCACGGAAGCTCATAAACATGGGCCTCGTTGAAGCGGACCGAGCCGTCCTTCCGAAATGGCTGGATCGTATTCTGTGCGATCAGCGCCAGATCGTCGATCGCCGATGCCACTGCCCGACCTAGGTCGGGCACGCCATAGCCAAACCGACGAACGCAGTCGGTTTTGTCCTTCTTGCCAGCGCAGGCATCGATCGCGGCGAGCATCGGTGGCGTCCACCGGGCACTGTGAACCATCAAGGCCCGAACGGTCTCTGGCCAATAATCGGGATAGGCCGCGCCGATCTGGACTGCCATTCGCGCGGCTTGCGCAGTCGCCGCGCTGGTCGCCCAGAATGCGGTGAGGGGATTGGTATCGACCTGTCGCGAGGTCGTCAGAAGTGAAATCGAGTCTAGGCCGGCAATCGCTTCCACGCCTGATGGACTGATGGCGCGGTTGCCAGCCTCCAGCACCAGGTCAGGTTTGAACGGCGATTTGCTGGCGTGCCATAGTTTCGACGTCCGGCTGTACGGACTGGCTTCTCCAGCTGCCGCCGATGGAGACCAGTCGAGATAACCGGCGTCGGCGATCTCCGTTTTCTGCGTATAGCCGCCGATCGTCAGCGCATTCCAAGCCTGTGATGGGTCTTGTGCGGGGAAGGCGTCGGCTTCCGCGATGTCGGCGGCATTGGCGCTGTCCGGCACGTTGCCAGCGGCAAGCACAATCAAACGCTTGGGAGACGGATTCTCGGGATCGTTCAGCTCTGCGCCCGCTGCTGCCTGATCGATGGCCGCGCTCCATGCGCTTGCCTCCGCTCCGCTCCGGTTCTCGTTGGTAACGGCCATACAGAAGACGCGCGAACGATCGGGGTTCTGGATTTCCGCACGCGCTATCGCGCCATGCGTGATTGGGCCATAGGAATGAGGATCGTTCGGTGGAAATCCATTGGGCGGAAGAATCTTCACGGATTCGATTCTGTGGCCCAGGACGCGCGCCGCCTGGTCGGCGAGCGGCGCCACGAGATCGCCGTGAAGTGCAAGGCCAGCCATGCCGGTGCCGTGCCCTGATCCACTCTCATGATCGTCGCCGCCCCACGCCGGGTCAACGCTCATGAGGTCGGCAATAGAAAGTGCGGGCTCGATAAGGGGATGCGCCCTGTTCACACCGGTATCGAGCAGGCAGACAGCCGGCGTATCTCCCCCAGGCCAGGTTATCCGCTCCGCTAGGGCGTCGATAAAGGCAGGGACATCTTCCTTCACGTCCTGAGTGAAGACCGACGGGTTATCGCTGGCGCGACGAAGTTCGGCAATGCCACCAGTCGCAAACAACAGTAGCTCGATCGCGCTGACCCGCCCGAACACCGGAACCACGATCGTTTCCGGAAATTTCAGAAAGGTATCGGCTCCGCCGACCTGCATGCCCAAGGTATCGGCCGCTAATAGAACGCGATCCACGCGGTCACTGAAGCACCACAGCGCCCACCAAATCTGCACCTGTGAATCGGTAGGGAGGGCGTCCTGATCGTCGCGCCAGAAAGTGCGGAGTCTCGCCTCTCTAATATGCTCAATCGGTTCGACGCGGGTTGCGCCTGGGGGCGTCCCCTTTTTCGATTTGATCTCTCCCTCGGCATAGTCCGCAATGACAGCCTTTAGGGTCTCGCGAGCGTCGTCTGGAACGAACAGCGCTACCCTGCGCATCCCTTCCTCGGACACGACCTCTGCGCTTTGCCTCGTCTTTTCGCTTCTTCTTTCGAGAATCTGCGCCCCTGCCTGTGAGTTGAGTTCGACTTCGAGAAAGACTCCGCCGATAGGTTCAAGGTCGGCTATCCCGTGAAGGGACGTCTGCGACGCATCCGCGCGATCGAACGCGGTGCGCAGTTCTGCCGCCAACCTTTGCCCGTGGTCGCCACGGATCCGCTGAAGCGGGCTTTGCCGCCCATTGTTGCCCGGCGACTTGTATTCGCCGCGTTGGACGAGCGCTGAGATGTCGAGATGGGGTCGGTCGTGTTCGCTCACAGACTAGCGAGCCGTCGTAAAAGCAGCCCGCATCGCCTGGCGCTCGGATAATTTCGCTGTCAGCTCCTGCGTGGTGATCTGATCGCATTGCTGAAGGATAGCGTTCTTGACCGCTTCGTTCGCCGCTCGTGCCACCTCAGCCTGACTGAGCCCGCGAGCGGCCTTTTCAACAGCCCCCCAATTGAGCCGGGGATACTTCATCGGGCGTAGATTAGATTTAACGACAGCCTTGACCTGCTCCGCCGTTGGCAACTCGAATTCCAGGACCTCGTCGAAACGGCGCAACAGCGCACGATCCAGCAGCTCTGGATGATTGGTCGCGGCGATGATGGCGCTGTCAGTCGCGCTCTTCTCTTCCATAAATTGAAGGAAGCTGTTGAGCACGCGGCGCATTTCGGCGACATCATTCGAGGCGCTGCGATGACCTCCAACGGCATCGAACTCGTCGAATAGATACACCGCGCGACGGCGAAGCGTCTCGTCAAAGACAAGCCGCAACTTCGCTGCGGTCTCGCCCATGAAGCGGGTAATGAGGGTATCAAGGCGAATGACGTAAAGCGGTAGCTTCAATTCGCCAGCCACCGCTTCGGCGGTCATGGTCTTGCCTGACCCGGGAGGGCCAACGAACAGGAATCGATGGCTCGGAGCTTTCCCATGCTCGCGAAGCCAGTCGCGCTTGCGCTGCTGAAGCAGGAGATTGTTCAGCCGGTCAGCAATCGGGGCGGAAAGGACAACATCCGCAAGGGTGATAGCGGCCTGCCGTAGTTCGAGCAAACCTTCCAGATCGCCACGAGGGCGCGAGAAGGCTATAGGGACGCTGGGTCGAACGCCCCGTGCTGCCCGAGATGCATCGACCGCTGCGCGGATTTCGGTAGCAGTGTCACGGCGTCCTTGGCGTGCTTCCGATGCCGCGACCTGCAACGCGATGGAGAAGAATTGCTCCTCGTCGCCCTCGGCCCGGCTGCGAAGCATCGCAACAATCTGTTTTGCGTTAGACACTGACTTTGCTCAATATATTCTTTTCACGGTTTTCCCTTCAGAATCATATGCGCAGACGTGGTCCATGTCACCCAAAGGATATCGAGATTACCATATCCACCGCCATCCGGCGGGCTATGTTGCGCTTCAAGGCAACAGGCCGCCCGAAGGTTATGTCGGCGCCGCCATGGTCGAGGACGATGGCGCCAATTGAGGACATGGAGGCTTGTGCAAGCAAGCTCGGCACCGCAAGGCTGCCCATCAGTGATGGGTACTCCGTGGGCATGTGCGGCGCAATTGGGCTGTTACGGCATCTCCAACACCATGCGACTAATGACCAGTGGGATGCAAAAGCGATTTCTGGCTGCGCAAGCGGTTAGCTCTGGTCTGTTCGATGGGCCATCCCGTATGTCCTGTACACGGGCGGAAACTGACTTCGGTCAGATGCTTTCAAAACGTCCGCCTTCGAGTCGAACTCATCAGAACGCAGCCGTTCCGTTTAGCGACCCCATCTTGGTCGTTTAGTTCGGTTTCGGCGTTTCATGAAAGCAGACCTCATCGGTAAATACGCAGAAGACCTCTTTGTGCCCGAAGCAGACTTTGAGAGTGATCGGCAACGGTCTGCACGGAGGTGCTGGACTTGTGATAATCATCTTTGGTCAGTCAGAGCCGGGGAAACCAGCTTTTGGGCTCCACACGCCGTCCTTTAGGAGAGTCACACGACAATAGCCGTGATTTGGCAGGAGGACGGCTTGTTGTGGTGCGCCGCTGATACACGCTTGGCTGTTGGCAACGACAACAAGACGACCAGCGACATAGCGGTAAAGATATATTCGATTCCGGTTTCCACCAGCGCCTTTGATCCCAACTGCGCCCCAAATTTTGTCGGCCTCAAACGCCGTCAGCCGCACTATTGGACACAATATGGCTTCGTTCAACGGCAATTCGTTGGCCTCATGTATGTAGGAAGCAAGACGACGTAATCGCGTTGCAAAGGAGTGGCGGCTTTCAGGGGTGCGTCATCTCGGTCTGGTGGCCGAGATTGGGGCGCAAAGCCGCGGGCGTGCGCGCGGTGATACGTCGGGATTCGATGCGGAGAGCCTGAAGCGCGACATTCTGATAAGATATTGATATATATGGATTTTATTGACACTCTGCTGCGTTTGCGCTAGAGTGAGCGTGTCGGCCGCATTGCGCGGCAAAATCGCCGCCGACACCCCTCCCCTCAAACGCAGATGTGACGTCAACGTGAGTGCTGTCAGCGCTCGCGCGCAGCGTCATGTCAAGGAGACGCTCATGCTCAAACGACAGGCAAAGACTATTTCTCCGGCAACCCTACAGCGTATGCTGCTCTATGCCGAGCACACGCGCTCTCCGATCCGCGACAAGGTGATTGTCTTGCTCTCGGTCAAAGCGGGCTTGCGCGCCTGCGAGATCGCCGCGCTCGACTGGTCGATGGTCACCAACGCGGAAGGTCGCATCGGCGACCATATCGAGGTGCGCGACACCATCGCCAAGATGCAATCCGGCCGTCGTATCCCGATGCATCCCGAACTCAAGCAGGCGCTCCGGCAGTTGCTGCGCGAGACGAAGTTCGATGGATATCCATCGGGGCCGGTGATCGCCTCACGCCGCCGTGGCCATCTGCGGCCCAACAGTGTGGTGAACTGGTTCGTCACGATGTTCGATACCATCGGCGCCAACGGCTGTTCATCACATTCCGGCCGGCGCACCTTCATCACCAATGGCGCGCGCGCCATCCATAAGGTCGGCGGTAGCCTACGCGACGTGCAGCTTCTCGCCGGCCACCGCTCGATCGAGACCACACAAGGCTATATCGACGGCAACACCCAGGGCCAGCGCAAGCTGATCAACTTGCTCTAGGGGCGTTCGCTCGCACGCGAGCCGCCTCCCCTTCTTCTCCTCCCTTCATCATCTGATATTGCATGGAGCATTTCTGATGCGTCCAATCGACGACTCACGTCCGAACGTCAGCGTGGCGCAGCGCACCGCCTGCATCCGCGCCCTCAATGACCAACTGCGCTGTGCCCATCGTGGTGGCATCGTCATGCTGTCGGCCGGCATCGCCGGAGCCGGCGCTGCCTTTGCCACCAAGGCCTTGCTGACCATCAGCCAGTTCACCGCCTTCGATGCCGGCAACGACCCGTATGGCGAGCATGACTTCGGCCGCGTGTCGGTCGACGGGCAGTCGGTCTTGTTCAAGATCGACGCTTACGACCGCTCGCTGCGGCTCCATTCGCCCGATGCCGCCGATCCGCTCGTCACCCGTCGGGTGATGACCGTCATGCTGGCAGAGGAATACTGAGATGCTGCAGCGTCCTCTCGCCCGCCCGCTGCGACAAGGCGACCTCGATGGTCTGTGCGGCGTCTACGCGATCGTCAACGCGTTCTGCGCCCTATGCCCTGAGCTCGACGACGATCTCGTCCAGATCATGTTTGCCGAGCTGATCAAGAAGCTCAAGGCGGCGAACGCCGCCTCGGCCACCGAAGCCATCTATGACGGCATCGATTTTGAGACGCTGCTCAAAATCGCCAAACCGATGGCGCCATGGCTCACCCGCATGACCAACTGCGCTGTGCCCATCGTGGTGGCATCGTCATGCTGTCGGCCGGCAGTTTCTGACGATGCAGTCCTTCTGGGACTGGCTGCAGCACACGGTGACGCCACAATCGGTGATCATCGCCTCAACGCTCGGCGTCTATAATCACTGGACCGTCGTCACCGGCGTCAGCGCCCGCACCTTGCGCTTGCATGACAGCACCGAACTGCAACTGCTGTCGCGCAAACGCTGCACGTTGCGCTTGTCGTTCGACCGCCACATCCTCGATCCAAACGAGATCATCGTGCTGCGCCGAATGTCATAGTGTATTTTCGTCAAAACACACTGACAGCGCAGCGCGCATTACGATCCGCGCGCTGCGCCGGCAAAATCGACCAACAGCGCGACTTGCTTCTGCGCTGTCGTCACGACGTCGAGCGGCTGATCACGCAACGCTAGCGTGATCGCGCTGATCGTGCGCGCAACGTCGGTCTGCTCATCTTCAAAGAAATCTGACAACCGGCACCCGAGCACACGTGTGAGCGCGAGCAGCGTCGTCAGCGAGGCAAAGGTCACGCCACGCTCGATGCTCGAAATCGCAAACACGCTTTTGCCGATCCGATGCGCCAGCTCTTCCTGACTCAGCCGCTGCGCCTTCCGAAACGCTTGCACCTTCGCTCCGACTGCACGCTGCACGCGCCGCACGTCGTCGGCGTGCCCATCATCTTGTTCTGCTGCTTGCTTTTGCATGCCCGGAGCGTCGCGGCGAATGCAGTAAGCAGCCACAAGATATCAATACGGATTTAGCCCTTGATGAGGATTAAATCCACATTTAAACTATAGATTGCCACTCTTGCGATCCGCCCAACCCGTAGCAACACCTTGTGTGACCTCTCATGACAAACGAACCGATTCTTCACGTCTCCTGCCCATATTGCAAAGAGACCATCATCGCCGGCGCCCGCAAATGCCGGCATTGCATGAGCGAAATCCCCGGCGGCGCAACCGCCGAGCCGATCGCGACCACGGCTGCCCTTCCCGCGCCTCTCGCCAATCCCGCCTATCGACCTGAGAACAACCTCGACCGGCCCAAAGGCTTCCAGCTTTTCCTCGCCTGCACGGCGATGGCACTCCGGAAATATTTCGTCTTCAGCGGCCGCGCATCGCGATCCGAGTTCTGGCTGTTTTTCCTCGCCTTTATAATTGCCGCGGCAATTGCCGCCGTGATCGACATCGTGCTTTTTCCGGAAATGCGGACCGGCTGGGCCAGTGGAATCGTGACGTGGAGTACGGCTATTCCGTTCATGTCGATCAGTTATCGGCGCCTTCACGATCAGGGGCGGAGTGGCGCGTGGTATTGGCTCTGCGCGACGATCGTCGGCGCTATCCCCGTGATCTATTGGTTTACGAGGCCGAGTGACGCGGGCGCCAATCGCTTCGGCGCTCCCCCAACGCTTTGAACTGGAAGGGGCGTCTTGCCCCTTCTCAGCGTTCGCCTCTGCGCGAGCTCATCCCATCCGCCCCCCAGCATCAATAGCAGTAGCGCCGCGCGTCGCTGGCACGGGTCAGCGCGTCCATACCGGAGAGAACCATGAAATACGTGCTTATCGCCGTCGGGCTCCTGCTAGCCACTCTCGTGGTTGCGTTTGGCGATTCGAACAGCTGCTCATCCGTCGCCGAGCAGATCGTCGACGACATGCAGGGCCGGCTTGCGCGCGAGCGCGCCGAGATCC
>ERZ778018.109-NODE-109-length-168377-cov-24.534963_pt1 | contig 168377 bp, 153 predicted proteins | sample MGYA00375748_ERZ778018 | MGnify/ENA primary metagenome ERZ778018 (study PRJEB29350, sample SAMN05509839) | bioreactor metagenome | biome: bioreactor; material: wastewater | place: South Africa: University of Cape Town | collected 2014-04-22 ... | reverse complement strand
CAAAGACCAAGCATGCACTAACATTCAACATGGATCACCCGATGGGGGCCGGCCAGTCGGCAGGACTGAATGGAGCGCGCTCATCACGCGCACGCATCTCGGTGCGCGCACGCAGCCGCTTCACCCCCTTGTAGTCACCGACAGCGACACCACTGCTTTCGATGTACTCGATGATCGCCTTGAGCTGAGTCAGATGCCGATTCAGGGTCGTGCCCTGTCGCCCGACTTTTTCCGGCGGCAGGGTTTTCGCTTCATCGAGCAATTCCTGCAGAGGACGGTCAAAGTCTTTCGGATTTTTTCCATAGGTCTTGGGAAGATTGAGCAGCAGCGTTCGATAATCGGCGACGCGAGCCTGATTGACCAGGGCGACGTCATCGGCGCCCAGCATCTTCACAAAGAGCTGGGCCACGGCACGGACCTGATCCTGGGTTTTCTGGCGCCACTCCTTCAGTTTCGCTTTCTCTGTGATCAGCCGGTCGGCCAGTTCGAGGACGGAAACCGGCTCCTTCGCTACGCTTGGCTCTGTTTCAGCTGGTGCAGGAGGAGGCGATAACCGTTCCCCGGAGGCAGGCTGCACAGCCGCTTTCGAAGCTCCGACACCATCCTTATAACTGGCTTTGAGAGCTACATATTGCTGTGCTTCTCCGGCTAAAACCTGCTCAACCAGCCGATCATCCTCGTCATATCGGCCGGACCAGCGATGATCGACCGCCATTAGCGCGGCCGCCTGTCCGCGATGCAGAAGCCTCTCCGCCTCAGCGAGGTCTCCCGATGATTGCGATGCGCCGCAATCCTCAAGCATCCGGATGATTTTTGCCCGCGGCGTTGTCCGATGCTGTTGGCGTAGCGAGCCGATCGTTTTGTCGATCTCGTCAAAATCCTCAACGCTCAGCCCGCTTCCAAGAATTGCAGCATGGTCGTTCGCGTCGACCGTCGCATGGTCGCCGCGTGCCGCTTTCAACCGGAGCGCCCATCCCGTTACGAGATCGAAACGACGGCCGTCGTCGGGTTCGATGCCGTCTGCCAATTCGATCGCAGCGATTCTGTTCAACTTTTGCAAATGATCGCTGACGGTGGTCGCGAGCAGTGATCTGACCTGCGCCTTGGACAACATGTTGCAGGACTCTTGGCTGAGGATTTGCTCGCTGGTGAGCGTGAGGCGGGCGGCGATCATGCGGGCCGTCGCCGGCTCGCGCGTCCGCAGACTGGCGGCAATTGGTTGACGAACTCTCTCACCGGAACTTTTCGTCACCCGACGGCGCCACCAGTAGGTGTCGCCCCGCCGAAACACATGCTGGATCGCACGCACTGTGCACACTCCTGTGTTACAGGCGTGTGCTACACTTGCCTCGAGGTGGTCCGGATTGACCGATCCACCTCGGTTGATTTCAATGAGTTAGCCGGACATTTGGCTGGGGCGGGAGGATTCGAACCTCCGCATGGGGGAATCAAAATCCCCTGCCTTACCACTTGGCGACGCCCCAACGATTGCAGGCCGCCCCCCCGAGTCGGAAGGCTGATCACGTTTGCTCTCGGTATGGCTGGAGAGCAATTTCCTGCCCGCGCTGTCTATAGGCCCCGCGTCATGGTTTCAACTGTCAAAGCGGGCTTTGAGTCCAAAATTGTGCTGAAATATCAGCAAAATAAGCAACTTAGCCAGGTATCGGTGCAAAATCGCCTGGATCTGGAACATCTCGCCTCTGATCGGAAAGAAGGCTGCCTTGGCGACAGCCTTCTCCAGAGCACCGGGTGGCGCCAGTTGTGAATCGGCAGGCTGGGCGTCTTAATCCCAGTTTAGCGCGCCGCCATTCTGGTATTCGATCACGCGCGTCTCGAAGAAGTTCTTCTCCTTCTTCAGGTCCATCGCTTCCGACATCCACGGGAACGGATTCTCGGTTTCCGCGAAAATCGGTGCGATGCCGATCTGCGCGCAGCGGCGGTTGGCGATGAAGTGCATGTACTGTTCGCACAGCGCCGCGTTGAGACCGAGGAAGCCGCGGGGCATGGTGTCCCGGCCATAAGCGGCTTCGAGCCCGGCAGCTTGCCGGATCATGCTGCGCACCTCGTCCTGAAACGTCTTGGTCCACAGATGCGGGTTCTCCAGCTTGATCTGGTTGATGACGTCGATGCCGAAGTTCAGGTGAATCGACTCGTCGCGCAGGATGTATTGATACTGCTCGGCGATGCCGACCATCTTGTTGCGGCGGCCGAGCGAGAGGATTTGCGCGAAGCCGGTGTAGAACCACATGCCCTCGAACACGACATAGAAGGCGACGAGGTCGCGCAGGAACGATTGATCGGCTTCCTGCGTGCCCGTCTTGAAGTCCGGATCGTCAAGATTTCGGGTGTGCTTGAGCGCCCACGCCGCCTTGTCGGTGATCGAGGGTACCTCGCGGTACATGTTGAACAGCTCGCCTTCATCGAGACCGAGGCTCTCCACAATGTACTGGAAGGTATGGGTGTGCACCGCTTCCTCGAACGCCTGCCGCAACAGGTATTGCCGGCATTCGGGGTTGGTGAGATGGCGATAGATCGCCAGCACGATGTTGTTGGCGACAAGGCTTTCGGAGGCTGCGAAGAAGCCGAGGTTTCGCTTGATGGCGCGACGCTCGTCGTCGGTGAGGCCGTCGCGCGATTTCCACAGTGCGATGTCCGCCTGCATCGAGACTTCGGTCGGCATCCAGTGGTTGTTGCAGCCGGAGAGATATTTCTCCCATGCCCATTTGTATTTCAGCGGCAGCAACTGGTTGACGTCCGCACGGCAGTTGATCATCCGCTTTTCGTCGACGGACACGCGGCCACCGGTGCGGTCGATCTCACCCAGGCCTGTCTGCTCGGCCGACGACGTCGGTGCGGTGTTGAAGATCGTGGCCGGTGTTGGCTTTGCGGATGTGGATGGTTCGGACCAGTCGAGCATGATGTTTCCTGTCTTTCCGATGTCGTCCCCGCGCAGGCGGGGACCCAGTGCTTTGGAGACATCGTTGGCAAAATGTCGCGTAATGAGCCGCCCTGGATCGGCTCCACATTAAAGTGTGGGTCCCCGCCTGCGCGGGGACGACACAAGTCTACTGGCACGCCTCGCAATCGGGATTGTCGATCGAGCAGGCCTTGACGCCGGTGAGATCGGGCGCCGTGTCATTCGGAACGACGATCGGCGCATGCTGCTGAGCGGACGGAATCGAAGCCGAAACCGCGTTCAGTTTGCCATCGGTCCCCTTCAGCGTCGATTTCTCGACGTGCGTCGCGCTGCGCGAACGCAGGTAGTAAGTGGTCTTGAGACCGAGCTGCCACGCAAGGCGATAGAGCTGGTCGAGCTTCTTGCCCGACGGATTGGCGATGTAGAGATTGAGCGACTGCGCCTGGTCGATCCATTTCTGCCGCCGCGTGGCGGATTCGATCAGCCATGACGCGTCGATCTCGAATGCGGTCGCATAGAGCGCCTTGAGGTCGTCCGGTACGCGGTCGATCTGGCCGACGCTGCCGTCGAAATATTTCAGGTCCGACACCATCACCTCGTCCCACAACCTGCGCGCTTTCAGGTCTCGCACGAGATGTTCGTTCACCACGGTGAAGTCGCCCGACATGTTCGATTTCACGAACAGGTTCTGGTAGGACGGCTCGATCGACTGTGCCACGCCGCAGATGTTGGAGATCGTCGCCGTCGGCGCGATCGCCATCACGTTGGAGTTGCGCATCCCGCCCTTGCGTACGCGCTCGCGCAGGCTGGACCAGTCGAGCGTCATAGACGCATTGAGTGCTGCGCCATCGCGGGATTTCGAGAGAATGGCAATGGAGTCGATGGGCAGGATGCCCTGCGACCACAGCGAGCCGTCAAACGACGGATAGCGGCCGCGCTCAATGGCGAGATCGGCGGACGCGGAGATCGCGTGATAGCTGATGATTTCCATGCTCTCGTCTGCGAAAGCGACGGCGGCATCGGAGGCAATCGGAATCCGCTGGACATGCAGCGCGTCCTGAAAGCCCATCAGTCCCATGCCGACAGGGCGGTGCTTCAGGTTGGAACGCCGCGCTTCGGGAATGGTGTAGAAATTGATGTCGATGACGTTGTCGAGCATCCGCACGGCGGTCGTAATGGTGCGCTTCAGCTTGTCCTGATCGAGCCCATCTCGCGTGATGTGGTTGAGAAGGTTGATCGAGCCGAGGTTGCAGACTGCGACCTCATCCATCGAGGTGTTGAGTGTGATCTCGGTGCACAGATTCGAGGAATGCACTACGCCGACATGCTGTTGCGGCGAGCGCAGGTTGCACGGGTCCTTGAAGGTGATCCACGGATGGCCGGTCTCGAACAGCATGGTCAGCATGCGCCGCCACAAATCGGTGGCGCGAACCTGCTTGAAGACGCGCATCTCACCGCGCGCGGCCTTCGCCTCGTAGTTCTCATAAGCGGCCTTGAAAGTTGGGCCATAAAGGTCGTGCAGGTCCGGCGTCTCGTTCGGCGAGAACAGCGTCCATTCGGCGTCTTGCTCGACGCGCTGCATGAACAGGTCCGGCACCCAGTTCGCGGTGTTCATGTCGTGGGTGCGGCGGCGGTCGTCGCCGGTGTTCTTGCGCAGGTCGAGGAATTCCTCGATGTCGATGTGCCAGGTCTCGAGATAGGCGCAGACCGCGCCCTTGCGCTTGCCGCCCTGATTGACGGCGATGGCGGTGTCGTTGGCGACTTTCAGGAACGGCACCACGCCTTGGCTTTCGCCATTGGTGCCCTTGATGTGAGCGCCGAGGCCGCGCACCGGCGTCCAGTCATTGCCGAGGCCGCCGGAATATTTCGCTAGCAGCGCGTTGTCCTTCACTGCCTTGAAGATGCCGTCGAGATCGTCGGCGACGGTGGTGAGGAAACAGGAAGAGAGTTGCGGCCGCAGCGTGCCGGAATTGAACAGCGTCGGCGTCGAGGCCATGAAGTCGAACGACGACAGCAGATTGTAGAACTCAATCGCGCGCGCCTCGCGGTCGATCTCGCGCACCGCAAGTCCCATCGCGACGCGCATGAAAAACGCTTGCGGCAGTTCGATGCGCGCGCCGTGCACATGCAGGAAATAGCGGTCATAAAGGGTCTGCAAGCCGAGAAACTGGAATTGCAGATCGCGCTCCGGCTTCAGCGCGCTGGCGAGGCGGGCGAGATCGTAGCGGCCCAATTCGGGGTCGAGCAGTTCGGCTTCGATGCCGGTCTTGATGCAGGCGGGGAAATATTCCGCATAGCGCGTGGCCATATCGGCTTGCGAGGCGTTGCTCGGCGTGCCGTGCACATAGCTCAGAACCTCGCTGCGCAGCTTGTCGAGCAACAGGCGGGCGCTGACATAGGCGTAGTTCGGCTCCTGTTCGACCAGCGTGCGCGCCGCCATGATGGAGGCGAGCGCCAGTTCATCCTGGCTGATACCATCATAAAGGTTGCGGCGGGCCTCGACGAGCACCGGTGCGGGATCGACGGCATCCAAACCCTCGCAGGCCTCGCGGATGATGAGTTCGAAACGTTCGAGGTCGAGCGGCGCGCGGGCGCCGTTCGCGAGCGTCATCTGCAGCGCAGGCTCGTTCGATGAAACGGTTGTCGCGGCCTTGTCAGCGGCGCGCTCGCGGGCGCGTTCCTCGCGATAGAGCACATAGGCGCGCGCGACCTTGTGATGTTCGCTACGCATCAGAGCAAGTTCGACCTGGTCCTGCACATCCTCAATGTGGAAGGTGCGGCCATCGCCAAGACGGCGGGTGAGGGCGGCAACGACCTCATGGGTGAGTTGCTCGACCACCTCATGCACGCGACGCGATGCGGCCGCGGTGTGTCCCTCCACCGCAAGAAACGCCTTGGTCATTGCGATCGAAATCTTCGACGGGTCAAAGCGCGACACCGTGCCGTTGCGTCGTATGATCTGCATGGCCGGTTCGCTCGGCGACGAAGCCAGCGAATCGAGACTCAATTGGATGAGCGGTGCTTTTTCAGTTTTGGCAGTTTGCAGGTTCAGCGACATCGACAGGCCCCGTGATGCGGATTGCGGAAGGCGGGGAGTCGAGGCGCTTGAGCGCTCGGCAAAATGCCGATTGCTGGCGGCCGCCGGACACCCCGTCCGTGGACGATTTTTCGGTGTCGCGGCAGGTCTCCTGGCTTGCAGGTCGTTGCGGCTTCTTTGTCTTCCCGGCCAAGGCCAGTGACGTAATGGCGAAGCAGCTCGCTGCTGACAGTTGCGGGGGCAGCGCCGGATTTCCGCATCGGGTGCGGTTCACCGGCTTCCCTCTTAGCCACTAGATTTTGAGGTCTTGTGGAACCGTGACATCTATATGTGGTGATTTTTGGTCGAAAGAGTCAAGGGATGTTTAAAATGGTCCCCGCTATCCCCGAAGCCGGGTTGAGGCTGGGCAAAAACCTCAAGTCTTTCAGAGGCAGCCAGAGTGTGGCGATTCTGGTTCCGGGGCCAAGGCCATCCGGCGACGATGGCTTGTTCCATCCAAACGCCGAATCAGCCCGCGCTTTACGGATGGAGAGGGTCTCATTAGATAGAGCCTTCGACAGGCGAGCCCCGCGATGAATGATTTTGTTCGACCGATCCTCAATCCGCCCGGTGGGCAGAAGAAGGTTCTGCTGCATTCGTGCTGCGCGCCGTGTTCGGGCGAGGTGATGGAGGCGATGCTGGCCTCAGGCGTCGACTACACCATCTTCTTCTACAATCCGAACATTCATCCCGAGCGCGAGTATCTGTTGCGCAAGGACGAGAACGTGCGTTTCGCCGACAAGCACGGGGTCGGCTTCATCGATGCGGATTACGACAAGGACAACTGGTTCGCGCGCGCCAAAGGCATGGAGTGGGAACCGGAGCGCGGCGCGCGCTGCACCATGTGCTTCGACATGCGTTTCGAGCGCACCGCGCTGTATGCGCATGAGCACGGCTTTCCGGTGATCACCAGTTCGCTCGGCATCTCGCGCTGGAAGAACATGGCGCAGATCAACGATTGCGGAAAACGCGCCGCGGCGAAATACGACGGACTCGAATACTGGGATTACAACTGGCGCAAGGGCGGCGGTTCCGCACGGATGATCGAGATCAGCAAGCGCGAGGAATTCTACCAGCAGGAATATTGCGGCTGCGTCTATTCGCTGCGTGACACCAATGCCCACCGCCGGGCCTGCGGACGGGAGCCGATCGAGCTTGGTGTGCAGTATTACGGCCGTGCCCCCACGGAGAAGGATGGGCCGGGCTGAGTGCGACACAAAGACCGTATTTTGAGGTGGCTCAAAGAGCGCCCAACGGCGCCCGGTAGACTTGTGGGATCGACCATAAGGAGCTTCCATGCTGACTGGCCAGATCATGACGCAGAACGTCATCACCGTTTCGCCCGAAACGACGGTGGCTGTTGCCGCCAAGACCATGCTTGATCATCACATCAGCGGCTTGCCGGTGATCGAAAACGGCAAGCTGGTTGGCATCGTCACCGAAGGCGATTTCCTGCGCCGTACCGAGATCGGCACCGAGCGTAAGCGACCGAACTGGCTGCAATTCATTCTCGGCAGCGGCAGTGAAGCTGCGGATTACGTTCAGGCGCATGGGCGCAAGGTTGCGGACGTGATGACACGCGATCTGCGGACGGTGAGCGAGGACACCCCGCTACAGGACCTCGTGGCGACAATGGAAACTCACCATGTCAAGCGTCTTCCGGTGATGCGGGATGGGCAACTGATCGGCATCGTCACCCGTGCCAACCTGCTGCGAGCGATCTCAACGCTGGCGCGTGATGTCACCGGTCCCGCCGCCAGCGACGAAGACATTCGGGCGCGGCTGATCGTCAAGCTGATGGAGGCGGATTGGCGGCCCAATGGGCTTCAGGTCGCGGTGCGCGACGGTGTCGCCCATCTGCACGGCATCATCATTGACGAGCGGGCGCGGCAGGCGACCATTGTCGCGGCGGAAACCACGCCTGGCGTCACGGCGGTGCGCGATCATCTGGTCCTTATTCATAACTGGCCCAATGTCTACACATTGTCGCCGGAGGATCAGGCCGCGCGCGACCGCGCCGGATGACAGGCGCGGAGCGCGATCGGTGTTCCTTCCGCCGTAAAGCCAATACGACCGTCAGTGCTGCCGCCAGCAGGAATATTGCGGCTGCGTCTATTCGCTGCGTGACACCAATGCCCACCGCCGGGCTTGCGGGCGGGGGCCGATCGAGCTTGGGGTGAAGTTCTATGGGCAGAATTCCACCGAGGGCGAGCGATAATCCCACCCTTCGTACGTTGACTGATTTTTTCTCCGCGCCATATTTCAATCCGTCGAGGTCTTCGTCATCGTGTTGATGCGAAGCTAAGAGGGAAGCCGGTGAAGCGTTGATGCGCTCAATCTGGCGCTGCCCCCGCAACTGTGAGCGGCGAGCCTGCATCTATTCGTGTCACTGAAGCGCACGCTTTGGGAAGACGGATGTGGGCCGCGACCCGCAAGCCAGGAGACCTGCCGCGACGAGATGTTTCCACGGGGCGGGGTGTCCGGTGGGCGTAGTCCTTGAGGTGCTTGCGCGCCTCCGTTGGCGTGCGCGCGCGTTCATCCCCGCCATTTCTCGTATTTGGGATCGAAGCCATGTCGAAGGTATCAACTTCCGCCACTCTCGCTGTCGCCACGCTCGGTACACCGCGCATCGGGCCGCGCCGCGAACTGAAAACCGCCCTGGAAAGCTTCTGGGCGGGCAAGATCGACGAGAAAAGCTTGCTCGCAACTGCGGCTGAACTGCGCGCCGCGAACTGGGCACGCCAGAAGGCGCGCGGGATCAGCGTTATCCCCTCGAACGACTTCTCGCTCTACGACCATGTGCTCGATACCAGCGTGATGGTTGGCGCCGTTCCTGAAATCTACGGCTGGGCGGGCGGCAGTGTGCCGCTGGCGACTTATTTCGCAATGGCGCGCGGCTCGGAAGGCGAGGGAGAAGCCTGCGCGCATGGCCACGTGCATCACCACCATGGCACGCCCGCGCAGGAAATGACCAAGTGGTTCGACACCAACTATCACTACATGGTGCCGGAATTCAAAAAGGGACAGGCGTTCGCGCTGTCGTCCACCAAGCCGATCGATGAATACAGGGAGGGGAGGACACTCGGCTACCAGACGCGCCCGGTCTTGCTCGGCCCGGTCACGTTCCTCAAGCTCGGCAAGAGCAAGGATGCATCCTTCGATCCGCTGACGTTGCTGGATGATCTGCTGCCGGTCTACATCGAGGTGCTGAAGCGTCTCGCCACCGAGGGCGCAGAGTGGGTGCAGATCGACGAGCCATGCCTCGTGCTTGATCTCGACGATGCCGCGCGGCAGGCGCTGCGCCATGCCTATGAGGCGTTCGCAAAGGCGGTGCCGCAGATCAAGATCATGCTGGCAGCCTATTTCGGTGATCTCGGCAACAACCGCGACGCTGCGTTAGCCTTGCCGGTAGCGGGTCTGCATCTCGATCTTGTGCGGGGAACAGACCAGCTTGCGGCAGTCATCGCGAAGGCGCCAAAGGGTCTGACCCTATCGCTCGGGGTCATTGACGGCCGCAACATCTGGCGGGCCGATCTTCCTGCGTTGCTGGACAAACTTGAGCCTGTTGTTAGTGCACTCGGGCGGGATCGGGTGCAGATCGCGCCGTCGTGCTCGATGCTGCATGTGGCGATTGATCTTGATGCGGAAACCGATCTCGACGCCGACGTGAGGGAATGGCTCGCGTTCTCGCTGCAGAAGATGGAGGAACTGTCCGTTCTCGGCCGCGCGCTTGCCGGCCATCGCGAGGAGGTGGCGGACCAGATCGCGGCGTCAGGAACGGCGGCCGCCAAGCGCGGAAAATCGCCGAAGATCCATAACCGTGCGGTGGCGGAGCGGATGAGCGCCATCACCGATGCGATGCGCCGCCGTCACAGCCCGTTCGATGTCCGTGCGGCGATCCAGCGCAAGCGGTTTGGCCTGCCACTATTTCCAACCACGACGATCGGCTCGTTTCCGCAGACGGCCGATGTGCGCAAGGCGCGCGCGGCTCATGCCAAAGGCACGTTGAAGGATGCGGACTACGATCAGTTCCTGAAGGAGGAGACGGCGCGGGCGGTGCGCTGGCAGGAGGAGATCGGGCTTGACGTTCTGGTGCATGGCGAATTCGAGCGCAACGACATGGTGCAGTATTTCGGCGAGCAGCTCGCCGGGTTTGCTTTCACCAAGCACGGCTGGGTGCAGAGCTACGGTTCGCGTTATGTGCGTCCGCCGATCCTGTTTGGCGATGTCTCGCGGCCCACGCCGATGACGCTGGACTGGTGGCGCTATTCGCAGTCCCTTACCAAGCGGCCGATGAAGGCGATGCTGACCGGACCGGTGACGATCCTGAACTGGTCGTTCGTCCGTGACGATATTCCGCGCAGCGAAACCTGCCGGCAGATAGCGCTGGCGATCCGCGATGAAGTCGTTGACCTGGAGAAAGCCGGCGCGCGCATGATTCAGATCGACGAAGCCGCGTTGCGGGAGGGTCTGCCGCTGCGGCGTTCACAATGGCAGCATTATCTCGATTGGGCGGTAGATGGCTTTCGGCTGTGTTCCTCGGGTGTCGCCGATGACACGCAAATCCACACCCATATGTGCTATTCGGAATTCAACGACATCATCGATGCGATCGGTGCAATGGATGCCGACGTGATTTCCATCGAAACTTCGCGCTCGAAAATGGAATTGCTGGATGCGTTCAAGACCTATCACTATCCGAACGAGATCGGCCCAGGCGTCTACGATATTCACTCGCCGCGCGTGCCAGAGGTCGGCGAGATGAAGGACCTTCTGACGCTCGCCCGGCAGCGCCTGAGCGATGCGCAGCTTTGGATCAACCCCGACTGCGGGTTGAAGACCCGCAAGTGGGATGAAGTGCGGCCTGCACTCGTCAACATGGTTGCGGCTGCGCGCGAATTGCGAGCGCAAGCCTGATGCGAAAGGAAGTTCGTCGCCGTCTGACTGATGGCGCCGGTCTTCTGTTTTGATGTCAGCGGAACGAAGCGGAGGTCTGCGGCTGCGGCGTGGAAGCGGTTGCTTCGGTTTTGTTGGGATCGGGAACGAGAAGCCGCGCCACCAGCAACCCGGCGATCAAACTCCAGAATGCGAGAGTGCCCAAGCGCACCACCGGCGAATAGCGGCGATTCGCGACCGCACCATGGTCGCCCCACGCATATGGCTTGGCTGGATTGGCCGACGGATGATGCGCCATTGAGAGAGTCCCTGTGTCAGGCCAATCTTCTCCCGCGGCGTTGCCGCTTTCAAGAAAACAAACCGGCATTTTTCAATGCCGGAAAGGAACAAACATTCTTCTTCGACGGTGAGAAAAGCATAGTCTTTCGCCGCCGCAGATGCCGCCGATGCAATCCCGATTCCGTACACGGTTATTCCGCGGGGCGGATGGGATTGTGTGCGACGGAAGGTGAGTCCTCCACAGCGCCGCCGCCCGAAAGCGCGGGAGCAGGCGGGGGAGTGTCGAACAGAAGTGTTTGTTCGAGGGCCTTGGCGGCTTTCTTCAAGGCTGGCACCAGTGCAAGCGCGCGGGTGAGCGGCAATCGCGTAATAGGGCCGTGCACCGCAACCGTTGCACAGATTCGTCCACGTGAATCGCGGATCGGAACCGCGGTTGCGGCCATGCCTTCCATGAATTCCTCATTGTCGGTGCCGACGCCGGTCTGGCGAATGCGCGTGAGCTCCGCCTCAAGTTGTTCTGTGTTGGTCAAGGTCCGGGCGGTATAGCGCTGGAAAGGCTGCGTGCGGAATAGCGCCCTGCGCAATGGTATCGGCGCGAGGCTGAGGAACAGCTTGCCGCTTGCCGTGCAATGCAAGGGTACGCGCGAGCCCACGGTCAGGCGGAATTGCAGCGGCCAATCGGATTCGACGCGATCGAGATAAATCAGGCGTTCGCCGTCGAGCATGGTGATGTTGCAGGTCTCGCCGATTTCTCTCACGAGCGCCGAGAGGATGACACGGCGCGGCGCAAGATCGAACGAGCGTCGCATTCCCTCGAGCGATAGAGCGAGAAGGCGGTGGCCGACTTCATAGCGTCGTCCATCGGCGGCGCGCTGAACAAACCCCAGCCGCTCGAGCAGCGCAACGAAGCGATGTGTCGTCGCTTTCGGCAGCCCGATCGCGGCCATCAGCTCATTGAGCGTCGGCGGTTCTTCCGCTTTGGCGATGGTTTCGAGGAGGAGCAGCGCTCGTTCCGAAACCGAGGTCGGCGTCTGCGTCGACATTTTTCAACCTCATTCCATTCAGTGAGCCAGCAAGCGCTCAACCACGTTGACAACATTTTATGCAAAGTTCAATCTTCAAGATAAATCGTCTCAATAAATGGAATAAGAGCGATGGCGGAAGCGTCCAATCAATTCGACTACATTGTGGTGGGGGCAGGCTCCGCCGGATGCGTGCTGGCAAACCGACTGAGCGCTGATGGGCGCCATAAGGTGTTGCTGCTGGAGGCAGGCCCGAAGGACAACTACCTGTGGATCCACATTCCCATCGGTTACGGGAAGACGATGTTCCACAAGGCCTATAACTGGGGCTTCTACACCGATCCCGAACCCAACATGAAAGACCGCCGCATCTACTGGCCGCGCGGTCGCGGCCTTGGCGGTTCGAGTTCGATCAACGGACTGATCTTCGTTCGTGGTCAGCGACAAGATTACGATCACTGGGCACAGCTCGGAAATGCGGGCTGGGACTGGAAGAGCGTTCTTCCTTATTTCATGAAGTCCGAGCACAACAGCCGCGGCGCCAGCGGGACGCACAGCGACAAGGGCCCGTTGTGGTCGTCCGACATCGGCGCCAAGCACGAATTGATGGAAGCCATCATTCGCGGCGCCAATGAAATTGGCGTGCCGCGAAATGACGACTTCAACAGCGGCGACCAGGAAGGCGTCGGCTACTATCAATTGTTCACGCATAATGGCTGGCGGATTTCATCCGCGGTGGCCTATCTCAAGCCTGCGCGTGACCGCGCCAATCTGCGCATCGAGACGGATGCGCATACGACCGGCGTCATTCTCGAAGGCCGCCGCGCGGTCGGCGTGCGTTACATTCAGAACGGCGTTGCGCGGGAAGCGCGCGCGGCGCGCGAGGTGATCCTGTCGGCGGGGTCGCTGCAATCGCCGCAGCTTCTGCAACTATCGGGCATCGGGCCTGCGTCGCTCTTGCAGCGGCATGGCATCAAGGTGGTGCACGACCTGCCGGGCGTCGGTCAGAACCTGCAGGATCATCTGCAACTGCGCTTAATGTATAAAGTCTCCAAGCCGATCACCACCAATGACGATCTGCGCACGCTGTTCAGCCAGGCCAAGATCGGGTTGCAGTGGCTGCTGACACGCACCGGGCCGCTCGGCATCGGTATCAATCAGGGCGGCCTGTTCACAAAAATCTTGCCGGGGTCGGAAACGCCGGACATCCAATTTCACTTTGGCACACTGTCGGCCGACATGGCAGGCGGCAAGCCGCATCCGTGGTCGGGCTGCACATTCTCGGTCTGCCAGTTGCGGCCTGAGTCTCGCGGTAGCGTCGAAATCAAATCGGCGGACCCGATGGAGCCGCCATCGATGCAGCCGAATTATCTCGATGCGGAAACGGATCGGATCTGCGCGGTGGAATCGATCAAGTATGCGCGCCGTCTTGCATCCACGAACGCGCTCAAGCCATATCTCGTCGAGGAATACAAGCCCGGCGCCGATGTGCGCAGCGACGACGAGATACTGGATTTCGCGCGCGAATACGGAGCGACGATTTTTCATCCGACCGGCACCTGCAAGATGGGGTCGGATTCAATGGCCGTGACAGACGCGCGGCTTCGGGTTCACGGCATTGGAGGGCTGCGCGTGGTCGATTGCTCGATTATGCCCACCCTCACTTCCGGCAATACGCATGCGCCGGCCGTGATGATCGCGGAAAAGGCATCCGACATGATTTTAGCGGACTCAAAAGAAAGTTCGGTCGCAGCTTAGGAAGCATTCTATCTAACTGGGGAGAGCCAACATGGCAGACAAGGCGCTTTTAAAACGTGTCGTCTTCGCATCTCTGATCGGAGCGACCGTGGAGTGGTACGACTTCTTTCTCTACGGCACGGTTGCCGGCATCGTCTTCAGCAAACTTTATTTTCCGACAGGCGACGTGTTCATTTCGACGATGCTCGCCTACACGACGTTCGCTGTCGGATTCATCGCGCGTCCGCTCGGCGGCGTGATCTTCGGTCATTTCGGCGACCGCATCGGCCGCAAGAGCATGCTCATCATGACGCTGATGATCATGGGTATCGCGACCCTCCTGATCGGGCTGGTGCCGACTTATGACCAGATTGGCGTCTGGGCGCCGATTGCATTGCTGATCCTGCGCGTTCTGCAGGGCCTCGGCCTTGGCGGCGAATGGGGCGGCGCGGTTCTCATGACCTATGAGTATGCCGAGCCTCACAAACGCGGCCTTTACGCCAGCCTGCCGCAGATCGGCCTGTCCATCGGTCTGTGTCTTGCCTCCGGCATCGTCGCATTACTTTCCTTTTCGCTCACGGATGCCCAGTTCCTCGCCTGGGGCTGGCGTATTGCGTTCGGGTTGAGTTTCATCCTCGTTCTGGTCGGACTCTATATCCGCCTCAACATCATGGAGACGCCGGAATTCTCCAAGGTCAAGCAGAAGGGCGCCGAGGTGAAGATCCCCTTCATGTCGATGATCAAGGAGTACCCGAAAGAGGTGACGGCGGGCATGTGCGCTCGTTTCATCGACGGCGTGTTCTTCAACGTGTTCGCCGTTTATTCGATCTCCTTCCTGACGCAGCAACTGAAAATCCCGCGAACCGAAGCCTTGCTCGGTGTGTGCGCTGCGGCGCTGGTGATGTGCCTGTTCATCCCGTATTTCGGCGCTGTGTCCGATCGGTTTGGCCGGACCAGAACGTATTTCTGGGGCTCGCTCGTCACCGGCTTTTCGGCGATACCGGCATTCTGGATCTGGCTGCATTTTCCCGAGCAGACGATTCTGGTCTGGGCCGCGCTCGTCATCCCGTTCGGCATCTTCTATGCGTCGATCTACGGGCCGGAAGCTGCGTTGTTCTGCGATCTCTTTAAGCCGGAAGTGCGCTACACCGGAATTTCGTTCGTCTACCAGTTCTCCGGCATCTTCTCGAGCGGTCTGACGCCGATCATCGCGACAATCCTCGTGAGGGAATTCGCACCGAACGGCGGTTGGGCAGTCGCGGGATATTGCGTATTCGCCGGTATCGTCAGCGCATTGGGGGCTGTGTGGATCAACCGTCTGGCGCGGCAGCGCATCGAGGCAGGCGGAACGGCACCTGCGGCGCTGGTCGCGTAACAGGCCTTGCATGAAAATGAAAACGGCCCGGTTCATACCGGGCCGTTTTTTGTTTTGTGGATGGTTTGAAGCAGGCGAGGGAAGGCCTTCTAGGAAAGGCTCAGCCGCGCCAGCGCACAGGACGCGATGCGCGCGCGGCGCGAATCCGCGCGGCTCGTCAGAATCACTGGCACCTTCGCGCCGAGGACAACGCCTGCGCATTCGCCGCCGCCCATATAAATGAACGACTTGTAGAGAATGTTGCCAACATCGAGGTTCGGCACCATCAGAAGATCGGGGTCGCCTGCAACGGCGGAATTGATCTTCTTGGTCTTGGCGGATTGTGCCGAGATGGCGTTATCGAAGGCGAGCGGGCCGTCAACAATCGCGCCCGCGATCTGGCCGCGGTCGGCCATCTTGGCGAGTGCGGCTGCATCCATGCTGGACTGCAGGTCCGGATTGACGGTTTCGACCGAGGACAGGATCGCGACCTTTGGTGCCTCGAAGCCGATGCGATGCGCGAAATCGACCGCATTGGCGAGGATGTCGACCTTTTCCTTCAGGCCCGGCTGAATGTTGACCACTGCATCGGTAATCATCAGCGGCTTGTGATAGGCGGGAAGATCGAGCCAGAACACATGGCTCATGCGGCGCGAGGTGCGCAGGTTCGCTTCGCGCGACACCACCGCGGCGAGAAGTTCATCGGTGTGCTGCGAGCCTTTCATCAGCGACTTGGCTTCGCCTGCGCTGACCAGCGCCACAGCGGCCCTAGAGGAGAGAACCGGATCATCTTCTGCATCGACAAGACGCAGGCCGTCGAGGCTGGCCTTCAGTTCCGCCGCGCAGGCTTCGATACGGCGGCGTGGGCCAACGAGAATAGGATCAATGATGTCTTCCTCGTAGGCCGCCAGCGCAGCGGCGAGTGCGTCGGCCGAGCAAGGGTAGGCGACCGCGACGCTGAGGCGGCCCTTGCCGCGCGCGGCCTGTTCGAGAGCATCGAGTTTGGGATGCGAGGGAGGAGATGGCATCAGGCGGCTCCGACGTCGGCGCTGATCGTTGCGCTCATGGCCTTGGCGGCATTTTGCAGAATTGGAATTTTCTTGATCATTTCGGCTTGCGACATCCGTGTCACCGGAGCCTGGATTGCCAGCGCTGCGGCGCAGACGCGATTGCGGCCCTTCTGGTGAATGATCGGGACGGCGAGACAGACGAGGCCTACGAGAAATTCTTCGCGATCAAGTGCGTAGCCATCACGACGAATGTCTGACAGTTCATTCAGCAGTGCGGATTTTTCGATGATAGTATGGTCCGTCATGCGTTCGAAATTCATCTCGGAAATAACGAGATCGCGTTTCGCCGGTTGCATCAGCGCGAGAAACAGTTTGCCGCTTGCAGAGCAATAGGCGGGGACCTTCGAGCCTTGCTGGAATGTAATGCGCAGCGGCCATTTGGATTCGACGCGGTCGAGATAGGTAACCTGCGTGCCGTCGAGCACGGTGAGATTGCAGGATTCGCCGACGTCCTGCACCACGCGCCGCAATATCTCGTGCCGGAGCGCGCCGCCGGGTCGGTTCGCAAGAATCGAAAACGCAAGCTGGGTCGCGCGCCTCGCGAGTTCGTAGCGCCGCCCGTCCGGCGTGCGCTGGATCAAGCCAGCCTGCTCGAGTGAACCGAGCCAGCGATGCATCGTTGGCTTCGGCACGCCGACGTTCACGGCGAGTTCGGCGAGGCTTGCTGGGTGTTGCAGCCCGGCGATGGCTTCCAGCAGGGCCAGCGGTTTGAGAGCACCAAAAAGCTCGTTCATACCCATAGACTACACCATAATTCCATCTAATGAAACATCTGAAAGTTTAAATTGAGATATTCGTTGCATCTCGTCAAGCCTCATGGCACATACGGCGGGAAATCCTGGACCGCAGGACCAGCACGCCAAGCCGGACTTAGTGAAAAGAAAGAGAGGGTTCGCCCATGAAAATGACAACGGAAGAAGCCTTTGTGAAAGTGCTCCAGATGCATGGCATCGAGCATGCTTTCGGCATCATCGGTTCGGCGTTCATGCCGATTTCGGATCTGTTTCCGAAGGCGGGCATCACCTTCTGGGACGTCGCCCATGAAGCCAATGGCGGCCTGATCTGCGACGGCTATACCCGTTCCACCGGCAAGATGGCGATGGCGATCGCGCAGAACGGCCCGGGCATCACCGGTTTCGTGACGCCGATCAAGACCGCGTACTGGAACCACACGCCGATGCTGCTGGTGACACCGCAGGCGGCGAACAAGACCATCGGGCAGGGCGGCTTCCAGGAGGTCGAGCAGATGGCGATGTTCCGCGACATGGTCTGCTACCAGGAAGAAGTGCGCGATCCGTCGCGCGTTGCCGAAACGCTAAATCGCGTGATCATGAAGGCGAAGCGCCTTTCCGCGCCGGCACAGCTCAACATTCCGCGCGACTTCTGGACGCAGGTGATCGACGTCAATCTTCCTGCGATCGTCGATTTCGAGCGCCCTGCGGGCGGCGGACACGCGATTGCCGAAGCCGCAAAGCTTCTGTCGAATGCCAAATTCCCCGTCGTCCTGTCAGGCGCGGGCGTCGTGATCGGCGGTGCGATCCCCGATTGCGTTGCGCTGGCTGAAAAGCTCGATGCCCCGGTGTGCAACAACTACCAGCACAACGACTCCTTCCCCGGCAGCCATCGCCTTGCGGTCGGCCCGCTCGGCTATAACGGTTCGAAGGCCGCGATGGAACTGGTCGCGAAGGCCGACGTCGTGCTTGCACTCGGCACCCGTCTCAATCCGTTCTCGACCTTGCCGGGTTACGGCATCGACTACTGGCCGAAGGATGCGAAGATCATCCAGGTCGACATCAATCCCGATCGTATCGGCCTGACCAAGCCCGTGACCGTCGGCATTTGCGGTGATGCCAAGCAGGTGGCACGCGGCATCCTCGCGCAACTCTCGCCGAGCGCCGGCAATGCAGGGCGCGAGGAGCGCAAGGCGCTGATCCACACCACCAAGTCGAAGTGGTTGCAGACGCTGTCGAGCATGGACCACGAGGACGACGATCCGGGCACCACCTGGAACAAGGACGCGCGCGTGCGTGACAAGGAACTGATGTCGCCGCGTCAGGCATGGCGCGCGATTCAGGCTGGCCTGCCGCGTGACGCCATTATCTCCAGCGACATTGGCAACAACTGCGCCATCGGCAACGCCTATCCGATGTTCGACGAGGGCCGGAAGTATCTGGCGCCGGGCCTGTTCGGTCCGTGCGGCTATGGTTTCCCGGCGATTATCGGCGCCAAGATCGGCAACCCCGACACGCCGTGCGTCGGTTTCGCGGGCGACGGAGCATTCGGCATCTCCATGAATGAAATGAGCTCGGTCGGCCGTGAGGAATGGCCGGGCATCACCATGGTGGTCTTCCGCAACTATCAGTGGGGCGCGGAGAAGCGCAACACGACGCTGTGGTACGACAATAACTTCGTCGGCACCGAACTCGACCGGCACCTGAGCTACGCCAAGGTCGCGACGGCGTGCGGATTGAAGGGCGTTCAGGTCAAGACCCAGGACGAACTGACCAGCGCGCTGCGCCAGTCCTGCGAGGACCAGAAGAAGCGCATCACCACCTTCATTGAAGTCCTGCTCAATCAGGAACTGGGCGAGCCGTTCCGCCGCGACGCAATGAAGAAGCCCGTCGTCGTCGCAGGGATCAAGCGCGAGGATATGCGACCGCAGCAGGGTGCGTAATCCACACAGCAATCCAGCCTGAAATGAAAACCTGGCCTTCATGGCCGGGTTTTTTGTGTGAGAGTATCGTGGCGATGTGCGGCTATCCTTCTCCCGAAGCCGGGATGTTACCGAGTTCGCGCGCGATGTAGCGGGCCAGTTGTTCGGCGGCTTCCGAAATGCCTTGCTCCTTGCGATGCAGGACCATTTCGATATTCGGCAATTCCGGCAAATTGTCGCTTTTGGTGAGCACGCGGATGTTCGGCGTAATCGTGCAGCGAGGAAAGGCCGAGACGGCAATTCCCGAGAGGACCGCCGCCTGCAATCCGGCGAAACTGTCGCAGATCGAGCGCAGTGTCCAGGGAATGTCGGCGGCATTGAGTGCGTCGATCGCGATCTGGCGATAAACGCTGCCCTGCGGCAATAGCGCGAGCGGCACGGGACGCCGGCGTTCCTGCATTTCACTCAGGCTGGCGGCCCAGACCACGGGTTCATGGCGAATCAATTCGCCGCGCCGGAAGCCCGGCTGGTTGGTCATCAGCGCAATGTCGATCTCCTCGCGCTCCAGCGCGGCGCTGAGATAGACGCTGCGGGTGCAGCGCAGGTGGATTTCCACATTCGGATGCGAGCGCGAAAAATTGTCGAGAACTTCGGGCAGCAGATAGGCCGCATACAAATCCGGCGTGCCGAGCGTGACGTGGCCCGCGATTCCCGGCATTGAGAATCGCCCGCGCGCCTCGTCATTGAGGCGCAACATCGAGCGCGCAAACTCGAGCAGCACTTCTCCGTCGGGTGTCAGCACAAGCTGCCGGCGGTTTTCACCGAACAGCGTCCGGCCGACAAGTCCCTCGAGGCGCTTGATCTGGTGTGTAATGGCAGGCTGCGTGCGGCCAACCTTCTTTCCCGCGGATGTCAGGCCGCCGGTGTCAACGATGGCAACGAACGTTCGCAGTAGCGAAATGTCGAGGTCTTGATTCACTGATAAATTCCGCGAATGATGCTCATGCAGCTAATCAATTTTGTCACGAGTGCTGCCTCGTGCACCATACGAAAAAGTGACTTCATGTGAAGTGGGCAGCCAAGCCCACCGCTAAGGTCGACAAAACCGTCGCTGGGAGGTGACTATGGAGGCGATACGACAACCAGCCCGCTGGGCTGCGAAGACTCTTGCTGTTCTGTCCACGGCTTTTCTCTGCAGCATGCCATTGAGTGGCAGCGCTGTGGCTGCAGGCTATCCTGAACGTCCGATTGAATTGGTTGTCCCTTGGGGACCTGGTGGTGGCGCAGACCAGCTTGCGCGTCTCATCAGCAAGCTCATGGAGCCGATTATCGGGCAGAGCATTCCAGTGGTGAACGTGCCAGGCGGCACGGGTGCGACCGGCATGGCCAAGCTGATGTCGACTCCGGCCGATGGCTATTCGATGGCGATCTATATTGCCGACAGCCATGCGCTTCTGGCGGGCAAAACGCCGCGCTGGACCATGAAGGACATCACGCCCGTCGCGGTGATGATGAAGGGGCCGTCATTTATCTTTGTGAAGGAAGACAGCAAATACAAAAACTGGGCGGATTTCGAGAAGGATGCCAAGGCCAATCCGGGCAAGCTCAAAGTGGCAACACTTGGCTTCGGCAGCGTCGATGACTTCTCCCTGAGTGTCCTCGATCGTGCCGGCATCAAGGTGGTGCAGGTACCGTTTTCCAAGCCGAGCGAGCGTTACGTCTCGATCCTTGGCGGTCACGCGGATGCTCTCTATGAGCAGGCTGGTGACGTCGCGCAGTTTCTGAGCAGCAAGCAGATGCGGCCGCTCCTTCTGTTCGGCGAGAAGCGTCTCGACGCTTTCAAGGATGTGCCGTCGTCCTATGAGCTTGGCTACAAGATTGCGTTGCCGCAGTTCCGGTCGATCGTCGTCCGTTCCGGCACGCCGCCGGAAGTTGTCAAGAAACTGTCGGACGCACTCGCCAAGGTGGCCGAATCGCCGGAATACAAGAAGTTTCTGGCCGATCAGTTCGCCGAGCCGACAAGCTTTGAGCCTTCGACAAAGGCCGGCGCATTCGTTGCCGAACAGCTCGACGACATGAAGAAGGCGACAGCGGGGAAGTAATCGCCAACCGCTGAAGATCACCACCTAACAGAACAGGCCGGCGACGTTATGGGAAAAATCGCACTCCGTCAGACTCTTCCGTATGTCGCCGGCCTGATCATATCCGGTATTCTCTATCATTACGCGCAGCAGATCGATTACTCGCCGCGTCCAGGCGACCTTGGTCCGGATTTCTGGCCAAAAGTCACGATCGGGATGATGGCATTGGTCTGTCTGGTCGAGATCGTTCGGCGGTTGATGGGCGTGGGACAGGAAACCCACGGCATCGCCGAGACTTTCGAGAAGGATGAACAGGAAGAGTCGGCGGCGACTCATCCCTGGATGCTGGCCGGCGGCATTGCCCTGGTTCTCGTTTATGCGTTTGTCGTGACGACGCTCGGCTTTCTGCTTTCGACCTTCATCTTCCTCGTGATGTTCATGTACCTCGGCCGTTATCGCAACCATCTTGCGATCTGGCTGACTGCTGCGGGCATTACGCTGGGAGCTGCGCTGCTTTTCATGAGATTTGCCTACGTCTCACTTCCACGCGGCGAGCCGCCGTTCGATGCATTCACCGATTTCATTCGCCTCATCATTGGCGCCTGAGGCAGGGACACCATCATGAGCGATATTCTGATTCTGCTGGGGCACGGCTTTCTTAACTGCTTTACCCCGAATCACATGCTGATGCTTCTGCTTGGCATCGTGGTCGGACTCCTGGTGGGCGTGCTGCCGGGCCTCACATTGGTGATGGGTGTCGCGCTGACGCTGCCTTTCACGTATCACATGGATGTCACCGCCTCGATCGTGCTGCTGACGGCGATGTATGTCTCGGGTACTTATGGCGGCGCCTTCACCGCGATTCTGTTCAAGATACCGGGAGAACCGATCGACGTTCCGATGCTGTGGGACGGCTATACGATGGGCCGCAAGGGCAAGCCCGCGAAGGCGCTCGGCTGGACGCTGGTGGCGGCGCTTGGCGGCGGTTTGCTCTCGGCGGTTATCATGGTGCTGCTGACACAGCCGCTTGCACACTTCGCGCTGCGCTTCTCGACGCCGGAGTATTTTGCGGTTCTGGTGTTTGGTCTATCCAGCGTCGTGGCGCTTGGCAGCGGGTCGCTCGCCAATGCCCTTATCAGTCTGTGTGTTGGTATCCTGATTGCATCGGTCGGCACCGATGAAACCTACGGTGCCTACCGTTTCACCTTCGGCTCGCCAATCCTGGCCGATGGCATCGAATTTCTCGTGGTGATGGTCGGCGCCTATGGTATCGGCGAAGTGCTGTCGCGGCTTGAAACAGGATTTTCGACCAGGCCAATCGAGAAAATCAGCAACGCGCGGACCGAACTGCCGAGTTTTCGCGAAATAAGTGCCCTGAAGTGGATGTTCGCGCGCGCGAGTGTGCTCGGCAACATCATCGGCATTATTCCTGGAGCAGGCGCAACCATCGCATCATTCGTGAGCTATGGCATGGAATCCCAGTTCGGCAAGCGCCGGAAGGAAATGGGTACCGGTATCGCCGAAGGTATCGTCGCGCCGCAGGCGGCGGCCACGGCTTCCGTGGGTGGAGCGTTGGTGCCGCTTCTTGCCCTTGGCATTCCAGGCTCTGGCGCAACCGCCATTATTCTCGGCGCGTTCATGCTGCACGGTATTCAGCCGGGGCCGCAGGTCATGATGACGTCGGCACCGATCGTCTATACGGTTTTTGCCTCGGTTTTCGTCGGCCTCGCGCTGATGTGTGTCGTTGGCTATTTCGCGATCCGCCCACTGGTGAAGATTCTTGACCTGCCGGAAGCAGTGGTGTCGGCCTATGTGATGACACTCTGTTTCGTTGGTGCGCTGTCGATCCGCAACAGCGTCACGGACCTGTGGCTGATGATCGGGTTCGGCATCATTGGCTATCTGTTCGAACGGTTCAAGTTTCCGGTCGCCCCGCTGGTCCTTGGTGTGATCCTGGGGCCTTTGACGGAGGCTGCTTTCATGAATTCCATGATCAGCTATGGCAACGACTGGACTGTGTTCTTCACCCGCCCGATTTCGGGGATCGTGATGGCATGCACAGCGCTTATCCTTGCGCTACCGTTCCTCCAGCGCGCTTTGTCGAGCCGGAAAGCAGTTCCAGCAACGGAAGGTCAGGCGCCGGGCACCTGAAAACAACCGTCGAAGAAAATGCGGGGGCCGGTGCGATGTGATCGCGCCGGCTTTTTTGCTGATAAATTTTGCGAATGACTGCGATGCACATTATCAATTTCCTTATGGGATTTGATCTCCTGTAGCATCCGGGGACAAACCGCGTCGATCCAAGCCGGACAACGAATTCGGCAGACAGCGGAATAAGAAGTGCCCGGGAGGCTCCATATGGTTATGCGCAACAAAGCAAGCCGCTCTGTTCTGCTCATCACTTGCTTGATGTATCTCATCTTCTACGTCGACCGCGTGAACATCTCGACCGCGGCCCCCTTCATGCAGAAAGATCTTGGACTGACGACGACCCAACTCGGGCTTGCGTTTTCCGCTTTCGCCTATCCATACGCATTCTTTCAAATTGCAGGCGGCTGGCTCGGTGACCGGATCGGGCCGCGGGTGATGCTTGCTTTGTGCGCGGCCCTGGTCGGTCTCGCGACGATCTGGACCGGCTTTGTCGGCGGGCTGGCGGCGCTGTTCATGTCGCGCCTCGCGCTTGGCATCGGCGAAGGGCCTGCTTTCCCCACGGCCACGCGCGCACTCGCAAACTGGATGCGCCCCGATCAACGCGCCTTCGCGCAGGGGTTGACGCACGCATTCTCGCGCGCCGGAAATGCACTGACGCCGCCGCTGATCGCGGTGATTGTCGTGTCATTCTCCTGGCGCGATTCCTTTATTCTTCTTGGCGTCGTGGCGCTGATCTGGTCTGTCGTGTGGTTCGTCTACTTCCGCGACGATCCGCGGACGCATTCGCAGATTACACCTGAGGAATTGACGGGCTTGCCGCCCGCCACCGTTGTGGCCACGCGAAAATCGGTGCCGTGGGGACCGCTCCTCAAGCGCATCATGCCGGTGACGCTGACCGATTTCTGCTACGGCTGGATCCTGTGGCTGTACCTGAACTGGCTGCCGTCCTTTTTCCTCCATGAATTCAACATGAACATCAAGAAGTCGGCGCTGTTCGCGGCGGGCGTATTCCTGGCCGGTGTGGTGGGCGACACGGTCGGCGGTTTCCTCAGCGACCGTATCCTGAAGAAGACCGGCAATGTGAACAAGGCGCGCGTCAGCGTCATTGTTCTCGGCTTCCTTGGATCGTTCTGCTTCATGTTGCCGATCGTGTTTTTCCACGATCTCAACATCGTGGCGACCTGCCTCAGCTTTGCATTCTTCTTCGCGGAGCTGATCGTTGCTCCGATCTGGGCGATTCCGATGGATATCGCGCCCGAATTTTCCGGCAGCGCGAGTGGCTTCATGAATTTTGGTTTCGGCATGGCCGGGATTATATCTCCGGTGGTGTTCGGGTATGCGATCGATCTGACGGGGCGCTGGGACGTGCCATTCATTGGGTCGCTCGCGTTCCTTCTGATTGGTGCGATGCTGGCGTTCACATGCAAGCCGGGTGAACGCTTCGTCGATGTACGCAGCGGCCCTGCGGTGCCACGCCCCACGCCGGCCTGAATAACCCGGACGGTCGTGCCGCGCCGGTCCGGCGAAGGGATGCGACCCGCGAATTCTGATGTATGGAGAAAGTCATGAGTGTTGTCGTCGAAATGCAAAACCGGAATTCTGATGCGCAGCAGATCGCCACCGATCTGATGAAGCGCGCCCGCGCGGCGCAGGAAGTTCTTGCGCAGGCCGATCAGGCCCGGACCGATGAGGCGGTGCGCGCGGTGGCGTGGTCGCTTTACAAGCCGGAGCACGCCAAGGCGCTCGCTGAGATGGCCGTGGAGGACACGGGTCTCGGCAATGTCCCGGACAAGATCATCAAGAAGCAGCGCAAGACCTTCGGTACGCTGCGCGACATGCTGCGCGCCAAAACGGTCGGTGAGATCGAGCGCGACGTGAAGCGCGGCATCGTCAAGTTCGCCAAACCAATCGGCGTCGTCGGCGCAATCACGCCCTCGACCAACCCGGGCGCGACGCCGGTCAACAAGGCGCTGATGGCGATCAAGGGCCGCAACGCCATTATCATTGCCCCGTCGCCGCTCGGCCTTCGCACCACCGAAATGGTCGTCAACTTCATGCGTGATGCGCTGGATCAGATCGGCCTGCCGAAGGACCTCGTGCAGATCCTGCCGTCGCCGATCACCAAGGAAACGACGCAGGCGCTGATGGAAGCGGTCGATCTCGTCGTCATCACCGGCTCACAGGACAACGTCCGCCGCGGCTACTCAAGCGGAACGCCGGCGATCGGCGTCGGCGTGGGTAACGTGCCGGTTATCATCGACGAGACAGCGGAGTTCGATTCCGCCGCGCAGAAAATCTGCGCGTCCAAAATCTTCGATAACTCCACCTCTTGCTCGTCGGAAAACTCCGTGGTGATCGTCGATGCCTGCTACGACCAGGCGATTGCTGCGTTGAAGCGGGCAGGTGCTTTCCTTGTCGATCCGTCCTCCAAGAACAAGGTTGTCAGCGAACTGTGGAAGAACGGCAAGCTCAACCGCCACCTGATTGCGCGGGATATGTCGATCTTGTCGGAAGCGTTCGAGCTTCCCGCTGAGGCGGCCAAGTCCAAGTTCCTTCTTGTCGAGGAAACCGGCATCGGCCGCGAGTATCCACTGTCGGGTGAAAAGCTGTCTCTGGTGCTCACGGTCTATCGCGCCAAGGATTTTGCCGACGCGAAGGAAACTGTCCGCAAGCTTCTCAATCATCAGGGCAAGGGCCATTCGATGGGCCTGCACACCACCAAGCTGGAGCGTGCGCGGGAATTGGCGGAAGAGCTGCCGGTGGTGCGTGTTCTGGTCAATTTTGCGCACACCTTCGGTAATGGCGGCGGCTTCGACAGCGGCTTGGAGTTCACGCTGACCATGGGTTGCGGCTCCTGGCAGAAGAACAGCATCTCCGAGAACCTGAACTACAAGCACTTCATCAACATCACGCACCTTGTCACGCCGATTCCGGAAGACAAGCCGAGCGAGGACGAGCTGTTCGGGCCGCATTGGGCGCGTTACGGCAAGTAAGGGGCAGCACATATGAATCTCGAGGAGTATGCAGCAAAGCATCACGTGCTCGTGCCGGCCGGCGTTCCCACGCCGGAGGGCCGGGTTTGCAAGACGCCGGAGGAGGCCGCGGCCGCGGTCACGGCCATCGGTCCTTCGGTCATCAAGGCGCAGGTGCCGACCGGCAAGCGCGGCAAGTCGGGCGGCATCAAGATCGCGAAGACTGCGGATGAAGCAGCAAGTGCTGCGCGTGACATCCTGTCGATGACCATCGGCGGACATCGTGTCTCGCAGGTGCTGGTCGAGCAGCTATGCCCGATCGAACGCGAACTTTACGCTGCCGTCCTGATCGACGTGGCGAGCCGCGCGCCTTTGGTGCTGTTTTCGACAGAAGGCGGCATGGACATCGAGGAAGTGGCCGAGACCCATCCGGATGCCATCCGCAAACATGTCGTCGACATCCACAAGGGCTTCGGCGCTGCCGATGCGGGGGCGATGCTGAAGGGGCTGCCTCTCGGCTCGGCCGCGGGTGCGATCGGCGAGGTACTGGCCAAACTTTACACCATCTTCCAGGACAAGGATGCCGAACTGGTCGAGATCAATCCGCTGGCGCTTCTCAAGGACGGCCGTGTGGTGGCGCTCGACTGCAAGTTCGTGCTCGATGATTCCTCGGCAATGCGCCAGCCTGATCTCGCCAAGGTGGCTTCGCCGCCAAAGATGACGGCACTGGAAGAACGCGGCGCAGAAAACGGCCTGAAGTTCATTCAGCTCGACGGCAATGTCGGTGTGCTGGCGAATGGCGCGGGCCTTACCATGACGACCATGGATGTCATCGATCATTTTGGCGGCAAGCCTGCCAACTTCCTGGAAATCGGCGGCGAGGCTTATACCAAGTCGGAAATCGCACTTGATCTGGTGCTGTCCAATCCCGGTGTCAAAAGCCTCGTCATCAATTTTTGCGGCGCGTTCGCGCGCACGGACGTGATGGCCGAAGGCGTCGTCAAGGCCTGGGAAACGCTGAAGCCGCAGGTGCCGGTGTTTTTCTCGATCCATGGCACCGGCGAGGACGAAGCCGTCAAGCTCGTGCGTGAGCGGCTTGGCATTGAACCCTATGACTTCATGGAAGACGCCGTGAAAGCGGCGGTCGAGGCAGCGCAATGATTTATCGTCGCGGACAAAAAGTTCTGGTTCAGGGCATGACCGGCAAGCAGGGCGCTTTCTGGTCGGAGCGGATGCGGGAGATGGGCACCGATGTCGCCGCTGGCGTCAATCCGAAGCGCGTAGGCCAGACGTTCCTGGATACGCCGATCTACGGATCGGCCGTTGAGGCAACCAGGCACACGCCCTGCGATGTCTCGGTCATCTTCATCCCGCCGTCGATGGCGAAGGATGCCATCATTGACGCGATTGATGCCGGCATCGGGACCATCGTCACGCTCACCGAGCACATTCCGGCGCATGACGTTCTTGAGATCTTCGCGCGCCAGCGCGTATCAAAAAGCCGGATCATCGGCCCCAATACGGCGGGCATCGTGACGCCCGGCGAAGGCTTCGTCGGCATCATGCCGGGTCATAACCCCAACATCTTCAAGCCGGGCCGCGTCGGCGTGATTTCGCGCAGCGGCAGCCTCGGCACCTTGATGTGCCTGAACCTGACGCGCGCCAATCTCGGCCAGTCAGCGTTCATCGGCATCGGCGGCGACCCGATCATTGGCACCACCACACGCGATGCGTTGATGGAACTTGATCGCGACGCCAAGACCGACGCTGTTGTGCTAGTCGGCGAAATCGGCGGCGCGATGGAAGAAGAAGCTGCAGAATACGCTCGCACCATGAAGAAGCCGATCGTCTCCTTCATCGCAGGCCGCTCGTCGCCGCCAGACAAGAAGATGGGTCATGCGGGCGCCATCGTCACCGGCGGGCGCGGCGGTTATGCCTCCAAGCGTGCCGCGCTGGAGAAGGCGGGAGTTCAGGTGGCGGATACGCCGGCTGAACTTGTCGCGCTCCTCCAGCAGGTGAATGTTACGAAAATGTCGGCGGCAGGCTAACATCGCCTCGATAAGGGAAGGCTTTAAGCCAGCGGCGCGGACGTTGTCTCTCTGGCAGCGTGACGCGCCGCTCTCGGTGAGACGAAACGGATGCCGTGACGTTGCGCCATGCTCCGTACCCCGGACACGGTGCGATTGAGTGCAGCAGCCGTGCGGTAATGCGAGGCGCCTGCATCCGCATAATCCTTCAGCTTCTTCAGGTCGTGTTCAGACCACGTCTTGGAACTCTGTCGAGTCATACAGCGGTTTCCTTGTGGGGTGTACGATTCGGGCGTCGCGGATTCGCGCGCCATCGTAGAAAACCACCAACGATTGTTCTTAATTTGAGTTGCATGATCGGCGCGAATAACGTGCGAAGCTTTTTTGTCTTGCCCGGAACGATTTTGCTTTGGCGCAACTACGGGAAATCGCGAGAGGCGATCACCTCGCGCGGATCTCACCGCGATAGTGGCACGCCTGTGTCTTGAGGATGGCGGATTGCTCGGCTAAGGCATGGCTGCTGCCTGCCTTCGATTCCGAGCCGTTCCAGAATGGCGTTCCACATCAGACGAAAGCTGCGGGAAAGTCAGGGCAAAACTTCATTTGAGAAAATAACATGCATAACCATTAACATGGGTTATGGAACCAGACTGCGAGGAACTGGCATTCCGGGGAACTGTTGGCTTTTGGCCAATTGAGTCCAGGACAGAGGCAGGAATGGAAAACGGACGGCCCTATACGAGATTATTACGTCGACTGGACAGCATCGTGGCGCTGACGGAAAGCGACAGGCACGCGATCACCAGACTTCCGATGACGGTGAAGAATTGCGCCAACGGCCAGGACGTCGCCCGCGAGGGCGATATCAGCACGCAGTGCATTCTTGTGCTCGACGGCTATCTGTTCCGACATAAGCTCGTGAACGGCTCACAACGGCAGATTATGTCGTTCCACGTGCCCGGCGATATTCCGGATTTGCAGACGCTGCATTTGCCCAAGCTCGACCACACGGTCACTGCGCTCGGCGCGAGCGTGATCGCGTTCATTCCGCATGCGGCCTTCAAGGATATGCTCCAGAACTCGCCGCAATTAACCCATGTATTCTGGCGGGAGTCGCTGGTCGACACAGCGATCTTCCGCGAATGGGTCATCAACGGGCGGCGTGATGCGATCAGCCGGGTCGCGCACATCATCTGCGAGCTGGTGGCTCGCCTGCAAGCGGTGGGGCTTGCCCGCGATTTGGCGTTTACGATCCCATGGACGCAATCAGACGTCGCCGATGCTGTGGGAATCTCGACGGTGCATGCCAATCGCGTCATTCAGGAATTGCGCAGGCTTGGATTGCTGGAGTGGGATTCGCGCCTTATTCAGATCCGAAACTGGGATGGACTGGTGAACCTTGGCGATTTCTCTGTCGATTATCTGCATTTTCGCAAAGATGAGCCTGCGAGCGTGGCCGACTGAACAGAACCGTTGCTGATCGCGCGGCAGACTGATGACGAGATGCCGGTTCTGGTCAATAATCTTGCAGCGGGCAGCCGACGAAATGGTTTCGCCGGCAATTCCGCAAAGCTTTTTTTGAAAACAGCGTTGCCGCCGAACGCCTGACGCCGGTTGTTTACGGTGTGTTTACCAACAACCACATTGGCGGGAGCCGTTAAGCGGCAGCATACCTGTGGTTGCTACGGTTTTTGCCCCAGAGGCTACCACCACCCGCAGAAATGCTGAGAATTATAACCTGCCTGCAAACCCAGCACGACTGGAGGTTAGTTTTTCTGGCGGCGAGCGTTTGTCTGCTGGCCAGTTTTGCTGCCGTCAGCATGTATCAGCGCGCGACTGTCGGTGACAAGACCACGCCCCGCCTGTTCTGGGCACTCACAGCCGGTGTTGTGGGCGGCTGCGGCGTTTGGGCGACACACTTCATCGGAATGCTCGCCTACGCGCCAGGAATACCGATCTCGTTCGATTTTCTGATGACGGTTGCCTCGCTCGGCGTCGTAGTTGTGATGATGGCCGGTGGCTTTATGATCGCAACCTATGGCGATCAGATCTGGACGCCATTGATCGGTGGCGTGATCCTTGGTGTGGCCACCTCCCTGATGCACTATCTCGAAATTCACTCGTTGCGGATGCGGGCTGATATTGCATGGGTGCCGAGCCTGTTGGCTGTTTCGATCGCGTGCGGTGTAGGATTTAGTGCGCTTTCCCTCGCTGTCGCGCGCCGTGGCGAGACCGTGTGGTTTGGTGCAATCAGCGTGGGATTGCTGGTGGTGGCGATCCTGTCCGGTCATTTCATCGCCATAAGCGCGATGGAATTGGTTCCGGACATGACGCCGACCTCCCCGAATGTCGGGCTGTCTCCAATGGCTCTTTCGGTGGGCGTGGCGTCGGTGATGGCGGCTTTCGTCGCCGCCTGTGGGATCAGCGCGATTTCCGATCGCCGCAGCCGCCGCAGCATCAGCGAGCGAAATATCCAGCTCAACGCAGCCATCAATAACATGAGGCAAGGCCTGTGTATGTTTGGGCCGGATAACTGTCTGCAGTTGTGGAATGAAAAATACGTCGAGATGTACAGAGTCGCGCCGGAAGAGATTCGCGCGGGGATGACGGTCGATGAGATGTTCGCGGCGAGGAAAAAAGCCGGAACGATTGTCAGGGATCTGGATTCCTACTCATCGCATCTGCGGAATTCGGTCGAGAACCGTGAATTTACCAAGTGGATTCACGAATTGGTGGACGGCCGCACCATCAGCGTGTCGTACCAGTCGATGGAGAATGGCGGCTGGGTCGGAACGCACGAGGACATCACCGAACAGTGCAAGAGCGAGGCCCAAATCCAGTACCTCGCCCAGCACGATTCACTGACCGGATTGTTCAACCGGGCGGCATTCAATGAGCATGTTCACAAGATTTGGGAAGGAGCGATCCGGGAGCAGCGTTCCTTTACCATTCTGAGTATCGATATCGACCGCTTCGGCGAGATCAATGACACCTACGGACATAGTGCAGGCGATACGTTCCTGGATGAAGCTGCGCGCCGCCTGCAGGCCGCATGCGGGAGTGCGTTCATCGCGCGCCTTGGCGGCGATGAATTCATGATTGTTTCGTCCGAAGGTGAACAGCCGGCTCGCGCAGGGGATATATGTACGCGCGTCCTGACCGCCTTCGAGATGACGTTCCACATCGACGGCCATCCCATTCACAGCGGTTGCACGGTTGGCGTTTCTATCTTCCCGCAGGATGGAGCAGATGTAGAAACGCTCATCGCCAATGCCGACGTTGCGCTCTATCGCGCCAAGAAGGAGGAACGGGGGTCTGTCCGCTTCTTTGAGCCGGCGATGGACAGGCAACTTCGCGAGAAACGCGCGTTATTGCAGGACCTGGGTGTTGCCATTGAAAACGGACAGCTTGAGCTGCATTACCAGCCTCAGGGCAGCACGGATGGAAGCCCGTTCGGCTTTGAAACGCTGGTGCGCTGGCGTCATCCGGCCAGGGGATTGATTGGACCTGGTGCCTTCATTCCGCTGGCAGAGGAAACCGGTTCGATTGTCGCTGTCGATACGTGGATTTTGAGCGAAGCCTGCCGTGAGGCGGCAAGCTGGCCGAACCCACTGCAGATAGCGGTCAACGTGTCGCCGATGAGTTTTCAGCAAAACGATCTGCCGGGGCTTATCCATGCGATCCTGCTGGAAACGGGTCTGAATCCCAAGCGGCTTGAGATCGAGATTACCGAAGGCGTGCTGATGCAGGATTTTTCGCATGCCTGTTCGATCCTGCGCCGCATCAAGAATCTGGGCGTCCGCATCGCGATGGATGATTTCGGCACCGGCTATTCGTCGCTATCGTATCTGCAGTCTTTTCCGTTCGACAAGATCAAGATCGACCAGACCTTTGTCGCCCAGATCCACAAGAACGTGCAGTCGTCAGCCATCATTCGCGCGATCATCAGTCTCGGAGAGGCGCTTAACCTCGGCGTGATCGCCGAGGGTGTGGAGACGGAAGATCAGCGCGAATTCCTTGCCGAAGCTGGATGCACCGAGATGCAGGGATATCTGCTTGGCCGTCCGCAACCGATTGCCGCCTACAATCATGTCATCGGCCGGCCATCAGCGGCGCCACGGAAGGCTCTCGCCGGATAGCGGGTGCGGTTACGCATGCGTTCCGCAATCATCCGCGACAGACGATGAAGCGGCGATATTCGCGGCGATCTTTCCTGCGTAGGCGGAAAGATCCGATATGGCCATCAGTTCGCCGAACGTCCCGCGCGCGAGGGGACCTGCGACGAATAGATGCGAGTTCGGTTCGTTGCGGTGATTGATGGCATGGCCCGAGGGGTCCACTGCGATGCCAAGGCCCAGCGTGTCCGCCTGTAGCAATCCGTCCGTATTCATGGACGACAGCAACGGATCGGCTGCAACGGCATGGGCGGGGCCGGTCGCCAGCATGACCGCGTCGAATGTTTCCGGCTTCCATTCCGTGTCATGACGCGTGCGCAGAGCTACGGTGATCGTGTGCGGTGTGGCCGAGTTGGCCCGCACGGATGCGGCTCTGAGATCGAGCGTGCCGTTGGCGATGCGCCGCTCGATCGTTTCATGAATCTGCGGCGCGATGCGAAAGCGGTGCGTGTCCCAATAGGGACGAAGATGGCGCAAGAACTGATGGCGGCTTGACGCCGAAAGGTTTTGCCAGATCGGCTGACCCTGCTCGTGCACGCGGTTGAGCACGATCTGCCAGGGCAATCCGTCCCGCGCGGCGTCAATGACGGTTCTACGGATGCGGCGGGACAGGGCCACCGCCTGCGTGACGGGAGGCGTCGTGAAATCGCCCTCGAAGAGCGAGAGATTGTCCGTATGCGCCTGCGGCCGAAGTCCGCGCCGGGAGACGGCGACGATTTCGCCACGATGGCCGGTGCGTTCCAGCGAGGCCACGATGTCGGCCATCGTCAGCCCGGTGCCGACGATGAGGATGCGGTCGTCAGGTGCAAGCGACGGCAGGGCGCTCCCGCTCCAGGGATCAGAGAAGAACCGGGGATGGGAATGCAGTGGCCGGAGCGAGGAGGGCACGGCAGGGGGCGCGTGGCAGATCGCGAGGACCATAGTGGCAGCGTCGACAGTTTCGCCATTGTCGCAAGTGACGTGGAAACCGCCTTCCGTGGCGGAGGCACTCACGGCCTTGGCCTGCAGATGCCTGACGGCGGGCTTTAGATGGCGCACCTGTTCGGCGACATAGCGGCCGAAAATCGCACGTGTCGGAAACAGTCGGCCATCGGGCAGGCTGGCTTGCGGGTCGGTTGTGAGGTAGCCGGTGTCGATCAGCCAACGGTGGAAATGCTCCGCGTCGTCCACGTCGAGGATCATCCGCGCCGCCGGCACGTTGATCCGGTGTGCGGGGTCGGTCGTCGCATATGCAAGCCCGCGCCCGAGATCGGCGCGAGGTTCGATCACGACAATATCGGCGGTGACGTTGTTCCTGCGCAGATGCCATGCCAGCGCCGCGCCGGAAAAGCCGCCGCCGGTGATAGCGATCGTGTTCTGCCGTTGGCGCGCCATGCGTTATTGATAGCCAGCGATGCGGTGCGGCACGTAAGGCGCTTCCAGCGCCTTGATCTCGTCTTTGGTCAAATGCAGCGACAGCGCGGCAACCGCATCCGTCAGGTGCTGCGGTTTTGACGCGCCGATGATCGGCGCGGTGACGCCGCGTTTCTGCGTAACCCATGCCAGCGCGACCTGCGCGCGCGGCACGCCGCGCGCCTTGGCGATGCGGGCGACTTCGTCCACGATCTTTCTGTCGGCATCGACGGCCTGCGTATACAGCGTGCTGCCGAAGGCGTCGGTCTTCGAGCGTTCGCTGATGTCGTCCCAGTCGCGGGTCAGGCGGCCGCGCGCGAGCGGGCTCCATGGTACCACCGCGATGCCCTGGTCGATGCACAGCGGCAGCATTTCGCGTTCTTCTTCCCGATGCAGGAGGTTGAGGTGATTCTGCATACTGACGAACTCGCTCCAGCCGTGCAGGCGCGAGGTGTAGATCGCCTTGGTGAACTGCCAGGCATGCATCGAGGACGCGCCGATATAGCGGACCTTGCCTGCGCGAACGAGATCGTTCAGCGCATCCAGCGTTTCCTCGATCGGCGTGTCGTAGTCCCAGCGGTGGATCTGGTAGATGTCGACATAATCGGTGCCGAGCCGACGCAGGCTGTTATCGATTTCCGTGAAGACCGCCTTGCGGGAGAGACCTGCACCGTTCGGTTCGTCGCGCATCCGCAAACAGAGCTTGGTGGCGATGACAACTTCATCGCGGCGGGCAAAATCCTTGACTGCGCGTCCGACAATTTCTTCTGAGGTGCCATCCGAATAGGAATTGGCCGTGTCGAGCACGTTGATGCCGAGTTCAAGAGCCTGCCTGATGAGCGGGCGGCTGGCATCCTCTGGCATGGTCCACGGGTGCTTGCCGCGGTCCGGCGTGCCGTAGGTCATGCAGCCGAGCCAGAGACGCGATACCTTCAGACCGGTTTTGCCAAACTTGACGTATTCCATGGGTAGCCTCGCGTATCGTCGTTTCAGAGTATGAAGAAGGCGGTTGATGTTCCGAATTCGAAGTTCGCTTCATCAGAGCGCCGTTCTCGGTGGCGAACTTCGGATTCGAAGGGACACTAGCAAATCTATGATCCTCGCGTGGCTCGGGTTCAGAAATTCTCTGGAAGGCGCCTCGCAACGAAAATGAAGCGAATTTCCGAACCACCACACGAGAGCCGCGCGGACATTAAAGCATAGCGATTGCGGCCAAGGGTTCGAAATATTTGCGCCTTCCTGCAAGGCAGCCCTTGCTAAAGACAGCTCCCGACATTGTCATGAGATCATCCAGGTGGCGGCAGCGTCACGTTTCACGAGGCGCGCTTTGGAAACCACGAAACCGACGCTGGTTGCCCAAGCGCAAATTTTGATTTGGGAAGTGGATTTTGCGACGCGACATGCGGCGCGGTGACCGGCTCTCGTTCAATGACCGACCGCGAAGAAACGCAGTAATTTCCGGCATAACCACTCATCGAGCCGAACTGGCGGTGCGGTAATATTTTAACGTCCCGTTCTACATTTTATGTCATTTCTTGCTTTGCGGATTTTGCTGGCCGCCAGCCAGCATTGAGGATGTGCGGAATTCGGGGGCAAGAGCAATCGATAGCAGCGCTGTGCGAGATGGCATCTGCAGGCAAGCTCTCTGTCTGATATTTATGACTCGTGTTTGAAGGATCTGACATGCTCGGTGGGATCAGGAAGCTCAATATTTTCGGCTGGACCAGGAAGCTTTTCGGTTGGACGAAGTATTTCGGTTGGGTCTCGAGAATTGCATCGAGATTTAATGTGTTCTCCTTCATCAGGCATATCGGGGTGTCCTGGAAAGTTCAGATCGGGCCGCTCTTTCTGGTGATCTCTCTTGTCGGGCTGGGGATGTATTCCCTGCGGACACTTCAATTCAATCAGTCGGCCGCTGACAGGTTGATGTCGGGACCGATTCGTCAGGCCGAACTGATGAGCGATCTCACCTCCATGATCTGGTCGGCGAATGCCAACCTGTATCGCCTCACCGCGACGGCCGTGAGTAAGACAGATCCAAAAGCGATCGAAGGTTATGCATATGATGCCACGGCCTCTTTCGGGCGGGTCAATGACTCGCTGTCGGCTCTTGAGGTCAGCATGTATGAACCAAGCTCGGTGTTGTCGAAGGAAGACTACGCGAAGCTAAAAGACGCCGTTGCCGCCTATACCGCGAAGGGCAGGGTCGTCATCGATAACCCGGGAATTGATCCCATCTTTATCAAGGACGCGGAAAAGCAGTTTGCGGTAGTGTCACAGCTTGTCTCGGACATGATGATGGCGACCAGCAACCGCAAAAGTATCGAGGTCGGCAATTCGCAGGTTGATCTGGAGCAGCAGCAGCTCACGCTCAAGGTCGTGCTCGGTATTGTTGCTGCGTTCGGTGTGCTGTTCTCGTTCCTGATCGGACGCAGCATTTCGAAGCCTGTGGTGGTGATGACCAAGGCGATGCACGAACTTGCTGCCGGAGATCTGTCGGTGCAATTGCCAGGACTCGATCGTGGCGATGAGGTCGGCCAGATGGCCCGCGCAGTGGAAGAATTCAAGGTTCAGGCGGTGGCCAAGGCCGAGGAGGAGGCTGTCGAGCGCGAGGCGAAGAACCGTGAGTTGGCGGCGACGCGCAAGGCCGAGCTTCATGCGCTCGCGGAGAGTTTCGAGAGCGCCGTTGGCAACATCATCGAGCATGTCAGTTCGGCCTCGAGTGACCTTGAATCGTCGGCGATGGTGCTGACCAAGAGCAGCGTGGCGACGCAGGAGCTCAGCGCCGTCGTTACCAGTGCCTCGGAAGAAACGTCTAGCAACGTCCAGTCGGTTGCGTCTGCAACCGAGGAAATGGCGGCGTCCGTCTCCGAGATCGGCCGTCAGGTGTCGGATTCCAACCAGATCGCGTCGGAAGCCGTGGAGCAGGCGCAGCGCACCGATACGCGGATCAGCGAATTGTCGGAGGCGGCGAACCGCATCGGCGACGTCACCATGCTGATCACGACGATTGCGAGCCAGACCAACCTGCTGGCGCTCAACGCCACCATCGAGGCCGCGCGTGCAGGCGAGGCAGGCAAGGGCTTTGCGGTGGTCGCGCAGGAAGTCAAGGCGCTGGCGGCACAAACGACCAAGGCCACACACGAAATCAGCACCCAGATCGCGGCGATGCAGTCGGCCACGGAAGAGTCAGTGATTGCGATCAAGGAGATCGGCGGCACAATTGCCCGTCTGTCGGAAATTTCGTCCATCATCGCGGCGTCTATCGAAGAGCAGGGCGCGGCGACGCAGGAAATTGCCCTGAATGTCCAGCAGGCGGCGGCGGGTACCTCGCGTGTCGCCACCAGCATCGCTGACGTCCATCGTGGCGCGGGCGATACCGGATCGGCTTCCTCTCAGGTGCTCTCGGCGGCGCAGTTGCTGTCGAACGAGAACCGGCGGTTGAAGAGCGAAGTCGCCAAATTCCTGGAAACGGTGCGGGCCGCCTGAACGCGGTCCGGCCCCGGACGATCACGGCCGGATGGCCGCGGCCTCAGCGATCGCGCCATAAATCCGCTCGGTATCCCGGGGCGTCACGCAATAAGGCGGCATCACGTAAATGGTGTTGCCGAGCGGCCGCAGGAGAATGTCGTGCCGGTCGAAGTGCGTCAGCAGCCTTGACCAGATCTCGGCGAGATAACCGGCGTCGGCGGCCTTGAGATCCATAGCGGTGATGGTGCCGCAGCGGCGGACGTTCTCAAAACGGGAATCGCTTCGGAACGGCTCGATCGCACGCTCCTGCATGGCGCATAGCGCTGTGATCCGCTCGCGGGTTTGCGGATCGTCCCACAGTTTCAGATTGGCGAGAGCGGCGGCGCAGGCGATCGGGTTTGCGGTGTAGGAACTGGAGTGGAAGAAGGTTCTCGCGCGGTCCGTCGAATAGTGTGCCTCGAACATCGCAGGCGTGCACAGCGTTACCGCGAGCGGCAGCGCACCGCCGGTGATGCCCTTGGAATAGCAGACGATGTCGGGTGACACGTCCGCTTGTTCGCAGGCGAACAGCGTTCCGGTGCGGCCCCAGCCGGTCATCACCTCGTCAGCGATGAACAGGACATCAGCTTCAGTGCAGATGCGCCGCATCTCTCGCAGGATTTCCGGCGAATACATCATCATGCCGCCGGCGCCGAGGATCAGCGGTTCGACGATGAAAGCAGCAGGCTTGTTGCGGCAGGCGCGTTCGAGCGCGTCGAGCGTATCCTGTTCTTTTCCTGCGACCGGAAACGGAATGCAGTCGACGGCGAACAGCAGCGGCTCATAGGGTGCGTTGAACACGCCACGTGCGCCGACCGACATCGCGCCAATGGTGTCGCCGTGATAGGAGTGCTCCATCACCACGATGCGTTCGCGCGGCGCGCCGATGTTGAGCCAGTAGCCGAGCGCCATCTTGAGCGCGACTTCGACGCTGGTCGAACCACTGTCGGAATAAAAGACGTGCGACAGCCCCTTGGGGGCGAGCTTGATCAGCCGTTCGGCGACCTGTTCGGCAGGTGGATGGGTTTGCCCCGCGAAGATGATCTGGTTAAGCCGCGCTGCTTCGGTCTGGATCGCGTGCACGATATCCGGGTGACAGTGGCCGTGTGTCACCACCCACCACGAGGCGATCGCATCCAGAATGCGGCGCCCGTCATCGGTGTACAGATAGGCGCCCTCGGCCCGCACGATTGTCGGAAACTCCTCGTGCAGCGCGTGCTGCGTGAACGGGTGCCAGACTGGAGATTTCATCGGCGAGGTCATGAAGTGAAGTCAGCGAGGTTGAAGGATGTGGCGAATGCGCTGCGCAGACTCTCATGGGTCAACGGCGTGAGACGCGGCAGGCGGCCGAGGCGGCGGACACCGCCGAGCTCGCAGATAATGCGCTCACTCTCGGCCTGTTCATCGCCGATGAAGGCAATGCCAACCAGGGGAATATTCCGGCGTTTCGCGGCCTCGATCGACAGCAGCGAATGGTTGATGGTGCCGAGCGCGGTCCGCGCACACAGCACGAGCGGCAGCTCCCAGCGCGCGAAGATATCGATAAAGAGTGTATCGTCGTTGACCGGCACCATCAGACCGCCGGCGCCTTCGATCACCAGCGGCCGGTCGCCTGGCGGCGGAAGAAGTGCGTGGTCGTCAATCGTCAGGCCGTCGATCCGTGCGGCGTAATGCGGCGATGCTGGAGTATTGAGGACATGCCGTTCCGGGAGGATGCGCCCGGGTGCGAGAGCGCCCAGTCCGGCGACGCGGCCCGAGTCGGTGCCGTCCTCGTGGCCTGCCTGTATCGGCTTCCAGTAATCGGCGCCCAGTGCGTCCGCGAGCGCCGTGCAAAAAACGGTCTTCCCGATATCGGTATCGGTGCCGCTAACGATCAGGCGTGTGGTCATGCTTTTAGTGCCTGCGCTTCTTCTTGCAGTGCTGCAAGCATGGATTCGACATCCTCTCGGGTCACATTTAGCGTGAGCGAGATGCGCAGTCGCGCGGTGCCCGTGGGCACGGTCGGCGGGCGGATGCCGCGAATGTCGAATCCGCGCCGCTGCAAGGCCGCCGCGAGCGCCATGGTGCGCTGGTTGTGACCGACGACATACGGAATGATCTGCGAGCCGGACGGCGTCCAGCCTTGCGCATTGATTCTATCGCCAGCAAGAGCGATGAGATCGTGCAGCCGCTGCCGCCGCTCGGGCTCCTCGCGCAAAGTCTTCAATGCCTCTCCGACCGCGATTGCCATCAGCGGCGAGGGCGCGGTGGCGAAGATGAAAGGGCGGCTGCGGTTGACGAGAAATTCGCGCAGCAATTTTGTCGTCATCACCAGCGCGCCGGACGCGCCGAGCGCCTTGCCGCAGGTGTGGACGGCGACCACATTGGTGCGACCTTCATAGGCAGCGGACAGGCCGCGTCCGTCAGGCCCGAACACGCCGGTGGCGTGTGCTTCGTCGATGTAGAGGAAGCCGTCGTTGCGGTCGGCGATATCCATGAGATCGGCGAGGGGCGCGCCGTCGCCATCCATCGAGTAGATGCTTTCGACCGCGATCCACGGCCGGCCCTTGCCGCCCTTGGCGCGCCATGCGCGGATCGAATCCGCGACGGCATTGCTGTCGTTATGCGGAGCCTCGACAATTTCCGCGCGGCTGGCCTTGGTGCCCTCGCGCATGCTGGCGTGGGAGAGCTCATCCATTACAATCAGGTCGCTGCGCTGCGGCAGGGTGCTCAGCGCAGCGAAGTTTGCGCTGTAGCCCGCACCGAAATAGAGTGCGCTCTCGGTTCCGAAGAAATTCGCGGCGTCGGCTTCGAGTTGTTCGTGCTCGGCGCAATTGCCGCGCAGCAGCCGCGAGCCGCCCGCGCCGATCGGCGTGCCGGATTCGATTGCGGCAATCACGGCCTTGCGCAAGCGCGGAGATTCCGCGAGCGCCAGATAGTCGTTGGAGACGAAATCGATGCCCTGACGCGGCCGCAGGCTGCGCAGCCGGCCGTCGCGCGCCAGCGCAGCCAGTGCGCCTGCATAGCGGTTGTCGGCGGATTCTGCATTCAGGGGCAGGGGAGCGGTCAAAAATCACCGTGAATTGAGAAACTCCAGACATTTTAATACTCTGGAGGAGGAAGCGTCAGGGGCGGGCACCAAGGCTGACAGGACGCATCGCCGCTGTGGCTGAATTCTAGACCTATTCTATCCTTTCGAGGCCAAAAAATGCACGGCAAAGAATGACTTGAGCGCCCCCCTGATACATACAGTCCTATCATGGAGACGAGTTTGGCATGTTCGATTTCGATATGGCCGTTCAGGCTTTGGTCGAGCGGCGGGGTTGAGATGACCCTGAAACGGTCAAATTGACCGGCACTTATCACAACCTCATTCGCTACTGGGCCGACGTATGAAAACCATTCGCTTGATGACGTGCCTTTCGATTGTCCTCGGTCTGGCGGGCGCTGCGCCCGTGCTCGCACAGCAGACCGCTCCTGCGCAGCCCGCCACTCCTGTGGCCAGCTCTCCTGCGCCTGCCACATCTTCGGCCGTTGTGCCGGCTTCTCCGGCGCCCGCGGCCGTTACTCCGGCCAGCGCCGCCGCTCCGACGGCATTGCCGACAGCCGAAACGGCAAAGACCCTGACGGTGCCGCACGATCTGTCGCCGTGGTCAATGTTCATGTCGGCCGATATCGTGGTGAAGCTGGTGATGATCGGCCTCGCTTTCGCCTCGCTAATGACGTGGACGATCTGCTTTGCGAAAATGCGCGAGCAGTTCGTGGCACAGCAGCGGCTCAAGGCGGCGCTTCGCACGGTGTCAAACTCGCGCACGCTGGCTGAAGCGCGATTGGCGCTCGGTACCGGCAAGACGGTGTTGTCATCGTTTCTTGCGATGGCCGTTCATGAAGTCCGGTTGTCGTCAGGCGTTGTGGGCGAAGCGGGCATCAAGGAGCGAGCGGCCTCGCTGTTCGCCGAACTGACGCGCAGCGAAGTTCGCCGGATGCGTCTCGGTATGGGCATACTCGCAACCATCGGCGCGACCGCACCATTCGTTGGCTTGTTCGGCACTGTCTGGGGCATCATGAACAGCTTCATCGGCATTTCGAAGACCCAGACCACCAATCTCGCGGTCGTTGCACCAGGCATCGCGGAAGCACTGCTCGCGACGGCGATGGGACTCATCGCGGCGATCCCCGCCGTCATCATCTACAATCACTTCTCCCGCGTGACGAAACGCTATCTGGAGCTTGTCAGCCAGGCGTCCGGCGCCGCGGGCCGTCTGCTGTCGCGTGATCTCGACCGCGGCCATGGCGCGATTTCCCACGCAGCCGAGTAATGGAGACGGCTTGTGGGTGTTACGTTCAACGATGTTGATGATGACGGCGACGGTTTCAGCGAGACGCATGAGATCAACGTCACGCCGTTTATCGACGTCATTCTGGTTCTTCTGATCATCTTCATGGTTGCGGCACCACTCTCCACCGTCGATCTGCCGGTGGATCTGCCGTCCTCGACGGCGACGCCGACCAAGAAGCCGGACAAGCCGACTTACGTGACCATCAAATCCGACCTTGCAATCGCGGTTGGCGAAACGCCCGTGAAACGGGTCGATCTCATCAGCGTGCTCGATGCGGCCGGAGAAAGCGGCAAGGATCGCCGTATCTTCCTGCGCGCCGACCGTGCGGTGTCCTACGGCAATATGATGGACGTTCTCGAAATCCTGCGCGCCGGCGGATATCTGAAGGTGGCGCTGGTGGCGCTCGAAGGGGTGCCTGACAGTACCGGCACCGCCATCCCGCCGGTAGCGAAGCCGCAGTAACCGGAAGCGTGATGTTCCTGAACCGGCTCTGGACCGACCCGTCGAGGCGCGTATGGCTGTTTGCCGCCATCGCAGCCCTGATTCTGCATGGCGCGGTTGCGGCCATCGCCGTGACAAGCCTGACGGAGTCCGCCGATGACGACGAACTGGGGGCGGCCGGCATTGAGGTAGGGCTCGAATTCCTTGCACCGCGCGGCGAGGCGACTGATCTGCCGCCTGGGCCTGACACGGAAGCCTCCGCTGCTTCGCCTCAGGTGGCCGAGCAGAAGGCGCAGGTGAAGAAAACCGATCTGCCGCAGGACAAGCCAATCGAGTCGGAGAACCCTGATCGCATTGTTTCTCCCGACAAGTCCACGGACCCGAAGGAGGATGATCCGAACGTCGCTGCCAGGCAGCAGGCGCCCTCGCAGGAATCAGTGGCTGCGGAAGCAACCGCGATGCCGACTTCGGAATCGGCCCAACAGTCAGATCGTTCGATGACGCTTGCTCAGGGTACCGGTGCCAGCAAGCAGCGCATCAAGACGACATGGCAGAGGGAACTGGTCGCTCACCTCGACCATCACAAGCGCTATCCGGCCGACCGCTCCGATGTCAGCGTCAAGATTCTGGTCAGCTTCGAGATTGACCGGAAGGGCCACATCGTCTCGAGTTCGATCGTTCAGGGGTCGGGTTATCCCGAATTCGATCAGGCCGCGCTTGCCATGCTCAAGCGCTCCGACCCCGTGCCCGCGCCGCCGCCGCTGGTTGCGGACGAAGGTTTGACCTTCACGCTGCCGGTCGTCTTCCGCGCCCACAAGAAGAAATAAGGCGTTATCCAAGCCGTTTATTACATGGCAGGTCAATTGAGGTCAGGCGCTAGCTCGCCTTGCGCGCACGTGGCTTTGAGCGTGCCTGCTTCCTGATCGTGCGGGGAGTTGCACGGGCCGAGCGGCGTGCGGACTTGGGGCCACCCTTCAGGCTCTCGCGCAACGCATCCATCAGGTTGATGACGTTGCCACCCTTGTGTGGCGGGCTCGGTGCCTTGATCGTCTTGCCGGCCCGTTTGTGATCAATGAGATCGGCCAGTGCGCTCTCGTAGTGATCCTCGAAACGATCGGGGTCGAACTCGGCAGTCTTGCCCTCGACGATATGCTTGGCGAGGTCGAGCATTTCCCTGGTGACTTTGACATCCTTGATGTCGCCGAAATAGTCGGCTTCGTCGCGCACCTCGTAAGGAAAGCGCAACAGTGTGCCCATCAATCCCTTTTCCAACGGCTCCAGCGCGATGACGTGCTCGCGATTGGTCAGCACGACACGGCCCAAGGCCATCATGTTCATGGAGCGGATCGTCTCGCGGATCACGGTGTAGGCATCGAGGCCGACCTTGCCGTCGGGCACGATGTAGTAGGGGCGGATCAGAAAACGGCTGTCGATTTCGTCCCGGGGTACGAATTCGTCGATGTCGATGGTGTGAGCCGATTCCAGCGCGATGTTGTCGAGTTCGTCGTCGCTGACCTGCACGTAGGTATCGGCGTCGACCTTGTAACCCTTGACGATGTCCTCGCGCTCGACTTCCTCGCCGGTTTCGGCGTCGACCTTGGCGTATTTGATCCGGTGGCCGGTGTTCTTGTTGATCTGGTTGAGTCGAATCTTGTCCGACTCGGACGTCGCAGGAAACAGCGCGACAGGGCAGGTGACGAGGGACAGACGAAGGAAGCCCTTCCAGTTCGCGCGGGACGCCATCGGTTACTCCGGGTTACGCAGACCAGCCGACTCAATGGAGCGAGGAAGGGATTCGTTCCTGAATAGGTCTCCGAGCGAGAAAAACGAACTGCCGAGAGTGGCCAAAAGGTTCTGGAGTACCGATTATTCCCGATTTGTTCTGCCCAGTTCGGGTGTGGATTTGCCACGTTATTGCCTTGTTTACGCTACGGTTTTTGAAAGTTCACTGTGGTGTTTTCGCTACAGCATTTTGCGCTGCATCGTGATCAATAGCGTTCATTCGACTTCTACGGACGTTTGGGAGACTACCACTATGAAGAAGCTTCTTCTTGCAGCCACCGTCGCGGCTCTAAGCTCGACCTCGGTGTTCGCTGCTGACCTCGCAGCCCGCCCCTACACCAAGGCGCCGGCTTACGTGGCGCCGATCTACAACTGGACCGGTTTCTACATCGGCGCCCAGGTTGGCGGCGCGTTTCAGGGCTCCAGCGGCTACGACGCTACTGCTGGCGTTGTCGGCCACCGTGACGACAGCTCGTTCATCGGCGGCGGCGTCGTTGGCGCCAACTACCAGTTCGCTCCGAACTGGGTTGTCGGCCTCGAGGGCGAATTCAACGGCCTGTCGAACAACCGTCATTCCTTCGTGAACGGCGCTGGCGATGCTGTCAGCCTCAAGAACGACTGGCTGGCTTCGGTCACCGGTCGCCTTGGCTACACCTGGGGTGTTGGCATGATCTACGCCAAGGGCGGTGTTGCATTCCGCGACAACGGCGGCCTTTCGGCAAACGCTGGAACTGTGGCTCTGGTTAACCGTGACGACACCGGCTACACCGTCGGCGCTGGCCTCGAATACATGTTCGCCCCGGCCTGGTCGGCGAAGATCGAATACCAGTACTACAACTTCGATCACACCAACGTTGCGTTCGCCGGCGTCGGTGGCCCGAGCGCTGCCCGCTACAGCGATGACCTTCACACGGTGAAGGCTGGCATCAACTACCACTTCAACTGGGGTGGCCCGGTTGTTGCCAAGTACTAAGACCTTCTGATCGCATCTGCGATCTGACGAAAGGGCCGGCGCAAGCCGGCCTTTTTTGTTGTCTGGACGGCGTGGGTGAACTCGGCGGGCAGGCGGCCCGGCTTCAGGATGATCAGCCGCCGTCGAGCACGGCGAGGCGCGTTGCTTCCGCGAGATCGTCGGCCTGATTGGCGTTGAAGAACGGGTCGAGCGGCGCGGCCGGCCATGAGGCCTGCGCCAGCCGAAAGCGGCGGACGAAGGCATGGGCCTTGCGGAAATCCTCGACCGTCAGGGCGTGCCGTATGGCATGGCGGAGATCGACATGCCAGATCGCGATGATTGGGTGCATCTGTCCGCCGGACTCGGCGACCGCAATCTCTGCATCGTCGTCATGCCGGGCCTGATGCAGGCGGGACACAAGGTCGCGCGGCAGGAACGGACAGTCGGCGGCCGCAGTGAGGACATATCGGGCGTCAGGGCGGTTCGCAGCCGCCCATTCCAGGCCTGCCAGCACGCCGGCCAGTGGTCCGGGGAAATCCGCGATATCGTCGGATACGACCGGCAAGCCGAATGCGGCAAAACGGGCGGGGTCGCCATTGGCGTTGAGCACAAGCCCATCACATTGCGGGGCGAGACGGCGGATCACGCGCTCCAGAATGGGCCGCCCCGCAATCAGTCGCATCGGTTTGTCGCCCCCACCCATGCGGCGGGCGAGGCCCCCGGCCAGCAGCACGCCGGGCGTGGGCGGATAGGCATTCTCTGTCTCTATTGTGTGATCCGTCGCCATGAGTCCTCGAACCTGCATCGATTCGGCACTTTGTGGTCTTGTGCCAGACACCAGTCACGCTATAGCACCTAGTGGAGTGGATTTGACATTCGCTCTCCACTGGCAGCGAGTCCCTGAGCGAATGTCAAATCGAAAACTCCGCTAGAAAATTACATTTGCCAGTGGTCCATTGATTCCAGCATTCGCAAGAGAACCTGTCGAGAAGGGATGCGAATGTTGGAATCGGACCACTAGACGGTGAGGTGGAGAATGCGATGCGGATAATCGGGCTGGCCGGATGGAGCGGAGCAGGAAAGACCACGCTGTTGTCACGGCTCGTGCCTCATCTGATTGGCGAGGGTGCCCGTGTGTCCGTTATCAAGCATGCCCATCATGAGTTCGACCTGGACAAGCCGGGCAAGGATTCCTGGGTACACCGCCAGGCCGGCGCGACGCAGGTGTTGATCTCCTCGGCGAGACGATGGGCACTGCTGAATGAACTGCGCGGCGATCCCGAACCGTCTCTTTTCGAGTTGTTGGCGAAAATGGCGCCTGTTGATTACGTCATCGTCGAAGGGTTCAAGGCGCAAGGACACCGGAAGATCGAGATCTATCGCGCGGAGAATGCCAAGCCGCTGATGTTTCCGAACGATCCGAAGATTATCGCTGTCGCGACTGATACCCCGGTAGAAGGTGAATTGCCGGTGTTCGACCTCGACGACATTCCGGCGATTGCGGATTTCGTGAAGGCACACGCCGAGAATCGTGACGAACTTCTCGCGCGCGTGACGGGTTGAAGGATGGCGCAACTTTCAGATGATTGCTTCGCATTTGGCGGCCCGATGATGGGGGTCGATGAGGCGTTGTCCATCATCAGGTCGCGTCTGACGCCGGTTGAAGACATTGAGCACGTGGAATTGTCCGACGCCGATGGGCGAGTCCTCGCCGTTGATGTGATCGCACCGATCAATATTCCTGCCTTCATGAACTCAGCCGTGGATGGCTATGCAGTGCGTGGCGAGGATGTTCCTGCCACAGACGCACGCGCGTTCAGGGTGCAGGACCGCGTCGCCGCAGGTGCCAGCGCGCGCGAGGCTATCCAGCCAGGTTATGCCATCAGGATCTTCACGGGGGCACCGATGCCTGCGGGGGCCGATACCGTCTATATGCAGGAAGATGTCGAACTGGCCAACGGTGGCGCCGTGCTGCTGCCAGCCGGCCTTGCGCGTGGAGCGAACGTGCGCCTGGCCGGCGAGGATATTCCGCAAGGCTCCGTCGCGTTGTCGAAAGGGCGGCGGTTGCGCCCGCAGGACGTTGCGCTGGCTGCGGCGCTCGGGCTAACCGAACTCGCAGTGCGCCGATGCCCACGCGTGGCAGTCTTCTCCACCGGCAACGAACTGGTGGCGCCTGGTGAGAAGCGAACAGCGGCGCAATTGTTCGATTCCAATCGCACGATGCTGAGCGCGATGCTGCGCCGCCTCGGCTGCGAGGTGACGGATCTCGGCATTCTTCGCGATGACCGGACAGCCCTTGCCATGGCATTGAAACAGGCTGCACGGGATTGCGATTTGATCCTGACCACCGGCGGAGTTTCGGCAGGGGAAGAGGATCATGTCAAGGCGGCGATCGAAACCATCGGATCGCTGGTGTTCTGGCGTATGGCGATCAAGCCGGGCCGTCCCGTGGCCATGGGAGTGATTGAAGGCACACCGTTCATTGGCTTGCCGGGCAATCCGGTTGCGGGTTTTGTCACTTTCACTTATGTCGCGCGGCCGGCAATTCTCATCCTGGCCGGGACATCGTCCACAACGCCCGTCCCGCTGCGGGTGCGCGCGGAATTCAATTATCGCAAGAAGGGCGGCCGCAGAGAATATATCCGTGTGACGCTGAAGCAAGATGATGACGGGACTTTCAGCATTATGAAATTTCCGCGCGAAGGGGCAGGCCTGTTATCGTCATTGGTGCAGACCGATGGCCTTGTCGAACTCGGGGAAGATGTCTCCGGCATCAAGCCGGGTGATGTGCTGAACTTCTTGCCGTACTCGAGTTTATTGTAGCGGCAATGCCATCGATCAAGCTCGATCTCAGCGGATTAAAATGTCCTCTGCCGGTGTTGAGGACGCGCAAGGCCTTGAAATCCCTGCACCCGGGCGACAGGCTCGAAGTCGTCTGCACCGATCCTCTCGCGGCGATCGACCTTCCTCATTTGATTTTGGAGACTGGCGACCGCATTGAGATATTGAAGCGGGATGTCCAGAACATTCATTTTCTGATCGAAAAACGCTGATTTACCATCGCGTAAAGTAGGCTGCAGGTTTGTTTGCGGCGGATTGGCCTTCAGTTTCGACGTATCAGATTACCCGTCACATAATGAGCCTGGGATTGCCTCGCATGGCGAGGATTCTCGATTTTGCATCGCCTCCCGATAGAATATGGATTGGATTTCCGTTCGCACCGGCAACATGCTGAAAATAAATTGAGTTCAGTTCTACTTTTGGCCGATCGACAGAAAACACTTCCTCTGTCCCAATCGGTCTATTGTTTCGCATGCGAATTTATTGCGAGCCTGCGGAATAATTCGGGGCGAGACGGTTTTAATCGATAGCCAAATCTGTGCGATCCACTTTCTGTGAGTTCGACGCAGTGATGATAGAGGATGTCTCTATCTTCGGCGCCACGAGTCTCGTGGAGGTCATTTCCTCCGTGGGAGAGGGGATAGTAGCCATCGGCGAAACAGGGGTCGTCCAACAACGCTAAACAACAAACGAATGGGCAATGACCCATGGGAGGAGAGACATAATGGCGGTTTCAATGAATAGCCCCGAGACCTACTCCAAGGCGTGGATACCATTCCTTGACCGGGAAAGGACGATTGCAAAACCCGGCTACAGCCGCTGGATGATTCCGCCAGCGGCGCTTTGCGTCCATCTCTGCATTGGTCAGGCCTACGCATTCAGTGTGTTCAACCTGCCGATGACCAAGCTGCTCGGAGTCACCCAGTCGGGGCCAGGCGATTGGAAACTGACCGAGCTCGGGTGGATTTTCTCCATCGCTATGTTGTTCCTCGGCATCTCCTCCGCCGTGTTCGGACGCTGGGTAGAAGAAGGAGGACCGCGTAAGGCGATGTTCACAGCGGCATGCTGCTGGGCAACAGGCTTTCTGCTTTCCTCTCTTGGTGTACATCTGCACATGCTTTGGCTGATCTATCTCGGCTATGGTGTAATTGGCGGCTGCGCGCTCGGCATTGGCTATATCTCGCCGGTCTCGACACTGATGAAATGGTTCCCCGATCGTCCGGGCATGGCGACCGGAATGGCCATCATGGGCTTCGGCGGTGGCGCGCTGATCGCCTCACCCCTGTCAGTCTGGCTGATGGGCAAATTCCACACGGCGACCGATGTTGGCGTGTTCAATACCTTCATTGTGCTCGGCTGCGTCTACTTCTGCTTCATGATGTTTGGTGCGCTCATTGTGCGCGTGCCAGCACCAGGCTGGAAGCCGGCGGGCTATGTGCCGGCTGTCGATACGTCCAAGAAGCTGATGACGAAGAACGATGTGTTCGTTTATGACGCCGTCAAGACCCCGCAGTTCTGGCTGGTCTGGGTGGTGTTATTCGTGAACACCACGGCAGGTATCGGTGTGCTCGGTCAGGCTTCCGCCATGAGCCAGGAAATGTTCCCGGGTCATATCACTCCGATTGCCGCAGCCGGTCTTGTCGGTTTGATGAGTCTGTTCAACATGGGCGGCCGTTTCTCGTGGGCGTCGCTGTCGGACTTCATCGGGCGCAAGAACACCTACTTTGTGTTCATGTGCCTTGGCCTGGTGATGTACATCACCGTTCCTTACGCCGGCGGCAGCGGTAACGTCGTTCTGTTCGTCTGCTGCTTCCTCGTCATCGTTTCAATGTATGGCGGTGGGTTCTCGACGGTGCCGGCCTATCTGCGCGATCTGTTTGGCACGCGGTATGTCGGCGCTATTCACGGCATTCTGCTCACCGCATGGTCAGCAGCGGGTGTCGCGGGTCCGGTGCTGATCAACTATATCCGCGAGTACAACGTTACCCATGGCGTGCCAAAGGCTCAAGCCTACAACACGACCATGTACATCATGGCGTCGCTGCTCGTGGTTGGCTTTATCTGCAACGCCTGCATCAAGGCCGTGAACGCGCGGTACCATATGGCCGGCGACAAGGCAGGTAACGTCGCTAACAATGGACTGTCGGCGTCCAGCGCCCAAGCATAAGGAGATAGAGTATGGAAAACGTAGAACACTCCACCACTCCGACCTACATGATCATTCTGGCCTGGAGCATTGCTGGCATTCCGCTTCTTGCCGGCGTGACGCAGACGCTGATCAATGCGATGAAGCTGTTCCAGTAACAGCGTGATCGTTGCCATCCGAAAGCCGTATCTGATGGCTTTCTGAAGCCAGGACAGCGTGAGCTGCCCTGGCTTTTTAACGGTTCACATTGAGGAATAATGACGACACGGCGCACTTTCTTGATCAGAACAACCGCATTGCTTGGGGTCGGACTCTCGGGGTCCGTCGCCGTTGCGCAGCCGCTGCAGGATTTGAAGGGCAAGATTGCTGATATCGAGAGCAGGGTAAAAGGAAGGCTCGGCATCGCCGTTCTCGACACGGGCTCGGATCATCAATTCGGCTACCGGAAGGATGAGCGCTTCCCGATGTGCAGCACGTTCAAGCTGATGGCGGCAGCAGCGATTCTCAAGCGTGTCGAGGAGCGGCACGAGACGCTCGAGCGGCGCGTACGTTTTTCCAGAAGTGATCTCGTTACCTATTCCCCTGTCACGGAGAAGCATCTCGGGAGCGGCATGACCGTTGCCGAATTATGTGAAGCAGCGATCACGCTCAGCGACAACACCGCCCGAAATCTCATGCTCGAGATACTTGGTGGCCCGTCTAGCGTCACGGCCTTCGCGCGCACGTTAGGAGATTCGGTGACACGGCTCGATCGCACCGAGCCGACGTTGAACGAGGCTGTGCCAGGAGATCTACGCGACACCACGGCACCCGCCGCGGTGGCAGAGGACTTGCGCAAGCTGATGTTCGGGCATGCGTTGAAAAAGACATCGTCGGCGCAGTTGGAGACTTGGCTTCTTGCCAACAAGACAGGCGATGCGCGCCTGCGTGCCCGGCTTCCTGCAAGTTGGCGGGTGGGTGACAAGACCGGAAGCGGGGAGCGTGGTTCAACCAATGATGTCGGTGTTCTCTGGCCGCCCGATGCCGCACCTCTCATTGTTGCAGCATATCTGACGCAAACTGCGGCATCGATGAGCGAGCGCAATGAAGCTTTGGCGGCGGTCGGGGAGGCAGTAGCCGCAACTTTCAGGCGGAAGCGCTAAGGAGCTGGCCTACTCCCAGCGCGAAGGTGGAACTTTTGCGCTGCAGCAGAGTTGGTGCACCGAGCTTTCAATTTCGACAACAGCGAGGCTTGCCATGGATGATGTGATCGACCGCGTAATGACGACTTTCGCCATGATGCGCAGCGTGGATCATGCTCAACTTGAGGCTTCGCGCATCAAGCTTACCGATTATATCGACAAACTGGCCTCGGAAGGCCAGCACGATGAGCAGCGCCTGGCCGTGCAGGGACTTGCCTATATGCGCGAGTTGTATCAGGCGCCTGCAGCACATTAAGTCTGGCGCAGGTTGTCGGCTAATGTAGTTTGACCGGAGGTATGGTGGTGTGCCGTAATCTGTCGGCGAGAAATAGCGCCGTGGCGCGCAGCCAGCCGTGCAGGGCAACGCGGTGCATGTGATAGAGTGAAACGTACAAGAGCTTGGCAAGGCTTCCGTTGGCCGAGAAGACGGATTGGCTGTGCCGGAGCGTTGGAAGTTCCCCAGCGGCGTCATCCTCACCCAGCGAGACCAGTGTGCCGTGTGGATGGTACTTGAACGGGCCAACGGTCTGTCCGGACAGTCGACGTTCGAGTAGCTTGGCGAGATAGCTGGCCTGTTGATGCGCGGCCTGTGCGGTTGGCGGCACCAGTGCATGGCCAATATTGGCTGGGGCGGCGGCACAATCGCCCATAGCAAAGATATTCGGTGCCCCTATACAGGCGAGGTGATCGTCGACCTTGATGCGATTGCCCGGTGTCAGCAACAGGCCCCTCAGCCCCGCGACGATATCGTGACCCGACACACCGGATGCCCAGACCTTGATCTCGCAGGGCACTGTAGCGCCGCCCTTGAGGTGCAGGGCGTCGGCAGTGACTCGCTCGACGCTTTCTCCCAGCAAAATACGAACCCCGAGGTTCTCGAGAACCTGGGTGGCGTGGTTGGAGGCTTTTGGGTCGACTGCGGGCAGAATGCGCGAGGCCATGTCCACGAGCGTAATGTCAAGTTTGCCACTGGCACCGAGGCCTCCCCAGCGTTCCATCGCATGGACCGCGTGATGCAACTCGGCGGCGAGCTCGACGCCGGTGGCACCCGCGCCGACGATGCCGACGCGAACGCGGTCACGGCGTCCGACGCCGACCTGGACGACGGATTCCAGAAAGGTACGTTGCAGCTTTAACGCTTGCGCCGGACTGTCCAGCATGTGGCAGTATTCGAGAACACCGGGAATGCCAAAATCGTTGACCCGGCTGCCGAGCGCCAGCACCAGTGTGTCATAGGGCAGTGTCCGTTCGCCGAGAACCTCACTGCCATTCGCCGGACTCAGGACATGATCGAGCGTCACGGTCTTGGCTGCGGGATCGATTGACAACAGGCCACCGAGGGCAAAATCGAACCCGTGCGCGCAGCCATGGGCGAGATAGCTGGTTTCGTCGTCACCGCTTCCAATCAGGCCTGCGGCAACCTCGTGCAGGCGCGGTTTCCATAGATGGGATGTATTGCGGTCCGCCAGTAGGAGGTGTGCTCGTTTTCGTCCGAGGCGGTAGCCAAGTCGGGTGACCAGCTCAAGGCCGCCGGCGCCGCCGCCGATGATGACAATGCGGGGTAAGGCAGGTGAGGGCTGGGGCATGGTGCTTCTCTTGCGTCTGCTGGCCGGAAAGCCTGATAGGCTAACCTCGAACCTTGCGGGGCATGAGGCCGCAATTGGTTGGAGATGGCCGCCGAATCGCCGAAAACCCGATTCCGGCAAGGGCCGCTGAAGCAGGATAATGCGGGCTTCGATGGGCGGCACGAGGACGCCATATTTGGGTGGTTACCCGGCGCTAGGGAAATGGGAGTGAATGGTGCGGGCTTGGGCCCCCTATATCGCGATAGCTGCTTTGGCCGGCGCGGCGGTTGCCACGATCATCGTGATCGACGATGTCGGTAGCCCCGAAGCGGCTGTGGAACCCGCCGCCGTGACGGAGCGTACAGCCGCTCCCGAGTCGGGTCCGGAGTCTTGGCCGGTGCGCTCGACGACCGAGATCAAGGCGGATCGCCTCGCCTCGCGCGTGCCACCGCCGGTAGTGAGCGTTAGCATGTTCCTCGACACTGCACGGCAGTTCATGGTCGCGCCGGTGGTGGCGCCTGCGCCTGCACCGGTGCGGCCGACCACGGCGCTTCTCGACGATCAGCAGATTGCTGCAATCAAGGCGCGTCTCAAGCTTACTGCCGCACAGGAGAAATACTGGCCGCCGGTTGAAAGCGCACTTCGCGAGGTAATCTCTGCCATGCATGTGACACGCCGCCAACCCTCGTCGATGGACGCAGATAATGATGCGGTGAAGCGGTTGATGGCGGCGGCAGGGCCGTTTCTTGCGCAGTTACGTGCGGACCAGAAAAGCCAGATTCAGTCATTGATGCGTCTCGCGGGCCTTGGCACGCAATTGCCGAGTGCGAACTAACCTTTTTCGCCAGCGATACCTGCAAGCTTTAACACGGTATGGAGCAGGACGTTCGCGCCCGCCGCGCAATCGGCTTGCGTCGCATCTTCAAGTTCATTGTGGCTGATGCCGTCCTTGCACGGGACGAAGATCATCGCCGCCGGCATCACTGTGCTGAGATTGCAGGCGTCGTGGATGGCGCCGGAGGTGATGTGGCGGCTGGCATAGCCAAGCTCATTGCTCGATTGCGCTATCGCATCGACAAAGCCTGCGTCGAAGACCGTCGGCTCTTTGCGCCAGACCGGAATGAGTTCGATCCCGACGTCACGACGGGCGGCGATTTCGGTAACGGCGGCCCTGAACGCGTGGTGCAACTTGTCGAGAATATCCGCTGTGCCGCTGCGTGCATCGATCGTGAAACAAATCTCGCCAGGCACGACGTTGCGGGACGCATTCTCGATTTTGACTTCACCGATGGTCGCCACGGCATTGGGGCCATATGTCATGGCAGCCTGTTCGACAGCCAGCGCCAGTTCAGACAGAGCCAGGAGTGCGTCATGCCGCAACGGCATCGGCGTGGTACCGGCATGGCTGGCGAAACCGGTGATCGAACCGTCGAACCACGCAATGCCCTGGCCGCGCTCGACGACGCCGATGGTCTTGTTCTCGGCTTCGAGAATGGGGCCTTGTTCGATGTGTAGTTCGACAAAGCCCGCAAATTTCCGTGCGCCGACTGCCTCGTCGCCGCGATAGCCGATGCTATCGAGCGCGTCGGCTACGCTGGTGCCGTTCGAGTCGCGGCGGCCCAGAATATTCTCGGTGTCGTATTCACCGGCATAAGCGGCCGAGGCCATCGTCGCAGGTGCGAAGCGCGAGCCTTCCTCATTGGTCCAGTTCACGATGCAGAGCGGCGCATCGGTCTCGATCCCGGCATCGTTGAGGGTGCGGACCACCTCAAGTGCGGCGAGGATGCCGAGAACGCCGTCATACTTCCCGCCGGTGGGTTGGGTATCAAGGTGCGAACCGAGGCCGACCGGCAGTTTTGAATTGTTGCGACCCGGACGGGTCGCGAACATGGTACCGAGTGTATCGACACGAACTTCACAACCGGCGGCCTCGCAGGCGTCACGAAACCAGTCGCGCACCTGCTTGTCTTCCTCGCTGAGGGTGAGGCGTTTGACGCCGCCCTTGGCTGTGCCGCCGAATTTTGCGGTGTCGTGAATGTCGCGCCACAACCGCGATGAATCGATCTGCAAATTACTCGGCTTCATCGCATCGCCTGCTTGTTGCTTACCAGCCTCGCGCGATCGGCCAGACGGCCTCGACCTTGTCTCCACGACAGGCGACGAGCCAGTCGTGCAGGTTGACGGTTGGATCGCAATGGCCAGGGATCAACTTGAGTTTGTCGCCCGGTTTGACGACGGCCTGCGGTGACAATTGCAACGTGCCGTGTTCGTCGGTAGCCTTGACGTATGTGATGCCGGGAGCCTCATAAGCGACCGGCAGACCGCTTTCGGCGCTGAGCGATTTCAAGCCCGCGTCGCACACCGCGCGGCCCGGCGCGGCGGAGCTGATGATACTCGCCAGAACGAACAGCGCGTTGCGAAAGGGGTAGGCGGTGTCGTTGCGGCCGTAGTCGGCATCCATGAACACGTACGAGCCGCACTGCAGCTCATTGTAGACGCCGCCGATCATTTCGTTTTCGTAGGAGCCCGTGCCTGCACCCGCGATGACCTCGCAGGGAAGGCCCGCCTCGTGCAACGCATTGGCCGTCTCGCGTGCGAAGGCAGTTGCCTTGGCGATGGCGGCGACACGCTCCTCGGGGTGGCGCAGGTGCTGCGCGGTGCCGTGATAGGCCTGTAGACCCGAGAAATGCAGGTTCTTGTGCTTGGCGACTTCCTTTGCCAGCGTCACGGCCTCCGCAGTTGAGGTGACGCCGCATCGTCCCATGCCGACATCGATCTCGATTAATACGCCGAAGGTGACCCCGGCTTCGCGCGCGGCGTCCGCCAGCACCCTCACCTGATCGGCGTGATCGACGCAGACGCCGACCCTGGCCGTGCCTGCCACCTGCGCGAGGCGCTTGGCTTTCGCCGCACCGATAATTTCATTGGAAAGGAGAATGCTGTTAATGCCGCCTGCCGCCATCGCTTCGGCTTCGGCCACATTCTGGCAGCACATCCGGCTGGCGCCTGCCGCCATTTGGCGCTTGGCGATCTCGACGCTTTTATGAGCCTTGGCGTGCGGCGTGACACGCACGGAGGGGTAGGCCGCGACACGTGCCGCCAGTGCCTTGATGTTGGCTTCCATCGCGTCGAGATCGATGATCAGCGCGGGGGTCTCGATCTGCGCGATCGTCATGCCCGGCTCGGCGGGGCGGCGGCCTGTCATCGTTCAGATCCTTACTTGCCGGTGAACACCGGCTTGCGCTTTTCCATGAACGCCTTGCGGCCTTCCTCGTAATCGCTGCTCGCGAAGCATTTATCGACCATGGCGTCGCATTTGGCCATGTCGCGGGCGCTCTCGTCCCTGGCAATCTCGCCGACGATGAACTTGATCGAGTCGATGGTCAGGGGTGCATTGCCCGCGATGGTGGCAGCGTAGTCCCTGACGTAAGTCTCGAGTTGATCGTTTGGCACTACACGATTGGCGAAACCCATGATGAGCGCTTCTTCCGCATCGAATTGCCGGGCGGTATAGAAGATTTCCTTGGTGAAGGAGGGGCCGACGATATCGAGAAGCCGCTTCACGCCAGGATAGCCGTAACCGACGCTGAGCTTTGCGGCGGGTACGGCGAAGCGCGAATTCTCCGTGCAGATGCGGATGTCGCAGCAGCTTGCGAGACCCATGCCGCCGCCGACGCAGTAACCGCGGATCATCGCGATGGTCGGTTTCGGACAGTTGTAGACGGAAGCGTAGCCTGCCTCGACAGCGTCGTTATAGGCCTCAAGGCCCTTATTGGATGCACGCTCTTCGGCGAATTTCGAAATGTCCGCGCCGGAGATGAAGGCTTTTTCGCCTGCACCGGTGATAATAATCGCGCGAATGGCTGGATCAGTGGAGAAATCATTCATGATCTCCGCGCAGGCAAGCCACATGTCCAGCGACACCGCGTTGTGGCGCGCCGGGTTGTTGAAGGTGAGAGTGCCGATCGCGCCATCCTTACGCGCGATCATCTTGTCGGTCTGTGTCATGGGTCCTCGCGCGCTCAGATCGCGTTCCTTTTCCTCAAATCGACGATTTCCGCATCGCTGAAACCGAACTCATGCAGCAGTTCGTCGGTGTGCTCGCCAACTTCTGGCGGCGGTGCGACGAAACGGCTCGGGGTGCGTGATAGTGAGAAGGGCTGCTTCACCAGATTCACGTCGCGCTGGCCAGTACCCGGCACCTTTTCGACGATGTTGAGATGCTTCACCTGCGGATCCTCAAACACCTTGTCGATGGTGTAGATCGGCCCGCACGGCACGCCCGCCTTGTTCAGCTTTTCGATCCATTCGGAGGTGGTCGCGGTGCTGGTGACCTTCTCGATCTCGGCGTTCAGCGCATCGCGGTTTTCCGAGCGCATCTTCGGATTCCGATATTCGGTCTGCTCGATCAGATCGCTGCGGCCAAGCGCATGCGCGAGCCGCTCCCAGATTACTTGCCCGGTGGCTGCGATATTCATGTAACCGTCCGAGGTCTTGAACACGCCGGTCGGAATCATGGTCGGATGGTTGTTGCCAGCCTGCTTCGGCACGTCGTTCTGCGTCAGCCAGCGCGCGGCCTGGAAATCCAGCATGAAGATCTGCGAATGCAGCAGCGAGGTCTGGACTGCCTGACCCTCGCCGGAGACTTCACGCTCCAGCAGCGCGGTCAGGATACCCATCGCGCAAAATAGGCCGGAGGTGAGATCCGCGACAGGAATGCCGACGCGCATTGGGCCTTCGCCCGGCGCGCCGGTGATCGACATTAGGCCACCCATCCCTTGCGCGATCTGGTCGAAGCCCGGCCGCTTAGCGTAGGGCCCTTCCTGGCCGAAGCCCGAGATGCTGGCATAGACGATTCGCGGATTGATCTTGCGCAGCGTCTCATAGTCGATGCCGAGCCGCGTCTTCACATCGGGTCGGAAATTTTCGACCACAACGTCGGCCTTTTCGACCATGCGATAGAACGCCTGCTTGCCGGCCTCGCCTTTCAGATTGATCGTCATCGCCCGCTTATTGCGATGAAGATTCTGGAAGTCAGGACCGTGCCGCGCGCCGCCGAGTTGTTCATCGTCGGGAATATCGGTCGGCGCTTCCAACTTGACGACATTCGCACCCCAATCCGCGAGTTGCCGTACCGCGGTCGGACCCGCACGAACGCGTGTGAGGTCGAGCACGGTGAAGCGCGAAAGCGCGTCGGACGCTTTGGGGGCAGTCATGGACGTTTCCATTTCTTGTGTTCTTTGGATAAAGCGCAAGGTCCGAAAGGACTCGCGTAGTTTATCCAGTGGAGTTGTTTAGCCAGCGTCCGCCTTCAGTCCTGCGGCTTGAATTCCCGCGATGCAGCAGGTCTCGTCGTTGTCGGACGTGTCGCCGCTAATGCCGACTGCGCCCAGCACATCGCCGTTCGCATCCTTGATGAGCACGCCACCCGGAACGGGGATCAGTGCACCGCGCGCCATGGTGTTGGCGGCGTCGATGAAATAGGGCTGCTCATTGGCCCGCTTGAAAAGCGCGCGTGAGCCGACACCCATCGCGAGGGCACCATAAGCTTTGCCATGTGCGACTTCGTGGCGCATCAGGCTCGTGCCGTCCTGAAGGACGGAGGCCTTGATGCAGCCCCGTGCGTCGAGCACCACGACCGCCATCGGCTTGGTCTTGAGTTCGGCAATCTTGGTGAGAGCGGCATCAAGGATCTTGCGGGCTGTGTCGAGCGTCAATGTCGTCATGGCTGTTTCCTTGCGAGGGCGTGAGGTCGACCTTTTTCAGCATGTTGGCTTTCGCCGATCAAGCATTCCGGTTGGGCTGGCTGCCCATGCTATTGCCAAGACTCATCGCCAGCACGCGCGCAACATGCAGGGCGCCGCGCCCAGTGCCATCCTTGATCTGATGGCGGCAGGATGTCCCGTCGGCGACGATGATGGCGTCGCCCGGGGCCTTGCGCACGGCAGGCAGCAATTTCAGTTCGGCCATGGAGATAGATTCGTCGTAGGTATCTGCGCCGTAGCCGAAGGCGCCCGCCATGCCGCAACAACTTGACTCAATGACCTCGATATCGAGATCCGGCACCAGCCGCAGTACCTTCTGCATCGGCGTGAAAGCGTCGAATGATTTCTGGTGGCAATGGCCATGGACCATCGCCTTCGGAGCGATCGGCTTCAGCGGCAATTGCAGTTTGCCCGCAGCAGCCTCCCGCATCAGAAATTCCTCGAACAGCAACGCCTGCTTCGACACTGCCCTGGCGGTTTCATCGCTGCGAAGGGAGAGCAATTCGTCGCGCAGCGTCAGCAGGCAGCTTGGCTCCAGTCCCACGATCGGAACGCCACGCTCTGCAAACGGTGCAAAGGTTGTAACAAGGCGATCCAGTTCCTCACGAGCCTTGCTGACAAGCCCGGCGGACAGAAAGGTGCGGCCGCAACATAGCGGCCTCGTGCCGCTGACGGGTTTTGGGACATGCACGCGGTAACCACCACTGATGAGCACGCTGAGCGCATCGTCGAGGTTCTCGCGTTCATAGGCGCGGTTGAAGGTGTCTGCGAACAGCACCACTTCTGGCCCACCTTCGGGCCCGAACACAGTGTCGCCCGGCGCGAACACATCCCGCCGCCACTCCGGCAGATCGCGCTTGGCGCTGAAACCGGCGATCCTTTCCAGCACCCAACGCAGGAATCTGCTCCTGTTGCGCAGGTTCAGGAGCGGCGCGAAGGTCGCCGCAGCACCTGCGTAATAGGGCAGATAACCGACGAGACGGTTGCGCAGCGTGAGGCCGTGAGTCTTCACCCGCGCCGCCAGCACTTCGATCTTCATCTTCGCCATGTCGACGCCAGTCGGGCATTCGCGGCGGCATGCCTTGCAGGAGACGCACAGCTTCATCGTCTCCATCATCTCGTCGGACGACAGCGCGCCGGGGCCAAGCTGGCCGGAAATTGCGAGACGCAGCGTGTTGGCGCGCCCGCGCGTCACATCCTTCTCGTTGCGCGTGGCACGATAGGACGGGCACATCCCGCCGCCTTCCAGCTTGCGGCACGCGCCGTTGTTGTTGCACATCTCGACCGCGCCCTGGAAGCCGCCGGCTGCGCCCGGATACGCCGACCAGTCGAGTTCGGTCGCAAGATCCTCGACCTTGTAGCCGGGCTTGAAGCGAAACAGCGAGCGGTCGTCCATCTTCGGCGGATGCACGATCTTGCCGGGGTTGAGTGTGCCCTGCGGGTCGAAACGCTGCTTCACTTCCTCGAAATCGCGCACGATGCGCGGGCCGAACATCTGTTCATGGAATTCGGAGCGGACAAGGCCGTCACCATGTTCGCCTGAATGAGAGCCCTTGAATTCGCGGACCATGGCGAAGGCTTCTTCGGCGATGGCGCGCATCGCCTTGACGTCCTTGTCGAGCCGCAGGTTCAGCACGGGGCGGACATGCAGGCAGCCCTCGGAAGCGTGGGCATACATCGTCGGGCTGGTGCCGTGCTTGGCAAATATTTTGTTCAGCCGGTCGGTGTATTCGGCCAGATGCGGCAGCGGCACCGCACAATCCTCGACGAAAGACACCGGCTTGCCGGCGGTTTTCATCGACATCATCACATTAAGGCCGGAGGTGCGGAAATCGGTGATCGCCGCCTGGATTGTGGGCTCGATGATATCGACCACGCCGCCCCATCTGCGTGGTGGGTTATTCCAGCCGAAACCGAGGTCGCCCATCAGTTCGCTGAGTTGCTTGAGCTTGGCGAGATTGGCGTCCTGGTCCTCCTCGGCGAATTCAACGATCAGCACCGCCTCGGGCTCGCCGCGCACCACCGCCTCGATAGTTGGGCGGAACATTGCGATATCGCGGCCGAGAGCGATCATGGTCTTGTCGACGAGTTCGACCGCGATCGGTTTCAGTTTCACCAGATGTTGCGCGGCATCCATCGCCTCATAGAAGCTGCCGAAATGGCAGACGCCGAACACCTTGGTGCCCAGCAGCGGCCACAGCTTCAGTTCGATCTGGGTGGTGAAGGCGAGGGTGCCTTCAGAGCCCACCAGAATATGCGCCATGTTGTTGGTCGGCCCGTTCGGCATCAATGCATCGAGATTGTACCCGCCGACGCGGCGCTGGACGGTGGGGAAACGATCGGTGATTTCGCTGGCCTCGCGGGCGCCGAGCGACAGCAGGTCGCGAAACAGGTCGCGCCCCGGTGCTTCGATGTTCGGCCACGCAGCGTCGCGCGCGACCGGACCAAAATGCAATTCGGTGCCGTCGGCAAGAGCGGCATCCATCGACAGCGTATTGTCGCGCATGGTGCCGTAGCGCAGTGAGCGGCCGCCACATGAATTATTGCCCGCCATGCCGCCGATGGTGGCGCGGGAGGCGGTTGAGACATCGACCGGAAACCACAGGCCGTGCTTCTTCAGTTGCCGGTTGAGATCGTCCAGCACGATACCGGGCTCGACCGTGCAAGAACGCTTCTCGACATCGAGCGAGATGATCTTGTTGAGGTATTTGGAAACGTCGACGACGAGACCGTTATTGATCGTCTGGCCGCATTGTGAGGTGCCGCCGCCGCGCGGGGTGACGACATGGCCCTCGCCGCGAGCAATCGACATCGCGGCAAGCGCCTCGGCCCTGGTGCGCGGAGCGACGACGCCAAGCGGCATCATCTGAAAGAAGGAAGCATCGGTGGCGTAGCGTCCGCGCGAGAAGGTATCGAACATCACCTCGCCGGTCATCTCGGCACGCAGTCGCTGTTCGAGTTTTGATCCTGCCCCGCTCGCCATGCCCATTCCTTGAACGATTTTGCGGCTGCTTGCGGCGGCCGCGGCCTCACCATCTCAAATATTTCCGGAGAAAGCTCAACTCGCCGGAGATCAGTCCAACAGCGCGGTAATCCTTATCGGTGCCGTGCCTTCCGAGTGTTGTCGTAGGGCAAACAGCTCTGCACCGCCTGCGATCGTACTCAACGATTTGAATTGGTAAGAGGCGGAAATATAAAATGCAAAAGAAATTGCCAAGTCGCAAGTTTTTGTATGCAAAAGCTAAAAGAACTTAGCCTGCAGCTGAGGAGGCGGTATCCAATTGCTGTTGCGTTGGTTCCGTGGCGGCGTGACGCTTGTTTCTGAGGTGGTGGAATAGGAGTTCGGAGAGTTCCGTGCCCGCGCGGCGGCGCAGGGCGTCGAGGATCAACTCGTGCTCGCGCATCGCCTCACCCCAGCGCTCTTTTTCACGCGCGAAGTTGGCCGAGTAGCGGACGCGGCGGATACGGCCAGCGAGAGTGGCATAGGTCGACTGCAAGGTGTGATTGCGCGAGGCGGCCAGGATTTTTTGATGGATCGCCTGGTTGGCGCGGAAGTAGTTGTGCATGTCCTTGCGCAGATAGAATCCGTACATCTCGTGATGTAACTGCTCGATCTCGGCCACTTCTGCATCAGTGATGGTTTCGCAGGCAAGTCTGCCGGACAGGGCTTCCAGCCCTCCCATCAGATCGAACAATTCGTGCAGGTCCTGCTCGCTCAACGTGCGCACGCGCGCGCCACGGTTTGGCAAGAGTTCGACGATGCCCTCAGAAGCCAGCACCTTGAGCGCCTCGCGCAAGGGGGTGCGGGAAATGCCGAGCAGCTCACATAATTCGCGTTCGAGGATTCGGCCGCCGTCGGGGATATTGCCTTCGACAATGTGATCCCGCAGTCGCGACAGCGTTTCGTCGTGGAGGGAAGTCTCTTCCTTGACATCCACGGAGTCGTGGGTGTGCAGCGTAGCTACAGACGCAGTCATGATGGAATCGCTCACTTTTCTAGCGCGACTTTAATCTGGACGGGGCTATTTGGCGAGTTATTTTTGAATTCAAAATTTAGGTTGCATTCAGAAAATGTACATGCAATCCTCCTGCTCGTTGGACGAAAGAGGGGCGGGCGCAAGGTCATGACCCCGAAAAGATCGTGGCGCGAGGTTACGCTACGAGACTAAGGCGCAGGCCAAGAAGGTTGAGGATCATGACCGGTTTCCAAGGACACCACTTCCTTCAAATCCCCGGACCCAGCCCCGTTCCCGATCGCGTGTTGCGCGCGATCGATATGCCGGTCATTGATCATCGCAGCGCCGAGTTTGCGGAGCTTGGCAAAGCGGTGCTGACCGGCTCCCAGAAGATTTTCCAGACCTCGGGCCCCGTGGTGATCTTCCCATCGTCTGGCACCGGCGCGTGGGAAGCAGCAATCGTCAATACGCTATCGCCAGGTGACAAGGTGCTGATGGTCGAGACCGGTCATTTCGCCACGCTGTGGCAGAAGATGGCCAAGCGTTTCGGTCTCGATGTCGAGTTCATGCCGGGCGACTGGCGTCACGGTGCCGACCCAGTCGCGATCGGCGAGCGTCTGTCGCAGGACAAGTCCCACGCCATCAAGGCGGTGATGGTGGTCCATAACGAAACTTCCACCGGCGTTACCAGCCGGATCGCCGAGATCCGCAAGGCGATCGACGCGGTCAAACATCCGGCTCTCTTCTTGGTCGATACGATTTCCTCACTCGGCTCGGCTGAGTACAAGCACGAGGAATGGGGCGTCGACGTCACGGTGAGCTGCTCGCAGAAGGGCTTTATGCTGCCGCCGGGCCTCGGCTTCAACGCAATCTCGGAAAAGGCCCGCGCCGCGGCGAAGACGGGCGGGATGCCGCGCTCGTACTGGGATTGGGAGGAAATGGTCAAGCCCAATGCCAGCGGCTTTTTCCCCTATACGCCTGCGACCAATCTTCTTTACGGCCTGCGTGAATCCATCGCGATGATGTTGGAGGAGGGACTCGACCATGTGTTCGCTCGCCACAAGCGCCTGGCTGCGGCTACCCGCGCAGCGGTAACGCATTGGGGCCTGGAAGTGGTCTGCCAGAACCCGGAGGAGTACTCCCCGGTGCTGACCGCCGTAATGATGCCGCCGGGCCACGATTCTGATCAGTTCCGCAAGGTGGTACTCGAGAATTTCAATATGTCGCTTGGCGCAGGTCTGACCAAGCTCGCGGGCAAGGTGTTCCGCATTGGCCATCTCGGCCAGTGCAACGATCTGACGCTGCTGGGTGCATTATCGGGCGTCGAACTGGGGCTGTCGGTTGCCGGTGTGCCGCATCGCGCCGGTGGCGTTGATGCAGCAATGAAGATTCTCGAGGATCGCAGCAGCGTCAATCTGGCGGGTCACCTGAAACTCATCAAGGGCTGAACTACCAAAAGCTATACTGTCAAGATCTGCAGAGACCGTAAATTCGCCCATCAGATGGCGAAGCGGCGATGTGAAGCAAGACCCTGGGAGAAGTGTCATGGCTCACTACAACATTCTCATCCTCGGAGCCTCTTATGGCTCGCTGCTGGCCTCGAAACTGATGTTCGGTGGCCATGATGTGAAGCTTGTCTGTCTGCCGGCGGAAGCTGATCTCATCAACAAGGAAGGCTTCCGCGTGCGGATGCCGATCCGCGGCCGCAAGGACCAGATCGAGATTGATTCCCGCAAGCTACCGGGCAAAGTGTCGGCGGCTGGTCCTGCCGACGTGAACCCCAAGGACCATGATCTGATCGGGCTTGCCATGCAGGAACCGCAATACGGCTCGCCGGGTGTGCGCGAACTGCTCGATGCGGTGGCAAAGTCGGGCGTGCCGTGCATGTCGATCATGAACATGCCGCCGCTGCCGTACATGCAGCGCATTCCGAGCCTCAACGCCGACGCACTGAAGCCGGCCTATACCGCGCCGGAAGTCTGGGCCAGTTTCGATCCCGGCAAATTGACGCTGTGCAGCCCCGATCCGCAGGCGGTGAGGCCGCCGGAAGAGAAGGTCAACGTCCTGCAGGTGACGCTGCCGACCAATTTCAAGGTCGCGCGGTTCGATGATGAGGCGAGCAACGAGATGCTCCGCAACCTCGAGCGGGATATCCAGAACATTCGCTTCGACGCACCGGAAGGCAAGATCGAACTGCCGGTGAAGCTGCGTTTCCATGACTCGCTGTTCGTGCCACTCGCCAAATGGGCGATGCTGATGGCAGGCAACTATCGCTGCATTACGCCAGACGGAATGCGCACTGCGCAGGAGGCTGTGCATTCCAACATCGAGGAGTCGCGCTCGATCTACAATTTCGTGGTCGATGTCTGTGTCGGCCTTGGCGCGTCCCGGGACGAACTGGTGCCGTTCGAGAAATATGCCGCTGCGGCGGAAAGTCTCACGCGCCCGGCCTCGGCTGCCCGTGCGCTTAACAATGGTGCTCCGAACATCGAGCGGGCGGACAAGCTGGTGCAACTCTCGGCCCGGCAACTCGGCATGAGTCATCCCGTGCTGGACGCGATCGTGGTGCTCGTCGACAAGCGGCTGGAGGCAAATCGGAAGAAGGCCGCGGCCTGAAATAGGAGTGGAATTTCACCGTACTAAAGATTGATCCGGATAACGAAACAGGACGATTTTATGGTTGCGCGGGGGGCTTTTCCCGATACATTCCCGACGGCAAATCGCCTTTATAATAAGGTCATTTGCGCCATAAAAATCGAGGATTTAGTGATGGTTGGTCATACGGGAAGGCATTTCCTCCAGATTCCGGGTCCGAGCAATGTGCCGGATCGGGTCCTGCGTGCGATGGACATGCCGACCATCGACCATCGTGGCCCGGAATTCGCCAAAATGGCGCTGGGTATCATGGAAAGCTGCAAACGAGTTTTCCGAACCAGAAATCCAGTGTTGATCTTCCCCTCATCTGGCACGGGCGCATGGGAAGCAGCCATGGTCAACACGCTGTCGCCTGGCGACAAGGTGTTGATGGCGGAGACCGGACAGTTCTCGGTCCTGTGGCGCAATCTCGCCGAGCGTTTTCAGGTGGAAGTCGAGACAATTCCGAGCGACTGGCGTCATGGTGCAAAAGCATCAGAGATTGAGGCGCGCCTCGTTGCCGACAAACAGCATTCCATCAAGGCGGTGATGATCGTCCATAATGAGACATCGACGGGTGTCACCAGCCGTGTCGATGAGGTCCGCAAGGCGATGGATCGCGCGCGGCATCCGGCGTTGCTGTTTGTTGATACCATTTCCTCAATGGGTTCGATCCGGTACGAGCACGATGCCTGGGGTGTCGACGTTACGGTCTGCGGTTCGCAGAAGGGTCTAATGATGCCGCCCGGCCTCTCCTTTAACGCAGTGTCCGATAAGGCAATTGCCGCTTCCAAGACCAACAAGCTGCCGCGCTCCTACTGGGATTGGAGTGAGGTGCTCAAGGCTAACCAACTCGGCTCATGGCCTTACACTCCTGCGACCAATCTTCTTTACGGCCTGCGCGAATCCATCGCGATGCTGGAAGAGGAGGGGCTGGAGAACGTTTACGCTCGCCATCAGCGGCATGGTGAGGCGACGCGCGCTGCGGTGCAGGCTTGGGGTCTCGAGACGGTTTGCGCCGATCCCAACGAATATTCCCCGGTCACGACGGCTGTGTTCGTACCGGAAGGTCACGATGCGGATCGCTTCCGCAAGGTCGTGCTCGAGAATTTCGATATGTCGCTCGGCGCCGGCCTCGGTCGCCTGCAACGCCGCGCATTCCGCATCGGTCATCTTGGCCACTTCAACGATCTGATGCTGATGGGTACGCTTTCGGGCGTCGAGATGGGACTCGATCTTGCAGGTATTCCGCACAAGAAGGGCGGCGTGCTGGCGGCGATGGATGTTCTGAAATCGAAAGATGAAGGCGTTGTAGAGGTTCCACGAGTTGCCGTCGCATGACGGGCAAGAGCGTATAAGCTCGCGAAAAAAAGAGCAGCGCAGTTTCAAAAGGGCAAACCAGGGAGAGGAAGCGATGCGGAAGGCGATGAATACGGCGGCGATTGTTGCACTGACGTTATGTGCCGGCATTACCGGCGCCAGTGCGTGGGAGCCGACCAAGACTGTCGAAATCGTGGTTGCGGCAGGTGCAGGCGGTGCATCAGACCAGATGGCCCGTATGCTGCAATCGGCGATCCAGAAGCACAAGCTGATGAATGTGCCGGTCGTTGTCTCGTTGAAGGGCGGAGCCTCCGGCGCCGAAGCGCTGATGTACATGAAAGGCAGCTCTGGCGAGGCCGACAAGGTTCTGATCGCCTACTCACTGATCTATCAACTGCCGCTGTCGGCAAAAATTCCATTTAACTGGCGCGACCTGACGCCCGTCAACGTCATGGCGTTCGATGAGTTCATCCTGTGGGATAATGCAGAGTCACCATACAAGACAGTGAAGGAATTTATCGACGCGGCAAAGAAGTCCCCGACGCCCTTCAAGTTTGGCGGCACCGGCTCCAAGCGCGAAGACCAGATCCTGATGGTCGGCCTCGAGAAGCAGACCGGCGCGAAGTTCTCGTATCTGCCCTACAAATCGGGCGGCGAGGCGGCAACCCAGCTTGTTGGCAAGCACATCGACGCCAACGTCAACAATCCCTCGGAAAATCTTGAAGTCTGGCGCGCGGGCCAGGTCCGTGCGTTGTGCGTGTTCGACGATGAGCGGATCGCCTACACGGCGAAGGTGACAGACAAGCAGTCCTGGCACGACGTTCCGACCTGCAAGGAAGAGGGCATTGACGTGCAGTACAAGATGCTGCGCGCCATGTTCCTGCCGGGCAAGGTGACGCCTGACCAGGTGAAGTTCTACGAAGACATGTTCCGTAAGGTCAGTGAGACTCCCGAATACAAGGAGTACATGGAAAAGCAGGCACTCAAGCCGGTCTACATGACGGGCAAGGAGATGATGGATTTCCTTGAAAAGGACGACAAGGCCAATGCCGACCTGATGAAGGCGGCTGGCTTCGTCAAGCAATAACGGACATCCGACGTAACCTCTAAGTAGTCTTCCAAGACTTTGTGAGGCGCGCGTTGTCGCCACGACGACGCGCGCCTCGAAATAGGACCATCTGCGAGCGCAATCATGTCAAATAACGAGATCGAAATCGAAGTGTCCGACCCGACCGCCCCTGCGGAGGATTCGCCGTCACTTGCCAAGACTCTGACGGTTGATATCTGGTCAATGATTGTCTTGGGCGCCTTCGCATCGGTGATGGCTTGGGACAATTACAGGACCGGTATGGGATGGACAGAGGACGGACCGGAACCGGGATATTTTCCGTTCTATCTGTCGGTCATTCTGGTGCTCGCGAGTATCTATGGCATCTTCAAATCACTCCGCGAGCGCAATGCGGCCGGCGGTAATGCCGAAGTGTTCGTGACGCGCGATCAGTTCAAGCGGGTATTGCTGGTGTTCGTGCCGACGGTTGCATTCTGCGTGGCGATGCAGTGGCTCGGCCTTTATGTCGCAAGCTTCCTGCTGACGGCGGGGTTCATGATCTTCGTCGGCAAGCTTTCGGTCTGGAAGTCGTTGCTGACGGCGCTGATCTTCTCGGTCGCCATGTTCTACATCTTTGAAATCAAGTTCGACGTCATCATGCCGAAGGGGCCGTTCGAAGCCCTGTTCGGCTACTGAGGAGATATTCCGATGGAGGCTTTTTCGCTCCTGCTCCATGGCTTCTCGGTGCTGCTCACCTGGAAGATTCTCGGCCTGATGTTCGTCGGCCTGATCCTTGGCGTGTTTGTCGGCGTGCTGCCGGGCCTCGGCGGCCCCAACGGCGTCGCGATCTTGCTGCCGATCACCTTCTCGATGGACCCGACATCGGCCATCGTGATGCTGTCATGCATCTATTGGGGCGCGCTGTTCGGCGGCGCGATCACCTCGATCCTCTTCAACATTCCAGGCGAGGCGTGGTCGGTCGCCACCACGTTCGACGGCTATCCGATGGCTCAGCAAGGCAAGGCCGCCGAGGCGTTGACGGCTGCCTTCACATCGTCGTTCATTGGTTCGTTCGTCGCGGTGTTGCTGATTACGTTCGTTGCACCAGGCATCGCGTCGTTCGCGCTGCGGTTCGGGCCTGCGGAATTCTTCTCGGTCTATCTCTTGACGTTCTGTTCCTTCGTTGGCCTCGGTCGCGAGGACAAGCACAAGACCATCATCTCGATGGCGCTCGGACTTTTGCTCACTGGCATCGGCATGGATACCGTGTCGGGCACGCTGCGCATGACGTTCGGCTCGACCGACCTGCTGCGCGGCGTGAACTTCCTGGTCGCGGTGATCGGCCTGTTCGGCATCAGCGAAATTCTGCTCACCATGGAGGAGCAACTCGCACTCAAGGGTCACGCCGCGGCGATCAGCCCGCGAACCGTGCTCAAGGTTTGGAGGGAGATGCCGCGTTACTGGGTGACGCTGGTGCGTTCGTCCGCGATTGGCTGCTGGCTCGGCATTACGCCGGGTGGTGCGATCGCGGCATCCTTCATGGGCTACAACCTTGCAAAGCGATTTTCCAAGGACCCTGACGGCTTCGGCAAGGGCAAGATCGAGGGTGTGTTCGCACCCGAGACGGCGGCGCATGCCTCCGGTACCTCGGCGCTGCTGCCGATGCTGGCGCTCGGCATTCCGGGATCGGGCACCGCGGCGATCCTTCTCGGTGGCCTGATGGTGTGGGGCCTCAACCCCGGGCCGCTGCTGTTCGTCGAGCACAAGGACTTCGTCTGGGGCCTGATCGCCTCGATGTATCTCGGCAACGTAGTAGGTCTCGTGATCGTGCTCGCAACCGTGCCGCTGTTTGCCTCGGTGTTGCGCGTGCCGTTTGCTGCAATCGCGCCGATGATTGTGGTGTCCTGTGCGATCGGCGCCTTCGCAATCCAGAACGCGATGTTCGACATCTGGCTGATGCTGGGCTTCGGCGTGATCGGCTATGTCTTCAAGAAGATCGGCATTCCGCTGGCGCCGCTCACTTTGGCTCTGGTGCTAGGCAGCAGGGCAGAGGATGCTTTCCGGCTCTCGATGATCTCAGGCGGTGGCTCGTTCGGCATCTTCTGGTCGAACTGGTTAGTTGGCTCGATCACGACACTGTCCTTTGTTCTTCTGTTCCTGACGCAGATCGAGAAGGGCTTTTCCCGGATCGGTCGCGTCCTCCGGCCAGCGCAAGCCTGATCCTCCGGGCAGTCTGACTCCTTTGAAGGGGAGCACGGAATTTCCGTGCTCCCCTTCTTCCTCTTGGTGGAAGCTTTCAATGCGTCGAAAGACGGTCGTTCTGCGCCATAGAAATGGATTGACCGTATCCAAGTAAGTGCTTACTTCGCCCCATGGCATTCAAGCGTATGAGCGGCGATTCGCGCCGACGGCAGATTCTGGACGCAGCGAAGCAATGCTTCGCGCAATACGGATTCGCCGGCACCACGACGAGGAAGGTGGCGACCGCCGCCTGTATCTCGGAAGGGCTGCTATTTCGCCATTTTGCGACCAAGGCGGCGCTGCATACCGAAATCCTGTCGGAGGCCTGCGAGGCTGATCCTGACCTCCAGCGGCTGCGTGAGCTTCAGCCCTCGAGCGAGACTCTCTTTATTCTGGTTCGGGAAATGATCATCCATTTCCTCGCGATCAGGACCCTGCCGAACCGCGAGAAGGCGGAACGGCTCCGCCTGACCGCTTCGAGCCATCTCGATGACGGCGAGTTCGCGCGGTTGCTGTTCGGGAAAGTTAGCGACCTGATCGCGCCTTTATTCATTGCCTCGATCGAGAGCGCCGTCGCCGCGGGCGATGCGGTCCCGATCAAAACCAAACCGATCGACTTGTTCTGGTTCGTACATCATCTACTTCACTCGCTCGCGCTGACGCGGCTGCCCGATACGCCTTCGCTCGATTATCCGGGGGATGACGTCCTCGCGAACGAACTAAACGATTTTATCCTGCGCGCGCTCGGAATGAAGGCGGATTTCATTGCCGCCCATCTCGAGAGCGCCGCATCATTCCCAACATCGCAGCATCTTGTTCCGGAAAGCGCCTGATATGACCGTTCCCACCGAAGACGATCCGCATCTCCAGCGGGCTGCCGGTGCAGCCTCGCCCGCCGCGCACGCACACAAGCCGGCGCGCCTGCGCAAATGGTTCATCATCGTGGGCGGGGCTCTCGCGGTGCTGGTAGCTGCTCTGGTGGGCTTCAATGCCGTTCGCTCGTATATGATCGCCCAGTTCTTTGCCAACATGAAGCCACCGCCGGTCTCAGTGTCAGTGGTGGAGGCCAAGAGTGAGGTTATCCCAAATCTTCTGACGACGATTGGCGATCTTGCCGCCGTCCATCAGGTCGATGTTTCGGCCGACGTCGCCGGCCGTGTGACGAAGATCATGTTCACCGCGGGCACGATGGTGAAAAAGGGCGACCCGCTGGTGCAGTTGTTCGATGCTCCCGATCAGGCCGACCTTGTCAGCTACAGGGCGCAGACGCTGAACGCGCAACTGGCACTCGATCGTGCCAAGGCATTGCTCGCCAAATCGTTCGGACCGCAAGCAACCGTCGATCAGGCGCAGGCTAACTACGATCAGGCCAGTGCCGGCGTTGCCAAGACGGAAGCGGTGATTTCCCAGAAACTTGTCCGTGCTCCGTTCGATGGCCAGCTTGGCGTGCGGCATGTGGAAATCGGCCAGTTTCTCAGCGCGGGTACGTTGATCGTGACACTGACTGACCTGTCTCGGGTTTATGCGAATATCACTGTGACTGAGAAGGACCGCGCCATCATCGCTGTCGGGCAGGAGGTCGATATCACGGTCGATGCCTATCCGGGGCGCACGTTCAAGGGTGCAATCACGACCATCGAACCGCAGATCAGCTCCGACACCCGCAACGTGCGGGTGCAGGCGACGCTCGACAATCCCGAACATCTGCTGAAACCCGGCATGTTCACCACAGTTTCGGTGGTGTTGCCGGCGAAGCCTGCGCAGGTCACGCTGCCGGAAACCGCGGTCGATTACACGCTGTATGGCGATTCTGTTTTTCTCGTGAAGGAAACCAAGGATGCCAGCGGCAAAGCCGCGCTGCATGTCGAGCGTGTGCCGGTCACGGCCGGTGCGCGTGTCCATGGGCGCGTGGCGATCACCAAGGGGTTGAACGTGGGCGACCGCGTCGTTGCGGTGGGTCAGCTCAAGCTTCGGTCAGGGGCCGCCGTCGAGATTTCGTCAAACCCGCCGCCGCCGATTCCTGCACAGCCGCCGCGTTACTAGCCAGAACGCGATGAAACGAAGTTCGATTGACTCTGCCGTCATTGCGAGCGGCGCTAAACAGTCCAGCGGCCACGCAAGAGGACTGGATTGCCTCGCCGGCGTTGCCTCCTCGCAATGACGGTCCAACTTGTTTTTCTCCTGTTCTAGCCGGAGCCAGCCTTCATGGTTTTTACCGACATTTTTATCAAGCGGCCTGTGCTGTCGCTGGTCGTGAGCCTGCTGATCCTGCTGATCGGGTTCAAGGCCGCGACCAGCTTGCCGATCCGGCAATATCCAAAGCTGTCGAACACGGTGGTCACCGTGACGACATCCTATCCGGGTGCGTCGCCCGAATTGATGCAAGGGTTCATCACGACGCCGATCGAGCAGGCCGTCGCCTCGGCTGAGGGCGTCGACTACATCACCTCGACCTCGGTGCAGGGTGTCAGCACGATTCAGGTGTATGTGCGCCTCAACTTCGATCCCAACCAGGCGCTGACCGAAGTTCTCGCGAAGGTGAACTCGGTCAAATATCTTATTCCGAAAGAATCCAACGACCCGGTCATCACAAAATCCACCGGCCAGACCACGGCGGTGATGTATATCGGTTTTGCCAGCGACGAGTTGGGCGGCTCGGCGATCTCGGATTACCTTACACGTGTGGTGCAGCCAATCCTGTCCACGGTGGATGGCGTGGCCTCTGCCGACATTCTCGGCGGTCAGACGTTTGCGATGCGGCTTTGGCTCGATCCGGCACGGATGGCGGGCCGTGGTGTATCGGCTGGGGATGTTGTGGCGGCGATTCAGGCCAACAACTTCCAGGCAGCGGCGGGTCAGACCAAAGGCTATTTCATTATCTCCAACGTCACCACCAACTCCGACCTCGGCGACGTACACGCGTTCAAGCGTATGGTCGTGAAGTCGAAGAATGGCGGTCTGGTGCGGATGGAAGATATCGCAACCGTCGAGCTTGCGGCTCAAAGCAACAATTCAAGCGTCGCGATGAGCGGCCAGCATGCCATTTTTATTGGTGTGCAGGCTACGCCACAGGGCAACCCCTTGAATATCGTCAAGGGCGTGCGGGCGCTGTTCCCGGAGATCGAGCGCAATCTGCCGCCGACGCTGAAAATGAAGGTCGCCTACGATTCGACCAAGTTCATTCAGTCGTCGATTGATGAAGTCGCGAAGACGCTCGGTGAGGCTGTCGTCATTGTGATCGTGGTGATTTTCCTGTTCCTTGCCTCACTGCGTTCGGTGATCATTCCGGTCGTCACCATTCCGCTGTCGCTGATCGGTGTTTGTTCGCTGATGCTCGTTATGGGGTTCAGTATCAATCTGCTGACCTTGCTGGCGATGGTGCTCGCGATCGGCCTTGTGGTCGACGACGCCATCGTGGTGGTGGAAAACATTCACCGGCATCTGGAGGAGGGGAAATCCCCGGTTCAGGCCTCGTTGATCGGGGCGCGCGAGATCGTCGGTCCCGTCATTTCGATGACGATCACGCTGGCTGCCGTGTATGCGCCGATCGGATTCCTCGGCGGCCTCACCGGCACGCTGTTCCGGGAGTTTGCTTTCACGCTCGCGGGCTCCGTGATCGTGTCGGGCATCATCGCGCTGACGCTGTCGCCGATGATGTGCTCGGTTCTGCTCACGCATGTCGAGCAGGGCTGGTTCGCCGGAAAAGTGGATAAGGTGTTCCGCTCGGTGACGGACTGGTATGGAAACCATCTCGACCGCTCGCTTGATTATCGGCCGATTACGGCGCTGTTCGCGGTGGTGATCCTTTTTCTGGTCGGCTTCCTTTACACACACTCCAAGCAGGAACTGGCTCCCGAGGAAGATCAGGGCATTCTGTTCTCGCTGACCAAGGCGCCGAAATACGCCAATCTCGATTATCTCGATTATTACGGCGACCAACTCGGCAAGGTGTTTGGCAGCTTCCCTGAAACCGACCTGACATTCGTGCTGAACGGCACCCCTGTCGCCAACCAGGGCATCGCCGGCATGATTCTGAAGCCGTGGGACGAGCGCAAGCGTTCCTCCACTGCGATGAAGCAGGAGGTGCAGAACGCCGTCAACAAGATCACCGGCACGCAGGTTTTCGTGTTCAACCTTCCCGCGCTGCCGGGCGGGCCGGGCGGCTTGCCGGTTCAGATGGTCATCAACTCGACCAGCGATTTTCGTCAAGTCTATCAGGAGATGGAAAAGCTGAAGGCGGCCGCGCGCAAGAGCGGCCTGTTCATTGCCTCCGACAGCGATCTTGATTTCAACCAGCCGGTGGTGCGGGTGGACATCGACCGCAGCAAGGCCAACGAGCTTGGCGTAACGATGGCGACCATCGGCAACACGCTGGCCGTCGCGCTCGGCGGCAACTACATCAACCGCTTCAACCTGCAGGGCCGCTCCTATCAGGTGATCCCGCAGGTGCCGCGCGTACTTCGTCTGTCACCGGAATCCCTGAACGGTTATTATGTTTCAGCGGCCAATGGGCAGCAGATTCCGCTGTCTACTCTGGTAAACGTGACGACAGGCACTGATCCGAATGCGCTGACGCATTTCAACCAGCTCAACTCGGCGACCTTCCAGGCGGTGCCGATGCCCGGCGTCACGGTGGGAACGGCGGTCGATTTCCTGGAGAAGCAGGCGCAGCAGCTGCCCTCCGGCTTCAATCACGACTTCCTCTCGGATGCGCGCCAGTACAAGCAGGAAGGCAACCAACTCGCGGTAGCGTTCGGTTTCGCGCTGATCATTATCTTTCTCGTGCTGGCGGCGCAGTTTGAAAGCATCCGCGATCCGCTGGTGATTTTGATTTCCGTGCCGATGGCGATCAGCGGCGCGTTGGTGCCGCTGTTCTTCGGTGTCGCCACGATCAACATCTATACTCAAGTTGGCCTGCTGACCCTGATCGGCCTTATCAGCAAGCATGGCATTCTAATGGTGGAATTCGCCAACGAACTGCAGTTGAAGGAGGGGCTCAACCGCCGCGCGGCGATCGAGCAGGCAGCTCGCGTGCGTCTTCGTCCGATCCTGATGACGACGGCGGCGATGGTGACGGGCCTGCTGCCGCTCTTGACCGCGAGCGGCGCGGGCGCGGCAAGCCGTTTCTCCATCGGCCTCGTCGTCGTCGCGGGCATGACCATCGGCACCATGTTCACGCTGTTCGTGCTGCCGGCGGTGTACACCGCGATCGCGACAGACCATTCGGCCCATGCCGTCTCGAAGCGCACCAAGGACATCGAGGCGTTCGAGGCGGGTGTCGCGTCCTGACCGAATTGACACGGACCTCGCTGCTTGCGGCGGTGGGGATCCGCGTTCGCAATGGATGGATGAATTTTTCGCTTTCTGCCTTTCCCCCCGCGACCGTACTCGATTTTTATGGCGGAACGCTCGTACCCTGCAGAACGGCCCGGCTGCCAGAGGATTGTGGTGGGTTTTCTAGCGTGTGGGACGTTGGATCAGGTCAGCCTATGGGTGCGACATATATGTATCGTGCGGCTGCGTTGGAGCGCTGATTACCGCAGGATACGATAAAATCTGAGGCTTTTCGGTGACTCCTGGATGGAATCCAGTTTCGGGGGCGGTAGCCCCCGTTTGATTTTAGGTATTTTTGTGATCTTTGAACCTGTCGTTGGACTGAGGGGACCAACAGACATGGTTTTTTGGGCTGATCTCGGATCCTGGATCAGGACGAATGCCGCGCCGCGAGCGGGCGGGCTGATTATCATGGCCATTATCGCGGGGCTGGGGGGAGCATCCCCCGCCGTTGCACAGGATGCGTCCGAGCAAAATTACCTTTACCAGCAGATGGTTCGTAACCCGACGGACCATGATATCACCTTTGAATATGCGCGCGTCGCCACGGCCAATACCGATTACGAGGCAGCGATCGGCGCACTCGAGCGGCTTCTGTTCTACAATCCAAAGTTGACACGGGTGAAGTATGAACTCGGCGCTCTATATTTTCGACTTGGCTCCTACGAGATGGCAAAACGCTATTTCACGGACGCGCTGGCGGGTCCCGATCTCGATCCGGTAACGCGCGCACGCATCGAGGCCTATCTGCCGGATGCCAATAAGCAGCTTCAGCCAAGCCGCTTCTCCGGCTTCTTCCAGACCGGCATCCGTTATCAGTCGAATGCAAACTACGCACCCGCGACCGGATCGTTGCTGTCGGGGGGCGCGTCATTTGCGCTGCCGCTATCATCGCAGAAGAAAAGTGATGTTAACTGGTTCGGCCTTGCAGGACTGAGCCACGACTACGATCTCAATTCGCGCGGTGACGTGCTGGAAACGCGCTTCGTTGGTTATCTCACAGCGCAGGACCGCTTCTCCGATCTCAATGTCGGCCTGTTCGATGTCTCGGTCGGTCCGCGGATCGCGCTGGCGCCAGAACTGCTGCCCGGCGCGACAATCAAGCCTTATCTGGTCGGAGGCAATACTTGGGTCGGCGGCTCGTCCTATATGTCGACCGGCGGCGCGGGTCTTGCGCTGAACTTCCCGAGTGGCACCCGCTTTGCGTGGGGGCCGAGCTTCGAATGGCGGCATGCTGATTTCACTAATAGCCCATTGCAGACATTTTCCGGCTACGGCTCCGGCAACTGGTACACAAGCTCGCTCGGCGGCTCTTGGCAGATTAGCCAGACCGTGCGGCTAGAAGGACGAGGCCTGTATCGCCGCGGCGATTCCGATTTCATCTACCAATCGTTCGATGCGTGGGGGCTGGAAGCCGCACTGACATGGGAGTTTACGCCGCCTTACATCAGCATTCCGCGTAACTGGAGCATCTCGCCATACTTCAAATACGCCAACACAAGGTTTGATGCGGCCAACCCGAACATCGATCCGACCACTGTTCGCCACGACAACCAGTGGAGCGCCGGTGCAATCTTCAACACACCGATTACAAAAGCGATCGGCTTTACCACCACGCTGCAATACGACCACAACAGCTCGACGTTGCCAAACTACAGGTTGAATAATTTTTCGGTCATTGCCGGACCGACATTTCGGTTCTGAGGATGTTTGCGATGAATATGCGTATACATTCCCGCCTCACTCTGCTTCTTGCGGTGCTGCTATCCAACGTTTCAGTATTCGTCGGCGTCGCACCAGTCGCGGCGCAGAATGTCGGTCGCGTCGGCGCGGTCAATCAGGATGCGACGGGCACGCCGCCGGGCAACGCCTCGCGGATGCTGGCGATTGGTACCCATGTTGTTCACAAGGAGCGCATCCAGACCTCGCTGTCCGGCTCGACGCAGATTCTGTTTCCGGATACTTCGACGCTCAGCGTCGGCCGCAATAGCAATATCGTGATTGATGAATATGTTTACGATCAGAATGCGGGCACCGGCAGGATGGTCGCCTCTGTTGGCAAGGGCGTTCTGCGGTTTGTCGGCGGCCAGATTAGCCACACTGCAGGCGTCACCATCAAGACACCGGTCGCGACGCTCGGCATTCGTGGTGGCGTCGTCACCATCGTTTATCCTGTCACCGCGAATTATGCGGCGGCTGACCCCAATATCGCTAACTGCAAGGGCGAACTGATCGTCGGCCATGTCGGCTCCTCGACCATCAGGAACTCAACGGGCTCGACCACGGTGCGACCAGGCTTTGCAACGTGCGTGACTGGCCCGAACGATCCGATTCCGGAGCCGTTCCGGGTATCCGATGCGCTACTTGCGCAGATCATGTCGAATCTGACGAGCAAACCTGGACAGAGCGGCGGTGCAATTGATCTTCCAACCGATCAGATGGCGAGCCGTCAGGGGTTGGGCGTGAGCACGCTGTCCGACCCTGCCCATCCGCCGGGGGCTGATCCGCTTGGCTATGTTTCGATTTTCGACGGCGGCAATGAACTCGCCAGGAACAAGGCGCAGGCCGGCCAGGCCCAGCAACAAGGGCAGGGGCAAGGACAAGGACAAGGTTCAAACACTAACCCCAATCCGGGATGCTATACTTATTGCCAGTCCACGCAGGGTGACTGATATAGAGGCGGCAGCTGATTCCGAATCTCTATATGGTTTGCATGCGATCTGACGCTTGCGGTGGCTCGCGCATTATCGCTGCACAGGGACTGTCTTGGACCAGATCTACGACATCGCGATCGTCGGCGGCGGTGTCAACGGCTGCGGCATCGCGCGCGATGCGGCGGGGCGTGGCTATTCCGTCTATTTGTGCGAGATGAACGATCTGGCGAGCGGCACCTCGTCATGGTCAAGCAAACTCATTCATGGGGGCCTGCGCTATCTTGAGTTCTATGAATTCCGCCTGGTGCGCGAGGCGCTCATCGAGCGCGAGGTGCTGTGGGGTATTGCGCCACATATCATCGCACCGGAGCGCTTCGTACTTCCGCACCATGATGGGCTGCGGCCGGCGTGGCTACTGCGGCTCGGGCTTTTCATCTATGATCATCTCGCCGGCCGGCGCCGCTTGCCTGCCACGCGGACACTGAACCTGCGTCGCGATATTGCCGGCCAGCCACTCAAGCCCATTTTCAAAACCGGGTTCGAGTATTCGGACTGCACGGTGGACGATGCCCGTCTCGTCGTGCTCAACGCGCTGGATGCCGTCGAGCGCGGCGCGGTGGTCCGCACGCGAACGCAGGCCGTGCAGGTGAAGCGGGAAGAGGATGGCGTCTGGGAGCTTGTGGTGGAGGACATCGCCACCAAAACGCGCAGCATCATCAGGGCACGAATCCTTGTGAACGCGGGCGGCCCCTGGGTGCAGGAGATCCTGACGCGGTGTGCGGGCGTCGAGGCTAAGGCGCATGTCCGCCTCGTGCAGGGCTCCCACATCGTCGTGCCGCGCCTTTACGCGCATGATCATGCCTACACGTTTCAGCATGGCGATGGCCGGGTGATCTTTGTCATTCCCTACCAGAACGATTTCACCCTGATCGGTACCACGGACCGCGATTACGAGGGTGACCCATCCAAGGTTCGCGCGACGCAGGAAGAGATCGAGTACCTGTGCGCCTCAGCGAGCGAATATCTGGCGACGCCGGTGCAGCCATCCGATGTGGTGTGGAGCTATTCGGGTGTGCGGCCGCTCTATGATGACCACGCCAGCGAAGCGCGGACCGCGACGCGCGATTATGTGTTCGAGCTCGACGCGCCGGACGGGTTACCGATTCTGTCGGTGTTCGGCGGCAAGATCACGACCTATCGCAAGCTCGCCGAGCATGCGCTGGAGAAATTGTCGCCATACCTGCGCAGCGGCGGCGCGCCGTGGACTGGAGATGCGCCGCTGCCTGGCGGGGATTTCGCGGTCGGTGGTGTCGATGCGCTTACGAATCTCCTGCTACAGGATTATCCGTTCCTGCCGCGTCGCCATGCGCGGCGGCTGGTCCGCGCCTATGGAAGCCATGCGAAACGCCTTCTCGGCCGGGCAGCGGGCATCGCCGACCTTGGCCGCGATTTTGGCCACACGCTGACGGAGCGCGAGGTCCGCTATCTGATGGCGCATGAATTCGCGCAGACGGCGGAAGATGTGGTCTGGCGGCGCTCGAAGCTCGGCCTGCGGCTCACGCAACAAGAAGTCGCCACGCTCGATGCGTGGATGGCGGCGCAGCGGAAGCCTGTCGCGCCCAATCCGTATTGAGCATTTAAGGGCGCGCTTCCACCTTTTGCAACGAGACGAGATGCGCTAAGCGGTACCGGAACGAGCCGGGAGCCGAGGATGACGAATAATGCAATGCAGACGAAGGTGTGGGGGACCATCGGAACGCAGGTTTCGGTGATCGGGCAGGGCACCTGGTACATCGACCACGGCAATCATGCGGCTGCGGTGGCGGCCTTGCAGAAGGGCCTCGACCTCGGCATGACCCATATCGACACGGCCGAGATGTATGACGATGCCGAGCTTGTGGTGGCCGATGCTATCAAGGGCCGGCGCGATGAAGTGTTTCTGGTGTCGAAAGTGCTGCCGAGCAACGCTTCGCGCGCGGGCACCATCAAGGCCGCCGAGCGCTCGCTGGCGCGGATGCGGACCGACCGGATGGATTGCTATCTGCTGCACTGGCGTGGCGGCTACGCGCTGGAGGAGACTGTGAGCGCCTTCGAACAGCTCAAGAAGGACGGCAAGATCCTGTCATGGGGCGTCAGCAATTTTGATGCCGACGATTTGCAGGAAATCCACGAGGTGGCGGGTAAGGCCAACATCGCCTGCAATCAGGTGCTCTATCATCTCAAGGAGCGCGCCATCGAGCATTCGGTGATCCCGTGGTGTGAGGCGCATGGAGTCACGGTGACGGCCTATTCGCCGTTCGGGCACAGCGATTTTCCGGTGCCGAAATCCGAAGGCGGACGGGTACTGCAACAGATCGCAGCGGCGCATGGCGCAACGCCGCGTCAGGTCGCGCTGGCGTTTCTCACACGCGCGCCTGCCGTGGTAACGATTCCGAAGGCATCGTCGGCCGCGCATGCGGCGGAGAACGCGGCGGCAAGCAGCTTGATGCTCAGTGCCGCCGAGATTGCGCAAATCGACAAAGCTTTCCCGCGCGGGCGTGAGCCGAGTCATCTGCCGATGCTGTGAGACGCTGTCGTCTCGTCAGCTCTCAACGTCATGCGCGGGCTTGACCCGCGCATCCATCTTTCTTGATAAATGGATTGCCGGGTCAAGCCCGGCAATGACAAAATCCGCTTAATAATGCGGCGGTGGCGGCTCGCTGCCGGGTGCCGACGGAATGCTTTGCTCGGCAGCCGCGATACGGTCGGTCAGCCGCGCCATCTCGCGCGTAAGGATGTCGATCTGCTTCCACTGGGAGGTGATGGCCTGATTGAGCGCCTCGATGGTCGCGTCCTGATGCGCGATCTGGATTTCGAGCGCCTCGATCCGGCTTGCCAGTTCGTTACTCATCGTCTTCCCCTTGCGATTGGGCACGTTCGGCAAGGCCATGGCCGAGCGCGATGCGCTGGTCGAACACGAAGCAGTCGCCCTTCCAGCGGCTTTCATCTTCGGGAATGGTTTCGAGATATTTCAGGATGCCGCCCTTGAGATGGAAAACGTTCTTGAAGCCACGCGACAAAAGATAGGAGCTGGCCTTCTCGCAGCGGATGCCGCCGGTGCAGAACATCGCGACCTCGGTGTCGCGCGCGGGATCGAGCGTGCGGTCGGCGAATTCCTTGAACTCGCTGAAGCTCTTGATGTGGGGGTCGACCGCGCCCTCGAAGGTGCCCATCTCCACCTCGAAGTCGTTTCGTGTGTCGAGCAGCACCATGCCGGGGCGGGCGATCAGTTCGTTCCAGTCCTGCGCGTCGATGTAAGTGCCAACCTGCCTCGTGGGATCGGTGCCATCGTCCTTGAGGGTGACGATTTCTTTCTTGAGCCGGACCTTCATTCGGTTGAACGGCCTCTCCGAGGCTGTCGAGAATTTCAGTTCGAGATTATTGGTCCGTCCACCGAACAGTGCACCATGCTGGATCTGCTTCATCAGCGCGTCGATATTGACGGCATTGCCGGCAACGGTACCGTTGATGCCCTCGGCCGCGAGCAGGATGATGCCCTTGATATCGAGCGCTACGCACATGTTGCGCAACGGCTCGCGCAGATCCTCGAAATCCGGTAACGGGGTGAACTGATAGAACGCGGCGACTTTGTAGGGCATCGCGGTCTTATAATGGCAAGGCGGGCAGGGGAAAAGGTGGCGTCAGACGACGTGTTTCAGGCAACGTGGATCGCTTCGTTTGCCGCGACCCGGTGAGGGTGCGTGAAGATCTCAAAGCCGTCGGAGCGCGCGATAGCGCACAGCGTGATCCCGGCGCGTTCCGCCATGCGGATGGCGAGCGCGGTCGGCGCCGACACCGAGACGATCAGCGAGGCGCCGATGGAGGCGGTCTTCTGTACCATCTCGACCGAGACGCGGCTCGTCAGCAGCACGGCGCCGCGGTTGGCATCGATCTTTTTACGGGCGAGCGCGCCGCCGAGCTTGTCGAGGGCGTTGTGACGGCCTACATCCTCGCGGATCTCGAGAATGCCGCGATCCGGCTCCCAGAACGCCGCAGCATGAACCGCGCGGGTCAGGGTGTTGAGTTTTTGCAGGGGGTAGAGCGCCTGCATCGCGGCCATGATCTGCGCAGGTGTCACCGTGATACCTGAGCCTACGATAGCGACGGGTTTCATCGCCTCGGCGATGGAGTCGATGCCGCAGAGGCCGCAGCCGGTCGGGCCCGCGATGTGGCGGCGTCGTTGGCCAAGCCGAGTGGCACTTTCCGGCTTCAGCCACATCCGCAGTTCGATGCCTTCGTCCTGCGGGACAACTTCGAGCGACTCGATGCCGTCGGCACTGTCGATGATGCCTTCCGTCAGGCTGAAACCGATCGCGAAGTCCTCCAGATCCTGCGGGGTACCCATCATCACTGCATGGGTGCCGGCATCGTAGGACATCGCCAGTGCCGTTTCCTCCGGCACGGTGCGCGCGCCCTCTGTGAGGCCGCTTTCGCGCCAGATCTGGCGGTGGGCTGAAACTGTCGGCTCGGTCATGCGTTGTATCCCGTCCGGGCAAGGCTGCCGGTGATTACCCGAATATAGGCAATCATCTACGTCAAGGTAAGCGGCTGGGGCCGTCTCGCAAGAGCAAAATGGACGCGGGACGCCGATACGTGTCGCCGCATTGTCACCGAAAAGCTGTGGCGGGCTTGTGAGGTGAATCGGGGAGGCCGACAGCGCGCATGAAAAAGCAGACCGGACTCGCACCGCGCCGCATTCTTTGCGTTTTTCCGAAATACTCGCCGTCGTTCGGCACTTTTGAGTATGCCTATCCGCTGACCGACGGCGTGAAGGCCTTCATGCCACCGCAGGGCCTGTTGCTGATCGCGGCCGCATTGCCCGAGGGCTGGAGTGTCCGCTTTATCGACGAGAACATTCGCGCCGCCACAGCTGACGATTTCGGATGGGCGGAGGCTGTGTTCGTCTCCGGCATGCACATCCAGCGCAGACAGATCAACGATATCTGTCGTCGCGCGCATGAGCATGACTTGGCCGCCGCGCTTGGCGGCCCCTCAGTCAGCGCGTGTCCTGATTATTATCCCGAGTTCGATTATATCCACATCGGTGAGATGGGCGATGCGACCGATGAGCTGTTCGCGCACCTCAGCGCCGATCCCACACGCCCGAAGCGGCAGGTGAGGCTGGAGACGCACGAGCGGCTTGCGATGGCGGAATTTCCGCTGCCTGCCTATGAGTTGATCCCGCTGCGAAAATATTTCCTCGGCAGCATCCAGTTCTCCAGCGGCTGTCCATATCAATGTGAGTTCTGCGACATTCCGGGGCTGTACGGGCGAAATCCGCGACTGAAGGCGCCTGAGCAGGTCACCGCCGAACTCGACAAGATGGCCGCGAACGGCCTTTCGGGCGCGGTGTATTTCGTTGACGACAATTTCATCGGCAATCGTCGTGCGGTGCTGGAGCTATTGCCGCATCTGGTGGAATGGCAGAAACGCAACGGCTATAGCGTGCAGTTCGCCTGCGAGGCGACACTGAACATCGCCAAGCGGCCGGAAATTCTGCAACTGATGCGCGATGCCTTCTTCCTCACCGTGTTCTGCGGCATCGAGACGCCGGACCCGAACGCGCTGCAGGCGATGTCGAAGCAGCACAACATGATGGTGCCTATCCTGGAGGGCGTGCAAACGCTCAACAGCTATGGCCTTGAGGTGGTGTCCGGCATCATTCTCGGTCTCGATACCGACACCGATGAATCTGGCGAGGGGATACTCGACTTTATTGAGCAGTCGCAGATTCCACTGCTTACCATCAATCTGTTGCAGGCGTTGCCCAAGACGCCGCTGTGGGATCGCCTCAAACGCGCAGGCCGCCTGACTGAGAATTTCGACCGCGACTCCAACGTCGATTTCCTGCTGCCTTACGATCAGGTGGTTGCGATGTGGCGTGAATGCATGGGCCGCGCCTACACGCCGGAGAAGATGTTCGCGCGTTTCCAATATCAGGTTGAGCATACCTATCCGAACCGCATCCATCCGCCGCCGACGAAACAGCGCCTCACCGCGGCGAACATCAAGCGCGGCCTCACCATGATGGCGAAGATCATCTGGCACGCTGGCATGTGTAGCGACTACCGCCGCGAATTCTGGAAGTTCGCATGGCCGCGTTTGAAGGCGGGCGATGTCGAACGCTTCATCAGTTGCAGCCTCGTCGCGCATCATCTGATTACGTTCGCACGCGGTGCTTCCAGTGGCCGCCAGACCGCGTCATATTATTCCGACAAACCTGCCGCAGTGTTGCCACAGGCGGCGGAATAGGTCGCATTTTCAGCCCCTTAGGCCCTCTCGCATTCCCCGCGTGGGTAGGGTAATATGCCCTCTCTCAGCGGCGATGCTGCTTTTTCTTTAATAAAAACAATATCTTAGGTTGCAGTGACGAACTCGTTCGCCCAGTCTTTGTCCATTTATGCATGCCTTTCGGCGATGCTGCGAAAAGGGCGTCCGTGATGACGGCTGCCGGCGACTTGCGCTCGGGCAAGGGACACAAGGACGAAAACTTCCCCGTCGCCTCAAAGCTAATCCATCCTCGCCATCGCGCGCTGATTTTTGCGTTTTACAATTTCGTGCGCACGGCGGACGACATCGCCGACCATATCGGCCTGCCGCCGCAGGAGAAACTCGACCAGCTCGATCGGCTTGAGGCTGAACTGCTCGGCAACGGTGAGTCGCAGCCGGAAGCGGTGGTGCTCCGCAATGCTTTCGCCGAGCGGGAAATGTTGCCGCGTCATGCGCAAGACTTGCTCACCGCGTTTCGCATGGACGTCACCAAGCTGCGCTACGATAACTGGGACGACCTCATTCACTATTGTAGTTATTCGGCGATGCCGGTCGGCCGATTCATGCTCGATGTGCACGGCGAGGACCGCGCGACATGGCCCGCGAACGATGCGCTGTGCGCCGCGCTGCAGATCAACAATCATTTGCAGGATTGCGGCAAGGACTACCGCGACCTCAACCGCGTCTACATGCCACTCGACGCCTTGAGCGCGGCGGGCGCATCGGTCGAGGAGTTGGGGCAGGCGAAGGCGTCGCCCGCGCTGCGAGCCTGTCTGAAATCGCTGGCCGAGCGCAACGAGGCGCTGCTGATGCAGAGCGCGTCATTCTCGTCTCAGGTGAAGGATGCGCGACTCGGCATGGAGGTCGCCGTGATCGACACCTTCGCGCGGAAGATCGTGAACCTTTTGAAAACGCGCGATCCGCTCAGCGAGAACGTGCATCTGTCGAAATTCTCGATGCTGATGCTCGCTTCTATTGCGTCGGGATTTGAAATCGGACGCCGCGCGGCCGGCGTGAGATCAATGCCGCGGCTATCCACGGGCGCATGATCCTGCCATGACCGACGTCGATACATCACCGGCCCAGACGGCTTCCGGAAGTTCGTTCTACGCGGCAATGCGCATTCTGCCGCGCGAGCAGCGTGAGGCGATGTTCTACATCTACAGCTTCTGCCGTAAGGTGGACGACATCGCCGATTCCGACGGGCCACGCGGCGAACGCCTTGAAGCGTTGGCGCAATGGCGGCGCGACATCGATGCGCTTTACGAGGGTCATCCGCCGCCGCGCGTCGCGCCTTATCTGCCTGCCGTGAAACGGTTCGGCCTCAAGCGTGAGGACTTCATCGCCATTATCGACGGCATGGAGATGGACGTGCCTGCCGAAATCCGCGCGCCGGATGAGGCGACGCTCGATCTCTACTGCGACCGTGTCGCGAGCGCAGTGGGCCGCCTGTCGGTGCGGGTGTTCGGCCTCTCGGAGGAGGACGGCGTCGCGCTGTCGTACAATCTCGGGCGCGCGCTGCAACTCACCAACATCCTGCGCGACATCGATGAGGACGCCGGCATCGGCCGTCTCTATCTGCCGCGCGAACTGCTGGATGCCGCAGGCATCGCGTCGAACGACCCGGATATAGTTGTACGCGATCCGAACGTGCCAAAAGTCTGCGCGCCGATTGTCGGGCGGGTGAAGGTCTATTTCGCCAACGCAGATGCGATCATGGCGCGTTATCCGCGCAGCAATGTGCGCGCGCCACGGATCATGTCGAAATATTATCAGGAAATCCTCAAGCGGCTTCTTGCGCGCGGCTTCACACCGCCGCGGCAGTCCGTGAAACTGAGCAAAGCAGCGAAAATGTCGATTCTCTTGCGCTACGCGGTGTTCTGATGACGAAGACCGCTCACATCATCGGTGCCGGGCTCTCGGGCCTGAGTGCGGGCGTGCGCCTGGCCAAGGCAGGATTCGAGGTCCACGTTCACGAGGCGACGCAATATACCGGCGGCCGTTGCCGCTCGTATTACGACGGCGCCACCGACATGGTGATCGACAACGGCAATCATCTGATGCTGTCGGGCAATCATCATGTGCGGCTCTATGCCAAGACACTGAGCACTTATGATAAGCTCGTTGGTCCGGTGCGCGCGCAATTCCCGTTCATGGACGTTGCGAGCGGCAATCGCTGGCTGCTCGATCTAGGTGCGGGCCGGTTTCCGGGCTGGCTGTTCGATCCCGGGCGCCGGGTGCCAGATACGCGTATCCGTGATTATCTGGCACTGCTGCCGCTGGTCTGGGCGAAGCCGGACGCGCTGGTCGAAGACACCATTCCTTGCGAAGGCGTGTTGTATCAGCGCCTCGTCGCACCGCTTTTGGTTGCCGCGCTCAATGTCGAACCTCCCCAAGGCTCGGCCGGTCTTGCCGGCGCGATTGTTCGCGAGACGCTGCTTGCGGGGGGTGCGGCTTGCCGTCCCTTGATCGCACGCGATGGCCTCTCGCCGGTGCTCATTGATCCTGCGGTCGAACTCATCAGGAAGAATGGCGGCTCGCTTATGCTCGGACATGAACTGCGCAAGATCGAGCGCTCGCCACTGCGCGCCACAAGTCTGAATTTCGGCACGGATATGATCCCGCTCGGTCCGGGCGATGTCGTTGTGCTGGCAGTGCCCGCGCGTGCAGCGTCGGGGTTGATGCCGGGCATCAAGGCGCCGACCAGGTTCCGCGCCATTCTCAACGCGCATTTCCGTTTCACGCCGCCGGCCGGCGTTCCGGCGCTGACAGGCGTGGTCGGCGGGTTGATCGAATGGCTGTTTGCATTCCCAGACCGGCTCTCAATCACCATCAGCGCTGCCGAGCGGCTCATCGATCTGCCGCGCGAAGACCTTGCGCGCGACATTTGGCGAGATATCTGCAAGGTGGCCGGTCTCGCGACCGATGTAGCGGAGGGACAGTTGCCGCCGTGGCAGATCGTGCGCGAGCGGCGGGCGACATTCGAAGCGACACCGGAGCAGAATGCGTTGCGGTCGGGGGCCGCGACTGAGTTGAAGAACCTGTTTTTGGCCGGCGACTGGACCAACACCGGTCTGCCCTCGACGATCGAAGGTTCGGTCCGTTCGGGCGATCATGCCGCCGACCTGATCCTGCAAATTCAAGAGTGACGAAAGGATCATGATGTTTGATACCGCTGCTGCGACTGTGCCGGACAGGCAAGGTCTCGATAACAGCATTGCGGCTGCGAGCCGTGCGCTGCTCGATGCCCAGAAGCCGGATCGGCATTGGGTGTTCGAGCTTGAGGCCGACATCACTATTCCGGCTGAATACGTGATGATGCGGCATTATTTCGCCGAGCCGGTCGATGCCGTTCTGGAAGGAAAGATCGCCAACTATCTGCGCCGCATGCAGAACGACAATGGCGGCTGGTCGCTGTTCTACGGCCACGAGTTCGATATGAGCGCCAGCGTGAAGGCTTACTATGCGCTGAAGATGATCGGGGATTCGCCGGATGCCCCGCACATGAAGAAGGCGCGCGAGGCGATGCTGGCACGGGGCGGGGCGGCCAAGAGCAACGTCTTCACGCGCATCATGCTGGCTCTGTTCGGCCAGCTCGGATGGAAGGCTGTGCCGGTGATGCCGGTGGAGATCATGCTGCTGCCACGCTGGTTTCCGTTCCACATCACCAAAATTTCGTATTGGGCGCGCACTGTCATCGTGCCGCTGCTCGTGCTGATGACATTGAAACCTCGCGCCAGGAATCCGCGCGGCATCGGCGTGGCGGAATTGTTTGTCGAAGATCCAAGTACCGTCGGTCCGACGCCGAAGGCGCTGCACCAGAGCCAGGTGTGGTTTACGAGCTTCGATATCCTTGATCGAGCGCTTCGCATCACCGACCCCTTCTTCCCGAAGGGTATACGAAAGCGTGCCATCAAAAAGGCGGAGGAGTTCGTCACCGAGCGGCTCAACGGCGTCGATGGCCTCGGTGCGATCTTCCCGGCGATGGTCAACAGCGTCATGATGTACGACGTGCTCGGCTATCCGCCGAATGACCCGAGCCGCGTACTCGCGCGTGAATCGGTTGAGCGGTTGTTGGTCATCAAGGACGATGAGGCGTACTGCCAGCCGTGCGTTTCGCCCGTATGGGACACCGCACTCGCGGCGCATTCTATGATTGAGAGTGGCTCGGCCACCGATCTGGAGGCGGCGAAGGCCGCACTCGACTGGTTGTTGCCACGTCAGATTCTCGACGTGAAGGGTGACTGGGCCGACAAGCGACCTGATGTGCGTCCCGGCGGCTGGGCGTTCCAATACAATAACGCGCATTATCCCGACCTCGACGATACCGCTGTTGTCGTCATGGCAATGGATCGTGTGCGTCGGATGGACGGCACGACGAAATACGATGAGGCGATCGCGCGGGGTAAGGAATGGATTCTCGGATTGCAAAGCACTGATGGAGGCTGGGCCGCCTTCGATGCCGACAATCTCGAGTACTATCTCAACAACATTCCGTTTGCGGACCATGGTGCGCTGCTCGATCCGCCGACCGACGACGTGACAGCGCGCTGCCTGTCGATGCTGGCGCAACTCGGCGAGACGAAAGAGACGAGCGAGCCGATGCGCCGTGGCGTCGCTTATCTGCGGAAGACTCAACTCGCCGATGGCTCCTGGTTCGGCCGCTGGGGCATCAACTACATTTATGGTACCTGGTCGGTGCTGTGTGCCCTGAATGCCGCAGGGGTTCCGCACGACGACCCAATGATCGCGAAGGCGGCCGATTGGCTGGAAGCGATCCAGAACCCGGATGGCGGCTGGGGCGAGGATGGGAACAGTTATAAGCTGGACTACAAAGGACACGAGCGGGCTGAGACCGCTGCGTCACAGACCGCTTGGGCAACGCTCGCCCTGATGGCGGCAGGACGGATGGATAATGTTGCGACCCAGCGTGGTATTGATAATCTTGTTCAATCGCAGGATGCGGGCGGATTCTGGAAAGAGCCGGCTTATACCGGTGGTGGGTTCCCGCGTGTGTTCTATTTGCGATACCATGGATATTCTAAGTTCTTCCCCTTGTGGGCGATGGCCAGATATAGGAATTTGCGCAGCAGCAACAGCCGGTTCGTAGGGGCTGGAATGTGATCGAGATGGCTGTCGAAGACACCGCACAGCAGGCTGAGAGACCGGTTCTTATCGTCACCGGATTGAAGCAGGAGGCCCGCATTGCTGCCGGCCCCGGCTTGACGGTGATCTGTAGCTCCAGCAATCCGATTCAGTTGCGCGAGATGATGATGTCGTTTGACCCGGCGGGTATTAGCGGGATCGTTTCCTTCGGTGTGGCTGGCGGGTTGAGCCCGAAGTTGCGTTCGGGTGACATTGTTATCGCGTCCGAGATCGTCACGACCAAGGGCCGCTGGGTCGCCGCCGAGGATCTGAGCCGGGCGTTATATGGCCTGCCGGAGGGTAAGCATCGTATCATGCGTGGCGTTCTCGCCGGCGTGGAGGAGGTCGTACTCGGCAGCAAGGCCAAGGCCGCGCTGCGCGCAACAACCGGTGCCGATGCTGTCGACATGGAAAGCCATATCGCAGCCCGTTACGCTGACCAGCACAGCCTGCCATTCGCAGCATTGCGCGTCATCAGCGATCCGGCACACCGTGCATTGCCTGAGATCGCGGCGGCCGCACTCAAGGCTAATGGCGATGTCGATGTCTGGAAGGTAATGCGCGGCATCGCGCGGCGGCCGTCGCAACTCCGCGCGCTGGTACACTCTGGCCGCGACTTCAACCGCGCGCTACGCGGCCTGCGCAGCTATCGCAGCCGGCTGGATGGCGCTTCCAGCTTCCGGATTGCCGAGGCGGCGGAGTAAGCGCTCGCCTCTGCATCGTCGCGAGGAGCAGTAGCGGCGAGATCATCCAGATTGTGCTCGTCATTTGCCGAACTGGATTGCTTCGCTCCGCTCGCAATGATGAAGAAAGGTCTGCAACAAATAAAAAAGCCCCGGTCGCCCGGGGCTTTTCGTATTCGTCTGCCTTCGAATCAGACGGCGGTCGAAGCGTCCGCTGCCGGGTTGGTCTTGGCGGCGGCGAGCTTCGCAGCCTTGGCTTCGGCTTCCTTGGCCTCATCGACGCGAAGCTCCGACAGGCGCTTTTGCACTTCCGATGAGAACACGTATTGCGCCGGGCGCTGCTTGGAGAGATCGATCTCCGGTGCCATTGGCCCTTCGGTCTTGACCCCGCGGATTGCGACCCACATCGCCTTGAACGGGTTGCTAATCGCTGCATTGGCCGCGGTCGGCTCGTACCCGCAATGTGCCATGCAGTTCGCGCACTTCTCGTACTTCCCGGTGCCGTAGGAATCCCAGTCGGTGGTTTCCATCAGCTCCTTGAAGGTTTGCACGTAGCCCTCGCCGAGCAGGTAGCAGGGTTTCTGCCAGCCGAAGATGTTGCGTGCGGGCATGCCCCATGGCTCGCAATGAAAGTTTTGGTTGCCGGCGAGGAAGTCAAGGAACAGGGTTGAGTGCATGAAATTCCACTTCTTACCCTTGCCGCGTGCGAACACGCCACGGAACAGTTCCTTGGTCTTCTTGCGGTTGAGGAAGTGCTCTTGATCCGGCGCGCGCTCATAGGCGTAGCCCGGTGAGATCGAGACGCCGACGCCGAGCTCGGTCGTGAAATCCAGAAATTTTGCGATCTCCTCGGCTGGATAATTGTCGAAGATCGTCGCGTTGACATTGACGGTGAAGCCGCGCGCCTTCGCTGCCTTGATGGCGGAGACGGCGCGGTCGAACACGCCCTGTTGGCATACGGACTGATCGTGATGCTCCTTCAAACCGTCGAGATGGACTGAGAAGAACAAATACGGCGAAGGCTCGAACAGATCGAGCTTTTTCTCGAGCAGCAGCGCGTTGGTGCAGAGCGAAACGAATTTCTTGCGCGCCACGAGGCCGCGTACGATCTCGCCAATCTCCTTGTGGATCAATGGTTCGCCGCCCGGAATGGCGACCATCGGTGCGCCGCATTCCTCGGCGGCGTCCCAGCATTCTTGTGCGCTCATGCGGCGGTTCAGGATCGCATCGGGATAATCGATCTTGCCGCAGCCCGCGCAAGCGAGGTTGCAGCGGAACAAAGGCTCCAGCATCAACACGAGCGGGTAGCGTTTCCGGCCAAGAAGCTTCTGCTTCACAAGGTAGGAACCGATCTTGATTTCCTTGAAAAATGGTATGGCCATGAAGAAGGGTCTTTCCGATTAGAGCTGAACTCCGGCTCTGACCGATGTCAGTTCCGGCGGCAGCTTGAACTCGATGTTTTCCTCGCGCCCTGGCACCACATCCACCGTCACGGGGGCGATGCGGCGAAGGGCGTCGATCACGTCATCGACAAGGACTTCCGGAGCGGATGCCCCGGCGGTGATTCCAACCGTTTTGATGCCGCGGAGCCACTCCGGATTGAGCTGGCTGCCGTCAGCGATCAGATAGCTCGGGACACCGACTTCGGTGCCGATTTCGCGCAAACGGTTGGAGTTGGAACTATTGGTCGCGCCGACAACAAGGATCAAGTCAACGAGCTTGCTGAGGTCGCGCACCGAAGACTGGCGATTTTGTGTAGCATAGCAGATATCGCGGGTATCGGGACCCTCAAGATCGGGAAACCGCTCTGCGAGAGCGGCAATGATGTCCTTGGTATCGTCGACGCTGAGAGTGGTCTGGGTGATGTAGGCAACCGGCGCGTCGGTCGGGATATCGAGCCGCGCCACGTCCCCCACGCTCTGCACCAGCGTCACCGGGCCGGGTACCTGGCCCATGGTGCCGACCACTTCCGGGTGGCCCTCATGGCCGATCAGCACCAGCCGCCGACCCTTGTCGACATAGCGCTTGCCCTGATTGTGAACCTTGGAGACGAGCGGGCAGGTGGCGTCCAGCACTGGCAGGTTGCGGGACGCAGCTTCTGCTTCCACGCTCTTGGCGACGCCGTGCGCGCTGAACACGGTGATGGCGTCGTCCGGCACTTCATGGACGTCCTCCACGAACACCGCGCCCTTGGCCTTGAGGCTCTCGACCACGTACTTGTTGTGCACGATCTCGTGGCGGACATAGACCGGCGGGCCATACTTCTCCAGCGCGCGTTCGACGATCTCGATCGCACGCACCACGCCGGCGCAGAAGCCGCGCGGCTGGGCCAGAAGAACCTGGATGGTGTCGGTTTGGGTCGGGGTCTTGTTAAGCAAGCTGCACCGCGCTGATTTCGTTTTCACGGCCGAGCGCCTCGAACACGCGCTTGACGATGCCCCTGGCATCAAGACCGGCCTTTGCGTACATCGCGGCGGGACTATCTTGGTCGATGAAGACGTCTGGCAGTACCATCGAGCGGACCTTCAGACCTTTGTCGAGAGCGCCCGCTTCGGCGAGTGTGTGCAGAACCCGCGCACCGAAGCCGCCGATGGCGCCCTCCTCGATGGTGATGAGAACGTCGTGGTCGCGTGCAAGTTGCAGCACCAGATCGGTATCGATCGGCTTCGCGAAGCGTGCGTCGGCGACCGTCGTGGTCAGCCCGTGCGATTTCAGGATATCAGCAGCCTTTAGTGATTCATTTAGCCGCGTACCGAGCGACAGGATCGCTACCGACGAGCCTTCGCGCACGATGCGGCCCTTGCCAATTTCGAGGGGAACGCCTTCAGAAGGAAGATCGACGCCGACACCGTCGCCGCGCGGGAAGCGGAAGGCGGAAGGACGGTCATTGATCGTGGCCGCAGTTGCGACCATGTGTACGAGTTCGGCTTCGTCCGACGCAGCCATAATGACTATGTCGGGCAGGCAGCCAAGATAGGCCAGGTCGAACGAGCCTGCATGTGTCGGGCCGTCAGCGCCGACAAGACCGGCGCGGTCGATCACGAAACGAACCGGCAATTTCTGGATCGCGACATCGTGCACGACCTGGTCGTAGGCGCGCTGCAGGAAGGTCGAGTAGATCGCCACGAACGGCTTCATGCCTTCGGTGGCAAGGCCCGCCGCGAACGTCACTGCATGCTGTTCGGCGATGCCGACGTCGAACGTGCGCTCGGGATAGACCTTCTGGAAAATGTCGATGCCAGTGCCTGACGGCATCGCAGCAGTGATGCCGATGATCTTCTCATCCTTCTCGGCGAGCTTGACCAGCGCATTGCCGAACACGCTCGTGTAGGAGGGCGCGTTGGCCTTGGCCTTGTTCTGCTTGCCGGTGGCGACATCGAATTTGACGACGCCGTGATACTTGTCCTTGGCCGTCTCGGCGTGGCTGTAGCCCTTGCCCTTCTGCGTCACGACATGGATGAGCGTCGGGCCGACCTTGGAGTCGCGAACGTTCTTCAGCACCGGGAGCAGGTGATCGAGGTTGTGGCCGTCGATCGGGCCGACATAGTAGAACCCAAGTTCCTCGAATAGTGTGCCGCCCGAGAGCATGCCGCGGGCATATTCCTCAGCGCGCTGCGCGCCCTTTTCGACGAATTTCGGCAGCCGCTTGGCGACCTGTTTGCCGATCTCGCGCAGCGAGCGATAAGTGTTGCTGGATGTCAGTCGCGACAGGTAGGACGACATCGCGCCGACTGGCGGAGCAATCGACATCTCGTTGTCATTGAGGATGACGATCAGTCGCGAATCCATCGCGCCTGCATTGTTCATCGCCTCATAAGCCATGCCGGCGGACATTGCGCCGTCGCCGATCACGGCGATCACGTTATTGCTGGCGCCCGACAGATCGCGTGCCACCGCCATGCCGAGGCCGGCAGAGATCGAGGTGGAGGAATGCGCAGTACCGAAGCAATCGTATTCGCTTTCGGCGCGCTTTGTGAATCCGGATAGACCGCCGCCTTGCCGAAGCGTGCGAATCCGGTCACGCCGGCTGGTCAGAATCTTGTGAGGATAGGCTTGATGGCCGACATCCCAGATAATGCGGTCGTCGGGCGTATTAAAAACGTGATGTAATGCAACCGTGAGCTCCACCACGCCAAGGCCTGAGCCGAGATGGCCGCCCGTTACCGCAACCGTATTGATGGTTTCCGCGCGCAGTTCTTGCGCCACCTGCGGAAGCTCGGTTTCTTTGAGCTTGCGCAAATCGGAGGGACAGTTGATCTGGTCGAGCAGCGGTGTGGATGAGGTCATTGGGGGAGATCCGAACTGTACAAGAACAAGACGTGAACGGTGGGCCAGTGTATCATTAAGGCAGCTATGACGCAGTAGTTCCCGGGAATTTTCCGCCTTATGCCATGATTGTGTGTCCAATGGGCACCCATCCAGCAGGTCAGAGTTAATTCGCTGGCCTACCTAAAACGCGCAATCCCTCAACTTGATCGCTTCAAATAGAAAGAAAACCTGTGCTGACAAGGATAATTGTCTCTTTGGTCAAGACTTGTACGCGCCACGCATGGCTTACCGTACTTCTTGGCGTTATTTTGGCGGTCATAGCCGGTATATATGCATCGCACAATTTCGCAATTTCGACCGACGTCAACAAGCTGATTTCCGAAAATTTGCCCTGGCGGCAGCGCGAACTCGCCTATGAGAAGGCATTTCCTGGCCGAAACGAACTGATCATCGCTGTTGTCGAGGCCGCGACCCCGGAATTGGCCGCCCAAGCGAGCGCAGCGCTGGAGCAGAAGCTCACGCCGCAGACCGACAAATTCACTTCGGTCGTCCGCCCGGCCGATACCCCATTTTTCCAGAATAACGGACTTTTGTTCTTGCCGACGGCTGAGGTCGGCAAGATTACCGGCCAATATACTGCGGCCCAGCCATTTTTCGACATTTTGCATGACGATCCGAGCATCCGGGGTCTGACCGGTGTGCTCCAGACCGCATTGCAGGGTGTGGAACGCGGCAAGCTGCCGCGCGAGGGGCTGGCGCGGCCGCTCAACCTCGTGTCCGAGAGTCTCGAGCAGATCCTCATGACTGGTAGCGGCACGTTTTCTTGGCGACAACTCACCAGCAGCGAGCCACTCACGGCATCTGACAAGCGTTCGCTGATCCTGATTCAGCCAATTCTGGATTATCAGGCGCTCGAACCCGGCAAGGTCGCAACCGACGCAATCCGGCAGGCGGCGAGCGACTTGTCATTTGACAAGAACTACCATGCCCGCGTGCGCCTCACTGGCCCGGTGCCGATCGCCAACGAGGAATTTGGCACGGTGCAGGACGGCGCGCTGGAAAACGGCATTGCGACGATCCTGATCGTGATCTTCATCCTGTGGCTCGCACTGCATTCGCCGCGGATCATTCTGGCGGTGCTGATTACGCTCGCAATCGGCTTGTCGGTGACCACGGCGGTGGCGTTGCTGATTGCTCAATCGTTCAATCTGATATCGATCGCGTTCTTCGTGCTGTTTGTCGGTCTCGGCGTCGATTTCGGAATCCAGTACAGTGTCCGCTACAGATCGGATCGTTACGATATCCCTGATCTGCAGGAGGCGCTGGAGGCAGCTGCCAAACACGCTGCAGTGCCGCTGACGCTCGCTGCTGCAGCGACTGCTGCGGGGTTCCTGTCGTTCCTGCCGACGCATTACAAAGGTGTGTCCGAACTCGGGAAGATCGCTGGCGCAGGTATGTTGATCGCTTTCTTCATGGCGGTGACGGTTCTGCCTGCGCTGCTGAAGTTGCTCAACCCACCGGGCGAGAAGGAACCTGTCGGCTACGCCTTCCTCGCGCCGGTCGACAAGTTTCTGGAGGACCACCGCATCGGCATCGTCGCGACCACGCTTGGCGTGGCGACGCTCGGCCTGCCGCTGCTGTACTTCCTGCATTTCGACTTCAACCCGATGAACCTACGCAATCCGAAAGTGGAATCGATCGCGACGTATCTCGATCTGCGCCGCGACCCCAACATCGCGACCAACGCCGTGGATGTGCTGACGCCGTCGCTTGCGGCGGCGAAGGAAGCTGAGCAGCGGCTGGCAAAACTGCCGGAAGTTTCCCGCACCACGACGCTGGATAGCTTCGTGCCCGATGACCAACAGGCCAAGCTCGGCTTGATCCGCCGCGCCGCTGGCGCGCTCGATCCGATTTTCAAATCGCAGCCTGGTGCGGCAGCTTCAGATTTAGATAATGTTGCGGCGCTGACAGATGCTGCAGCAAGCCTCAAGCGCACGGCTGGAAAGTCCTCACCGGAGGTTGCTGCGGCTTGCAACCGCCTCGCGGACGATCTGACGAGGCTTGCCCAGTCCGACAAATCGGTACGCGACAAGGTGACAGAGATCTTCCTGTCGCCTTACCGCACGCTGGTGGAGCAGGTCCGCAATTCGCTGAAGGCTCAGCCGATCACGTTGAAAAACCTGCCGCCCGAACTCGTCGCGGACTGGATGACGCCGGACGGCCGGGCGCGCGTCGAAGCGCAGCCGAAGGGCGACCCGAACGACAACGAGACACTGCGTAAGTTCGCAGCTGCCGTTCAGAAGGTTGAGCCAACCGCGGTCGGCGGCCCGATCTCGATTCTGGAATCAGGCCACACCATCGTCATGGCATTCATTCAGGCGGGCTGCTGGGCGCTTTTGTCGATCGGCATTCTGCTGTACGTGGTGTTGCGGCGGTTTACGGACGTGCTGCTGACGCTGGTGCCTCTCATCCTTGCAGGCGTGGTGACGCTGGAGATCTGCGTGTTGATCGGGATGCCTCTCAACTTTGCCAACATCATTGCACTGCCGCTGCTGCTTGGCGTCGGTGTCGCGTTCAAGATCTATTACGTGACGGCGTGGCGGGCGGGGCACGTCAAGCTGCTGCAATCGAGCCTGACGCGCGCAATCTTCTTCAGCGCGATGACGACCGCGACGGCGTTCGGCAGCCTGTGGCTGTCGAGCCATCCCGGCACGTCGAGCATGGGCAAGCTGATGGCGCTGTCGCTGGTGACGACGCTCGCGGCGGCAGTGCTGTTTCAGCCGGCCCTAATGGGCCGCCCCCGCGATGTCGGGGAGAAGACAGATGTCGGAGACTGAATCGGGAGCCGGGGGCGTCGCTGTTGTCGCTCCCGGTACCGTCGGCCCCTTCTGACCTATGGTTCGGGGCATACTCGGCTTCGTACCCGTGTGCGATGTTCCGACGTGCGGCGTAGTTGGATTGGTGGCCACCGGCGCAGCTGGCTCTGGGACGCGCGTCCACGTCTCACCGCCGCACAGGAAGCCAAGTACGCAGCCCTCAACCTTCAACTGGTTCGGTGACGACAACTTGATCGAGGATTCGTAGGTTTTGCCGTCCTTTGCGTTATAGATGTGGCCGGTCCATGTGCCCTTTTCGTCCTCATCCGGCTTCATGTTGAGGAGGACCGGCATGCCGAGGGTGGGGCGGCCACGCTTGGCCTTGTCGGGGTTTTTGCTGTCGATTCCACCTGGTTTCTTTTCCGTGGCGACGACGCCCCAGAGATGGCCGTTGCAGTCGGCGATGCGGATGGTGGCGACACCTTCCTTGACTAGCCATTCGCCGGGGATTTCGGCCGCATGAGCAGTACCCGCGACGGTGCCCACGGCACCGAGCAAGATGATCGCCAAACAAGTTAATTTTCGCATGGATCCTCGCGCAGGCTGCAAACGAAAGTAAACCGTAATTTTGCGGAACGTTCCATCCGGCTGATCATGGGCCGCGACACTTTTTTCGGTTGACGAGCGACCCATCAAACGACGTATGTACTGCATGGTGAAAGCAAATCTAGACATTTCCGAGATAGTCGCCGATCGCCAGTTTCAGCGAGGCGCGCTCCATACGAGGTATCTGAACGAACAACTCGTCCGGGTTCTCAAAACCATTGGCTACGATGTCGGGTTCCAGCGTGGGCAGGGGCAATACCTCTTCGATCGCGACAATGTGCGCTACCTCGATCTCCTCAGCGGGTTCGGGGTGTTTGCGCTCGGTCGTAATCATCCGGTGATTCGCGATGCTCTGAAAAGCGTGCTTGACAGCGAATTCGCCAATCTTGTCCAACTCGATATTTCTACGCTCGCCGGAGTTCTGGCCGAGCGCCTGATCGCGCAGGTGCCCTACCTTGATAAGGTGTTTTTCGCAAATTCGGGGACGGAATGTGTCGAAGCCGCGATCAAGTTTGCGCGTGGTGCGACCGGACGGACTGGCATCGTCTATTGTGACCACGGCTATCACGGCCTGACCTACGGTTCGTTGTCGCTGACGGACGACGCGAATTTCCGCGGCGGATTCGGTCCGCTCCTGCCCGATTGCTCGGTGATCCCCTTCGACGATCTCGAGGCGCTGGAGAAGGCGCTGATGTCGCGTCAGGTCGCCGCCTTCATCGTCGAGCCGGTGCAGGGGAAGGGCGTCAACATTCCAAGCGACGACTATCTCCCGGGCGCAGCCGCGCTCTGCAAGAAATATGGCACGATCTTCGTCGCCGACGAAATTCAGTGTGGCCTCGGCCGCACCGGCCGCTTTCTCGCCGTCGAGCACTGGAATGTCGAGCCGGACATGGTGCTGCTGTCGAAATCCCTCTCTGGTGGCCATGTACCGGTTGGCGCGGTGCTGATGCGTAAGGCGATCTTCGATCGGATTTTCGACCGCATGGATCGCGCCGTTGTTCATGGTTCGACCTTCGCCAAGAACGATCTTGCGATGGCGGCGGGTATCGCCACTCTGGAAGTGCTGAAATCCGAGAAGGTAATCGAGAATGCGGAGCGTTGCGGCAACCGCATCGTCAATTCGCTGAATGCGATGATCCCACGCTACGAGCTTCTAAAAAGCGTTCGCGGCAAAGGCTTGATGATTGGCGTTGAGTTCGGTCCACCGAAGTCCTTCGCGCTCAAGGCATCGTGGAATCTGCTGGAGTCGGCAAGCAAGGGATTATTCTGCCAACTCATCACTATTCCGCTGTTCAAGGACCACAAGATTCTCACCCAGGTCGCAGGCCATGCGAGTCATACGGTGAAGATGTTGCCGCCGCTCATTATCACGGATGAGGATTGCGCCCGGATCGAAAACGCGTTCGACGATGTGATCGCGGCGAGCCATCGCGTACCCGGCGCAGTGTGGTCGCTCGGCAAGACATTGATGGACAACGCGGTACGCAAATCAGCCTAACGCGTTTCTCAGTTCAAGACCGTCATTCCGGGGAATGGAATCCAGTGGGGGCAGATCCGAAATTCCCTCGGTATCGAGACGGGCTGGCCGTACCAGATTCCGGGTTTGTGCGTGAAACTGCGTGCACCTCGGAATGACCGCTTGTAATTGAGCTGTTGCTAAAGCAGGGCGCGCCCGATCGCAGCGTTTCGCGATTATTACGAGCATTTACGAAGCAATTCAGAGAGGCGCGAACTGGATCGCCTCGTCGCCTTTGCCCTCCTCGCAATGATGTGGAGTCGATACAGCAAAAAGCCGCCGCATCCTTGATGCGGCGGCTTTTTGCTTGTCTGAATATCTTACGGACGGTCCCTTACTGGCCGTGGCTGACCAGAACGGCGTCGCACGCTTTGCTGATCTTGGGGCGGTGCTGCTGCAAGCAGGACAGGACCACGAGATCCGATTGATCCATTACGGAGCGACAGTAGCGCGAAACGTCCCTCGCGCAAGCCTTCTGCTCGTCGGGCGTGCCACTGCGGCTCTGCCCTTGTGCCATGACCGCAGCCGCCGAGGACGCAAGCAACGCGGCAGCAAGAAGTGTTCTGATCATTTTCGTCCTTTGTCTGATGACAGCGTGATTCGTACTATAGAGGCGGCGAGGATGAATACCAAACGTTGTCGGCAAGCGCTTTCTTTCCGTGCCCTGCTTTACGCGCGTTGTGCAGATCAAATGTGGCAGCAATCGTAGCGTTGTATTCAACGAATTGCCTAACGGCTGTCCGCAAGAATGAACGAGGAACCCTTCTCGGCGATCATGGCCGTAGGCGTGTTAGTATTCCCAGAGGTGATGGTCGGCATCACCGAGGCGTCGATCACGCGCAGTCGCTCGATTCCGAAGAATCGCAGCCGCTCGTCAACCACCGCGAGCGGATCGCTAGGCAGACCCATCTTCGCGGTTCCGACCGGATGGAAGATGGTGGTGCCGATATCGCCGGCGGCCTTTGCGAGCGAAGCGTCGTCGTCGCCGACGGAAGGGCCGGGGAGATATTCCTCAGGGGTATAGGCTGCCATCGCGGGTTGTTTCATCATCTTCCGTGTCACGCGGATCGCATCCGCAGCAACCTTGCGGTCAGCGTCCGTTGACAGATAATGCGGTGCGATGATCGGCTTTTCCTCCGGTGCGGAGGAGCGCAGCCTGATTTCGCCGCGAGAGGTTGGGCGCAGGTTGCAGGCGCTGAGCGTGATCGCCGGAAAAGAGTGCAGAGGATCGCCGAATTTATCGAGCGAGAGTGGTTGCGCGTGAAACTGGATGTTGGCGCGTTCGTGCTCGGAGCTCGAGCGCGTGAAGATTCCAAGCTGTGAGGGCGCCATGGTCAGCGGCCCGCGCCGCCATAACGCATAGTCGATGCCCATCCATGCGCGCTGTATCAGCGAGGCGTAAGTCTCATTGAGCGTCTTGATGCCATGAACTTTGTAGATCGCCCGCTGCTGCAAATGGTCCTGCAGATTGCGCCCGACGCCCTGGCAGTCGAGAACGGTGTCAATACCGAGCGGTTCCAGCCATTCGCGCGGCCCGATACCGGAGCGATGCAGGATCTGCACCGAGCCGATCGAGCCGGATGTCAGGATAACTTCACCCTTGGCGTGGGCCTCGAATGTCTTGCCGTCGCGGCTGTAGCGGACACCGACCGCGCGGCCGTTTTCGATGATGAGCTTGTCGACCAGCACGTTGGTCTCCAATCGCAGATTGGGGCGGTTCAGTGCGGGCTTGAGGAAGCCGCGCGCTGACGACCAGCGCCGCCCGCGCTTCTGGTTGACCTGAAAATAGCTGCTGCCTTCATTGTCGCCGGTGTTGAAATCGGGAATTTTGCGAATGCCCATCTGCTCGGCGGCGCTGGCAATGGCGTCGAGCACGGCCCACGAAATGCGCGGTGGTTCGATCCGCCATCCGCCGCCCGCGCCATGATATTCGGTCGCGCCGAGGTAGTGGTCTTCGAGCGACTTGAACGATTTCAGCACGTCGTCCCAGCCCCAGCCACTGAGGCCAAGCTGACGCCAGTGATCGTAGTCGGCGGCCTGGCCGCGCATCGACACCATGGCATTGATCGCGGAGCAGCCACCAATCACCTTGCCGCGCGGATAATGCAGCGAGCGGCCGTTGAGGCCGGGCTCTGGCTCTGTGCGAAACATCCAGTCGGAGCGCGGATTGCCGATGGCGAACAGGTAACCGACCGGAATGTGAAACCAGATCCAGTTGTCGTTACCGCCGGCCTCCAGCGTCAGCACCCGGTTTTTGGGATCGGAGGACAATCGGTTGGAAACAATGCAGCCGGCAGTACCGGCGCCCACGACAATATAGTCATAGTCACCTTCGAGCAGATCGGTCATGGGCGGAGCCTTGGGCATTTTGAACCGTCAAGCGGTCTTAGCGCGCTGACGGACGCACCGCTACTGCGCTTTGAGCCAGGCAGGCGGCATGTTAGCTTTGTGCGTCGCACTCTTTATCAGGGCCGCTGAATGCCGATCGTCAATCGCATTTCCGAATTCCAGCCCGAGATCACCGCGTGGCGGCGCGAACTGCATGCGCATCCCGAACTGATGTACGAGGTGCATCGCACGGCCGGCTTTGTCGCCGCGAAATTGCGTGAATTCGGATGTGACGAGGTGGCAACCGGGATTGGGCGCACCGGCGTGGTCGGACGCATCAAGGGCCGCAAGCCTGCGCAGGACGGTGGCATCAGGGTAGTCGGCCTGCGTGCCGACATGGATGCGCTGCCGATCGAGGAAGAAACCGGCGCGCCGTACCGTTCGACCGTGCATGGTCGGATGCATGCCTGCGGCCATGACGGCCATACCGCGATGCTGCTTGGCGCCGCGCGTTATCTCGCCGAGACGCGCAATTTCGCAGGCGAGGTGGTCGTGGTGTTTCAGCCCGCCGAGGAGGGCGGTGCGGGTGCCGCGGCGATGCTCGACGATGGTCTGGTCGAGACGTACTGTATCGATGAAATCTACGGCATGCACAATTCTCCCGGCATGGCGGTGGGTACATTTGCCTTGCGCGCGGGCCCCGCGATGGCGTCGACCGATCACGTTGACATCGAGATCGAAGGCGTTGGAGGCCATGCCGCTGCACCGCATAATGCGGTCGATCCAGTGCTAGCCGGTTCACAACTGGTCGTTGCACTGCAGTCCGTCATCTCGCGGTCTACAGATCCGCTGGAGTCGGTGGTGATTTCGATCTGTCAGTTCAAGGCGGGCGACGCACGCAACGTGATCCCGCAGACCGCAACACTGATTGGAACCGTGCGCACACTGACGCCGCAAATGCGCGACATGGTCGAGAAGCGGGTGCGGGAAATTGCGGCCGGCATTGCGACGCAGAGCGAGACTAAGATCAGCGTGGACTATCGGCGCGGCTATCCGGTGCTGGTGAACCACGCCGGACAAACCGATATCGCGGCGCAGGTGGCGGGTGAGGTTGCCGGACAGGGCCGCGTCAGCCTTGGCATTCCGCCTTTGATGGCGGCGGAGGATTTCGCCTACATGCTGAAGGAGCGCCCGGGAGCCTTCATCTTTCTCGGCAACGGCGACAGCGCGGGCTGGCACCACCCGGCCTTCGATTTCAACGACGACGCCATCGTTTTTGGCACGTCCTACTGGGTCCGGCTGGTAGAAACCCGACTTCCTGCCTGAATTGGCCGGAAATTAAGGCTTTTCCGGACGTTTTGAAGGTTTTCGCCTGGCTGTCGTGCAGCGGAGTTAACACATAATCGAAGAAGTGATCAGAATTCCGCCTGCCCGTGATATTTTGGATTGTCGAAGAACTACAACCAGCCCTATAGACGGCCGGGTTGACAGGATATCGTCATGCTTGGGTTGCGATCGCCAGACCCTATAACAGTGGCAGCTTTTTCTTCTTTCACGGGATCGTTCGAGTGTCGGATCGCCGCCCTTCCTTGAAGGATATCATTGCCCGGATCGGGCCCAAACGGGCTATGTTCGGTCTTTGCGTCGTGCTGGGCGCAGGCGCTATGATTTACGGCGGCGTCCATCTTCTGTCTCCGACCCCACAACTGTCCGATATTTCCAGCAAGGCTGTACGCGATCCGACCCATTACAAGCCGACGGACGTGGAATGGGCCAGCTTGACGGTGGCCCCCGCCACGCAAAAGGTGTTCCGCGCCGAGCACGTTACCGAAGGTAAGATTTCCATCGACGAAGACCGCTCCACTCAGGTGTTCTCGCCCTATACGGGGCGGGTAACGAAATTGCTGATGCGCGCGGGCGATCATGTCGAGCAGGGGCAGCCTTTATTCGTCCTCGAGGCTACCGACACCGTGCAAGCCCAGAACGAGTTCATCGCGGCGCTGACCGCGACCAACAAGGCGCGGTCAGCGCTCGATCTTGCACAGACGCAGGGCAAGCGCGCCAAGGAATTGTTCGATGGTAAGGCTATTCCACTGAAGGACTACCAATCCGCGCAGGCAACAGAAATTCAGGCCGAAAATGATATGCGTTCGGCGCAAACGGCGCTCGAGGCATCGCGCAACCGCCTGAGGATTCTCGGCTTGAGCGAGGCCGACATCGCCTCATTCCAGGACAAGGGTCGCATCAATCCTGAACTGACCGTCGTTTCGCCGATCGCGGGCACCGTGGTTCAGCGTAAGGTTGGACCGGGGCAATACATCAATGCGGGCGCAACCGATCCTGTTTTTGTGATCGGCGATCTATCGACTGTATGGCTGACCGGCTACGTCCGCGAGGCGGATGCCGACGATGTCGCGGTGGGTCAGGACGTCTCCTTCACCGTCTTGTCATCGCCGGGACGCACGCGAACCGCACGGATCAACTATGTCGCGACCGCCATCGACTCGACCACGCGGCGGCTGACCATTCGTGCCACCATCGATAATTCCGACGGCAGTCTAAAACCGGAAATGTTCGCTAACGTCACGATCTTTTCACCGGGTGACCATCCCGCAGTGGCTGTTCCGAAACAGGCTCTGATCTATGAGGCGGAGAACGTCCGGCTCTGGGTTGCGCATGACGACAAGACCATCGAACTTCGTCCGGTGAAGGTCGGCCTGTCGAGTGGTAATCTTGTCGAGGTGACGGAAAACCTCCGACCCGGCGAGCAAGTCGTCGTCAAGGGCGGGTTGTTCATCGACCGCGCCGCGTCCGGCAGCTGATATGACCCAATCAATTCGCCGATGCCGCAGTGCGCGGCCAAACCAGAACATCTGCGGCGAGCATGAAGCGGCCGGCACAGACGGTCTGCCACGGGCGTTCGACCGAGGGGCGCTGGCTTGATCGATCGTCTCGTCTCGCTAGCCGTTCATCGCCGCTTCCTAATTCTCGGCATTTTCGCCGCGGTGGTGGTTGGCGGCTTGATCGCGTTCGAGAAGCTCAATATTGAAGCCTATCCTGACCCGACCGCACCGATGGTGGACGTCGTCACGCAAAGTGCTGGCATGTCTGCCGAAGAGATCGAACGCTACATCACGATCCCGATCGAGACACAGGTTGCGGGCATCAAGAATCTACGCGTCATCCGAACGATTTCACTCTACGGATTGTCCGACGTCAAACTGCAGTTCTCGTTCGATTATACTTATGATGAGGCGTTGCAGCAGGTGCTGAACCGGCTGTCGCAGTTGCCGCAGCTTCCCGGGGGAGCCCAACCTGCGATCTCACCATTGAGCGCAGTCGGCGAAATTTATCGCTATCGCCTTGTCGGACCACCGAACTACAGTGTGCTCGATCTCAAGACATTGCAGGACTGGGTGCTGCAACGACGCTTCCGCTCGGTGCCGGGCGTAATCGACGTTACTGGCTGGGGTGGCAAAACCAAGACCTACGAGCTGCAGGTCGATTTCAACAAGCTCGCCGCGGCGGGCCTGTCGTTGCCGCAGCTCCTGCAGGCGGTCAACAACGCCAACATCAATGTCGGTGGCAATACCATCAATATCGGCGCTCAGTCGGCCGTGGTGCGCGGCGTCGGGTTGATCCGCTCGGTGGACGATCTCGCCAACACCATGATCTCGCAAAGCGGCGGCAACCCGATCTTGGTCAAGGATGTTGCCAAGGTTGAGATCGGCTACAAACCGCGGCTCGGCATCGCAGGCATGAACGACGCCGATGATATCGTGGAGGGTATCGTGTTGATGCGGCGCGGCGAGAAAAGCTCGCCGACCATCGCGCGGGTCGTAGAGGCAGTCAACAAGATCAATAATTCCAATATCCTGCCGCCCGGCGTGCGTATCGAGCGCATCTACGACCGTCAGGACCTGATCGATATCACTACGGCCACCGTGCTGCACAACATGGTTGTCGGCATTATCCTGATCGTGTTGCTGCAATGGCTGTTCCTTGGAGATCTGCGCAGCGCGCTAATCGTCGGCGCGACGATTCCGTTCGCACTGTTCTTCGCCGTCATTATTCTCGTGCTGCGAGGGGAATCCGCCAACCTGTTGTCAGTAGGTGCCATCGACTTCGGACTGATCGTGGATGGCACCGTTATCATGGTGGAGGCGATTTTCCGCCGGTTGTCGCACGGCACAAAATTGTCCACGACCGAGGAAGACGCTATTTCGTCCGAGACGATGATGGGGATGAAAAGTCACGGGATTCTCAGCGCGGCCGCAGACGTGTCGCGTTCGATCTTCTTTGCGGCAGCAATCATCATCGCGGCTTTCCTGCCGCTGTTCACACTAAGCGGCGTCGAGGGCAATATCTTTGGCCCGATGGCGCGGACCTACGCTTATGCGCTGGTCGGCGGATTGCTCGCAACCTTCACTGTGACGCCAGCGCTCAGCGCGATCATCCTGCCGGCGCATGTCAACGAGGTTGAAACACGAGTGGTGCGCTGGCTGCATGCACGCTACGCGCCGCTGCTGAAATGGTCGGTGGCGCACACGAAATACGTGACCGCCGCTGCAGGCGCGCTGGTGGTTTTCACCGTCATTGCGATCCGAATGCTTGGGCTGGAATTTCTGCCGAAGCTTGAGGAAGGCAATCTGTGGATACGTGCCACACTTCCGTCGACCATCTCGCTCGAAGCTGGCAACACCTATGTCAACGAGATGCGGCGGCTGATCGCGGCGCGACCCGAAGTGCAGTCAGTGGTATCGCAGCACGGCCGCCCGGATGACGGCACCGATGCCGCGGGCTTTTTCAACGCGGAATTCTTTGCGCCGCTGAAGCCCGTCAGCCAGTGGCCTGGAACGCATAACAAGGACCAGGTAACCACGGAACTCCTCGCTCAGCTTCAGGCGCGATTTCCTGGTGTGGAGTTCAACTTCTCGCAATACCTGCAGGACAATGTCGCCGAGGCGGTGTCGGGTGTGAAGGGTGAGAACTCGATCAAGCTTTATGGTAACGATCTTGTCGAAATCACCGAGACGGCGAACAAGATCAAGTCGGTGCTGGCGACGGTGCGTGGCATCACCGACCTGTCGGTGTTCACTTCGCTGGGCCAGCCAACCATCCAGATCGATGTCGATCGTGTACGCGCGGCGCGCTACGGGCTGTCGCCGGGCGACATCAACGCCACCATCCGCGTCGCTATTGGCGGTGATAGTGCCGGCGATTTATATGAACCCGGCAGCGATCGCCATTTTCCGATCATCATCCGCCTCGCGCCAGAGTATCGCAAGAGTGCTGAAAGCATCCAGAACCTGCGGATCGCCGTGCAAGGGCCGAACGGCGTGACCCAGATTCCGCTGAGCGAAGTTGCAACTATCAAGCTTGTTTCCGGCGCGGCCTATATCTACCGCGAGCAGCAGGAACGTTATCTGCCCATCAAGTTCTCAGTGCGCGAGCGGGATCTGGGCAGCACCATTCGTGAAGCACAGGAGAAGGTGGCGGCCGAGGTGAAACTGCCGCCGGGCACGCATATCGAGTGGGTCGGCGAGTTCGGCAATCTTCAGGATGCGATCAAGCGGTTGTCGATCGTGGTGCCCGTCAGTCTTGCGCTCATTGGCATTCTGCTATGGTTCAATTTCGGTTCGATGGTCGACACCATGCTCGCGATGAGCGTCATTCCGATGGCGGTGCTGGGCGGTGTGCTCGGTCTCTTGCTCAGCGGCGTGCCGTTCAGTGTATCAGCCGCGATCGGTTTTATTGCACTGTTCGGCATTGCGGTGATGGATGGCATCATCATGCTGTCGCAATATAACCAACTCATCGATGAGGGCATGGATCGCGTCAAGGCGGTGATCCGGACTGGCGAATTGCAGATGCGTCCGGTGCTGATGACCTGCGCCGTCGCGGGTATCGGATTGCTGCCTGCGGCCTTGTCGACAGGCATCGGCTCGCAGGTGCAGAAGCCGCTGGCGTTGGTGGTAGTGTCGGGCATGGCGCTTGCGCCAATCGTGATCCTGATTACGCTGCCGGTGCTAATCCTGCTGTTCTCGCGACATGGGCGCGAGAAAGCTTAAGGTTGCAGCTTGGGTTATTGCCCTGACGGCGTGCGAAGGCCGTGCCAAGCGTCGCGCACTTGATGGTAATGAACTTCCGGCAGGTAATCCGGGGTGTTGAGGCCCAGCGTGCGGACGTCGAGTTTGCCGATGGCACTGAGCAGTGTGTAGGAGGCAATCACCCGGTCGCGCTGGCTGAGAATTTGTCGACTGCGCGCAGCAGTGAGATCGGCTTGGGCGTTCAGCACGTCGAGCGTAGTCCGCTGGCCAGCTTGAGCTTCACGTCGGACGCCAGCAAGTGCGACTGTCGCGGCTTTCACTTCGCTTTCGGCTGCTGAAAGAGCAACCTTGGCCCCCTCATTGGTGATGAAGGCACTGAGCGCTGCTGTACGGGCCTGATTGCGGACCTGTTCCAGAACCTGACGGCTCTGCATCGCCAATTCCTTCGACTGGCGGGTCTGTGAGGCGGCGAGACCACCGTCATAGATCGGCATGGTGAGCTGGCCGACCACGGTGGCCTGATCGGCACGCTTTACACTGAGGTAGGGGTCACCATCTGACTGGCGGGTGACATTGCCCTGTACGGTCACCTGCGGCATCAGACTGGATTCCGCGACGCTGATCGTCGTGGTCGCGACATCGACATCGTAGGCTGCCGCAATCACAGCCGGGTTTTGTTTGATGGCCAGATCGATCGACGCCTGCTGGGTATGGGGGATGAACCGGTCGACCGTAGGGGCGGCGGCAAGATGGCCGGGCGGGGAGCCAATGACTTGGGCGTAGGTTGCCTCGCTAACCTGAAGTGCGACTTGCGCCGCATTTAGGTCGGCGAGCCCGCGGCTAAGCCGTGCTTCGGCCTGTGCGGTGTCGGTAGGCGTGACATCACCCGCCGCAAGGCGGGTACGGGCGACGCCGAGTGTTTCGCGTAGGAACTCGACATTGAGCTTCTGAGTCTCGACCAACGCCTGATTGGCTATCACATTCATATACGCGGTCACGGCGTCGAGCAGCACGCCCTGACCGGTATTGCGCAGCGCCTCACGCCCCGAGAGCACCTGGAATTCAGCGACCCGCACGCTGGACGAGGTCTTGAATCCGTTAAACAGCGTCTGCGTGACGGTGACGCCGATCTGCCAGGGTTTTTGTCCCTGAGTCTGGATCGAATTGTCGGGTAGGGTGTTGCGCACGGTTTGCAGGCCGGCGGACAGGCTCGCAATGATCTGTGGCCGATAGCCTGAAAGTGCCTGCGGCACGTTTTCATCGGTAGCACGCTGCTGGGCGCGGGAGGCGTTCAATTGCGGGCTGGATTGGTAAGCCTTCACCAGGGCGTCCTGCAGCGTTTCCGCACATGCGGGACGCGAGCCCGAAGCTGCGCCTAGCAGCAACAGGGCCATCGCCGCTCCATAACGCTGTCGTGAATACCAACGAATCATGACGCCCGATCGCAAAGGTCCCCGCGTCAGCGGATACCGCAACTTCGGGAGAAGTCATACTGGCCGGGCGGGGCTTGAGCAAACCTTGGGCAAACTGTCCCGCGAAAATGTTGGTCGCTGTGGCAATCTGACCGCGATCAGGGAGGAAAACGCCTTATTTGCTTGACCTTACCGTGCGGGTGATGACAGTCGACGCCGCCGCAGCGGTGCGGAATTGGCGGGGCTAAGCGGCATGTCCAAGGTCTATGCAGACGCCCACGCGGTCGCGGACGCGATCCTACGCGAGTGCGGCTCCAGACTGGTGGTCGGCCTGCCGCTTGGGCTTGGTAAGGCCAATCACATCGCCAATGCTTTATGCGAGCGGGCGGCGGCGGATTCCACGATCCATCTGACCATCTTTACGGCGCTGACGCTGGAAAAGCCGGTCCCGAAAACCGATCTGGAGCAGCGCTTTATTACTCCCGTGATCGAGCGTCTGTTCGGCGGCTATCCCGATCTCGATTACGCCAAATGGCTGCATGCAGGCATCTTGCCACCAAACATCGAGGTTGCTGAGTTCTTCTTCCTCGCGGGCAAATGGCTGCATCACGGCTACGCCCAGCAACATTATATCGCAGCGAACTATACCCATGCCGTCGCGGGGATGCTGACACGCGGCCTCAACGTCGTGCTGCAACTGATCGCCAAGCGTGTGGTGAATGGCGAAGTGCGCTACAGCCTGAGTTGTAACACCGACACTACGCTCGATCTTCTGAAAGCCCGCGCGGAGGGCAAGATCGATTTCAAGCTCGTTGGCCAGGTAAACTCGGAACTGCCGTTCATGCCAGGGCCGGGCAATCTTTCGGCCTCCGAATTCCATGCTGTTCTCGACAGCACGGAGACGGATTTCCCGCTGTTCGCGCCGCCGTCCGAACCAGTGGGGGATGCGAAATACGCCATTGGCCTTCATGCCGCAACGCTGATCGAGGATGGCGGCACCTTGCAGATCGGGATCGGGCAGGTGGGCGATGCGCTGGCACGGAGCCTGATCGTTCGTGACCATCACAACAAGGATTTCCGCAAAACCATCGGCCGTCTTTCACCGAACGAACCCGCCCGCGCGCTGGCTCCTTTCACAAAGGGGTTGAATGGCCTCAGCGAAATGCTCTTCGAGGCATTTCTCGGCTTGATCGAGGCGGGCATCGTGCGCCGCGAGGTCGATGGCGCATGGGTGCACGCAGCGTTCTTCCTCGGGTCGAAATCGTTCTACCGCGCGCTGCGCGAGATGCCGCAGGACAGGCTTGCCCGCATTCTGATGATGCCGGTGTCCTTCACCAATGAGCTATACGGCGACGAGGCCAGAAAGCGCAGCGGGCGGCCGAAGGCGCGCTTTGTCAACAATGCGATGATGGTGACGCTGCTCGGTGACGTGATCTCGGACGGTCTTGGCGACGGCCAGATGGTGAGCGGCGTCGGTGGCCAGTATAATTTCGTGGCGCAGGCTTTTGCATTGGAGGACGCTCGTTCGATTATCACGCTCGAGGCCACGCGCCATAACGGTAAGCGGCTGGAATCGAACATCCGCTGGTCCTACGACCACACTACCATCCCGCGCCAGCTGCGCGACATCGTGGTGACGGAATACGGTGTCGCCGACCTGCGTGGCAAGTCCGACGCCGAGGTGATCGCCGCGATGTTGTGCGTGACGGATTCGCGTTTCCAAGATGGTTTGATGAACAAGGCCAAGGCGGCGGGCAAGCTGCCGCAGACCTACGAGATTCCACCCGCCTGTCGCGATAATACGCCGGAACGAATCGCGCAGGCGCTGGCACCGTTGCGCGAGAACGGATTGCTGCCGGAATTTCCGTTCGGAACGGACTTCACCGAAACCGAGCAGCAACTGATCCCAGCGTTGCAACGATTGCAGCGAGCTTTTTCGCGCCCTGTGACGTTGCTATCGCTGCTATGGCGTGGATGGTCGGTGCGCGGCAGCGCGGATGCTGACTGCCTCGCGCGCATGGGGCTGACTGCGCCAGCGACGATGCGCGAGCGTCTCTATCGTTGGCTCCTGCGCGGCGCGCTTAAGCGATGATCATCCGCGCAGCGGAGGCGAGCGTCAGCATCACGCCGAACGCAACGAAGATCTTCCCGATCAGCGATGCACCGTGCCATGCGGATTCGTCACTCGCCGATGCGGCGGCGGGCTGGACAATTTGCGCCAGCGCGACGGTGGTGGGCTCAGATGGTGTGGCTGGGGTTACCGCTGCATCGCGGTCCATGTCGTTCAACTGGTCGGACGTGGTAACCTGAACGCTGTTCGGCGCGGACTCGGCCGTGGCCGCCTTGTCAGCGCCCGTCAGGGTGGAGGAATCGTCCGGCGTGTTCTCCGCGGCCAACGGTTGCTCCTGGCTGTCGTTGGCCAGTTCTGCATGGGCATTGGCGACAGAGGGCGCCAATGGTGCCCCGGCCTTGGGCTCGGCCGCAATTTTGGTGCCATCACCCTTCTCCGCTTTGGATGAAGTCTTGGAAGAACCCTTGGCGTTGGCATGATGTTTCCGCGACGGGCGGGCGTGGTGGCGAACGCGCCTCTTGTGGTGCCTGGTGAATTTGCCGAGCGCGAGCGGTTTCGCGCTGGAGGCTGCCGCCTCGGTTTGTGGCGCTGCCTGCGAGGGACCGGCGTGACCGGCAACCCAGGCGAAAGCCATGGCGGTCACGATCAGAGCGTAACGGATTCCCCGTCGCATGATCTTCTCTCCGTTGTTCTGTTTATTCTGCCCAGCGCCCGCCCGCAGAATGGTCTGCCGGAGGTGGCCAGATCGCGGCAAAAGCAGGGAATCTTTGGTTCAAAGCGGGCCAAAACTGGCCTGGCCTCCGGGAGCTCTGGAACCGGCGGATTTGCCATGGGCCGCCGTAACATCCTAGAAGACAGCCCGTATCATCCAGAGGGAGCGCGGTGCGCGGCCAGGAACAGGAATGGACCGACCTGATGCGGTCGGCGAGCGCGGGGGATGTCGCCGCCTACCATCGGCTCCTGTCGGCCATCACGCCGGTCTTGCGAGCGGCGGCGCGGCGCGGCCTGCTGCGCGCCGGGCAATCGCCTGATCAGTCCGAGGATATCGTGCAGGATACTTTGCTCGCCGTGCATCTGAAACGGCACACATGGGATTCGAACGCGGCGTTCGCGCCGTGGTTGTTCACGATCGCGCGTAACAAGCTGATCGACGCGCTGCGCCGCCGCGGCCGCCGCGTGTTCGTCGACATCGACGATTTCACCGACGTGCTGCCCGGCGAGGACGCACCCGAGCCGGCCAGCGGCGTGGACATCGAGGCGCATCTGAAGACGCTGCCGCAGCGCCAGCGCGATGTGCTGCAATCGATCTCGGTCGACGGCCTGTCGATTGCCGAGACGGCTAGGAAGTTTGACATCAAGGAAGGTGCGGTGCGGGTGGCGCTGCACCGTGGACTCGCGGCGCTCGCGGCGCGCGCCCGGAATGATCTGACATGAAGACCGATGATCTGATCGCCAGTCTGGTCGCCGATCATCCCTCGCGGACGCGGCCGGTCTGGCTGTGGCTGCTGGCGGGGCTTTGCGCGGCGCTGCCGTTGTCGGCGGCGCTGTTCATGATGAGCCTCGGTCCGCGGCCGGATATTGCAACGGCAATTCACAACCCGTTCTTCGATCTGAAATTCGTGGTCACGCTGGCGCTGGCGTCTTGCGCGGCGGCATTGAGCCTGCATCTGTCGCGGCCCGATGCCACGCTGCACCGCTGGATGTGGCTGCTCGCGCTGCCGGTGGGTCTGCTCGGCATCGGCATCGTTGCCGACTTCGCCGTGCCCCAGCGTGTGAACTGGACGGGCCGGCTGGTCGGGTCGAGTTCGATGGCCTGCATGTCGTCCATTCCGTTGTTTTCGGCGCCGTTCCTGGCGGCGGCGCTCTTGATGCTGCGCAAGGGCGCGACCTCGCACCCGACACTGCTGGGCGCGCTGGCCGGATTGACGTCGGCGGGGCTGGGGGGCGCGATCTACGCCGCCCATTGCATGGACGACTCGCCGCTGTTCGTGGCGACCTGGTACACGCTGGCGACGGCTTTCGTGACGCTCATCGGCGCGATGATCGGCCGCCGGGTGCTGCGGTTCTAGGAAGCCGCCGCTGGAATCGTGCCGGCCTCGCGCATCCGGTAGAAGCGCAGCACCTGCTGGGCGGTGGCGGGCCGCAGCAGATTGAAGTGATCTTGATATTCGGCGAGGCTCGTTGAAACCCCGGCGTCGCCGACCGCGTGCCGCGCGTTGAGGATTTTTTCGACCGTCGCCCAGCTCAGGCCCGCGACCTTGGCCAGCACCAGAAGCCCTTCCGCACGCGGCTCGATCATCATGTTCTCGACGGTGAGGATCGGCACGTCGGTCATCAGCGCGATGGCGGTAGAGATTTCCTCGGTGCGCCCGTGATCGGCGAACGCCGCCACCTGCGCTTCGTTCAGGCGGCCGTCGCTGTGGAGCAGCTTGACGAGGGTCTGTGCCCGTTCGGTTGCCTCGCTTTTTGCCGCACCGGCGTGAATCGCGACGTCCTTCACCACTGCGACGATGTCGGCGGTAAATTGCGGATTGGCACGATTCAGCCTCTCGCGCACCGTGCGCGAGGCCTTGGCGATCAGTTGCAGATAGACATGCCGCGGGATCGGGCGCAGGCCGAGGCAGGTTGCGATGCCGTCGTGCCCCTCGGCGCGCATGATCAGACGCGAATATCCCTTGTCGGAGAATTCCGCACCGGGATTGTTGACCGTGCTTTCAACGACATCGTTATTGCCGCGCTCGACCAGCACGTCGGTGATGGCGTGGCTCAGGGTTTTGCGCTGCGAGATCGCGAGTAGATGGGCCTGGCTCTTTTCACGTGCGTTCTGGACCAGCGCCGCTTCGTTGAGTTTTTCGGAGTGCGCCAGGACGGGAGCCGCGACCTCGATGGCGTCGTCGAAGGCGAGGGTATGGATCACGCCGGCGGGGGCTTCCGCCACCCGTGCGAGGCGCTCGGCCAGCAGTTCCCTGGCTGACTGCTCCATTCGGAGAAGGAGACACTGAAAGACATCGTCGAAGAGCGCAATCTGCTCCTCGGAGTAGTCGGACGGCGCATACAGAAACAGGTCGGTGACGCGACGGAGGGTTTCGACGCGGCGCGCCACCGTTCCATGGGTCAGAGCGGCTTGAAGATCGGCCAACAGGCTGCTGGCGTTGGCGGTATTTGTACCCATGACTTCCTGTCCCAAACAATCTGCCGCCGTTCTGCGGCAGGTAATGATTCTCAAGCGCGCTCGATCCTGTTTCGTCCACGGTCCTTGGCGCGATAAAGCGCCATGTCGGCCCGTAGCAGAAGGCTTTCCGGTGTCTCGTCGTGCTGCAACGTGGCCACGCCTGCCGACATCGTCACGGCGATACCAGGCGAGATCGAATTCCAGTCGATGTCCGCTACGATCATGCGCAGGCGATCCACCACCTTCTCGGCGATGTCCTCGGCCGTCTCCGGCAGGATCAGCAGGAATTCCTCGCCGCCATAGCGGCCAAATCTGTCGATCGTCCGCACATTGGCGAACATGGTGATCGCGAAGGTGCGCAGCGCCTCGTCACCGGCGGGATGGCCATAAAGATCGTTGACCTTCTTGAACCAGTCGAGGTCGATCAGCGCGATGGAACAGCAGCTTCGGGTGCGGGTCGCGCGCTCGCTCTCCTCGGCCAGCGCATGCATGATGCTGCGGCGGTTATGTGCGCCGGTCAGTTCGTCATATTCGGCGAGTTCCTCGATGCGCTGATAGGCTTCCTTCAGCGCGAGTCCCTGCGTGTAGAAGGATTCCCGCAGCGCGCTGGAAAACATGCCGATCATCATGCAGCGGCCGATCGTGACGGCAAACAGGAACATGGTGGCGAAGCGCTCGGCAAAGGTGCCGTGCGGCATGCTGATCGGAATGTTTGTAAACAGGAACAGCCACGCAAGGCCAATCGTGAGCAGGCTCCATGCGATGCCGATCTGCAGGACGGTTGAGCGCAGCGAGCCGAGCGCGACGATCACGAACAGCGAGCAGAGAAATACGCATCCGACTTCCGGCACGATGTAGATAAACGACAGCAGCAGCAGGAAACTGACGCCCATCTGCTGGAGGACGAGATAATGATCCTTGAAGCGGTCGTTGAAATGGGCGTCGGAGAGAAGGACGAAGCAGACGACGCTGAGCAGCGCGCAGGCGAGAAAGACCGGCGGGGTGGTGAGGCTGGTGGTGCCTGCCAGGGCGTAGATCGCCAGCACCACCGTATCGATCAGATAGCTGATCGCCACCGTGGTCAGGATCTGGCGGCGCTGGAGGGCGCGGCGCGGCAGTACGTCCGATGCGGGCGTATCGGCTGAACCCAGTTGATCCGTCAGCTTGAGTGGAAAGACGGCTCCCCACATATCGTAAAACCCCGCAGCTCCCGGCTAAACTAGTCAGCAAAGCGTTTAGGTTTGGTATCATTGGGCTATCCCCGTGAGGCTTTGCGGGACATCCGGATGTCGGGCGGATAATGAAAATATCCAATCTTATCAAGGTGTTGATTCTCAATCTGCGATTTTGTCGCGCTCCGCTGCCTGTAAAATCCAGGCAGGCCCGGCGGCGCTTGCCCAATTCCTGCTTCAAGAGCATTTTTGTTGTCTCCCGGGCAGCGGTGCCGACAGGCATTTTATCGAACCCGATCATGCCGCTGTGCGACTAACCTTGTGAGATCGCCATTGAGTGCAACACCGGCCGCATCGGATGAATCGCTGATCGGCCGCATTGCCCTGGGCGATCGCCTCGCCATGCAGGTTCTCTACGGACGGCACCATGTCCGCGTTTATCGGTTCGCATTGCGTCTGGTGCGTCAGGAACAGGTCGCCGAGGACCTCATCAGCGAGGTGTTTCTGGATGCATGGCGTCAGGCCGGGCAGTTCGAAGGGCGTTCCACCGTCTCGACCTGGCTGCTGGCGATCACGAGATTCAAGGCGTTGTCGGCGCTGCGCAACAAGAAGGACGCAGAACTCGACGACAAAACGGCAGCGGCGATCGAGGACACGGCCGGCGATCCGGGGGCCATGATCGCCAGGAAGGATACCGGGAAGGTGCTGCGCAATTGTCTGGCAAGGCTGTCGCGGGACCATCGCGAGATTGTCGATCTCGTCTACTACCACGAGAAGTCCGTGGAGGAGGTCGCCAGGATCGTCGGTATCCCGGAGAACACAGTGAAGACGCGCCTGTTCGACGCGCGCAAGAAACTGGCCGAACTTCTGAACGAAGCCGGCGTGGAGCGAGGCTGGCCATGACGACGAGCGACAAGGAATTGGCCGCGCCCGGCGAGATCGAGGCCCTGCTGCCCTGGCGGGCGGCCGGCACGCTCAGCGCCGAGAAAACGCGGCTGGTCGATGCCGCGCTCGCCAAGGACCCCGCGCTGGCCAGGCAATACGACGTCATCAAGGACGAACTGGCCGAGACCGTGCTGCTGAACGAAGAACTCGGCGCGCCGTCCGCCCGCGCGCAGGAAAAGCTGTTCGCCGAGATCGACGCTGCGCCCGCACGCGGACTGTTGTCGGTATCTGGTCCGCTGGGCCGGCTGGGCGAGGTCTTCGGCCGCCTGTCGCCGCACACGCTCGGCTGGTTGGCGGCTGCGGCGATACTCGTGCTGGTGTTGCAGGCCGGAATCATCGTCACGGCGGTGATGAAAGAGGGCAACAAGTACCAGACCGCGTCATCCGAGAGCCTGACGGCGGGTACGCGCGTTCTGGTCGGCTTCAAGTCTGATGCCACGGTCGATCAGATCACGGCTTTTCTCGTGGCCTATCACGCCTTCATCGTGGCGGGGCCGCAGGCGGGCATGTTCACGGTGAGATTCGGCGACACCACGCTGGCAGCTGCGGATGCGGTGAAGCTCATCACCAAGGTCAAGGCCGACAAGATCGTGACGTTCGCTGCTGCGGCACCGTGATTCTTTCGTATCGCCGGCGAGGTGCGGCAGGCGCTGGTGCAATCGGCTCGCGATCCCGGTCCCGCGGGGCGTGATGACCGGTTCGGGGCGGGGGAGGCCGATGCCTTCGCCGCCGTATCGGCGGTGGCGGTGCCTGTCGCGACCGTCTCCGAACCATCGGCGCCGGCGCCGCGTTAACGCGACCTCCGAGATCGGGAAGGCCTCTGGAGCCGAATGGCTTGACCGGACGCCACGCCGTGATGACGATAGGCCATTCAAGCGGCGATTCTTTTGCAGCGCCGATCGGGCTCATGCCCGCCGTATGTTCTGCGTCGATGCTCCGCGTTCCCGAGTTGCTTTGTGTCACCGTCGTATCAATCCGGCCGGGTCAGGCTGGCGTTATTCCTGCAACGTGTTTGTTATGGAAACGGGCGATGTCTGAAGCTTTTCCAAAACCGGGTGCCGCCGCTGGCCGCAGCGTGGTTGCGCGCTGGCGCATCCTCGCCCAGCAGCGGCTCGATCATCTCACCGAGCTTTATGAAAGCGGGCGCTGGAAGCTCTATCACACCGAAAGTGATTTCCTTGTCATGGTGCGTGAGGCGCGCACGGTGCTGAAGGTCTGGCAGGATCTGGCACCCCCCGATGCTGCGCTCGACAAGCCGATCGAGGTCGCGATCGCGCAGAGCGATGCCGCCATGGAGAGCATTCCGGGCAGCCTGCGCGAGCCCGGCCTACTGGACCGTGTTGAGACCCAGTACGATCCTCGGAAATCCTGACGTTCCAACCACCGCGAGATCGCCGGTGATCGGCTTGTCGTGATCGTAGCCGACGATCGCGCCGCGCGGTGCGTTCGTGATCAGGTTGCCGTTCACCAGCGTCCTGCCGGTGCCCTCCACCGCCGAGATGCCGATGCCGACGAAGGCGTTGCGGATGATGTTATCGGCGATGTTGACGTCGCGCAGATATTTGCCCCAGCCCGCGCTGATGCCGCAGACTGGCGCGTTCTCGATGACGTTGCCGGTCACGCTGCTGTCCGCCTCGACATAAATGCCGATGCCGCCATGATCGGTGTCCGATCCCGGATAGCGCCGCGTCCGGGTGTTGCGGATGATGTTGCCCTGCACGATGGCAAGGTGGCCGCCCTCGTTGAAATTGGCGACCGAGACGCCGGTGGAGCAGCCATCGACAATGTTGTTGGCGATGATCGCGCCCTCGAACGCGAATTCCGAATAGATCGCGACCTCGCGCGCGTCGGTGATGGTGTTGCCGACGATCTGGATGTTGGACGCCGAATTGCCGCGCACGCCGGAGTAGTCGCAATCGCGGATGCGGTTGCCGCGCACGATCACGTTGTTGGCGCGAAAGGCGTTGATGGCGTTGCCATACTGCCCGGTTCCGCCGGGGCCTGCCTTGATGGTCTCGATGCGGTTGTCGGTGACGATGGTGCCGTCGTCGCCCGCCGCCGTACGCACGATCTCGATGCCGTTCTCGGAGGCGTCCTGAATGGTGTTCTGCGCGATCAGCAGCCCCAGCGCATCGACGCTGACGATGGCGGTGGCGGCGGTGTGGCGGAAGCTGGTGTTGCGGATGTCGCCGGAGCAGGTCTCCAGCCGGATGGCGTTGCGGCCGCTGCCGGCAATGTCGCAATCGCCGATGTGCAGGTCGCGGCAGGCCTGCAAGCTGATCAGCCCGCGCCGCTCCGGCAGGTCATGGCCGCCGCCGTCGAGCACCAGGCCTTTCAGGTCGAGGCCGTCCGCGCCCCTGGCGGTGAGAAGCGATGTGCCGTTGCCGGTGAATTGCAGCCGCGTGGCGCCGCGCACGCCGACGATCTGCGCGCCGCCCGGCAGGGCAAGTTCACCGGTGCGATAGAGTCCTGGCCGCAACACCAGCGGGGTGTGCGCGGCGGCGGCGGCATCGATCGCGCGCTGCAGCGGAATGGTCTGGTCGTTCGGACTGTTCGGCTTGAGCCCGAACTGGCCTGCGTCGCGGCCGGGTGACGACATCGGCGCGGCCTTCGTGGCGGTGCTTTCAAGCATCAGCGCAGCGGCTGACACGCTGAACAAACCCATCAGGCGGCGGCGGGTGAAATCCATAAAGGCGGCTCCTGTCGCCGGTTATGACATGCCCCGGACGGAAGGAGGGGCCGCGACAGCGGCGTTATGGCCCGCCGCCGGTTAAATTTGTGCGAGAGCGCGCCGCCCGCGCGCGCTGGATGAGCGTCATCAGCATCGCTTCCCCGGCATCGACCAGCTGGTTGAGGCTGACGGCTCCCGGCTTTTCGGAGTGAGCGTTGCGCGGCACCTTTGGCACATGGATGAAGGCCGCGAGCGGCAATGCGCGGGGGTGGCTCCCTGCGGCCCCGATCGCGCACCAGCTCAAATAGTTGCACAGATAAGCTCCGGCGTTGATCGAAGGGCGGGCATCGATGCCGGTCGCCTTGGCAGCCTGCAGCAGATGATGCGTATGAGGGCCGAACCGGCGCGTCGCGGGCGCGGTGGGATCGATGCTGCGGCTCAACACCGCCGCATGATCCGCATCCGGCCAAAGCTGGGTGATGGTGTTGCGCGCCCGGGTCTCGATCCGGCACCAGGGCGTCCGGGTCGCGAGGCCGAACATCAGTAGCACGTCTGGCTCATGCTGCGCGAGCAAGGCGGGCAACTGCGCATCGACCGCCTGATAGCTGACCGGGAAGACGTGTCCGATCCGCTCGACGCCGGCGAGTGCGGGGCGGGCCAGGCGCACCAGCCGCGCTACGAGTTTCGCGGTCGGATTACAGGGCGCGCCGGGAAACGGGCCGAAGCCGGTGATGAGAACGCGGACTTTGCCTGCCGTCATTGCTGGCGGGTGTCGTCGCGCTTCGGCGGCACCCCGCCAAAGATCGCCGCACCGTCCGCCGACAGATACGGCTTCAGCTCCTGCCACGGCACGGTCACGTCGAAACGGCCCTCGGCGTAAGGGCCGACCGCATAGGGCTGATAGTGAAAGGTGAGGCCTGCGCTTTTGCCCGGCTCGGTCGAGGGTGCGAGCGTCACCGGGCCGATCTTGAGCAAGCTCGTCCCGACATCCTTGTACCAGTCGATCACGGCATCGTCGTCCGTGATGCCGCGCTTCTTTTTCTCGGCTTTCAGCGCGGCCAGAACGGCGTTCCGCATCGCGGTCAGTGTCGGGCCGCCATCGGCGGTTTCCTTGAAGAACGGCCGGATGCTGATGCGTTTCTTCGCGGTGTTGTCCCACAGGAGCGTATCGACATAGGTGTTGGGATGCGCGCCGTGGGTGTTGGCGTAGTCCTCGCGCAGGATGCTGATGTAGCGGTCGCCGACAACCGATGTGGTGAGATATTGGCGTTCGAACGTATAGCCGTCTTTTGGGAAGTATTTCGGATCGCTGCGTTTGCTGTCCGCGGCTTCATTGCGCTGCTTTTCGGCATAGCGTTTGCCCTCCGCGAGACAGTTGGCTTTGAGGGCGGGGTGCGCCTTGATCGTCTCGTCGAGCATGATGCTGATATCGACGGCGTTTGTCTTGATCGCGAGGTCCGGCTTGGGCTCGGCGGCGAAGCAGGTGCCGGTCAGGAGGATGCCGGTGAGGGCGGCAAGGGTGATGCTGCGGAGCGATGCGAAGGTCATTCGCTTTGTATACCGCAGTTCTATGCTCATCGTCGTCCCGGATGGGGCCTGTATCTCCATCGCCATGGCCGGGCTTAGCCGTTCGAAGAACGGCGTCGCTTCCGCTTGCCCATGACCCGGCCATCCACGTCTTGGTGGCATCCTTAAAAAAGGGCGTGGATCACCGGGTCAAGCCCGGTGATGACGACCGAGCGTTTTCCTGCCTGTCGGAGTCCCCGCCCGAGCCTGTCATCGGGCTGGCCATGGTACGTTGAAGACGCGCGTAAATGCGCTTTTGGCCAGACCCGTTCGCGGGGACGACATCGTAAGCGATGGGTGAGTAGGCTAACTCAGCCGCTCGATGCCATGCGTGGGAACATCCGCCAGTGCCTGACGCGGTGTGCGCCCGCCGATGTCGCGGTCGGGTGCGATTTCGGCGAGCGGCACCAGCACGAAGGCGCGCTCGAACAGGCGCGGGTGCGGCAGCGTCAATTCCGGGGTGCGGATCGTGCCGTTGTCATAGGCGAGAATGTCGAGATCGAGCGTGCGCGGACCCCATCTTTTCTCGTTGGCGCGATCGCGGCCGAACTTCTTCTCGATCCGGTGCAGCGTGAACAGCAATGCCATCGGGTCGAGCGAGGTTTCGATCTCGATGCAGGCGTTGACGAAGGGCGGCTGGTCTTCCTCGCCCCATGGCGGGGTGCGGTAGTCGGACGAGCGAGCGACGAGAACCGCCTGCGTCGCGCCCAGAATGTGGGAAATGGCCAGCTTGAAGGTCGCGCGGACGTCGCCGACATTGCCACCGAGCGCGATCAGCACGCTTGCCATATCTTTACCGTAGGCCGCGCTTGCGCAGGATGACGACGCCGACATCATCGAAGATCGCGGCGATCGGCGCGTGCGGCTTGTGGATCGTGACCTTCACGGCTTCGACCTTGGCGAAATCGCGCAGCACCGCGTCCGCCACCGCGCCCGCCGCCCGCTCCAGGAGATAGTAGTTCTGGCCCTTGAAGGCCTGGCTCGCGCTGGTGACGACATCTGAGTAGGACACGGTGTCGGCGAGCTTGTCGGTGCGCGAGGAATTCGCAAGGTCGATGAACAATTCCAGATCGATGACGAAGCGTTGGCCGACTTCGGCCTCATGCTCCATGACGCCGTGACGGGCGTGCATCAGCAGGCCCTTGATGAAGATGGTATCGCTCACCGTTTGTCCCCGATTGCGGCCGTCACGCGCAGCGCCTGAACGGTCTCGAAAACGTCATGCGCGCGAATGATCCGCGCGCCATTTTGAACCGCCAGCAGATGCGCCGCAAGGGAGCCACCGATGCGCTGGCGCGGCTCGGACGGCGAGACACTGGCGATGAAACGCTTGCGCGAGGCGCCGACCAGAACGGGCCGTTCGAAGCGGGACAATTCGCCAAGCCGCGCCAGCGCGATCATGCTCTGCTCGGGCGTCTTGCCGAAGCCGATGCCGGGGTCGAGCACGAGACTGTCGCGGGAGAGGCCGGCCTTGTCAGCGACGGCGAACGAGCGTTCAAAAAAGGCTGCGATGTCCTGCATGATGTCGATGGTGGGGTCGGCCTTGTCGCGATTGTGCATCACGACGACAGGCACGCCATGCCTGGTGGCAAGTTTCGCCATCGCGGGATCGCGGTGCAGGCCCCAGACGTCGTTGAGAATGGCCGCGCCCTGATCGAGCGCCCATGCCGCGACCTCCACCTTCATGGTGTCGATCGACACCGGCACGCCGAGGCGGACGATGGCGGGCAGGATCGGCGCGAGCCGCGCCATTTCCTCGTCTGCGGATATGGGGGTCGCGCCGTAGGGGCGCGTGGACTCCGCCCCGATGTCAAGAAGATCGGCGCCGTCCGCGATCAGCCGCTCGGCTTGGCCAAGGGCTGCGGCGGGATCGAGAAATTCGCCGCCGTCGGAGAAGGAATCCGGGGTGACATTTAGCACGCCCATCACCAGCACATGCGGCTTCGCCAGCAGCGCTGGCAAGATATCGTGCCGGGCGTCCGGTGACGGACCAGGTTTTTCAGTGCCATGTGTTGAAGAACGGGCGCTCATGGCGCGGCTTTGCGCGGTCCCGAAAGGCGAGTCAAGCGGCGAGCCGGTGGGAAGATGCCCGCTCTACGTCATTCCCGCGAAGGCGGGAATCCATGCTTAAGGGCTGGGTCCCCGCCTGCGCTGGGACGACGACGATAAAGTTCGTTCAAACCTGGTAGGTCATGGGCTCAAACGCTGGCGCTTAGTAGCTGATCTTGAGCGGCAGCTTCTTGGCGCGCTCGATCAACTGGCCAACCGACCGCTCCGATGGCGGCACGCGCACCAGTTTGCGCTTGGTGTTGGCCTCGGCCATCGCCTGCGCCAGCCGTCCGGGGTTTCGCAGCGCAAATTCCCGCACGGTGGTGACGCCCGCGGCGCGGATCAGCTCGGCCTTGGCCTTGCCCATGCCCTTGATGCGCATGCAGTCGGCGATGTTGGCCCATCCGAGGATCTGCTTTTCGCAAAGGCCTGTCGTTTCCGCCAATTCCTTGCGACCCTTGTAGGTGGCTGCCTTCTCCAGCAGGGCTGCAGTCGTGCGAATGCCCTGAGCTTTCAGCTTTGCGGTGGCGAGAGGGCCTAGCCCGTCGATCTGTGTCAGAGAATACGTCATTGCTGATGGAAGAGTTCACCTGTTCCAGAAAATCGAGGGCCTTAGTTGCGGCGAGCGACTGCGATGGCGTGCGAGACGCACGAAAATCCTGAGATGCAGACGGAATGGCGGGGGTTTGAATGGTCGAAAAGGTCGGAAGACTTCAAGCTTTTTTCTGTTTTGATGCTGATGCGTCCCGATATGGCCCCACGCAATGCAGTCCGGCAGTCCATAGTTTCTTATCCTTCCGGTTTATTCCGGCTCTTAACGCTTATGTTTTTATCTTGATCGGATGAGACGCGAATTACAAGGATCAACACGCCTGCAATTCAGATTCTCTCGTCATGCGCGTCGAAGTGTTGCAGTGATGCAAGAGCTGCGTCCCGATTTTGGCGATGTGGCGCAAAATTGCGCAATGCACGGGTTGGCCGCGTCGGATTATCTCCTTCTTCTATTGTCGGGATTTGATTTGCTTGGTCGCGATCTATGGTCTGACGGGAGTCTGATGGTTCCGTTGCCATTGAAGAAGCGAGCAAGATGCTTCAATAAATATAGCCGGATAGCGGTGTGGTATCCGCGAAGCGAGGAACGGTGATGGCAAAGACGACGAAAAAGGCATCTGCATCAACGAGCCCGGATGCGACAGGCAATCCGCAGCCCGCAGCCGCCGATACCGACACCGCGCTGTTCATCGGCAAGGGCGAGCAGCCGGCCTTCCTGACCTTGTCGCTCGCCAACCGCCATGGACTGGTGACGGGCGCGACCGGAACGGGAAAAACCGTGACGTTGCAGGTTATGGCGGAGGGGTTCGCCCGCGCGGGCGTTCCGGTTTTCGCCGCCGATATCAAGGGCGATCTCTCCGGCATCGCTGAAGTCGGCAAGCCCAATGATTTTATTCTGAATCGCGCCAAGGGCATGGGACTGACGTTCCAGCCTGACCAGTTCTCGACCGTGTTCTGGGATGTATTCGGCGAGCAGGGCCATCCGGTGCGCGCCACCGTGCTGGAAATGGGTCCGCTGCTGCTGTCGCGAATGCTCGATCTCAACGACGTGCAGGAGGGCGTGCTCAACGTCGCGTTTCGTCTCGCCGACGAGAACCATTTGCCGCTGATGGACATGAAGGATCTGCGCGCGCTGCTCGATGCCATGATCCCGGTCCCGGCAAAGGCGGGCGAGGATGATCCGCTGGCGTCGCTGCGCGCTGCCGCACAATCGTTCGGCAATGTCACCAAGGCGACCATCGGCACCATCCAGCGCCAATTGCTGGTGCTGGAGAACCAGGGGGCCGACAAATTCTTTGGTGAGCCTGCGCTGGATCTGCATGATTTCATGCGCACCGACTCCGGCGGGCGGGGCATGGTCAATATTCTGGTCGCCGACAAGTTGATGCAGAGCCCGAAGCTCTACGCGACCTTCCTGTTGTGGATGCTCTCCGAGCTGTTCGAGGAATTGCCGGAGGTTGGCGACCTGCCGAAGCCGAAGCTGGTGTTCTTCTTCGACGAGGCTCACCTGTTGTTCAACGACGCGCCGAAATCGCTGTTGGACAAGATCGAACAGGTGGTGCGCCTGATCCGCTCGAAGGGTGTTGGTGTCTATTTCGTGACGCAAAATCCGATCGACGTGCCTGACAAGGTGCTGGCGCAGCTCGGCAACCGCGTGCAGCACGCGCTGCGCGCGTTCACGCCGCGCGACCAGAAGGCTGTTGCGGCGGCGGCGCAGACCTTTCGGCCGAATCCTGCGCTCAATACCGCGCAGGTCATCACCGAACTCGGCAAGGGTGAGGCGCTGGTGTCGTTTCTGGAGGGCAACGGCACGCCGGCGATGGTGGAGCGCATTCTGGTGCGCCCGCCGAGCGGGCGGATCGGCCCGATCACGCCGGATGAGCGCAAGGCGATCATCGCCGCGAGCCCGGTGAAGGGCAAATACGACACCACGATCGATTCTGAATCCGCCTATGAGATGCTGCAGAAGCGGGTGTCGGAAACCGCGGCGGCCGGCGAGCCCGGCAGCGGCGGCGGGCTGCTCGATCACATCGGCTCCATCGTCGGCTCGGTGTTCGGCACCTCGAATTCTCGCGGGCGTCTGACCACCGGGCAGTTGATCGCCCGCAACGTCACGCGCTCGGTGACCAACAAGGTCGTCGGCGGCGTGGTGTCCGATCTCGGCAAGTCGGTCGGCGGCTCGATCGGCGGCTCGATCGGGCGCTCGATCGTGCGCGGCGCGCTCGGCGGCCTGCTGCGGCGCTAGTGGAGTGGATTTGACATTCGCTACCCCCTTGAGCACGGGCTCGCAAAGCGAATGTCAAATCCAAAACTCCACCAGAATCTTATATTTACTAGTGGTCCTTTGATTCCGACATTCGCAAACGTGCCAGTCCGAACCGGGATGCGAATGTTGGAATCGGACCACTAGCGGCGAAAACAACTTCACCAGGGCCAACCCTCTCGCCCGCCGGGGCGATTAAGGACCAACAATGACGTCTCACGATCTCTCCGCCGTTCTCGACCGCGTTGATGCCGATTTCGACGGCAGCCTGCAGCGGCTGTTCACCCTGCTGCGGATCAAATCGATCTCCGCCGATCCGGCGTTCAACGCCGATTGCACCGAGGCCGCCAAACATCTGGCGGCGGACATCGCGAGCATCGGCTTCGCCGCCGAGGTGCGGCCGACCGCGGGGCATCCGGCGATCGTCGCCCGCGTTGACGGCCCGGTGCAAAACGGCCCGCATGTGCTGTTCTACGGGCATTACGACGTGCAGCCGGTCGATCCGCTGAATTTGTGGGACCGCCCGCCATTCGAGCCGGTTGTCACCAAGCACGCGGATGGACGCGACATCATCGTCGCGCGCGGCGCGGAGGACGACAAGGGCCAGCTGATGACTTTCGTCGAGGCCTGCCGGGCGTGGAAGAACGTGACCGGTCACCTGCCGCTCGGCATCACTATTCTGATCGAAGGCGAGGAGGAGATCGGCTCGAAGAATTTCGGCCCCTTCCTCGAGACAAACAAGGCGGACCTGAAGGCGGATTTCGCGCTGGTCTGCGACACCAGCATGTGGGACCAGAACACGCCGGCGATCACCACGGCGCTGCGCGGCCTCGTCTATGAGGAGATCATCATCAAGGCCGCCAATCGCGACCTGCATTCCGGCGTCTTCGGCGGCGGGGCACAGAATCCGATCCGCGTGCTGACGCGGATTCTCGGCGGCATTCACGACGACAACGGCCGTATCACGATTCCGGGTTTCTACGATGGCGTGAAGGATCTGCCGCCCGCGATTCTGGAGCAATGGAAGAAACTCAACCTCACCCCGGAGCTGTTTCTCAAGCCGATCGGGCTATCGTTGCCCGCGGGCGAGAGGGATCGCTTGCTGATCGAGCAGATTTCCTCGCGCCCGACGGCGGACATCAATGGCATCGTCGGCGGCTACACCGGCGAAGGGTCGAAGACCGTCATTCCGGCGCAGGCGTCGGCGAAGATTTCATTCCGCCTGGTCGAGGGGCAGGATCCTGCCAGAATCCGCGATGCATTCCGCGCCTATGTGAAGGCGCGCATTCCGGCCGATTGCCGCGTCGAATTCCTCGACCATGCGGGCGCACCCGCGATTGCGCTCGACTGGGGCATGAAGCCGCTTGCCGCCGCCAGACGCGCGCTGACCGACGAGTGGGGCACCGAGGCGCTGCTGATCGGCTCGGGGGCCTCGATCCCGATCGTCGCGGATTTCAAGAAAACACTCGGGCTCGACACCGTGCTGATCGGCTTTGGTCTCGACGACGACAACATCCATTCGCCGAACGAGAAATACGACCTCAAGAGCTTCCACAAGGGCATCCGCTCGTGGGTGCGGATTCTGGCGGCGTTCGCGCAGGCGCAGCGCTGAGGCATCGCAAGTTACCATTCGTCATTGTCGGCATAGCCCGTCGCAGACGGGCGTGAACGCCCTTATGACCCGGCAATCCATCTTCTTTCGTAAGATGGATGCGCGGATCAAGTCCGCGCCTGACGGATGAGAGATGCTGTCGCAGCCGGAAACACTCAGGATAACGCCCGCACCCAAATGTGAAAACGCCGCCCGGCAATGACCGGTCTCGTTTCCATCACGAGCGAAACCACTCCAGGCCTGGCTGTTTCGTTTCGCCATGTGAAAACGCCGCCCGGAATTGGACGGCGTTTGAAGCGTGTAGAGGGTGATGGCTGAATCTACCGCGTGGCGCGGCGAGGTCAAGCCGCACTACGGCGGCGGGACCGACAGCAGGCCCGCGATGCTTTCGCCCCGGATGTCGTAAACGCGCGCATAGACCACGCCGTCGCGTTTGATCTCGGCATAGATCGGCGCGGGCAGCCCCTTGCAGTAGAATTCGCCAAGGCTCATCGCGAAGTCGGCCGAGTGGCTGTCCCAGCCGATCGAGAAGTCGGGGCCGAGCGCCACCTGCGCCGGTCGCTGCGGGCCGCAGACCGCGACTTTCCACTTGCGGCTGGCAGGCGGGATTTCCTGCCGCGCAATGATCTGCTCGCGCAGCGTGTTGGAGGCCTGCTTCAGCGCCAGCCCCCAGTAATCCAGCATGAAGCGGCGGTCGGCGGTCCGTACCGTGCCGGCGACGTCGTTGAAATACGTGTACTGATACGGATGCAGCCGCACCATTTCCACCAGCGGCAGCGTCAGGCCCGCGGTGAACAGCGCACAGGCGGCGAATTGCCAGTTGCGGCGGCGCTCATCGCGGCCCAGCCATTCAATCAGACGACCAAAGGCGAGGCCGCCGAGGATAGCCATCGGCGGAATGACAAAGATGAAATGGCGGATGCCGTTGTAGAGCGCGGGGCGTTTCACCACGGCAATGGCAAGCGGCAGGAAGGCGGCCAGCGCGATCATGAGATAGATCGTGGTGCGGCGGGCATCGTCGCGTTTTGTGACGGCGACAACCGTCATGGCGAGGCCGCCAACGCAAAGCGCGATGAAGATCTCGGGCATCTGCAGTGCGAACAGCGTCGGCAGGTACGACCACGGCATGTCCGGCACCGACACCATTGCGCCGTCGAACAACTCCTTCCAGGGCTTCTCGAAGAAAGCCGAGAAGTAGGTTACCGCGCGTAAGGGGTTGGCGGGTTCGATGATCGACCACGGCCAGATCAGGCTCATCACGAGATAGCCGAGGAAAAGCCCTGGCAGCAGCAGCCAGCAGGTGTGGATGAAGCGGCGCAGCGTCTCGCGCCATCCCAGCGCCGCGATTTCCTCGTGCCAGATCGGAATGAAAGCGAGCATGGCATAGACGAGGCCGAAGCCGCCGAGCACGCGGGTGCCAAGGGATAACCCGGCACCCAGTCCAAGAATCAGCACGGTGTGCGGCGAGGGTGCGGGATAGTCCTGCGCAAGCCGCACCAGCCCGAGCAGCATCACGAGCATCGCCACCGCAAAGGGCGGGTCCTTCGGGTTCATGAACATGTGGCCGTAGAAGGTCGGGCACAATGCGAGCAGGAGAAGTGCGGCCAGCCCCGCGAGCGGGCCGCCGATGCGGCGTGTCAGGCGCCATGTCAGCGCAAGACCGATCAGGCCGACGATCGCGCCGACCAGGCGGCGGGTGTCGAACAACCCGAGCGGGATGATCTTGTGCAAGAGCGCGGCGATCATGTCGAAGCCGCCGCCATACATGTAGAGGTTGGCGAACGAGAGCGCGCTGGTGTCCTTGAAACCGGAGCCGAACATCTTCAGCAACAGTTCGGCGTATTCGGCGTGGGTGTAATCGTCCCAGCCAAGGCCGTAATCGCGAAAGGTGAGGGCGGCGACGCTCGCGATCACCACAAGGGTGGCGCAGGCGAGCATGTCGCAGGTCTGATCCAATGGCCGCCGGAGGGGAACCTCGAATCCGGATGCCGTGATCGATGTCATGATGCGGTTACGCTTGTTAGAGGCTTGCAGATGGCCGTTTCCGGCGATTTCTGCCGGGGAGATAGTCGGGGATTATGGCTTAATTTTCTTAAAGCGTTGCAACAATAAGGGGTTGCCGGGAGTTGAAACAATCTGTGTAAGGGCGCCCGCGGGTGTTTTGACCACGGAAATTGTTGGTATCCTTGTGCTTTTCGGAATGGAATAAGGAAATATTACCTTTCGTCAGGCAAGACCTGAGCAGGTATTGGGACGGTCATATGACAGTCGAGGCTGCGGGCCGGCGAGGCCGCAAGCTGGAGTTTGAGTGATGATTGCGTTGTTGCTGGCTGGGGCCTTGGTGTTTTGCGCGGGCGTGCTGGCCATCGTGTTCGGAATTCCGATCAAGGAATTCTCCTTCGGCAATACGTTGATCCTGTGCGGCACGATTGTGGCCTCGACCGGGCTCATCATGATCGGTCTCGGCATTCTCGCGCGTGAGATGAAGCAACTCTCCCGCTATTTCGGCCCGGCGCCGATGCGGGAGGAGGCGGAGGTTGAGGAGATCCTGGTAGCCGAAGTGCCGCCGCATGCACCTGCGATGGCGGAGGAGCCGCGCCCTGCGCCGCGCGTACCCGGAAACAGCGACTTCCTGTTTTCGCGCGACGAGCCGCCAGCGCGGGCACCCGAGAGCGAGTTCAATTTTCCGCCGCCGACCCGGGCGCCGTTTCCGCCGCTCCCCGAGCGCTCCGAACCCGCAGCGGCGCCGGAGCGCCCGAAGCGCGACTTCCTGTTTTCCTCGCGCCGCCGCAAGGAGCGCACACCCGATGCTGTCGCCGAGGCTGAGGCCGCGCCGCGTACGGACGATGATCTGTTTGAGCCGCCGTGGGCGCAATCCGAGCGTCCCGCCGCGCCGGAAGACGATGCCGCGGCCGAACCCCGCCATCCGTTGCGGCCGCCGCGCCGGTTCACGCTGCCTTCGCGCCGCGACGAGCCGCCGCGCCGCGAACCGCCACCGGAAGTCAGCGTGGTGAAATCCGGCGTGGTCGATGCAATGGCTTATTCGCTGTATTCGGACGGTTCGATCGAAGCGCAACTGCCCGAAGGCACGGTGCGGTTCGAGTCGATCGATGAACTGCGCGCCCATCTCGACCGCCGCTGAGAACGCCTGCAGACATTCAGGGTACAGCGCTCGATCGACCTTGCGGATGGAGGAGCGGCTCGCCTAATCTTTGCGGGGTCATGAGGGGCCGCAACGATGCGGGCTTCCTCCCATCGAGCATCGCGAGCACTGCATGAGTGAGCCGGCCGGCAAGAATTTCGTTGAAATGGCGGCAGGCATTGTCTCCGCCTATGTTGCCAACAACTCGGTGCAGCCATCCGACATTCCCGCGCTGATCGCGCAGGTCCATGCCGCGCTGCTGCGCGTGGCGACGGGGGCAGATGCGCCCGTGGAGACCGCGCGACCCGCAGTCTCGGTGAAAAAATCGATGACGTCGGAATATCTGGTCTGCCTTGAGGACGGCAAACGCTTCAAGTCACTGAAGCGGCATCTGCGCAGCCGGTACAACATGAGCCCGGAACAATATCGCGAGAAATGGGGCCTGCCGCCGGATTATCCGATGGTGGCGCCGAACTATGCGGTGGCGCGCTCGCAGCTTGCCCGGAAAATGGGGCTTGGCCAGCAGCGCCGCCGGGCCAAGCGCTAACGCTGGGCGGCTTTCAATGCGTCGTTGCCAGATAAGCCCGCCACAGACGGCGTGAACGCCCTTTTGACCCGGCAATCCATCTTTTTCGCAAGATGGCTGCGCGGATCAAGTCCGCGCATGATACATAAGGATTTCGACGCTCCCACAATTAAAAGGCCGGAGGCGGGGACAGATATCCCCGGTTGCAAAAGCTGGGTTAGGGTATAGGTATAAAATCCTAACAAGGTCGCCCGATGCTGCCCAGTGAAATCGCCGTTTCCCCGCCGCGTTCCGCCACGCCTTCCTTCAACCCCGAAGCCATCCGTCGCCGTGTCGCTGAATGCGTGATCGCGGATTTCGGCGTCACCGCGGAGGAACTGGCGTTCGGTTCGCGCGGCTCGCCGCGCGCAGCACTGGCGCGTCAGGTCGCGATGTATCTGTGCCATGTTGATTTCGCGCTCAGCTTCGAGGGCATCGGCCGGCTGTTTGGTCGCGACCGCACCACGGTGGCTTATGCCTGCCGCGTCATTGAGGAACGCCGCGAGGAGGTTGGGTTCGACAGCCGGATCGCGGCGCTGGAGCGGCAATGTTCGGGCGTGCAAAGGGAGTGCGGGCAATGAAGGCGCACCGCACCTCCAAACGTGAGCCCGCACCCGGCATCGACGCCAAACGCGCCGAGCATCTTTCGCTCGCATCGCGCGAGGTGATGACCGAGAGCGGCATCAGTCGCGTGACCGTCAATGACAGCGAAAGCCCGCTTGCCTGGCTGGCGCGCCGCAAGGGCCGCGACGGGCGCACCATGATTGGTCACAACCAGTTCCTCGCCGGCGAGAAGCTGCGCGCCGATTTCACACGCGCCCATCTTGCGCCGCGCGTCACGTCGAGCTGGTCGGGGATCGCGCGCGGCAGAAACTGCGGCGGTGGCGGTGCCGGAACAATGACGGATGTGGTGATCGCCGCGCGCCAGCGGGTGCGGCTGGCGCTGGATGCCTGCGGACCGGAACTGTCCGGTGTGCTGCTCGATGTGTGCTGTTTCCTGCGCGGGCTTGAGGATGTGGAACGCGAACGCGGCTGGCCCGCGCGCTCGGCGAAAGTGGTGCTGCAACTCGCGCTCGACCGGCTCGCGCGGCATTACGGGCTTTGCGACAACGCCGGCGAGGCCGCGCATATCCGCACCTGGCTTGCGCAGGATGCATCGTTCACGGCGTGAGGGTTTTCACCTCACGTGCGAGCTGAAAACAAGCAATGCATGCGGCCCGCAGATGGATCGTTTGCACGCCGGTGCGTTCGCGGAAATCCGACCGGAACGTTCAATCCGGCAAGAGGTTGATTCCTCACCGCATACCAGATGGAGAACGGATGATGGATGAGATCCAGATCACGCAGGTTGAGTTTCTGCCGGTTCGAGACAAGCCGGAAATCGTCAGGAAGCCGAAACCCGGCCGCCAACAGCAGCAAAGCGCCAGCATTCCCGAAAAGGGCCGCAAGAAACCCGATGGCGGAATGAAGTAGACAATCTCGAAAGTCAGACTTTGGCTTCGACGGCCCTGCGTGCATCGGATTTGATGCGATCAACCATGGCGCGCAGGCCGTTTGAGCGCTGCGGCGTCAGATGTTCGCGAAAGCCGAATTCATCGAAGATTGCCAGTGCGTCGGTGGCGAGAATGTCCTTCGCGGTCTTGCCCGAATACAGCGTCAGAAGAATCGCGACCAGTCCGCGCACGATATGGGCGTCGCTGTCGCCGAGATAGCGCAGCACCGGTTCGCCGCCGCTGGCGCGGTCATCCTTGCGCGACAGCCAGACCTGGCTGGTACAACCCTGCACCTTGTTTTTGGCGGTGTGTTCGGCCTCCGGCATCGGCTCAAGCGTGCGGCCAAGCTCGATCACATAGCGATAGCGGTCGTCCCAGTCGTCGAGCAGCGAAAAATTGTCTCGAATGTCGTCGATCGTGGTCATGCCGATAGTGCCATCAATGGAAAGGGCGGCGCGCGTGGCGCGGCCGGTTATGGCTTATATGAGAACGCAGACCGCGAAAAGCGAGAGTTTCAGCGGAATTTTCCGTCAAAACATGCGCTCGGGACGTCGTAGCCTCAGGGCTGCGGACCGTCCCATAAGGACTGCGGGCCGTCCCACGCAATCGCGAGGTCATCCTGCGTCAGCGTATCGGGGAACGGCGCGGCATCATCCAGCGGGCCGATGGAGCCGGTATGATCGGGGCCCTTGCGCTCAACGGCGCCCTGCTTGCCTTTCTTTGGCTTGTCGGAAGCCTTCTCCTGAACAGCCTGCGGCTTCTCCGGGCTGTCGGGCTTCTCGGCCTTGTCGTTCTTGTCATTCCGCTCGGTGAGGAAGTCGTAGACCTTCTTCGCGCCGGCCTGCGCACGCTCGCCGACCACGGTCGCGGCCTGTCCGCCCACCGCGCATGCCGCGGGCTGGCGCGTGCAGAATTGTGACATGTCGGAAACGGCGGCGGTGGCGGCAAGCACGGCTTCGCTCGCGCTGACCTGCGGTCCCTTGTCCGGATCGGGAGCCTTGTCGCGCGGAAGCAGCACGAGCACCAGACCGAGCCAGAAGGCCATTCGCAACAAGAAGAACATCACGCATCCCCGTCGAACCGCATTCTCCTGACGCGGCTTTGTTGGCTTGCGTTAAACCACCAGCCGATAAATCTTGAGTGTTTCGGGAGGGCTAAATTTGCGTAAAATTTGAATCGTTTCGTATGGCGTAAATTTTCAATTGACGGAACCGCGCCCGATCGGCCGATAAAAGCCGCGTCCACCATTTCGAAACCATAAGCGAACGCATGTTGAAACGATGCGTTCACCATCACCGGCAAATGCATGCGCAAAACACCCGCAAAACGCGATCACGACAGCGCGTTCGCGAGTCGAAGTGGTTGCCTTAGCGTTCGCTTAAGCTCGCTCTGACACGATCCCGCGAACAACAAGAGGGGGCTTGCCGGCCCGCCATTGGCGCTCCGGCAGTGTGAGTTCAAGTGACGCTTTTCACGATCCTGCGCGAGCATCTGGATTCGCTGCTGCATCCATCCGTCAGGAATGATGCAATGGCCAGCGCGCGGCATCGCGCCTTCATCGCGCTGCGCATGGGCGGTGGCCTCGCGGTTCTGGGCGGCGTGCCGGTCTATCTTGCCGTGCGCGGCGCTCCCTCGATGATCGAGGTGATGATCCTCGCCTGGTTCATCTCGCCGATCCTGATTGCCTGGTTCCTGTCACGCACCGGCCGGTTCGAGACTGCACACCTTCTGTCGTGCGTTTCTCTCGCCGCGCTGGTGTTCGCGGTGTCGGTGCAGACCGGCGGCATTTCCTCCTTCGCGGCGATCCTGCTGATCGCCGTGCCGCTTGAGGCGGCGCTGTCGGCTTCGCGGCGCGTGGTGACGGCAGCGGTTGCGCTTGCACTCGGCTGCGCGGCCGCGCTTGTCATTCTCGATGCGATGAACGCGCTGCCGCCTTCACATCTGTCCGGCGAGGTTGCATCGCTGCTCACCGGTCTTTGCATCGTGCTGGCAACGATCTATGCCGCAGGACTCGCGTTCGGTGCGGAATCGCTTGCCCGCACCAGCAAGCATCTTCTCGCGGTCGAGGAGCGGCGCTACCGGCTGCTTGCCCGCAATATTTCCGACGTGATCGCGCGCCATCGCGCCAACGGCGATCTCAATTTCATCTCGCCGGCGGCCGAGGTGCTGCTCGGTGTTCCGGGGGTGACGCTGTTGCAGCATGGATTGTTCGACCGCGTCCATGTCGCGGACCGTCCGCGCTACCTGACCGCGCTGTCGGATGCGGCGCGTGGCGGCGAGGCCAGCAGCGTCGAATTCCGCGTCCGCCGCGACAGTCCGCAGGGGCCTGAGTTTGTCTGGGTGGAAATGCGCTGCCGCCCGCTCGAGCCGGCGCAGGATCAGGCTGACGGCGGGTTCGAGGTGGTGTCGGTGATGCGTGACGTCACCGGGCGCAAGACGCAGGAGCAGGCGCTGGAAGCCGCGCGGCAGGAGGCCGAGCAGGCGGGGGCGTCAAAGTCCCGCTTCCTGGCCACCATGAGCCATGAGCTGCGCACGCCGCTCAACGCCATCATCGGCTTTTCCGAGATGATCGTGCGCGAGGACGAGATGAAGCTCGACGTCGCGCGCCGCCGTGAATATGCCGGGCTGATCAACGAATCCGGCATCCATCTATTGTCCGTCGTCAACGGCATCCTCGATATGTCGAAGATGGAAAGCGGCAAGTTCGAACTGGTGTCGGAGCCGTTCGCGCCGCGCGAGGCGCTCTCGAGCTGCTGCAGCCTGATGGCGCTCAAGGCCCGCGACAACGGCATCGACCTTGCAACCCGCATGCCGTCCGATCTGCCGCAGATGACGGGCGACGCACGCGCGTTCAAGCAGGTTTTGCTGAACCTGCTGTCGAACGCGATCAAGTTTACCGGGGAGGGAGGCTCCGTCACCGTCTCGGCGCAGGTCGATGGTCGCGAGTTGCTGCTGCGCGTGTCCGATACCGGCATCGGTATCGGCAAGGACGATCTTGCGCGCCTCGGCAATCCGTTCTTCCAGGCGGGCGCGAACTATCAGGGCCGTCGTGAAGGCACCGGGCTAGGGCTCTCCATCGTCAAAAGCCTTGTGTCGCTGTACGGCGGCGAGATGAAGGTCGAAAGCGAACTCGACCGCGGCACCACCGTTTCGGTGCGCCTGCCGATGATTTTCATGCCGGCCGTCAAGCCGAGCAATATTACAACTCTGGCCCCGGCGTCGCGCGCCGATGCCAAGGTGACGCTGGTGAAGAAAATTGCGTAAGGGTACTCCGATGGATGATGACAAGCCGCGTCGCAAGCGCCGCGCCAAGGCGGTCGCAATCGAAATCGAGCAGGAGCCAAATCTGCTGGTGCGGGTGCTGCTGCACAGCCCGAAAGACACCATGGCGTGCACGGTCGCGCTCGCGGCGATGACCGCTATCGTCGTCAATGCGATGTTCCTGCAGCCCGGCCATCATCCCTCGCCGATGTTCGGGACGATGCCGGTTGAAACGATCGTTGCGACACCCGCACAGCCGCAGCCCTTGCCGCGCCCGCGCCCCGTCGAGACGGAGGCGCAGCCGGCCAATGTCATCGATCCGCAGCCAATGGTGGCGATCCCGGCTGCGAAACCGGCGGCGGTGGTGCGTCCGCCTGCGCCCGTGCCCGCGCACAAGGATCCGCTCGGCGATCTCATCAACGCCAATCACCGGATCATCACGGTGCAGCATGTGTTGACCAATTACGGCTACGGCCAGCTGAAGGCCAATGGCATGCTTGGCGCCGACACCCGCACAGCCATTCGCCAATTCGAGAAAGACCGCCACCATCCGCAGACCGGCCAGATTTCCGACTGGTTGCTTGCCGAAATGGCGAAGCTCACGGGCAAGGCGATCAACTAAAAATTGATCCGTCATGGCCGGACGTAGCCGCTCGAAGAACGGCGTCGCTTCCGCTTGCCTATGTTCCGGCCATCCACGCCTTATCTTCCGTTTCTGCAAAGACGTGGATGCCCGGCATAAAGCCGGGCATGACGAGTTGTTGGTTTCACTTAAACCAAATTGGCTCTATCACCACCGCATGAGATTGAAATCGGCGATCTGGGTTTCGGCCTATCTGCGCCGCCTGCAAGGCGAGGGCATTTTTGCTGCCGTGCGCCGCCGCGGCGCCGAGGAGGCAGGCGCGGTGTTCGTCAAGCTCGCGCTGCTCGACGGCACCGCGACGCTGTTTGGCCCCGCGCCGCAAACCTCCTATGACGATGCGCAACCTTCCGACCGGGCTTTCGTGGCTTCGACCGCGCAGCCGGTCGAGGAGCAGACCGTAGAAGCGCGGCTGAAGCGCGAGATCGATTTCGATCCCGATGCCTGGATCGTGGAGATCGAGGACAAGCGGGGCCGCCATTTCCTCGATCTCGCGAAGACTTGAGCGGCGAGGTTCTATTGTCATTGCCGGGCATAGCCCGTCGCAGACGGGCGTGAACGCCCTTTTGACCCGGCAATCCATCATCTTTGAAACGAGTCTTTTCTGATGGATGCGCGGATCAAGTCCGCGCATGACGCTCGGAGTATGCGTCCTCTCAGGAGCGTTCCTTGTGCAGCCCATTCTCGGCGGCTGGCGACAGCGGCTGGGCGGACGGCGCGGTGCGCGCGCGCTGGCGCTCGCCATCGTACAGGACGGGCCGGTATTTGGCGCGCGTGGCCACGATCGAGGAGCCGCGCCACGCCGCCAGCATGACGAGCGCGACACGCTCGCTCAGCACATCATACATCCGCGCCAGCCGATAGACATCGATCACCGACGCGCCGATGGCGGGATTGAGGAACAGGAGCACGCGCTGAAATGCGTCCGCGCCCATGCCGAGCGTCTTCATCGCACAGGCGAGCGGTTCGCCGAGCGGGTCTGCAACGATCTCCTTCGCCACCGAGGCGGGCAGTGTCAGTGCGTCGGCAAGTTCGGCCGTGAACGCCTGCGCGTCGGCGACCATGGCTGCGCCTTCCAGCGTGGCGAGGGCACGGCTGGCGCGCTTCGGATCGACCTTGGCGGAGGGCTTCAGCGGTGCGTCCAGCAGGCTTTCGAGAATCTTCGCGCGCTCTCTCGAGGGCGCTGCGGTGAACATCTCGATCAGGGAGGAGGCGTCCTGCGGCTTCATCGACAGCATCGGCTGCGGCTGCTGCGGGGTGAGTGGCGGCGTGGTCACGGTGGCCGGTTCGGCCTCGCCCTGAGCAGGCTGCAACGAAGGTGCCGGGTGGCGCGGATAAAGCGGCGGCGGCGGAATCAACAGCTTGCGGCGAATGTCGCGTGGTGTGTTCGGGTAGATCGCAAGCTTGGCGCGCACCACCGCGCGGGTGGCGTCGTCGACCTCGTCCAGAAGGCGCGTGGTGAGCTCGGTGAACTGGCGTTCCTCATCGGGCGTGTGGTCGGGCGTCTGCACATACAGGTCGGTCAGCACGCGCAGCAGCGTCGGACGAATATCCACGCCCTCGCGCTGGGACAGGGACATCAGGCCATCGAAGCCTTGAAAGAGAGGAGGCGTACTCATGCAAACCGGCGCGCGTTGGAAGGTGATCGTTTAAATCCAGTGCCCCGAATCCGAAGTTCGCCTCATTATGCAGCGTGCTCCGTAGCGAACTTCGGATTCGCAAGGGCACTAGAAATCTATGATTCTAGTGCGGTTCAGGTTCAGAAGTTCGCTTGAAGAGCTGGCGGAGAAAGTGAAGCGAACTTCTGAACCACCACACTAGAGCGGTTTTTTTAACGCGCAGTTAAGATTACCGAACGGTTAACCCGGCAATCGTCAGCAGCACTGAAAACCGAAACACCCGAGCCGTGGCCTTAAGACACCATTAACCATGCGTAATTCTAATGCTCATTGTCACGAGCGAGTGATGTCGTGACGAGGAGACAGTATCGATGGGCACCATTCTTGAATTTCCGGCGGATGCGGCGTCGCGGCACATGGGAGCAACCATGGGATCGGCGCCGCGTGAGGCGACAGCGACCGTGCTGATCCTTCCCGTGGTCCGCATCGAACGGCACGCTGAAGAAGCCAGCGGCGGCCGTGGACCGGAAGAGGGGACGGCGCCGGGACGCCGCCGCCGCCGGCGGGCACGATCCTGATTTTTGCGCGCCGGGTCTTTCCGGCGCTTGTCTGCAACCTGAGCGGCCGTTCGGATGTGCAATCCTATCTTCGTTTTGCCGCTGGTGTTCGGCATCGGCTGTGTCGGCGATGATTTCGGCCGGACGCGCCAGATGTTCTACCATCAGGACATGCATCAATGGGTCGGCGCGGAGGCGACCGAGGCCCTTGGCGGACGGCCTTCCGCTTTCCTGTTGACCGACGACGAGCGCGCGCTGCGCGACATGGCCTATTATTTCATCGAGCCGCCGCATTCACGCCCGGCCTGGAAGGGCGTGTTCGGCGACTACCAGCGGCTCCCCGCGCCATGGCGGGTGAAAGTGGTGTTCGACCGCACCAGCTATGGCCGCAAGATGATCGACGAGCCGCATCGTTCGCAGGCGTCCTCGTATCAGGGGTTGATGGAGGATGTGCGCAACGATCTCGCCATGCTCGACCAGTTCATTCCGCTCGCGGTGAAGCTCAACGATCTCGATGTCAAGCGCAACAAGGCGCTCGGTTATATCGGTGACCTGTCGCCACGCGAGCGCGCCGACGCGCAGGCGCGAATGCGCGAGAACGTGCTGGTGGTGCAATGGGCGCAGCAATGCGTCGAGCAGCGCGTCTCGTCCTATCGCTGGGCGCTCGAGCGGCTGGTGATCATGGCACCCGACCGGATGGCGGCGCAGGCGGATGCGCTGATCGCCGAGCTTGCGCGCCGCGCGGCCTCCGCATGGACCACCGCGCCGCCGGTGGTGGGGCAGGTGCTGCGCGTCGGCGGCTGATTCTCATTTCAGGTTCCAGCGACACATCGCTGCATCGAAGAATGCAATGGCTGCATCGAGGAATGCAGGGACGATCACGCGCGCGTGAAAAATCCGCGTCCTGGTGACACGCGGCGGATGACCGCGTTGCGCGGGCATACGATACATTATTGGATGATCGCATCGGGATCGATGTGATCCCTGTTCGGGAGGTGCCTGCTTCCCTTGCGCGGGACGTAGCCTGTCGCAGCCCGAAAGAAAAGAGGACGATATGATTACGTCCATCGAGCACGGGAGCGAATGGAAACGCGGGCTTGCCGGACTGAGGCGGCCCATCGCGACCCTGATAACATTGACTGTCGCACTGACTGTCCTGGTTCTGCTGATCGTGCGCATGTTCGGCTCGGAACTGACGATGATGGCGTTGAGCCTGATGTTCTTCGTCAGTGCCTTGCTGGTGGTGACCATCGCCTGGTTCATCAAGAGCAGGCACAATTCGCGCAACCTGTCGCTCTGGGATGTGGCCGGAGCTTTCGTCATGATCGGCATTTCGGCTTCAGTGCTCGCCGATCCCGAGCATGCCGTTGAATTGTTTGAGCATCTGTTCGAGCGCCGTTTCGCATTGCATTAGCGGAGGAGATCCATTATCTAGCAGAGACCAGCCCGGGCCCCTCTGGCAGCGACATGCTGTGATGTCGGACTGGACATAGTGGGAGTGGCCCTGTCTCTGTCTTGATCATTTCAGATGCGTGATCCGTGATCGCCCGCAGGCGGTCATGGTTTTTGCGTTTGGCGATCAAGGCTTTGTCGATCGTCGCATCGCCGGTTGTCCGGCCGTGTGCGAATGATCGATGTGTCATGGAGCTGCTCCTTCGCAAAGCCAGGGAGCCCGGCTCATGTTCGACTTCATTACACCCGACGTTCTTACCGCTCTTTTTCAGGTCATCCTGATCGACCTCGTTTTGGCCGGCGACAATGCCATCGTCATCGGCCTGGCCGCCGCAGGTTTGCCCAGGGAGCAGCGCGGCAAGGCGATCCTGATCGGCATCGGCGCCGCCACCCTGCTGCGCATGGTGTTCGCAGGGTTGACCACGCAGCTCCTGCAGATCGTCGGCCTGCTGCTCGCGGGCGGCCTCCTGTTGTTGTGGGTGTGCTGGAAGATGTGGCGCGAGCTGCGTGCCCCGCATCATTCCGCCGGCGACATCGATGCGCTTGCGAACGACGACAGCGCGCCCCGCAAGACGCTGGCGCAGGCAACGTGGCAGATCATCATCGCCGACGTTTCGATGTCGCTCGACAACGTGCTCGCGGTCGCTGGCGCCGCGCGTGAGCATCCGTGGGTGCTGGTGTTCGGCCTGTTGCTGTCGATCGCAATGATGGGCGCGGCGGCCTCGTTTATCGCCAGGCTCCTGCAGAAGCACCGCTGGATCGCCTATGTCGGCCTTGCGGTGATCCTCTATGTCGCGGGCGACATGATCTATCGCGGCTTCCTGGAGGTGTATCCGCAGGTCTCGTCATGGATCGGCGGCAGCGTCGCGTCCTGATGCCAGGCGGGCGCGCGGTTCTGTTGCCGCGCGTCCGTTCCCGGCCGTGTCAGTAGTAGCGGTGGTAGCGGTGGCCGAAGACCAGCGGGCTGAGGTTGATGCCGTCATGCGGCCGGTAGCGCCTGCCTTCCGCTTCGGCGAAGGCGAAGTTCGGATTGACGCCGCAATAGGCCTGCTGGCCGGAGGCCGTGGCCTTGCACTGGGCGTAAGTATCGTAGGCGCAATCGCCGGGGTAGGGATAGCCGCCGCCGATCAGGCAGATTCGCCGGTCGTAGGCTTCGGCCGGCGTCGTCGTCAGCACCGCGCCGAGTGCTGCTGCCGCCAGGAAGGTCGCTGTCAGGATTTTCATGGGACGCTCCGTCGTTGGAGCCAACATAAAGACAGGATCGTGTTTGCGCCAGACGCGCGGCAGGAGACGTGTGTGTCAAAGCCGCGTGATCCATGCCTGCCGGAAAATAGGGAATTCCAGCGCGGCTCCGGATTTGACGTTTGTATGAGGATTTGCGGCAAGATGATGTGAACGTCAAATCCGTCACACCCGGTGTCATGATTCGTTCTTGTCGCGCTATCGGCGCAGCGTCAAGCATTGACGGCGGAAGCCGCCGATGCATCATGGACCGTAATATCGTGCGGTGCTGAATGCTTTCGTATCTGAAACGGCGTTATCCGGATTTGCGTCTGGTGCGAATGAGCGATGGCCGCTGGTCGGTCATTCGCGACCTCGGGCTCGTCAAGGGCGGCAAGGGCCTGCGCTGCACGAATGTGTGTTCTCGTTCCGGCTCGATGTCAGGCGGTTATTCGTTCGCCGCAATGCGCCGCATCTCTCCACGGCCGTTCCCGCGCAGGGGGAAGTGGCGGCGCAGGCGTGAGAGTCCACAGATCTGTCGTTGCCGGGCTTACCGCTGCTTCGGCTGCGAGACTTCCGCCTGCACCTTGCAGCTTGCCGCGGCCAGCGCCGCCTCGGCCTGCGGCATCAGCCCGGGCTCGGGGGCAAGCGCGCGCATCACGATCAGCCCGGTGGGTGTCGGTGATTCAATAATGAGCCGGTCGGCCGCGGTGATGTCCTCGTCTTCCGGCAGCGCCGCCTTCTGCTGCGACGTCATCAAATCAAGCTCGATCACCTTGCGGCCAGCCGAACGATCGTTGATGGCGTAATAGGCGATGTCCTCGTTGGTGTAGAACGACACCGACGTGTAGGCCTGACTGACCGGCACTCTCAGCTTGATTGATCCGTTCGAGAGATCGTACTTGCAGGCGGCTGCGGCGAAGGCCGGGTCCATGAACGGCATCGGCGCGGTGCCGGGCGCAGCCTCCGGCAAAGCGGTGACGGCGTTGAGTTTCAGCGTCGGCGCGAGCCGCGCATAGGCGTCCTGCGAGGCGATGCGCGGCAGCGCCAGCACGCTCACCAGATGCACCACGCCGCCGAGCAGGATGCCGCCGAGGATTGCAAACAGCCAGCGGATCATGAGCACCCCGCCGTACTGATGGAGGGCAGCGGGGCGTCCTTTTTCGAGCGCGTCGCGACGCCGACCGGCGTATCATAGAGCCGCAGCAAAAGCAGGTAGCGGCTGATGCCGCCGGTCGGCAGCCAGTTGCCGGAACGCGCGCGCGGCGCAATCCGCACGCTGAACGAGCCGTCGGAGGCGCGCACGACCTCCTGGCTGGTGAAGCCGTAGCGTTGCAACGTGTTGGCGATCAGCTTGCCCTTGGTGTCGTAGATCGTCAGCGTCCAGAACCGGGCCGGCGGCGTGACGCCGGAAACGACCACATCGCAGCGCCCGTCGAGCTTCTTGCCGGCATCGTCGGTGGTGGCGCGGAAGGTGATGCCGTCGCCTGCGCCGATCGGCAGTTCACCGCTGCGGGCGACGGTGGCGCGTGCATAGGGATCGATATCGCTGGTGCCGATGCGCGGACGCGCGGTCCAGGGGCCGATGGTCAGCGTGCCGATCTCGACGCCGCGCGTGGCCGTATTCCATGTCAGCCCGAGGCCGACGACGGTCGCAATCGCCATGGCGAGGATCAGCACGAAAATCAGCCGCACGGCAGCATCGCCTTCATGATTGCCGGGCCCATCATCATTTCTTCTGCGGAGCCGACGCCGTCGCGTCGTTTGCGGAGGCAAAACTGTCCGGCAGCGGCGGCGTGGCGTGCGGGGCGCGTTCGTTCACCGAGGTCTTGCCCAGCGGCATGGTCCTGGCGGCTTCGTCCATCTCCTTCTCGATACGGACGAGGGCATTCACGCCGCGCCGCGTCAGCGTCGGCGGTGGTCCTGCGGCGATATCGAGAATCTTCGGCGGCGCATTGGTTGCGGCGATGCTGCCTTTCGGCAGTTTCTGGCCCGCGCCGACGCCTGTCAGTTCCTTGATCTCGACGCCCTGATGCGCGATTTCCATGATGTCGTGCCAGGTTCTGGCGGGCAGCGAGCCGCCTGTCATGCGGTTGGTCGGGGAATAGTCGTCGTTGCCGTACCAGACGCCGCCGACGAAATTGCCGGTGTAGCCGACGAACCAGGCGTCGCGATACGCATTGGTGGTGCCGGTCTTGCCTGCGGCCGGAATGCCGTCGAGCTGGGCGCGCCGTGCGGTGCCTTCCGAGACGACGTGGCTCATCATCATCGCCATGTCGGAGGCGACGGAAGGCGGAATGATCTGACGCGGCTGCGGCCCGTCCCGGTCATAGCGCCAGACCAGTTCGCCCGCGCCGGTGCGCACTTCCAGGATCGCATGCGGCGTCACCGCCTTGCCGCGATTGGGGAACGCCGCATAGGCCACGGTGTGTTCGAGCACGTTGACCTCGTCGGCGCCGATCGGCAGCGACGGCGTGTCCGGCAGCGGTGTGACGATGCCAAACCTGCGCGCCACTTCCACGATCTTGGCACGCCCGGCCTTCGGCCCGGCCTTGCCGCCGAGCGCGATCGACAGCTTCACCGGGATGACGTTGATCGAGCGGGTCAGCGCCTGCGTCAGCGTGACCGCGCCGGAATAGGAGCGGCCATAGTTCTGCGGACACCAGTTGCCGATGCAAACCGGGCCGTCCACCACGATCGAGGTCGGCTTGAAGCCGTTCAGCAGCGCCGTGGTGTAGACGTAAGGTTTGAACGATGAGCCGGGCTGGCGCATCGCGTCGGTCGCGCGGTTGAACTGGCTTGCGCCATAGTCGCGCCCGCCGACCATCGCGCGCACGCCGCCATCAAGGTCGGCGATCACGGCGGCCGCCTGCGTTGCGTGATAGTCGCGGCCGAACTGGCGCAACTGATCCTCAACGGTGTCCTCGGCCGCTTTTTGCACCTTCATGTCGATGGTGGTGCGCACCACGAACACGCGCTCGGTGTAGGATTTCGGGAAGGTCGCGACGATCTTCTTCACCTCGTCGAAGGCATAGTCGAGGAAGTAGTTCGGCGAGTTTTCGTCGCGGCGGTCGACGACGGAGGCCGGGTTGCGGCGGGCGCCGAACACCTGGCCTTCGGTCATGAAGCCGGCGTCGACAAGGTTGTCGAGCACGACGTTGGCGCGGGCGCGGGCGGCCGGCAGGTTGATGTGCGGGGCGTATTTGGTCGGCGCCTTGAACAGGCCCGCGAGCATCGCGGATTCGGCGAGGTTCACGTCGCGCGCCGATTTGTTGAAGTAGAAATGCGCCGCGCCGTCGACGCCGAAGGTGCCGCCGCCCATGTAGGCGCGGTCGAGATAGAGCTTGAGGATTTCGTTCTTGGTCAGGCGCGTCTCCAGCCAGATCGCAAGGAACGCCTCGTTGATCTTGCGCTCGATGGTGCGCTCGTTGGTCAGGAACAGGTTCTTGGCGAGCTGCTGGGTGATCGAGGAACCGCCCTGGCGCACGCCGCCGGCTTGCGCGTTGGTGAGGAGCGCGCGCAGCGTGCCGGGGACGTCGATGCCGAAATGATCATAGAAGCGGCGGTCTTCGGTCGCGAGCGTCGCCTTGATCAGGCTGTCGGGGAAGTCCTCAAGCGGGATCGAGTCGTTGTGCTTGATGCCGCGGGCGCCGATCGGATTGTTGTAGCGGTCAAGGAAGGTGACCGCCAGATCCGACTTCTTCAGCCAGTCCTCGTCAGCGGTGTCGCGGAAGGCGGGGACAGCGAGCGCGAGCATCAGGATGCCGCCGGCCAGCCCGATGGTTGCCATCTCGGACAGCGGTTCGATGAACACCCAGCGCTTCCAGCGACCGACATAGAAACGGTCCATGAACGCCGAATAGCGCTCATAGAGCTCGCGCAGGCCGCGGCCCGAGGAGAACAGCGTGGAATCGAAACGCGAATCCAGATCCAGAAAGAAATTCCGGATCCGTTGCATCCACTCGCTGGGTACGATCTTGCGCACCAAAATTTCCTAAATCGTCGGTCGCGTCCGTTGTTCGCCCGGACGCTGGCGGCGGCGATGGCGCCGACGAACATGCGCGTTCGTTTGCGGCATCCCCGTGGCGATGGTGAAGGCAACCATCGGAGCGAGGGGCTGTTCGCCCGTTCCGCGCGCCGATGCTTGCGCCGGAGAGAAGATCACGCGGGCGGCCGCGAGGTTCCCGTATTCTCTCCATGCTTGGGAATCCGCCTTCTTCTAGCCGAGGTAGGGGGATAAACCAATGCCAAGCTGCGGTTGCCCTTGGTGTTTTTCGCGCCAGCCGTTAGGTTGATCGCTATCCCCGTCATGGCCGGACATGGCCCGCCCGCCGAAGATGGGCGGGAACGCCTTTCATCCTGGCCATCCATGTTCCAGCCATCGATGTGCGTTCTCGCGCCATTCGGGGAAAGATCGATGCCGGGCATGACAACTGAGAGGATCGTAAACCGGACCGATGACCAAGCCGCCTGAAAAGCCGTCCGATCAAGCCAATTCCTTCTGGAAAACCAAAACCTTGGAGGAGCTTTCCAGCGCCGAGTGGGAGAGCCTGTGTGATGGTTGCGCGCGCTGCTGCCTGGAAAAGCTGGAAGACGAGGACACCGGCAAGATCTATTTCACCCATGTCTCGTGCCGGCTGCTCGACGCAAACCTTTGCACCTGCCACGATTACGCCAACCGCTCCGCCAAGGTGGCGGACTGTGTGCGGCTGACGCCGGAGAATGTGCGGACACTGAACTGGCTGCCGCCGTCCTGCGCCTACAAGCTCGTCGCCGAGGGACGCGACCTTTACTGGTGGCATCCGCTGATCTCCGGCGACCCCAATACCGTTCATGAGGCTGGCGTCTCCGTCCGGGGGCGGGTGTTCGGCAGCGAGGACGACGTCGACGATGCCGACCTCGAGGACCACATCGTGCGCTGGCCGGGGCTTTTGCCAAAGCGGGCGAAGATGAAGCGGCGGAAGTGATCACCTCATCACGATTCCGTGGCCGTCACGCGCTGGGCGTGACCACCCCATGCACGCGGCCCGCTAACGCGGTCCACGGGCTTGCGCTACGACTTTCCAATTCCACCCGATATTATTGAACTGCCAAATCGCGCAGCCGCGCATGGGCCGCATGAGCAAACTTCAACGACCGGAATATCCAATGCAGGGCGAACCTCTGGCGCCTGACGATCTGGCTGCCATCGCGGGCGAGACGATCCTGATCGAGGAGTCCGAGCCGTCGGTGCGTAAATCGCTGCCGCACAGTGAAGCGCTGCCGATCGTGCTGAGCCTGCTGTGCAACCTGTTTCTGACGGCGCTCGACCAGACCATCGTCGCGACCGCGCTGCCGACCATTGGCGTGCAATTCCACGACGTCTCGAACCTGTCCTGGGTCATCACCGCCTATCTGCTGTCCTCGACCGCGGTGGCGCCGGTCTATGGCTCGCTCTCGGACATTTACGGCCGCCGCGCCATGATTATCGCGGCCAATGTGCTGTTTCTGGTTGGCTCGGTGCTCTGCGCCATGGCGCCGAGCCTGCTGATGCTTATTCTCGCACGTGGACTGCAGGGGCTGGGCGGCGGCGGCATTCTGCCGCTGGTGCAGACGCTGATCGCCGACGTGGTGACGCCGCGCGACCGCGGCCGCTATCAGGGCTACATCAGCATGGTGTGGGTGACAGCCGGGATCGGCGGCCCGGTGCTCGGCGGCGTATTCGCCCAGCATCTGCACTGGTCGATGATCTTCTGGATCAACCTGCCGATCGGCATCGGCTCGTTGATGCTGGTGCTGCCGCGATTGCGCAAGATTCCGGACTGTCACCGCCACCGCAAACTCGACTGGAGTGGCGGGCTGCTGCTGATGCTGTCTGCCGTGGTCTTCCTGCTGGCGTTGACCTGGGGAGGGCACAAATTCGCGTGGCTGTCGCCGACGATTCTCGGCATGGTCGGCTCCGCCGTGGTGCTGATGGTGGCCTTCGTGGTTCGTGCGCGCACGACCGAGGAGCCGTTTCTGCCGCTGCCGCTGATCAGTGGCCCGGTGGTGCCTTATGCGATGGTCGCAGGCGGCAGCGCGATGGGCACGATGATCGCGATGATCGTGCATCTGCCGATCTATTACGAAGCGGTCTATCGCCTCAGCGCCAGCGAAGCAGGCATCGCGCTGATTCCGCTGGTCGCGGTGTCGGTGCTGGGCGCGTGGAGCGCCGGGCAGTTCATGGCGGTGACGGGGCGCTACAAATGGGTGGCGTTCGGCGGCGCGTTGGTCGCGGCATGCTGTCTTGCGCTGATGGCCGTGCTGGCGGCGGGGCCGCTCTGGCTGCTGCTGTCGCTGCTCGCGGTTCTCGCGCTCGGGATCGGCACCTGTTTCCCGATCAGCGTGGTGTCGATTCAGAACGCGGTGCCGCGCGCGCAGGTCGGCACCGCGACCGGCGCGATGAATTTCTTCCGCTCGCTGATGTCGTCGTTCGCGGTGGCGGTCTTCACCGCGATTCTGCTGGCGGCGATCGGGCAGGACATTCCGATCGGCGAGGGCGCCGCGGGAGGCCATAATATTCCCTCGAGCGACATGATCAACGGCTTCCGGTTTGTGTTTCTTGCGGCCGCGTTCCTGATGGCGATGTCGGCCACGCTGTTCGCGCTGATGGAGGAACGTCCGCTCGCCGGCGGCAAGCCGTCACCGGCCGCGACGATGGCGGAGTAGGGTGGCGAATTCATCCATATTCATCATAGGAAAATAATCCCAATATTATACTTTACGGACCCACGATTCTGAGATAGGTTCAATCCACATAAGGAATTGAGCCCATGACTTCGATCCTATCCGCCAAGCATTTTCACGATGAAGCCGCCGCCTACGACTATCTTGAGGCGCGTATCTGGGCGAAAGGTCGCTCATGTCCGCATTGTGGCGTCGTGGATCGCAGTTCGAAGATGGAAGGCGCAAGCACCCGCGTCGGTGTTTACAAATGCTACGCCTGCCGCAAACAGTTTAGTGTCAAGGTCGGAACCGTGTTCGAGTCCAGCCACGTCAAGCTGCATCTGTGGCTGCAAGCTGTCGCACTCCTGACTTCCTCAAAGAAGGGCATTAGCGCCAACCAGCTCCATCGCATTCTTGGTGTGTCGCTCAAGACCGCGTGGTTCATGGGTCATCGTATCCGCGAAGCGATGCGCGACGGTGATCTATCGCCGCTTGGCGGTGCTGGCAGGATCGTGGAAGCCGACGAGACCTATTTCGGCAAGGCAACCCCGCGGCCTCGCTCGCGCGGACGTATCCCCACCCCAACTAAGGGCGGCAAATCCGGTCCCGCCAATAAGCGTGCTATCGTATCTCTGGTCGAGCGCGGCGGTAGCGTCCGTTCGTTCCACGTCGAGAATGCCGACAAGGGGACCATCGTGAAAATCGTCAGTGAGAACGTCGCTCGCGAGTCTCGCCTTCACACTGACGAAAGCCGTCTGTACACCGGAGCGGATCAAGTTTTTGCTTCGCATGAAACCGTGAAGCACTCTGCGAAGGAATACGCGCGCGGCGATGTAAATACCAATTCGGCAGAAGGCTTCTTCTCAATCTTCAAGCGCGGCATGAAAGGCAACTATCAGCACTGCGCGGAGAAGCACCTGCACCGTTATCTCGCGGAGTTTGACTTCCGCTATAACAATCGCATCGCGCTCGGCGTAAACGATCTTGTGCGGTCAGATCGCGTTCTGGAAGGCATCGTCGGCAAACGCCTAACTTATCGAACGACTCATTGAGGAAGGTCCGCGATGGCAACCAAGCCTAAAATTCGCAAGGCTAAGATTAGCAATGCAGAGAAACAGAAAGAACAATCCGCGCGGTTCATAAAAGCCGCGCGGCAGTTCGGCATTGATGAGAGCGGCAACGAGTTCGAGAAGGCGATGCGAAAAATTACCCCACATCTTTCTCCGAAAGCCGCGAGGAAAGCACAGTCATAAATGCGCGAACATGCTCCATAATACTCCGCGCCTGATGCTCGTCGTAATGTCCGCGACCATGAGCGACGTGATTGCGCCATCCATCTTTGAAAAAGCTAAACTCTTTTGCAGCTTCGGACAGAAATTTTAGTCGTTCAGTTTTCTCTTTTCCTGCCGGTAAAGTTTTTCCGAGGGTTCGCACCTCGGACTCTATTTGGTCAATAATGTTCTGCCACTGTTGAACATCAAAGCTTCTCCCAACATCTTCGGCTAGTGCCCGCAAGCCGTGTTCTAGGACGCGCATAAAGTGAAACACCGAAGCTGTAGAATGTGCGAGCGCCCAAAGATCAACGCCAGCTTTAATGTCCGCCTCTGCTGCTGGGAATTTTCCGATAACGTCTGCCCAGTCGGTCGTCCACCTAGCCAAGACTTCGCTTTTACGGTCTGGGTACCGGTAGATAAGCTGATTTTTCAATCCTTCGTGAATTGTCTCCGACAGCACACGAAATTCAACACCAAGCATTCGATTGGTGAAATTCCCGCGTTTCCCCGATAACCGCTCACGGATAAGTTCGATCCTTGCAAAAACTGGCTTCCACTCAAAGTCATCAGCAATTTGACCAACGATCTTTAACCACCCCTCTGTGCGTTTACGCATGAAGTCGTTGATTGGCTCGTCGAGATCGGGAGGGTTTTCGTCAAGACGATACTTGCCCATTAACTCCATAAGCTTCAATTCTGAGCCAAGAGGGAAGAGCGCTAAAACACTACAGTTGACCATGTCTGACAGGCTCATAAGCCCGTAAGGAATTTTTGAGCGCGCGTGAAGGCCGGGCGAATCCTGAACGCTATTCATGATCGCACCTGGGTCCGTAAGGTACAATATTGGGAAAATAATCCTTGAAAGCGTGACACTGCCGCGCTAGGGTTGCGCCATGCTCGAGAATTGGGTTTGAGAGGAACCCGGCCTTTGCTTCCCGCGTTTGACTGAGGCGCACGATCGCTTGCGAGCGATGATGGATCATTCAATGCGAACGTGAAGTTCGAGGCGAATATGGTGACAAAGCCGCGCGGTCAGATTGCTGAAACGCCGGCCGAGGCGCGTTCCGCAGAACCCGGACCGTCGGTGGCGGCGATGCTCGCCATCAGCACGATCGCCGCGCTATTCACTCTGGCGATCGTCTGGTTCGTGTTCTTCCGCGGCTGAGGCGTCGCAGCGTTTGGCGCCAGAGGGGGGGCTGTTCTTCGATATGCCTGCGAAGAAGATCACCGCTCCGGTCAAGCGGCCGGCGGTGGCGAAGCGTGCCGTGGGCGTGAAGAAGACGCCCGTCACGAAGAAAGCTCCAGCGAAGAAGGCACCCGTTAAAAAGAAACTCACCGAGCCGGCCGCCACGAGGCCTGCGCGGCATCGGGTGAGCCATATCCGCAGCGCGGTCGACCGGCTCAATGATCCGCCGCCCGCGCCGCTGCCGGCTCTGCTGACACGCGTCAGCCGCGCGATCGAGCGTGAACTGACGCAGGTCGAGGTCATTATTTGCGGGGCGCATGTGCACCCGCGCCATCGCACCGAGGCCGAACGCCGCGCGCGGACGCTGGCCTCGCTCGCCCGCACGTTGCGCGAGGTGATGCTGTTGCGCGACAGGGAGGAGAAGGGCGGCGAGGATGATGGCACCGCGTCCCGCGACCTCGGCGAGTTTCGACGCCAGCTCGCGCAGCGACTGGATGAGCTTGTCGCCGACGCAAAGGCTGCACATCCTGGCGAGGCTGAATAGCGATGAACTCGATGCCATCGCCTCCGACTGGAAACTGTTCGCGCATCCGCATCAGTGGCCGCCGGCCTGTGCCGCGAACGGCGGGCCGTGGACGACATGGCTGATGATCGGCGGCCGTGGTGCCGGCAAGACGCGCGCGGGCGCGGAATGGATTCGCGCGCAGGCGCTGGGGTTGTCGCCGCTGGCGAGCAGGCCGGCGGGGCGCATCGCGCTGGTTGGCGAGACCGAACACGATGTTCGTGAGGTGATGATCGAGGGCGTCTCGGGTCTGCTCGCGGTGCACCGGCGCGACGAGCGGCCGGTGTGGCTGCCGTCCCGCAAGAGACTGGAATGGAACAACGGCGCGGTAGCGTATGCCTTTTCGGCGGAAGATCCCGAAAGCCTGCGCGGGCCGCAATTTTCCTGTGCGTGGTCGGATGAACTCGTGAAGTGGCGCTATGCGGATGCGGCCTTCGACATGCTGCAGTTCGGCCTGCGCCTCGGCGCGCAGCCGCGTCAATTGATTACCACGACGCCGCGTCCCACCGCGCTGATCAAGCGATTGCTGAAGGAGGAGGCCTGCGTAACGACGCGCGCGCCAACCCGTGTCAACGCGCTGCATCTGGCGCCGACATTTCTGAAGACCGTGATGGAGCGTTACGCCGGTACTCGCATGGGACGGCAGGAGCTTGACGGCGAGCTGATCGAGGACCGCGCGGATGCGCTGTGGTCCCGCTCGGTGATCGAGCAGGGCCGCGTGACAAGCGCACCGCCGCTGCAACGGATCGTGGTGGCGGTCGATCCGCCTGCGACCTCCGGCAAGCGGGCAGATTGCTGCGGCATCGTTGCGGCAGGCATGACAGGCGAAGGTGCGCTGTACGTTCTTGCCGACGACACGCTGGCGCAGGCTGCGCCATCGGCGTGGGCCGCAAAGGCCATCGCATTGTGGCGCAGGCTGGAAGCCGATGCGCTGGTGGTCGAGGTCAACCAGGGCGGCGAGATGGTGCGCGAGGTGATTGTGCAGGCTGATCGCGAGGTGCCGGTGGTGCCGGTGCGCGCGCATCGCGGCAAGTGGCTGCGGGCCGAACCGATCGCCGCGCTCTACGAGCAAGGGCGGGTGAAGCATGTCGGCGTGTTCGCAGCCCTTGAAGACGAGATGTGCGACTTCGCGACAACGGGATTGTCGTCCAACCGTTCGCCGGACCGGCTGGACGCGCTGGTGTGGGCGCTGACGTCATTGACGCACGGCGCAGCGGGGCAGCCACGGGTGCGGGAGTTGTGAATTTGTCCGTAACACGCGTCATGCGCGGGCATAGCCATTCGAAGAACGGCGTCGCTTCCGCTCGCCTATGACCCGCGCATCCATCGTCCGCGTCAGCGGACAATCTCCTCATAAAGATCTCGCCACGATGGATTGTTGCCAATGATGAGGTCGATCTTCCATTCACGCGGCCAGTGCTTGATGTTCTTCTCGCGCTGGATTGCACCCAATGCCGTGTCGTGCGCCTCGAAATACACAAGGGCTTTGACTTGGTATTTTCGGGTGAATCCGTCCGCGAAGCCGTTGCGATGTTCGTACATCCGGCGAACGAGATCGTTCGTCATTCCGGTATAGAGCGTTCCGCCGGGCGCGCTTGCAAGAATGTAGACCCAATAGCTCATGCAAGAATGATGGATTGCCGGGTCAAGCCCGGCAATGACATTTTGAGCTGAGCGCGATGCCTCGCCACCTGAGATGTGTCATGCGCGGGCTAGACCCGCGCATCCATGTTTCAATGAGCGCCGCCGTTTTAAGAGATGGATGGCCGGGGCGGGAGGGCGTTTGCGCCCGTCTTCGACGGGCTGCGCCCGGCCATGACAAATTTGGAATGAAGACATGTTCAGCCGTCTGAAAAGCATTCTCGGTGCCCCCGAATCCAAAGCGAGCCGCACCGCGCAGGTGCTGGCGTTCGCGTCCGGCGGCCGCGCGCGGTGGACACCGCGCGATTATGCGGCATTGGCGCGCGAGGGCTATCTCGCCAACGCGGTGGTGCATCGGGCAGTGCGGATGATCGCGGAGAACGCGGCGGCGTGTGTCTACCTTTTGTACGAAGGCGCGCGCGAGCTTGAAGCACATCCGCTGACTCAACTGCTGGCGCGGCCCAATCCCCGGCAGGACGGCGCCAGCCTGTTCGAGACGCTGTATGCGCATATGCTGCTGTCCGGCAATGCCTATGTCGAAGGCGTGACGCTGGGCGGCGACGTACGCGAACTGTATGTGCTGCGGCCCGACCGCATGAAAGTGGTGCCGGGCACCGACGGCTGGGCCGAGGCTTATGAATACAGCGTCGGCGGGCGCAGCGTGCGGTTCGACCAAGCGGCGCAAAAGGTGCCGCCGGTTTTGCACCTGGCGTTCTTTCATCCGCTTGATGATCATTACGGCCTGGCGCCGCTCGAAGCGGCGGCCGTCGCGGTCGACACCCACAACGCTGCAGCGAAGTGGAACAAGGCGTTGCTTGACAACGCGGCGCGGCCATCCGGTGCGCTGGTCTATGCCGGGCCGGAAGGCACGGTGCTGTCCGATTCCCAGTTCGAGCGGCTCAAGCGCGAACTCACCGACACCTATCAGGGCGCGGCCAATGCCGGGCGGCCGCTGCTGCTCGAAGGCGGGCTCGACTGGAAAGCGATGTCGCTGACACCGAGGGACATGGACTTTCTCGACGCCAAGAACGCCGCCGCGCGCGAGATCGCGCTCGCCTTCGGCGTGCCGCCGATGCTGCTTGGCATTCCCGGCGACAACACTTACGCGAATTTTCAGGAAGCCAACCGCGCGCTGTGGCGGCAGTCGATTTTGCCGCTGGCGTCGCGCGTCGGGCAGGCGCTGGCGCAATGGCTCGGCCCGCAATTTGGTCATGAGCTGCGGCTGGTGATCGACACCGACCGCATCGAGGCGCTGGCGGCCGACCGTTCGGCGCTGTGGGAGCGGATCGAGCGCGCGCGGTTTCTCACGTTGAACGAGAAGCGCGAAGCCGCGGGCTACGCGCCTGTGGAGGGCGGGGATAGATTTGAATGAACGCGGGAACACGCGTTTAGCCGGTTGCAAAATCCGGAAGTGCGAATACCTTCATACTATCGTCAACAACGAAAGGAGGTGGTCCAGTGTTTCATTCCAAGCGCTGTCACCTCGCTGAGGCCGCCCGCTAAGCTCCACTGAGCTTCGGACAGGGCGGTTCTCCCGCCTGGTTCAGCGAGATTCGGAGGAAAAGGCGCATCGGGCGAAAGTTCGGTGCGCCTTTTTCCTGACGATCTGCAATGAACGATTTGATCCGCACATTCACAGAGCGCGGCGATCTTGCGCATCTGGCGCTGTTTCTGTGGGCGGCGGCGGCGAGCGCCGCCTTTCTATTCACGCTGCGCGAGCTTGCAGCCGCCTCGAAGCGCTTCGACGATTTCGTGCGCGAACTGGCTTTGTTCAACCGGCGGGCACGCCGCAAACCGATGGACCGATGATGGACAAGCTGCATACGGTGATTCAATCGATCAGCGGCGAGACCAAAGCGAAGCCTGAGCACCTCACGGTGTTTCGTGAATTCCTCGCGCATCTGGAGACGATCCAGCACAAGGCGCCGCGTGCGCATGTGAGGACGTCGGCCAAACCGGCCAGGCGCAAGCCGCGCCGCGCGAAGTAGTTCTGTCGTGCGCGCCAACGGGTCCGGCTTCGCCGGCCCGATGACAGGCTCCGGCGGACACCCGGACTTGTGAAGTTTGCGGCTCGATAGCGAGAAACGTCGCGCCTGTTGATTGTGGGTCGCCGCCTGCGCGGCGACGACACCGTTTTCTTAAAAGTCACGCCTTCCCACCTTGCACCCTGCGAGAACGCCCATGCACGCGCCGCTGCCATCGACGTCTCGCGTTTCGGTCACCGGCGACGGTGCGGTTGAGGGATACGCCAGCCTGTTCGGCGAAGTTGACCAGGCGCGCGACATGGTGATGCCGGGTGCGTTCACGCAGACGCTGCAGTATCGCGGGCTGCGGCGGATTCCGATGCTGTTCCAGCACGACCCGTCCGAGCCGGTCGGCATCTGGCTGGAACTGCGCGAAGACTGGCGCGGGTTGTGGGCGAGGGGGCGTCTCATTCCCGAGGTTGCGCGCGGGCGCGAACTGCTGGCGCTGGTGCGCGAAGGCGCGATCGACGGTCTTTCGATCGGCTACCGCACCGTGCGTGGCCGCATCGATCCGAAAACCCGCATCCGCCGTCTCTACCAGGTCGATCTCTGGGAAGTCTCGATCGTGACGTTTCCGCTGCTCGCCAATGCGCGGGTGCATGCGGTAAAGGGCCGTACGCAGCGAAAACGCTTTTCAACCGCTTCATGAAGGAGAACCCTATGGATTACGATATTCAGGACCACGCGCCGGAGCATAAATCCGGCATCGCTCCGGCCGCGCGCGGCGAGCACGACCAGATCATGCAGATGTTCGAGGAGTTCAAGGCGGCGAATGACGAGCGCCTGGCCTCGCTCGGCCGTCGCGCCGACGTGCTGCTGGACGAGAAGGTCGACCGCATCAACGGCGCGCTCGATGCGCAGATCAAGCGGATCGACGAACTGGCGCTGAAATCGGCGCGGCCTCTGCTCGAGGGCTCCCGGCTCGACGGCGGCCGCACCCGCCATGGCGACCACACCGCGCGCGAGCACAAGAGCGCGTTCGACGCCTATGTGCGCTCGGGCGAGGCGTCGGCGCTGCGCCAGATCGAGACCAAGGCGATGTCGGCCGGCAGCAATGCCGATGGCGGCTATCTGGTGCCGACCGAACTGGAACGCGGGATCGGCCAGCGGCTGGCTGCGATTTCGCCGATCCGCGCCATCGCCTCGGTGCGCGAGATTTCCGGCGGTGTCTACAAGAAGCCGTTCATGACCGCGGGCCCGGCGACCGGCTGGGTGGGCGAGACGGATTCGCGCCCGCAGACCACCTCGCCGACGCTCGATGCGCTGTCGTTTCCGGCGATGGAGCTTTACGCGATGCCGGCGGCGACCGCGACGCTGCTCGATGATGCCGCGGTGAACATCGACGACTGGATTGCCTCGGAGGTCGAACTGACCTTCGCGGTGCAGGAGGGCGCCGCTTTTGTGAACGGTGACGGCAGCAGCAAGCCGAAGGGCTTTCTCAACTCCACCACGGTGGCCAATGCATCGTGGGCCTGGGGCAGCCTTGGCTATGTCGCCTCCGGCTCGGCGGGGGCATTTCCGGCGTCCGATCCGTCCGATGTGCTGGTCGATACCATCTACGCGCTGAAGGCCGGCTACCGGCAGAACGGCGCTTTCGTGATGAACCGCAAGACGCAGGCCGCGATCCGCAAGTTCAAGGATACGGGCGGCGCGTATCTGTGGCAGCCGCCGGCGCAGGCGGGTGGTCGTGCCTCGCTGATGACGTTCCCGCTGGTGGAAGCCGAGGACATGCCGGACATCGCCGCGAATTCGCTGTCGATCGCGTTCGGTGATTTCAAGCGCGGCTATCTGATTGTGGATCGGCTCGGCGTGCGGGTGTTGCGCGATCCGTATTCCGCGAAACCTTACGTGCTGTTCTACACCACCAAGCGCGTCGGCGGCGGCGTCCAGGATTTCGACGCCATCAAGCTGGTGAAGTTCGCGGCGAGCTGAAGCGTTTTACGTTTTGACGGAAACGGAATCCGTCATTGCCGGGCTTGACCCGGCAATCCATCCTCTTGAAGGGACACTCTTTTCGATGGATGCGCGGATCAAGTCCGCGCATGACGATCCCAGATAAACCTAAGCTGCTCTGAAGGCTCGCTGGTTCACTGGCCGGCCGGCCTGCGGTCGCAGGCGGGTCGGCCCGCGCTTAACTGCTCGTTCATCTCTGGCGTCATAACGTTACCGATTGTGGCAGTTTGGGCCGTGGATGCCGGCTGCCAATTTTGAGGTGGGGCGTGGTTCAGAACAGGCGCTTTGCGCGTGTCAAACCTTCGGGGCGCATTGCAAGCACCGGCAAGATCGCGGTTGATGCGAAATCGCCGCTGATCGATTGTTTCATTATCGACTATGGCGCGGGCGGCGTGTGCCTTCAGGTCAACCCCGGCGTGGTGCTGCCGAAGCGCTTTGAACTGATCCACGGCGCCATCAAGAAGAAGTGCCGCGTCGCCTGGACCAATGGCCGGAAGATCGGCGTGGCGTTTCAGTAGGCCGTTTGGCGGTTCATCCCGCCAACGCCGGTATCGCGCAGTTGCTGCCGGATTCTAGAACCGCCCGCCGGCCTCGACGCCGACATAACCGCCGATGCGGATGCAGGTGTTGCTGTCCGCCGCGCGGACGAAGCCCGCGCCATATTGCGCGCAGGGATTGTGCGACGGTGAACGCGGCGTGAGGGTTGTCGCCGATTCATGCGCGGGATGTTTTCGCGGCTTGTGCCTTTGCTGCTGCTGTTGCGCGGAGGCGAGATCGCCCCAGGCCAGCGCCAGGAGCGCGGCAAACGAAACGGTCAGGAATGGTTTGCGTGGCATCGATGTTCTCCGCCTCGTTGATTTCGTCAGTGCGCGGTCTCGTCAGAGCGCCGCGCCCCAGCTTCGCGCGGTCTGCACGAGCCAATCCCGATATAACGTCAGCGGCGTCACGCCGGTGATGCCGCCGCAGCCATTGGTGAAGTTCGGCCCGGTGGACCAGCTCACCACGCCGGTCACGACGCTACGGCCGTTTTGATCCTCGAGCATCGGCGCGCCGGAATCGCCGGTGCAGCCGCCCATGCCGGGCCGCTTGTTCTGCGTTTGCGGATCGGTGAGGCGGATCTGCAGCGTGCCGGGCTTGCCGGTCACGCCGAGCGAAGCTGCGCGCGCGGTGCCGACATCGTTGCCGTCAGGCGTGCCGGAGCCGATGCCCGCGATGGTGAACGTCGCGCCCGGCACCACGGGCAGGCGCGGCGCGCCAAGCGCGACCGGCGACTTGCCCGGCATCGGCGCCGGGAGCTGTACCAGCGCGATGTCAGCGGTGGCACGATGCGCGGCCATCGCCTGCGCGCTGTAGCGCGGGTGGGTGAGGGTCTTGCGCGGCGTGATCAGGCGCGGCGGCCTTGATGAGTAATCCACCACGCGCAGCGAATTGCTCGATGCCACGCAATGTGCGGCGGTCAGCACCACCATCGGCGCAATCACCGCGCCCGTACAGACCACGCCATTCGGCCCGATCACGGTGACGAGCGACTGCGCGACCGCGCCGCTCGGCGCGGAGCGGCTGCCGGTGATGGCGCGCGCGGGCAGCGTGAGCGCAAACGGCAGGATGAGAGCGCAGGCGAGGCGGAGCGGCGTCATGGGCGCAGCTTGAGCCTGCGCATGAGGGTTTTGTCAACTGAAAGAGAAGTGACCCGATGGCCGCCATTCTTCTGACACCGCCGGAGGCCGAGCCGCTCTCGGTCAGTGACGCCAAGACGTATCTGCGGGTGGAAACCGCTGATGACGACGTGCTGATCGCCAGCCTGATCGCGGCGGCGCGCAGCCATGTCGAGGCGCTCGGCCGCTGCGCGCTGTTGACGCAGAGCTGGCGGCTGGTGCTGGATGGCTGGCCCCCGGACGGGCGCATCAAGCCGAAACTCGCCCCGCTGTCCGCCGTCATCGCCGCGCGCGTCTATGACGAAGCGGGCACGGCGCATGCGATCGACGCGGAGAATTTCGTGCTCGATGTCGCGCAAGGGGTGATTGCGGTACGCCCCTGTGTGATGCCGCAGCCGGGGCGGGCCACGGCGGGTATCGAGATCGATGTCGTCGCCGGGTTCGGCGATGCCGGCCGCAATGTGCCGCCGGCGCTGATGCAGGCGCTGCGGATGCTGCTCGCGCACTGGTATGACAATCGCGGTCTGATCGCTATCGGCGCAAACATCATAATGATGCCGCCGAGCGTCAACGCGCTGATCGCCTCGCATCGGGTGCTGTCGCTATGATCGATCCGGGGCAACTGAGAGCACGGCTGGTGCTGCAACAGCCGGTCGAGACGCCCGACGATCAGGGCGGCGTGACGCGGGTCTGGTCGTCTTACGGCAATGCCTGGGCGAAAATAGTGCCGCTCGCAGCACAGCCGGGCGCGGCGGCAGATGCAAGCGGCGCCACGCAAAACTATCGCATCACCATGCGCGCGAATTTCAGCTTCACGCTGCAACACCGGCTGGTGGAAGGCGCGAAGGTTTATCAGATCGTTGCGATCCGGGACACCGGCGACCGCCGCTACATCGAAATCGATGCGCAATTGCGCGTTCAGTGAGGTCTTTGAGATGATCCCATCCAATGTGGCGCTGCGCGCGGCCATCCACACGGTTTTGCGCGGTGACAACACGCTGGCCGCCGTGCTGGGCGACAACCGGATTTACGACGAGCCGCCGCGCAACGCGGCCTTTCCCTATGTAACGCTTGGCGAGGCGCGGCTGATGGATTCGTCGGGTGACGGCGGCGAGACGCAGGAGCATCAATTAACGCTTCATGCCTGGTCGCGGCAGGGTGGCCATCGCGAGGCGCACATGATCGCGGGCGCGCTGTTGCAGGCGCTCGACGATGCGCCGCTGGCGTTAGAGGAAAACCGCCTCGTCAACCTGCGCTTCTCGCTCGCCGACATCCGTCGCGAAAACGACGGCAAAACCTATCACGCGCTGGTGCGCTTCCGCGCCGTGACCGAGCCGGCCGGATAGATCGCGTCATGGTCGGACTTGTTCCGGCCATCCATGCCTTTTCGGAATTCAAGGAAGACGTGGATGTCCGCGACACAGGCAAGCGGAAGCGATGCCGTTCTTCGAACGGCTATGCGCGGGCATGACGACCAATTTCAATTTTCGATGGAGTGCATGATGGGTGCGCAAAAGGGCAAGGACTTGCTGCTGAAAATGAACGACGGCACCGGCTATGTCACGGTCGCGGGCCTGCGAAGCCGCAAGATCGCGTTCAACGCCGAGACGGTAGACGTGACGCATGCGGAATCGGTGGATCGCTGGCGCGAGTTGCTGGAAGGCGCGGGCGTCAAGCGGGCTTCGATCTCCGGGCGCGGGCTGTTCAAGGATGCCGCCTCCGACGCGCTGGTGCGGCAGGCGTTCTTCGACGGTGCGATCCATGCGTGTCAGGTGGTGGTGCCGGATTTCGGCACCATCGAGGGGCTGTTCCAGATTTCCAGCCTGGAATTTTCCGGCGAGCACAATGGTGAGGTGACGTTCGACCTCGGGCTGGAGTCCGCTGGCGCATTGACCTTCACTGCGTTGTAGGAGGGGACGATGGCGAATTCCCGTCGCGGCGAGATTGAAGCCTCGCTTGGCGGCCGGCCGCGGACGCTGGTGCTGACGCTCGGCGCGTTGGCTGAGCTTGAAAGCGCGTTCGGCGCTGATGATCTGATGGCGTTGGCGGAACGTTTCGGCACCGGACGGCTGTCGACGCGCGACCTCGTCCGTATCATTGCCGCCGGGCTGCGCGGTGCCGGCGAAACAATCTCAGACGACGAGGTGGCGGCCCTGCGAATCGAGGGCGGGGTCACGGGTTATGTCCGCATCGCTGCCGATCTGATTGCGGCGGCGTTTGATGGCGCATGAGCGGTGAAGCCGTTTCCCTGGGATGAGGCGATTGGCTTCGGGCTTGGCGTGTTGCGGCTGCCGCCAGCACAGTTCTGGGTGATGACGCCGCGCGAATTGGCGTTTGCCATCCGCGCGGCGCGCGGGACTGTGCCGGATCCGGTCGATCGCGGCAGGCTCGATGAGTTGATGAAACAGTTCCCGGATCGTGTGGAGACAAAATGATGAGCGATACGTCCACCAGTCTCGATGAGACATCGCAGATCGCCGACAGTCTGGCGTTGCGGGTACGCGATCTTGAATTGAGTGCAAACTCGTTTTCGCGCGCGATGACGCGCGCGTTCGCGGTCTCCGTCACCGGCGGCAAGCAGTTCGACGACGTGCTGAAGTCGCTGGCGCTGCGACTCTCCAACCTGGCGCTCAATCTTGCATTAAAGCCGGTGCAGAATTCGATTTCCGGCGGAATTGAAAATCTTCTTTCAGGCCTCGCCGGGACCGGTGCATCCGCCGGCTCGGCAGTCGTCGCCGCCGGCGGCGCGGTGAAGCCGTTCGCATCCGGCGGTGTGATCGGCACGCCGACATATTTTCCGTTGATGCAGGGTGGTATGGGGCTTGCGGGCGAGGCGGGGCCGGAAGCGATCATGCCGCTCACGCGCGGGTCGGATGGGCGGCTCGGGGTCGCGGGCGTGGGCAGTGGCGTCAACAACATCACCATCCAGATCGTGACGCCCGATCCTGGCAGCTTCCGCCGCTCGGAAAACTACATCACCGGCCAGATCGCGCGCGCCGTCGCGCGCGGTCAGAGAAGCCTTTAGTTGATGCGGTCGCGCAGGCCTTTGACGCCCTTATGCTCGGCGCAGTGCTCACAGCAATAGAACTTGCCGCCGTTTTCCATCCCGTGCCCGACGATCCGCGCGCCGCAATTGGCGCAGGTCGGCGCCAGCGCGTGAATTGCGCATTCGAAGCTGTCATAGGTATGGGTCTTGCCGCCCACGACCACTTGAAACGCCTTGTCGTAGTCGTTCCCGCAGGTTTCGCACTGGGCCATGGCTGCCCTCCTGTTGTGACGCCGGACAACTCAGTCAATGGCCATGGTGGGAAACGGTTCCCGACATTTCTCAAGACATGCGGAAACTGAACGATGCCTTCGAGTTTTCACGAAATCCTGTTTCCGCTCGACGTTGCGTTGAAAAGCGCGGGCGGGCCGGAGCGACGCACCGAGATCGTCGCGTTCGGCTCCGGGCGCGAGCAGCGCAACGCGCGCTGGGCGCATTCGCGACGGCGCTATGACGCGGGCTATGGCGTCAAGACGCTCTCCGCGTTGCAACAGGTGGTGGCGTTCTTCGAGGAACGGCGCGGGCAGCTCTATGGTTTCCGCTGGCGCGACCGGCTCGATCATTCCTCCGCAATTGATGAGGCCACGCTATCGCCGCTCGACCAGATGCTGGGCACGGGCGGCAGCGCGCAGGCACAGTTTCAACTGGCAAAGACGTATGGCTCGGGTTACGCACCCTATGTCCGGCCAATCGGGAAGCCGGTGCCGGGCAGCGTGCGCCTTGCCGTGGCGGGTGTGGAGGCGAATGCGGACACCGACTTCACCTGTGATCCTGCGACCGGCATCGTCACGTTTCTGCCAGGGCATATTCCGGCGTCCGGCGCGGCGGTGACCGCAGGATTTCTGTTCGACGTGCCGGTGCGGTTCGATACCGATTATCTCGAGGTCGATCTGTCGGCGTTCGCGGCGGGTGCCATCCCGAAAATTCCTCTCGTGGAGATCAAGCCATGAGAGCAATTCTCCCCGCCTTGCAGGCGAAGCTGGGCAGCGGCGTCACCACGCTGGCACGATGCTGGATCGTGACGCGCCGCGACGGCGTGGTGTCTGGCTTCACCGATCACGACGGCGATCTGGTGATCGATGACGTGACATGCCGTGCTGGCACCGGATTCGGCGCCTCGGAAGCGACAAGCCGGTTCGATCTGTCGATCGACGGCACGGAGATTTCCGGCGCGCTCGCGTCCGACTCGCTGACGGAAGCCGATCTCGCCGCCGGGCGGTTCGATGCTGCGCAGGTCGATACCTGGCTGGTGGACTGGAGCGACGTGACGCTGCGCCTGTTGTTGTCGCGCGCCACGCTCGGCGAGGTGAAGCGCGAGGGCGAGGCGTTTAGCGCCGAACTGCGCGGGCTCGCCGACAGGCTATCGCAGGAAAGCGGGCGGCTTTACACCGCGCGATGCAGCGCCGACCTTGGCGATGCGCGCTGCAGGGTCGCGCTTGCGGCGGCGGGCCTGAATGGTGCAGGCACCGCGTCGCGCCTGTTGGGTGCCTCTGCTATCGCCGTCGAAGGTCTTGAGGATTTTGCCGAAGCAACTTTTGTCGCCGGATGCCTGACCTGGACGAGCGGCGCGAACGGCGGCCTTGCGGTCGAGATCAAGGAGCATCGTGTTGTCGGCGGCGAGGTGCAGCTCACGCTGTGGCAGGCGATGAGCGAGGCCATCGCGACAGGCGACACCTTCACCATCACCGCTGGTTGCGACAAGCGGTTCGAGACCTGCCGCGACCGCTTCGCCAACAGCATCAACTTTCGCGGCTTTCCGCACATTCCGGGCAATGACTTCGTGATTGCCGGCGCCGATGCGTCCGCCAACAATGATGGTAGCTCGCGCGTTTCCTGAGGGATCAGCCATGACTTCTTGTCTGAACCGCGCCGCGATCGTCGCGGAGGCGCGCAGCTGGATCGGCACGCGCTATCGTCACCAGGGCTCGCTGAAGGGCGTCGGCTGCGATTGCCTCGGCCTCGTGCGCGGCGTCTGGCGCAACTGCATCGGCGAGGAGCCGGAAGCGCCGCCGCCTTATGCGCCCGATTGGGCGGAGGCGCAGGGCGAGGAGACGCTGGCGCAGGCGGCGGCGCGGTATCTCCTGAGGATCATGCCCGATGAGATCGGCGCGGGCGATGTCCTGCTGTTCCGCTGGCGAGAGGGGTTTGTCGCCAAGCATGTCGCGATCGCCACCGGCGAGGGCACCATGATCCACGCCCATGATGGCGCGGCCGTGTGCGAGGTCGCGCTGTCGCCCTGGTGGCGGCGGCATCTTGCGCATGCGTTTCGTTTTCCGGGAGTCGCTGAATAATGGCCGCGCTGGTTCTTTCCGTTGCAGGCGGCGCAGCCGGTGCGGTGTTCGGCCCGGCGGGTGCGATCGCCGGACGCATCGTCGGCGCGCTCGCGGGCAACTTGATCGATCAGGCGCTGTTCGGCTCGACCGCGCGCAGCGTGACCGGGCCACGGCTTGCCGATCTCGACGTAATGGCCTCGACCGAAGGCGCACCGATCCCGCGGCTGTATGGGCGGGCGCGACTGCCCGGGCAGGTGATCTGGGCGACGCGGCTGGAGGAGGTTGTGTCCACCAGCAGCCAGACCACGGGCGGCAAGGGCGGCCTCGGCGGCGCGACCGCCACCACGACCACCACGAGCTATTCCTATTTCGCCAATTTCGCCGTCGGGCTGTGCGAGGGCGAGATTGGCAATGTCGGCCGGATCTGGGCCGATGGTGATCTCCTGGACACCGCGACGCTGACGCTGCGGGTGCATCGCGGCGGCGAGGGCCAGTTGCCGGACGATCTGATCGTGGCGAAGGAGGGCGCCGCCAACGCGCCGGCCTATCGCGGTCTCGCCTATGTCGTGTTCGAGCGATTGCCGCTCGCCGGTTTCGGCAACCGCATCCCGCAACTGTCGTTCGAGATCGTGCGGCCGGTCGGCGCGCTCGAACGCATGACGCGCGCGGTGACGCTCATTCCGGGCTCCACCGAATTCGGCTACCAGACCTCCGCCGTGGTGCGCGTGCTTGGCCCCGGCCGGTCCGCGCCGGAGAACCGTCACGTTGCCACCGCAGTGTCCGACGTGATGGCCTCGCTCGCCGATTTGCAGGCGATGTGTCCGAACCTTGAGCGCGTCGCCATCGTGGTGGCGTGGTTCGGCTGCGATCTGCGCGCGGGTGCGTGCAGGATCAGGCCGGGCGTCGACAATGCGATCAAGGTAACATCCGGCGGCACATGGTCGGTCGCGGGCGTGACGCGGCCGGATGCGTATCTGGTCTCCAGCATCGCTGGCGTGCCGTCCTATGGCGGCACGCCCTCCGACGACAGCGTGGTGCACCTCATTACGGAGCTGAAGGCGCGCGGGCTGAAGGTGACGCTGTATCCGTTCCTGATGATGGACATTCCGCCCGGCAACGCGCTGCCGGATCCCTGGAGCGGTGCGCCCACGCAGCCGGCCTATCCGTGGCGCGGGCATATTACCTGCGATCCGGCGCCCGGCATCAGCGGTTCGCCGCAGGGAACGGTAGATGCGGCGACGCAGGTTGCAGCGTTTTTCTCCGGCAGTGGTCCGTCTGACTGGAGCTATCGCCGCATGATTTTGCACTACGCCTCGCTGGCGGCGTCCTGCGGTGGCGTGGATGCGTTTCTGATCGGCTCCGAACTGAAGGCGCTGACTCGGGTGCGCTCCGGCGCGGGCGTCTATCCCGCGGTGACGGCGCTCGCCACACTGGCAACTGATGTGAAGGCGATCGTCGGGCCATCCACGCTTGTCACTTACGGTGCGGACTGGACCGAGTATGGCTCGGACGTGGTGACGCCGGAGGCGTCCGAGGTGCGCTTTCCGCTGGATGTGCTGTGGGCATCTTCCGCCATCGATGCGGTCGGGATCGACTACTACGCGCCGCTGTCCGACTGGCGCGACGAGGGGCGACATCTCGATGCCGCGGATGCAGCGACGATCTATGAGCGCGATTATCTGAAAAGCCGCCTGCAAGGCGGCGAGGGCTATGACTGGTACTATGCCGATGACGCCGCGCGCGCCGCGCAGACGCGCAGCCCGATCACCGACGGTCTGGCTAAGCCGTGGGTGTTTCGCGCCAAGGACATCTGGACCTGGTGGAGCAGCGCGCATTACGAGCGCGTCGGTGGCGCGGAGCTCGGCACCGCGACGGCGTGGGTGCCCGCGAGCAAGCCGGTCTGGCTCACTGAAATTGGCTGCCCGGCGGTGGACAAGGGCGCCAACCAGCCGAGCGTGTTTCCCGACGCGAAATCGTCTGACGGCGATGTGCCGTATTTCTCGAAGGGCCAGCGCGACGACCTGATCCAGCGCCGGATGCTGGAGGCGGTGCTCGGCGCATTCGATCCGGCTTTCGGCGGCGATGCGACACACAATCCGGTCTCGCCGGTTTATGGCGGGCCGATGATCGATGTGTCCGGCATCCATCTGTGGACCTGGGACGCGCGGCCTTATCCGGTGTTTCCGCTCGCGAGCGATGTCTGGAGCGATGCGCCGAACTGGCAGACCGGGCACTGGCTGACCGGGCGGCTCGGCGGCGCGCCGCTTGACGCGACGGTCGCCGCACTTCTCAGCGATGCGTCCGTCGATGAGGTTGATTCTTCAGCGCTGCACGATGGTTGCGACGGCTATGTGGTGGACCGGCCGATGACGCCGCGCGCGATGATCGAGCCGCTCGCGGCCGCCTATGCCTTCGATGCCGCAGCGGTGGGGAGCGATCTGAAATTCGTGCCGCGCGGCGGCGCACCGGTGATGGAGATTTCGGAGGATCAGCTTGTCGAGCCGGAGAAGGATGCGCCGGCGAAACTGACGCGCGCGCAGGAAACCGAACTGCCGCGCGAGGTGAGTTTCGGCTACACCGACGCCGCGGTGGATTATCGCCGCGCCGCCGTGATTTCGCGACGGCTGGTCGGCGGTGCCAGCCGCGCGCTGCATTCGGATCTCGCCGTCGTCACCAACGATGCGGCGGCGACGCGGCGCGCCGACATCTGGCTGCAGGATCTGTGGGCGGGGCGCGAGCGCATGTCGTTCGCGCTCGGCATGGATCATCTGGCGCTGGCACCGGGCGATGTCGTCGGCGTCACGCTCAACGGCCGGCGGCGGCTTTATGAAGTCAGCGAGCTGGTCGACACCGACCAGCGGCAGGTCAGCGCGCGCAGCATTGATCCCGATATCTTCACGATGCCGCTGCCGTTGCCGCGCCAGAACGCGCCGGTGATCCCGCCGGCGCTGGGGCCGGTGCAGGCGCTGGCGCTCGATCTGCCGATGCTGGATGCATCCGATCCGCCAGTGCTGACGCGGCTCGCGGTGTTCGCAAATCCGTGGCCGGGCTCGGTCACGGTGTGGCGCTCGGCGGACGGCTTGAGTTTCGAGCGCGCGGCGACGGTGTTCGTTCCCTCGGTGATGGGCGAAACGCTCGATGCGCTGCCGGCCGGCCCGGTTGCATGCTGGGACCGCGGCAGCGACGTGCGCGTGCGGCTTTACGGCGGCGCGCTGGCGTCGGCCGCCGATGCCAGCGTGCTCAACGGCGCCAACGCCGCGGCGGTGATGAACACCGGTGGCGTGTGGGAGGTGATCCAGTTCGCGCGGGCCGACCTCGTGGACGAGAAAACCTATCGCCTGGGCCGCCTGCTGCGCGGACAGGCGGGCAGCGAATACGCCATCACCGCGCCATTGCCGGCGGGCGCGCCGTTCGTGCTGCTCGACGCGCATCTGATCGAGATCGCGCGCGGCATCGGCGCGCTGGACCGGGCGACCGATCTGCGGATCGTCGCCACCGGCCGCAGCCATGACGATCCATCGGCGCTGACGATGACGCTGGTGCCGCAACCAACGGCCCTGATGCCGCTGTCGCCGGTGCATCTGCATGCGGCGCGCAACGAGGACGGCGATGTTGCGATCTCCTGGATTCGCCGCACCCGCAAGGACGGCGACGCCTGGAGCGTCGAGGTGCCGCTTGGCGAGGATGTCGAGGCTTACGAGATCGACATCCTGTCGGGCGGCAACGTGAAGCGCACGCTGCCGGTAAGCACGCCTGCGGCGACCTATGCCGCTGCGGACGAAGCCGCCGATTTCGGCGGGCCGCAGACAAGCCTCACCATTCGCGTGGTCCAGTTGTCGGGCACAATCGGGCGCGGCCATCCCGCGCAATCCACCTTCGCGCTTTGAGGTCACATGACAGAGACGGCCAATCTCGGCCTGCCGTTCATCGACGGCAGCCAGGCGCAGAAACACGTCACGCATAATGAGGCCTTGCGGATTCTCGACGACGCCATCCAGATCGCGGTGCGCGATACCACGCTCACCGCGCCACCGGCATCACCCGCGGACGGCGAGCGCCACATCGTGGCCGGCGGCGCGACCGGGGCATGGGCCGGGCAGGGCGATACGGTCGCGACATGGGAGACCAATGCGTGGCGTTTTCTTCCGCCGAAAGCCGGATGGTGCGTGTGGTCCGTCGCCGACGATGCGCTGCTGGTGTTCGATGGCGGCGCGTGGGTGCCGATGACGGCGGGAAGCGGCTCGCCGTTCTCGCCCGATAATCTGCCGCATCTCGGGATCAACGCGACGGTTGCCGGATCGAACCTTCTCACCGTGCATTCCAACGACGCGCTGTTCAGCGCGATCAGCGCCACGGACGGCGGCAGCGGCGACGTGCGGCTGCAATTGTCGAAATCGGCGGCGGGAAACACGTCGTCGGTGGTGTTTTCGGATGCGTTCTCCGGGCGCGCCGAATTCGGCCTGACCGGCGACGATGATTTTCACCTCAAGGTCAGCGCCGACGGCACATCATGGCGCGACGCGCTCCGGTTCGATCGCGCCACCGGGCGCGTGTCGTTTCCCTCGGGCGGCGCGCGGGAAATTCTCGCCGCCGGCCGCACCTATCATGTCGACGGCACGAACGGCGATGACGGCAACGACGGACTGGCGGGCGGCTTGGGGCACGCATTCCAGACCCTCCAGAAAGCCTATGACGTTATTGCAGGCACGCTCGATCTTTCCGGCCATGCCGTCACCATCCAGCTTGCGGACGGCACCTACGCGCCATCGGGCGGCGTCAGCGCTCTCCTTGTCGGGAAATCGTGGACGGGCGGCGGCGCGATTATCATTCAGGGCAATGCTGCCACGCCCGCCAGCGTTGTGCTGTCAACGGCCAGTGCCAACGCGGTTGATGTCACCGTGACGCCGCCCGGCAATCTGACGGTGAAGGACCTGAAAATCCAGACCGCCACAGCCGGGGACGGCGTTGCACTCGCGGCGCCCGGATTGCTGAACATCGGAAACCTGAATTTCGGCGCATGTGCGGGATCGCATGTGAACGTCAACGCGGCGGGGGCGAACGTCTCGGCGCTGTCCGGCTATGCGGTTTCCGGCAGCGCGGCGGTTCATGTGAATGTCAACGGCCAGAGCAAGTTCACCGCCAACGCCAGCACGGTCACGCTGTCCGGCACGCCGAATTTTTCGGTGCGGTTCGTCAACGCGCTCGGCGCCGGTTACGCGGATTTTTCCGCCGCGAGCTTTTCCGGCGCGGCGACAGGCCAGCGGTACGGCGCCTTCATCAACGGCATGATCTTCTCGAACGGTGGCAGCGCCACGTTCTTTCCCGGAAGTGTGGCCGGAACAACCGGGACCGGAGGGCAGTACAATTGATCGATTACTTAGGCTCAGGACTCATTGATCAGAGCCAGAAGATGACGGTTGCTGCGATGCAG